>Ga0299913_10000136_pt1 | contig 36948 bp, 36 predicted proteins | sample RVTome_9_FD_201360 | JGI IMG/M metagenome (GOLD analysis project Ga0299913, IMG submission 201360) | Soil microbial communities from uranium-contaminated site in the Upper Colorado River Basin, Wyoming, United States - RVT155D38 (version 2) ... | reverse complement strand
CGAGCTCGGAGGCGGCCGCCTGCAGCAGCGCGAAGAAGATCCGGCTCTGGACGTACCGCGGCAGCAGCCCGTCGAGGACCTCGGCCGCCGACGGCTCGAACTCGTAGAGCGGCAGCACGTCCTCCGCGTCCGGCTTCTCCTCGCCCTCGACGATCTCGAGCGGGAGCAGGCGGACCGCGGTGGGCTCCTGCACCAGCATCGACCGGAAGCGCGTGTAGACCACGTGCACCTCGTCGACGCCGGCGCCCCGGTCCTCGGTCGCCTTCTCCTCCTCGGAGAGGAAGGCCCCGATCAGCCGGTCACCGATCTCGCGCGCCACGTCGTAGGTGGGCTGGTCGGAGAACCCGGTCCACTCCTCGACGACCGGGCGGCGACGGAACTTGAAGTACGCCACGCCCTTGCGGCCGGTGAGGTAGATGTCGACCTCCTTGCCCTCCTCCCGCAGCTTCTCGGCGAGGCGCTCGGACTCCTTGAGCACGCTCGAGGAGTAGGCGCCGGCCAGGCCCCGGTCGCTGGTCACGATCAGGATCGCGGCCCGCTTGGGGTTCTCGGGCTCGGTGGTCAGCGGGTGGTCGACGTTGGAGAACGTCGCCACCGCGGACACCGCTCGGGTCAGCTCACGGGCGTACGGCGCGGCCGCCTGCGCCCGCTGCTGCGCCTTGACGATGCGGGACGCAGCGATGAGCTCCATGGCGCGCGTGATCTTCTTGGTCGACTCGACCGACTTGATCCGGGCGCGGTACTCACGCAGCGATACGGCCATGGTCAGCCCCGCTTCTGCTTGACGATCTGCTCCTGCTCGACGTCCTCGTCCTCGAGAGCCTCGTGCTCCTCCTTGCCGGCCTTGATGGAGCCGCCGTCGGAGGTCTCGAACTGGTCGAGGAAGGAGTTGTAGGCGTCCTCGAGGGCACTGCCGGTGTCGTCGGTGAAGTCGTTGGTCTCCCGGATGGTGTCCAGGATCCCGCCGTGCTCACGACGCACGAAGTCGAGGAACTCGCTCTCGAAGCGCAGGACGTCGTCGGTCGGCACCTTGTCGAGCCGACCCGTGGTGCCGGTCCACAGCGACACGGTCATCTCGGGCACCGGGTACGGCGAGTACTGCGGCTGCCTGAGCAGGGCCATCAGTCCCTTGCCCCGGTCGAGCTGTTGCCGTGAGGCTGCGTCCAGGTCCGAGGCGAACATCGCGAAGGCCTCCATCGCGCGGAACTGCGCGAGGTCCACCTTGAGCGACCCGGTGACCTTCTTGATCGCCTTGGTCATCGCAGCACCACCGACGCGGGACACCGAGATCCCGACGTCGATCGCGGGACGCTGGTTCGCCGCGAACAGGTCGGACTGGAGGAAGATCTGGCCGTCGGTGATCGAGATGACGTTGGTCGGGATATAGGCCGAGACGTCGTTGGCCTTGGTCTCGATGATCGGCAGACCGGTCATCGAGCCCGAACCCATGTCGTCGGACAGCTTCGCGCAACGCTCGAGCAGGCGGCTGTGCAGGTAGAACACGTCACCCGGGTAGGCCTCGCGGCCCGGCGGGCGGCGCAGCAGCAGGGACACGGCGCGGTAGGCCTCGGCCTGCTTGGTCAGGTCGTCGAAGACGATCAGCACGTGCTTGCCGTCGTACATCCAGTGCTGGCCGATGGCCGAGCCGGTGTAGGGCGCGAGGTACTTGAAGCCCGCCGAGTCCGACGCCGGGGCGGCGACGATCGTGGTGTACTCCAGCGCACCGGCCTCCTCGAGCGCGCCCCGCACGGCCGCGATGGTCGAGCCCTTCTGACCGATGGCGACGTAGATGCAGCGCACCTGCTTGGTCGGGTCGCCGGTCTCCCAGAACTGCTTCTGGTTGATGATCGTGTCGATCGCGATGGCGGTCTTGCCGGTCGCACGGTCGCCGATGATCAGCTGGCGCTGGCCACGACCGATCGGGGTCATCGCGTCGATCGCCTTGATGCCGGTGGCCAGCGGCTCGTGCACCGACTTGCGTGCCATCACACCGGGAGCCTGGAGCTCCAGCGCACGGCGCCCGTCGGTCTCGAGCTCGCCCAGACCGTCGATCGGCTTCCCGAGCGGGTCGACGACGCGACCGAGGTAGCCCTCGCCCACGGGGACCGAGAGCACCTCACCGGTACGACGGACGCTCTGCCCCTCCTCGATCTTCTCGAAGTCGCCGAGGATCACGACACCGATCTCGCGAGTGTCGAGGTTCAGCGCCAGGCCGTACGTGCCGCCCTCGAACTCGAGCAGCTCGTTGGCCATCGCCGAGGGCAGTCCGGTGACCCGTGCGATGCCGTCGCCGGTCTCGGCAACGGTGCCGACCTCTTCCCGGCTGGCCGTGTCGGGCTTGTAGTCCGACACGAAGCGCTGCAACGCGTCCCGGATCTCATCCGGACGGATCGAAAGCTCCGTCATAAGTTGTCCCTGCTCTTTCGTCTCATCAGGTCTTGGGTCTGCGGGTTCGGTGTCAGCCGGCGAGGCGGCGGCGCGCTTCGTCGAGGCGGCTTGCCACGGTGCCGTCGATGACGTCGTCACCGATCTCCACCTTGACGCCACCGACCACCTCGGGGTCGACGACGACGTTGAGGTGCACCGGCCGGTCGTACTGGCTGGTCAGGGCTCCCTCGAGACGCGCACGGTCGGCGTCCGGCAGCTCGCGCGCCACGCGCACGGTGGCGACCAGCCGGTTGCGGTTCCTGGCCGCGACCTTCTGGTACTCCTCGACCGCGACCGAGACCGTGCGGTGGCTGCTCACGACCGCCTGCTTCGCGAGCCGTCGCGTCGCCGCCGTGACCCGCCCCTCGAGCAGGTTGTCGATCAGTGCGTGCTTGTCCGCGGCCGTACGCGCGGGGTCCGAGAGCGCGTCGCGCAGCTCGGGGTTCTCGGTGACGAGGCGGCCGAAACCGAAGAGCTCGTCCTCCAGGGCGTCGGCGTCCCCGTCCCGGTCGGCGCCCTTGACCACGGCGATCACGCCGAGCTCCTCGAGGGCGTCGGCCAGGTCCCGCGTGGTCGCCCAGCGCTGGGCCACCGAGGCCGCGACCAGGTCGAGCGAGGCCGCGTCCAGCCGCTCACCGAGCAGCGAACGCACGAAGTCCGACTTCGCCGCCGGTTGCAGCGAGGGATCGGTCGCGACGCGTCGCAGGCTGGGCTCGCCACGGAGCAGGGCCGAGACCGAGAAGAGGTCGTCGGCGATCCTGGCTGCGTCCGCACCGCTCTCCACGGCCGACCCGAGCTGCTCGGTCAGCCGCTCGAGCGAGCTGGCGGAGGCACCGCGCATCAGCCGGCCCCGTTCACGGACTGCTCCGACTCGAGGTCGGCGAGGAAGCGGTCGACCACGCGGCTCTGGCGAGCCTCGTCGTCGAGCGCCTCACCGACGATACGTCCGGCGAGCGAGGTGGCCAGGGCGCCGACCTCTGCGCGGAGCGAGGTGACCGCCTGCTGGCGCTCGGCCTCGATCTGCGTGTGGGCGTGCTCCACGATGCGAGCCGCCTCCGTCTGCGCCTGCTGACGCAGCTCCGCCACGATGGTCGCGCCCTGCTCGCGAGCATCCTCGCGGATCCGGGCAGCCTCGTGACGGGCCTCGCTCAGCTGCTGGTTGAGCTCGGCCAGCTTGGCGTCGGCCTCGGCCTGCTTGGTCTCGGCAGCCTGGAGGCCCCCCTCGATCGCGGACGTGCGCTCGGCGAACGTCTTCTCGAAGTTGGGCACGACCCACTTCTTCACGGCGAGGAACAGCAGGGCGAACACGACAAACGAGAGGACGATCTCGATCGGGTGCGGGATGAGGGGGTTGAGCTCTCCCTCAGCCGCGAGGATGACCGGGTTCATGGGCGTGGTCCTTCGTCAGTGCTGGGTAGGACGGGCGATCAGAGCACGAACGCGAGGGCGATACCGATGATGGCAAGGGCCTCGGCGAGCGCGAAGCCCAGGATGGCGATCGACTGCAGGCGACCCTGCGCCTCGGGCTGGCGTGCGACGCCGTTGATGTACGCGGCGAAGATCAGACCGATACCGACACCGGGGCCGATAGCAGCCAGGCCGTAGCCGATCATGTTCATGGAGCCAGTGAGTTCCACGAGGGTTCCTTTCGATTATTTCTCTATGGGTATTGGGGTGTCTCAGTGCTCGTCTGCGAGAGCGCCCGAGATGTACATGGCGTTGAGGAGCACGAAGACGTACGCCTGCAGGAACTGGATCAGCAGCTCCAGGAAGCTGATCGCGATGAACAGCACCCACGCGAGGATGCCGACCGGCTTGACGAGCATCGCCCCGTGCAGGAGGAGGTACTCGCCGCCGAGTGCGAAGAGGATGAGCAGCAGGTGCCCGGCGAGCATGTTGGCGAACAGACGCAGGGCCAGCGTGACCGGCCGGACCAGCAGGTTGGACATCGCCTCGAGCGGCACGAGCAGCAGCAGCATCGGCCCCTTGATCCCCGCCGGAACCGTCTGCAGCTTGATGTAGCCCGCGAAGCCGTGCTTCTGGATGCCCACCGCGTTGTAGATGACCCAGCTCATCAGCGCGAGGCTGTAGACCATGCCCGAGCGGGAGAAGGTCGGGAACTGGATGAACGGGATCGAGGCGAAGAAGTTGTTGAGCAGGATGAAGAAGAACAGCGCGAACAGGTACGGCACGAAACGCATGAAGTCCCGGCTGCCGATGATGTCGCGGCCGATGCTGTTGCGCACGAAGCCGTAGCCGCCCTCGCCGACGTACTGCAGCTTGCCGGGGACCATCGCCCGCTTCTTCGACGCGGCGTAGAAGAACCAGAACACCAGACCTGCGGCGAGCACGAGCTGCAGCATCGGCTTGGTGACACCGAGGTACATCTCCTGGCCGAGGAACATGAACGTCTGGTCCGGTCCCACCGGCGGCAGGTTGAAGTCGCCAGGTCCCGGAGGGGTGAACCCCTCCGCGGCGGACGGAGCGCCAGCGCCCAGCAGGGTGCTGCTCAGAGCCAAACTCACGTGTTCTCCTGCACTAGTTCTTCTCCTGCCTGGACTGCTGATCCGTGCTGCGGTTGAACCGGGCGAAGGTCATGTAGAGCCCGAGACCGGCGCCGAACAAGATCCCGAGCACCACGAGGAACGAGGTGTGGAGCCATCGGTCCGCGAGCCACCCGAGGAAGCCGTACATCCCCACCCCCGCGACCAGGTAGCCGAAGGCGTGCCAAGGATCGCCTGCCGGAGAGCTGTGACCGGGAGCAGAGCCGGAATCCTGCTGAGTCATCGCGCACCGGACAATAGCAGCCACCCGAGGTCACCGGACACTCGCCTCCGCCCCCTGGGAAGGCAGGTCGTAGATCGGCTGACGGGCCCGCGTGGCGACCACGACCTGGGTCACCGTCCAGGCCAGGGTGCAGGCGATCACGGCCGCGGAGAGCCACCGCGCGTCGAGGGGGCCGTCGAGCGCGCCCCGGGTGCTGAGCCCGTAGTAGACGAGCCCGACAGCGACCACCTGGACGGTGTAGGTGAGCAACGCCACCAGGAGGGAGAGGGCAGGAGCGACGCGGGCCACGACCCCGACCGCGACGGCCCCGAACGCGAACACCAGGCAGACCATCACCGTCCCGACGGCGGCGCCGGACGCGGCAGCGCCGCCGGCCACGAGCGCGCCCACGGCGCCGAGGAGGAGTCCGCTCGCAGCCGCCGCCGACAGCGGCGCCAGGACGACGCGCGGCTGCCGAGGCGTCGCGCTCGCGGTCCCGGGGGGCGGTGGGGCGGTCGTCATGGTGGCGGCCGATCTGTGGTCCGTACGGGGCTTCGATCTCGATGCGCTACCGGGGCCGCAGCGGGGGCCTCCGGAGCGCTTGTGAAAACTAGCACAAAGTCCTCGACGGCGAAAAATCGCCAGGACTGCAGCGCCCGCAGGGTGCCTGTGGCGCACAGCGGCTCGGTCAGCGGCCGGGCACCGGTGTCCCGGGCCGGTGCAGGCGCGGGAGGAAGAAGGTCATCGCGACGGTGAGCAGGACCCACGCGACGAGGATGGCCGTGGTCACCGGCCCGGAGTACAGGCTGGCGAGCACCCCCCCGAAGGCGATCAGCGCCGCCCACAGCCACATGATCAGCACCGCGCGGCGATGGGAGTGCCCGATCTCGAGGAGACGGTGGTGCAGGTGCTGCTTGTCGGGCGCGAACGGCGACCGGCCGGCCCGGGTCCGTCGTACGACGGCCAGGACGAGGTCCACGAACGGGACGACGAGGATCGCCACCGGCAAGATGATCGGCAGCAGCGTCGGCAGCAGGCTCGCCTCGCTCCCCCCGGCGCCCTGACGCAGGTCCACCGAGGCGAACTGCGAGGTCAGCGTCAGTGCGGAGCCCGCGAGGACCAGCCCGATCAACATCGAGCCCGAGTCCCCCATGAAGATCCGAGCCGGGAAGAAGTTGTGCGGCAGGAATCCCGCACAAGCACCGCCGAGCGCCGAGGTGAGCAGGGCGGCCGAGATCGCCAGGGTCTCGCCGTTGGCGTCGGCGAGCTGGTAGGAGAACAGGAAGAACGCCACCGCCCCGATGCCGACCACCCCGGCAGCGAGACCGTCGAGCCCGTCGACGAAGTTCACCGCGTTGACCGTCGCGACCACGACCACGACGGTGGCGATCGCGGCCTGGGTGGTGTCCAGGGCGATCTGCTCCTCTCCCGGGAGCTGGAGCGAGTAGTACTGCACCTCGAAGAAGACCAGGAACCCGGCCGCGACGACCTGGCCCCCCAGCTTGGTGAGGGCGTCGAGCTCCAGCAGGTCGTCGAGCACGCCCACGGCGCAGATCAACGCGCCGGCCACGAGCACCACACCGGCGTCCCGGAAGATCTTCTCGTCACTGAGCGAAAGGAACGGCAGCTCCCGAGCGACGAGGTAGCCGGCCGTCAGCCCGCCGAGCATCGCCAGCCCGCCGAAGTACGGGATCGGGATCGCGTGCACGTCACGGTCACGCACCTTCGCCACCGCTCCTGTGCGCAGCGCGGTCTCGCGGGCGAACACGCCGAGCAGGTAGGTCACGACCGCGGCGACGAGGAAGACGGTGAGGTACTCACGCACGAGGGGCCGCTACCCCTCGTCCACGATCGTCGCTCCGAGCGGCTCGACCACCTCGTTGAGCCGGTCGAGCGGGATCGCGCCGATTCGGAGCACGCGCCCTGTGTCGCCCGTGGCGTCGACGATGGTCGAGGGAAGGGCACCGGGGGTCGGTCCGCCGTCGAGGAGCACCTCGACCGACTCCCCCAGCATCGCCTCGGCCTGGTCGGCGTCGGTGGCCGCGTCGAGACCGGTGCGGTTCGCGCTGCTCACCGCGAGCGGCCCTGTCCGGGCGAGGAGCTCGAGCGCGATCTCGTGGTCGGGCATCCGCACCGCGACGGTTCCTCGGGTGTCCCCAAGGTCCCACTGCAGGGAGGGCTGCTGCCGGCAGACGACCGTGAGCGGTCCGGGCCAGAGCGCCTCGATGAGTGCACGGGCGTAGGTGGGGACCCCGACGGCCAGCGCGTCCAGCGTCGTCGGCGCGGAGACCAGGACCGGCGGCGGCATGTCGCGCCCTCGCCCCTTGGCGGCCAGCAGCCTGCGGACGGCTGCCGCGTCGAACGCGTCCGCCCCCACGCCGTACACGGTGTCGGTGGGCAGGACCACGAGCTGGCCGCGCTGCACAGCGAGCGCCGCGGCGGCGATGCCCGCCTCGCGCTCGGCCTCGTCGTGCGTGTGGAACCGGTTGCTCACCCGGGTCATCGTGCCAGCCGGGCGGTCAGGAAGCGCGCGCGACCTGCCAGGTCGGGGTGGTCGCGTACGTCGGACCATCGGCCCGAGGCGACGAACACGGCGGGCGCGGACTCCCCCTGGACGTCCGCGTGCTCGGCCCCGACGACCCCTCCGGGGCGCAGCAGTCGGCCCGCCACCTCCTCGAGGACGCGCATCGCATCGAGCCCGTCGTCGCCCGACCAGAGGGCCAGGGACGGGTCGTGGTCGCGCGCCTCTGCCTCCACCGACTCGTAGGCGTCGAGAGGGATGTAGGGCGGGTTGCACAGGAGGACGTCGACGCTGCCGTCGAGGTCGTGGAAGGCGTCGGCCATGTCGCCCTGCCGCAGGTCGACGCCGCTGTCCCGAAGGTTGCGCGCCGCCCATCGGTGCGCACCCTCGTCGAGCTCAACGGCGTGCACCCGGGACTCCGGCACCTCGGTGGCCACCGCGAGGGCCATCGCGCCGGACCCGGTGCACAGGTCCACGACGACGGGGACACGTCCAGCGGCCACGACCTCGCGCGACCTCTCGACGCCCCAGCCGGCGAGCACCTCGGTCTCCGGCCGCGGCACGAAGACGCCGGGGCCGACCGCGAGCTCGACGTAGCGGAACGCGGAGACACCGGTGAGGTGCTGCAGCGGCTCCCTGGCCGCCCGCCGCGCGACGAGGGCCTCGAACCTCTCGACGTGCTCGGGCGCCACGACGTCGACGAGCGCCAGCCCGGACCGGGTCGTGCCCAGCACGTGCGCGAGCAGCACGCGGGCGTCGTGCTCCGCAGAGGCGACGCCGGCGTCCGCGAGGCGTCGGGTCGCCTCGGAGACGAGCTGCCTCGGCGTCACTGCTCGAGCGCCTCGAGGCGGTCCGCGAGGTCAGCCTGGACGCACGAGTCAATCACCGGCTCGAGGTCACCGTCGAGGACCGCGTCGAGGTTGTAGGACTTGTAGCCCGTGCGGTGGTCCGAGATCCGGTTCTCGGGATAGTTGTAGGTGCGGATCCGCTCGGAGCGGTCGACGGTGCGGACCTGGGATCGGCGCGCGTCGGAGGCCTCGGCGTTCGCCGCCTCCTCGGCCGCCGCGAGCAGGCGGGCGCGCAGGATCCGCATCGCCTGCTCCTTGTTCTGCAGCTGGCTCTTCTCGTTCTGGCACGAGGCGACGATCCCGGTGGGGACGTGGGTGATCCGCACCGCTGAGTCAGTCGTGTTGACGCTCTGGCCGCCCGGCCCCGAGGAGCGGTAGACGTCGACACGAAGGTCCTTGTCCTCGATCGTGACGTCGACGTGCTCGGCCTCCGGCATCACCAGCACCCCCGCGGCGGAGGTGTGGACCCGCCCCTGACTCTCGGTGACCGGCACCCGCTGCACCCGGTGCACGCCGCCCTCGAACCTGAGCAGGGCGTACGGAGCCTCACCGGGCTCCGGCGTCCCCTTCGCCTTGACCGCGACCGTCACGGACTTGTAGCCGCCGAGGTCGGACTCGGTGGCATCGATCTGTTCGACCTTCCAGCCACGCCGCTCGGCGTACCGGGTGTACATCCGGAGCAGGTCGCCGGCGAACAGCGCCGACTCCTCGCCTCCCTCACCCGACTTGATCTCGAGGAGGGCGTCCTTGGAGTCGGTGGCGTCGCGCGGGACGAGCAGGTGCCGGAGCCGCTCCTCGGCGGCCTCCCTGCGCGGACCCAGCGCCTCGGCCTCCGCGGCGAAGGAGGGATCCTCCGCGAGGAGCTCGCGGGCAGCCTCGACGTCGTCGCACAGCTGCTGCCAGTCCCGGTAGGCACGCACGATCGCGCTGAGCTCGGCGTACCGCTGGTTCAGGCTCTTCGCCAGCCCCTGGTCGGCGTGGATCGCCGGGTCGGCGAGCCTGTGCTCGAGCTCGGCGTGCTCCTCGACGAGCCCCTCGACCGCCTCGAACATCGCACTCCCTCGATCTCTTGTGGGGACAGACGAAGCGCCGGCCCCGACGTGTGGTGCGGGAACCGGCGCTCGGTCGAAGCTACTTCTTCGCGGCGTCCTTCTTGGCGTAGCGCGCCTCGAAGCGGGCCACGCGGCCACCGGTGTCGAGGATCTTCTGCTTGCCCGTGTAGAACGGGTGGCACTTCGAGCACACGTCGGCGTGAAGCTTGCCGCTGGCGGCCGTGCTCCGCGTGGTGAACGAGTTGCCGCAGGTGCAGGTCACCTGGGTCTCGGTGTACTCGGGGTGGATGTCCTTCTTCATGGTGTCCTCTCGGGGTCGCAGTCGCCGGGTCGTGCGTCACGGGTCGGAGCACGTGAACCGGAACCAACCGTCGATTCTGCCAAACAATCCTCGCGGGGTGGTAATTCCCACCTCAGTCGAGGGTGACCGACGAGTCACGGCGCACGACGCTGAACATCAAGATGGCCGCCAGCACGGTCACGGCGACCATCACCAGGCCCATCGGGACCGCGCTGGTCGACCCGAACAGACCCACCAGTGGCGCGACCCCCGAGCCGATACCGAACTGCGTGGCTCCCAGCATCGCGGCCGCGGTCCCGGCCGCCTCGCCGTGGCGGGTGAGCGCGAGCGCCGGGGTGTTGGGCAGGGACAGGCCCGCGGAGGCGATCACCACCGCGAGGGGGATCAGGACGCCGAGCAACCCGCCCGCCCCGGTCGCCCCTGCGACGACCAGGGCGGAGGCGGCGAGCGCGCCGGTGACGATGGCCCCGGTGAGGACGTTGACCACGCCGACCTTCCGGATCAGCAGCGGGTTGAGCTGCGACGCGACCGTCAGCCCGAGGGCGTTCGCGCCGAACACCAGCCCGAACGTCTGTTCGTCGAGTCCGTAGCCCTCCTGGAGGACGAACGAGGACCCCGCCACGTAGGCGAACATCGCCGACATCATCAATCCCCCGATGAACGCGAGCGCCATGAACGGGCGGTCCCGGAGGAGGCTGCGGTACGTCGACAAGGTGGCGGCGAGGTTCGCCGGTCGGCGTCGCGCCACGGGGAGGGTCTCCCGCAGGCCGAGGGCGGCGACCAGGGAGAGCGCGACCGCGATCCCGGCGAGGACGCCGAAGATCCCCCGCCACGACGTCCACTGCAGGATGAACCCGCCGATACTGGGGGCGAGGATCGGCGCGAGGCCGATCACCAGCATCAGGCGCGACATCAGCTTGGCCACGGCGTACCCGGAGAACAGGTCGCGGACGATCGCCATCGCCACGACCGAGATCGCGGCCCCGGCGAACCCCTGCAGCACACGGACCCCCGCCAGGAGGTAGATGCTCGGTGCCAGGGCCGCGAGCACCGAGGCCACGGCGTGCGTGGCCAGGCCGAGCAGCAGGGGCCGCTTGCGGCCGAACGCATCGGACAGCGGGCCGATCAGGAGCTGCCCGAACGCGAGACCGGCGAGCATCCCGGTCAGCGTGAGCTGGGTCGCCGAGTCGGAGGCGCCGAGCTCGGCCGACAGCGCCGGGAATGCCGGCAGGTACATGTCGATCGACAGCGGCCCGAGCGCGATCAGCGCGCCGAGCACCAGCACGAGCTGGACGTAGCGCCTGCCCGTAGGCACCACCACGCCAGTACGGCCCGGCGGCGCGGGCAGACGTGGTGCGGGGGTCGTGGCGGAAGCTCGGGTCACCCAGTCCCAAGCCACGGCGACGCCGGATTATTCCCGCGAGCCGGAACGCTCCAGCACCGCGTCGACCCTGGACGCGAGCTCGCGCGGGCTGAACGGCTTGACGACGTAGTCGTCGGCCCCCGCGCTGAACCCACGCTCGATGTCGCTCTCCTGCGCTCGTGCGGTGAGCAGGATGACCGGGATGCGCGCCAGCATGGGGTCCGCGCGCAGCTCCCGGCAGGCGTCGACGCCGCTCATCCCCGGCATCATCACGTCGAGCACGGCCAGGTCGGGCAGCTCGGCGCGGCAGGCGACCACCGCGGCTGCTCCGTCGCTCACCGGGACCACCTCGTGGCCGGACTGCTCGAGCTTGAACACCACGAGGTCGCGGATGTCCGCGTCGTCATCGGCTACGACGATCTTGGCCATGGCTAACCCCGCGTCGCGTCGTCGGTCAGGTCGGACTGTCGCACGAGGATAACCATGACCGTTCAGTCGTTGTCGCGCCCGTTGCCCGACGTCGGTGTGGTCTTCTGCACCTGCATCAGGAACTCGACGTTGCTGTGCGTCTTCCGGAGGCGCTCCAGGAGCAGCTCGAGGGCCTGCTGGCCGTCGAGACCCGAGAGCACCCGACGCAGCTTCCAGACGATGGAGAGCTCCTCCTTGCTCATCAGGAGCTCCTCACGGCGCGTGCCGGAGGAGTCCACGTCGATGGCCGGGAAGATGCGCTTGTCCGCGAACTCGCGGCGCAGGCGCAGCTCCATGTTGCCGGTGCCCTTGAACTCCTCGAAGATGACCTCGTCCATCTTGGAGCCGGTCTCGATGAGGGCCGTCGCCAAGATGGTGAGCGAGCCTCCGTCCTCGATGTTGCGCGCAGCGCCGAAGAAGCGCTTCGGCGGGTAGAGCGCCGACGAGTCCACGCCACCGGACAGGATCCGGCCACTGGCCGGCGCAGCGAGGTTGTAGGCGCGGCCGAGCCTGGTGATGGAGTCGAGCAGCACCACCACGTCGTGACCGAGCTCGACGAGCCGCTTGGCGCGCTCGATCGCAAGCTCGGCGACGGTCGTGTGGTCACCGGCCGGTCGGTCGAACGTCGAGGCGATGACCTCACCCTTGACCGTCCGCTGCATGTCGGTGACTTCCTCGGGCCGCTCGTCCACGAGGACGACCATGAGGTGGGTCTCGGGGTTGTTCGTGGTGATCGCGTTCGCGATCGCCTGGAGCACCATCGTCTTGCCGGCCTTCGGCGGGGAGACGATGAGGCCCCGTTGTCCCTTGCCGATCGGGGCGACGATGTCGATCACGCGCGTGATGAGCATGGTGGACTCGGTCTCGAGCCGCAGCCGGTCCGCGGCGTACAACGGGGTCAGCTTCGAGAAGTCGACCCGCTTCTTGGCGGACTCCAGATCCCCGCCGTTGATGGTGTCGAGGCGGACGAGCGGGTTGAACTTCTCCTTGCGGTCGCCCTCGGGCGTCTGGCGCACGAGGCCGGTGATCGCGTCACCCTTGCGGAGGCCGTACTTGCGCACCATCGACAAGGAGACGTACACGTCGTTGGGGCCGGGCAGGTAGCCGCTGGTCCGGACGAAGGCGTAGTTGTCGAGGACGTCGAGGATGCCTGCAGCGGGGACGAGCACGTCGTCCTCGGTGATCTGCGGCTCCGGCTCGTCACGACGAGGCGCCCGCCCCCCGCCACCGTCACGGTTGCCGCCACGGTCGCGGTCACGGCCCCGACGCCGGCGGTTGCGCCCGCGTCCGCCGTCGCGGCCGTCGCGGTCGTCGTACCGGTCGTCGTTGCGGTTCCCGCCGCCCTGGTTGTCCTGCTGGTTGTCCTGGCGGTTGTCCCGGTTGCCGCCCTGGGTGTCCTGGCGACCACCCTGAGCGTCCTGGCGGTTGTCCTGGCGGCCGTCCCGGTTGCCGCCCTGGGTGTCCTGACGGTTGCGGTTGCCGCCGCCCTGGCTGTCCTGGCGGTTGTCCCGGTTGCGAGGGCCGCCCGATCGGCTCTCGCCGCGGTTGTCGTTGCCCTCGTTGCCGCGCTCGCTGCCACTCGGGCTGTCCTCGCGGGCACCGCCGGCGCCGTCCCTGCCACCGTCCCGGGCGCCCCGAGCCTGGTCCGCGTCGTCGCCGCGCCCGCGCTGCTGCGCCTCGTCGACCGACGGCTTCGGGTCAGCGGTGGCCCGCCCCTCCTTGGGGCCGGACTTTTCACCGGACTTGTCACCGGCCTGGCTCCCGGGCTTGTCACGGGGCTTGTCACCGGCCTGGGCGCCCGACTGCCCACCCGACGGGCCACCTGACTGGGCACCTGACTGGGCACCTGACTGGGCGACCTTGATCGCGTCGATGAGCTGGCTCTTGCGCATGCCGCCGACACCCTTGATGCCGAGGCCCGCCGCCACCTGCTTGAGCTCGGGCAGCAGCATGCCGCTCAGCCCGCCACCGGATCGGCGCTTCGCGGGGGTGGCTTCGGTAGTTTCCGTCACGTGAGGTCCTTCCCACGTTCAGGCCGTCCCGATGAGAACGGGCGGCCGACTTGATGTGGATGTTCCTGCGCTGGGTCCGGGGGCATGGATCACGAGGGACCTGCATACGTCCAGGACTGAGGTAACGAGGAAGAGATGTGCACCAACCACGACGCTGAGGCCTGGATCATCTGGCGCACCTGAAGCCTAGCACCTGACGCGCTCGCGCACGTCGGATGGGTCACACCGCGGGCGCGTCCTCCCGGGGCAGCTACGTCCGGGCGATCTCGCCGCCCGTCACGGTCGCCCCGGCGGGTTCGACGGCGAGGTCGGCCACCTGCCAGGTCGCCGGTGCGTGGCGACGTACGTCGGACACGGACGTGCCGTCCACGAAGGCAAGGACGGTAGGGCCGGCTCCGGACACCACCGCCGCCGCCCCGGACGCCCGCAGCCTCCGCACCAGCTCCAGGCTCTCGGGCATGGCGGGCTCACGGTAGCGCTGGTGGAGGTAGTCCTCGGTGGCGGCGTGGAGCAGCTCCGGCCGACCCCCGAGCGCGACGACCAGAAGGGCCGCCCGCCCAGCGTTCGCGGCGGCGTCCGCGTGCGGGACGGTCGCCGGCAGCAGGCCTCGCGCCACGGCGGTGGGCACCGGCTCGGACGGCACGAACACCACGACGCGGACCCTCGGGTCGACGGCCACGCTCACCGCGGAGAAGCGGTCGCCGTCACAACGCGCGATCGTGAAGCCGCCGTAGAACGCCGGCGCGACGTTGTCGGGGTGTCCCTCCATCCGCGCGGCCAGGGCGAACACGGCGTCGTCGTCCATCAGCAGGGATCCGCCGGCCACGAGCCCGCGGGCCAGGCAGATCCCGCCGACGATCGCCGCGGACGAGGAGCCGAGCCCACGGCTGTGCGGGATGCTGTTGTGGCAGTGCAGCCGGATACCGGGGACCTCACAGCCCATCTCGGCGAACGCCCGGCACATCGCGTCGTACACGAGGTGGCTCTCGTCGAGCGGCACTTCCTCGGCGCCCATCCCGTTCACCGTCAGCTCGAGACCGGTCGCCCCGGTCACCTCGCCGGTCAGGACGTCGCGCATCCCGAGGGCGATGCCGAGCGAGTCGAAACCGGGCCCGAGGTTGGCGCTCGTCGCGGGGACGGACACCTCGACCGTGCCGGTCACGAAGGTCGGCATGGTCAGGCGAGCCCGGCTGCCTCGGCCGCCGCGTCGACGTCGGCCTCGACGACGGTGTCCACGAGGTCGGTGAACGTCGAGAGCGCGGTGTCGGTGTCCTTGAGCCCGTGTCCGGTCACCGTCACCACGACGGACTTCCCGCGGAAGCTCTCCCCTGCGGCGAGATCCTGGAGGATCCCCGCCACACCCGCGGCGGAGGCCGGCTCGACGAACACGCCGTCCTCCTGGGCGAGCTGGCGCTGTGCGGCGAGGATCTCGTCGTCGGTGACCGCGCGGAAGCGGCCACCGGACTGCGCGGCGGCATCGACGGCGAGCTGCCACGACGCGGGGTTGCCGATCCTGATCGCGGACGCGACGGTCTCGGGGTCCGGCACGGGCGCACCGTGCACGAAGGGTGCCGCCCCGGCTGCCTGCCACCCCAGCATCTGCGGCTTCCGCGAGCTGTGCCCTGCCTTCTCGTACTCCACGTAGCCCTTCCAGTACGCCGAGATGTTGCCGGCGTTACCGACGGGCAGGACGTGCACGTCGGGTGCGTCGCCCAGGAAGTCGACGATCTCGAAGGCTGCGGTCTTCTGACCCTCGATCCGGAACGGGTTCACGGAGTTGACCAGCTCGACCGGGTAGGTCTCCGCGAGTCCGCGGGAGATCCGCAGGCAGTCGTCGAAGTTCCCGCGCACCATGATCACCTGTGCACCGTGCACGATCGCCTGCGCCAGCTTGCCGGCGGCGATCTTGCCCTGCGGGATCAGCACCAGCGGCTTGATCCGGGCCTTGGCCGCGTAGGCCGCCATCGACGCCGAGGTGTTCCCGGTGGACGCACACACGACGGCCTGGGCTCCCTGCCCGACCGCTACGGAGAGCGCCACGGTCATCCCCCGGTCCTTGAAGGAGCCGGTGGGGTTGTTGCCCTCCACCTTCAGCCAGACCTCCGCGCCGGTGAGGTCGGAGAGCCACCGGCTGTCCACGAGCGGGGTGCCACCCTCGCGCAACGTGACCGTCGGTGTGCCCTCAGGAACGTTGAGCCATGCGGCGTACTCCTCCATCACCCCACGCCACTGGTGAGCGGTCGGCTCGGTCACTCTGCGTCTCCCTCGACTCGCATGATCGACGACACGTCGTGCACGTTCTCCATGCGACGGAGCGCCTCGACGGTCGCCGACAGCGCGGCGTCGGTGGCGCGGTGGGAGACCACGACGAGCTGTGCGTCGAGCCCCCGGCCCTCCTGGCGGACGGTCTGGATGGAGACGCCGTGCTCGGAGAACACCTGCGCCACCTGGGCGAGGACACCCGCCTTGTCGTCGACGTCGATCGCCACGTGGTAGCGCGTCTCCGTGCTCCCCATCGGCATCACCTCGCACTGGGCGTAGGACGACTCCCCCACCCCGCGCACGTCGACCAGGCGGTTGCGCGCGACCGTGACCAGGTCGCCGAGCACGGCGCTCGCGGTCGGCGCCCCACCGGCGCCGGGGCCGTAGAACATCAGCTGCCCGGCGGCGTCGCTCTCCACGAACACCGCGTTGAAGGCCTCGCGGACACTGGCCAGCGGGTGCGTGCGCGGGATCATCGCCGGGTGCACGCGGGCCGAGACCGTCGGCCCGTCCGCCCCCTCCTTGAGCTCACAGATCGCGAGCAGCTTGACCACGCAGCCCATGTCGCGCGCACCGGCGACGTCGGCCGCGCTCACGTCGGAGATCCCCTCGCGGTACACGTCGGCTGCGGTGACGCGGGTGTGGAAGGCCAGGCTGGCCAGGATCGCGGCCTTGGCCGCGGCGTCGAACCCCTCGACGTCGGCGGTGGGGTCGGCCTCGGCGTAGCCGAGCTCCTGGGCCTCCTCGAGTGCCTCGGCGAAGCCGGCGCCGGACGAGTCCATCTTGTCGAGGATGAAGTTGGTGGTGCCATTGACGATCCCGAGGACCCGGCGCACCTTGTCGCCCGCGAGGGACTCGCGCAGGGGGCGCAGGATCGGGATCGCCCCCGCGACCGCGGCTTCGTAGTAGAGGTCGCGACCGGCCTTCTCGGCCGCGGCGAAGAGGGTGCTGCCGTCCTCCGCGAGGAGTGCCTTGTTGGCGGTGACGACCGAGGCTCCGTTCTCGAGCGCGGTGAGGATCAACGAACGGGCGGGCTCGATCCCCCCGATCACCTCGACGACGAGGTCCAGGTCGCCGCGCGAGACCAGCCCCTGGGCGTCGGTCGTGAGCAGCTCCGCCGGCACCTCCGCGTCACGCTGCAGCTCCGGTCGACGCACCGCCACCCCGACGAGCTCGATCGGTGCCCCGACGCGGGCGGTGAGGTCGTCGGACTGCTCACGGAGCAGCCGTACGACCTGGCTGCCCACCGAACCGCAGCCGAGGAGGGCGAGCTTGAGGCGTCGCGGCTCCGCGGAGGGCGCGGGTTCGCCGTTCCGGTGGTCTGGTGTCTGGCCGTCCATGTCCTTCATCTTGGGTCATGCCCTCGCGTGGCGGCGGGTCGGGGCGATCGCGTCCGCAGCGTGAGACGAGCGTCCATCACGCGCCGACATCGGTGCGCAGCAGATCGTCCTCGGTCTCCCGCCGTACGACGACCGTGGCGACGCCGTCCTTCACAGCGACGACCGGGGGACGCAGGGCGTGGTTGTAGTTGCTCGCCATGGAGCGGCAGTAGGCACCCGTTCCGGGGACCGCGAGCAGGTCCCCTGGAGCGATGTCACCTGCGACGTACTCGTCCTTGACCACGATGTCCCCGGCCTCGCAGTGCTTCCCCACCACGCGGCCGAGGACGGGGCGCCCCTCCGTGCGTCGTGACGCGAGCGTGCACGAGTAGTCGGCGTCGTAGAGCGCCGTGCGGATGTTGTCGCTCATCCCGCCGTCCACGGACACGTAGGTGCGCACCGTCCCGGCGTCCAGCTCGACGGGCTTGACCGTGCCCACCTCGTAGACCGTGCACACCGAAGGTCCGACGATCGCGCGCCCGGGCTCGATCGACAGCCTGGGGACGGGGACGTCGAAGCCCCGGCACTCGTGCTCGACGATCTTGGTCATCTCGGTGGCGAGCTGTGCGGGGTCCGAGGGGTCGTCCTGCGTGGTGTACGCGATCCCGAACCCACCACCGAGGTTCATCTCCGGCATGGAGATCCCCAGCTCGTCCGACACGCGGGCGTGGAGGGTCAGGACGCGTCGCGCGGCCACCTCGAAGCCCGAGGTGTCGAAGATCTGTGAGCCGATGTGCGAGTGCAGCCCGAGCAGGTCGAGCCCCGGGGCCTCCTGGACCCGGCGCACCGCCTCGAAGGCGTCCCCGGACGTGATCGAGAACCCGAACTTCTGGTCCTCGTGGGCAGTGGCGATGTACTCGTGGGTGTGCGCCTCCACGCCCGCGGTCACCCGCACCATCACCGCGGCGGTCTTCGCGAGCTCGGCAGTGACCGCGGCGAGGCGGTCGATCTCCCAGAACGAGTCGACCACGATCCGGCCCACCCCGACGTCGACCGCACGACGCAGCTCCGCGACGGTCTTGTTGTTGCCGTGGTAGCCGATCCGCGCGGGGTCGGTCCCCGCCCGGAGCGCGACGCTCAGCTCACCGTTGGACGCGACGTCGAGACTGAGCCCTTCCTCGGCCACCCACCGGGCCACCGTGGTGCACAGGAACGCCTTGCCTGCGTAGTAGACGTCGTAGCTGCCGAACGCCTCCCGGAACGCCCGTGCCCGGGTCCGGAAGTCGACCTCGTCCAGGACGTACGCCGGGGAGCCGTGGTCGGCGACGAGGTCGCGGACGTCGACGCCACCGATCTCGAGCGCCCCCTCGTCGTTCTTGCGAGCCGTCTGGGACCACAGCAGCGGGACGAGTGCGTCGACGTCGGCCGGCTCACGCAGCCATGCCGGTCCGCGGTGGCCGCCCTCGGCGTGCGCCCAGCCCGCCTCGTGCGCGCGCATCAGGCGCTCACATCCGCTCGGGGGCGGAGACCCCGAGCAGCCGGAGGCCGTTGGCGAGGACGGTGCGCGTGGCCGCGATGAGCAGCAGGCGGGCGCGGTGGAGGTCCGCGACCTCCTCGTCGCCCTGGGGCAGCACCCGGCAGGAGTCGTAGAACTTGTGGAACGCCGACGCGGTGTCCTCGAGGTACCTCGCCACGCGGTGCGGCTCCCGGAGCTGCGCGGCCGCGGCGACGACGCGGGGGAAGTCCCCGAGCGCGCGGAGCAGGTCGCCCTCCTTCTCGTGGGACAACAGCGAGGGGTCGAAGTCCGCCGCCTCCGGAAGCGCGATCCCCAGGTCGGCGGCGTTGCGCAGGATCGAGGCCAGCCGGGCGTGGGCGTACTGCACGTAGAAGACGGGGTTGTCGCTGGTGCGGCGCGACCACAGCTCCAGGTCGAGGTCGATCGTGGTGTCGGTCGTGTAGCGAGCCAGGGCGTAGCGGGCCGCGTCGACACCGATCGCGTCCACGAGGTCGTCCTGCGTGATGACGGTGCCCGCCCGCTTGGACATCCGCAGCGGCGCGCCCTCCCGCAGCAGGTTGACCATCTGTCCGATGAGGATCTCCAGGTTCTTGCCCGGCTCGTCGCCGAACGCCGCGCACATCGCGTTCATCCGTCCGACGTACCCATGATGGTCGGCGCCCAGCATGATCAGGCAGCGGTCGAAGCCACGCTCGCGCTTGTCGAGGTAGTAGGCCAGGTCCCCGGACAGGTAGGCACCCTTGCCGTCGGACTTGATGACCACCCGGTCCTTGTCATCACCGAACTTCTCGGTGGCGAGCCACAGCGCACCTTCCTTCTCGTAGGTGTTGCCGAGCTCGGTGAGCCGCTCGATCGCGCGCTTCACCGCACCGGACTCGTGCAGGTTGTTCTCGTGGAAGTAGACGTCGAAGTCCACCCCGAAGTCGTGCAGGCTCCGCTTGATCTCGGTGAACATCAGGTCGACGCCGACCGCGCGGAACACCTCCTGCGCCTCGTCGGCGGGCAGGTCGAGGGCGTCGGGACGCGTGGCCAGCACCTGCTGGGCGATGTCCAAGATGTACTGGCCGCCGTACCCGTCCTCCGGCGTCGGCTCCCCCTGGGCACTGGCGAGCAGCGAGCGGGCGAACCGGTCGATCTGGGCGCCGTGGTCGTTGAAGTAGTACTCCCGGGTGACCTCGGCCCCGGTCATGGTGAAGATCCGGCCGAGCGCGTCACCGACCGCCGCCCACCGCACGCCGCCGATGTGGATCGGGCCGGTGGGGTTGGCCGAGACGAACTCGAGGTTGATCCGCTCGCCCGCGAAGTGGTCGGAGGAGCCGTACGACGCTCCCGCCTCGACGACCTGGGCCGCGAGCATGCCCTGGGCGCCGGCCTCCACGCGGATGTTGAGGAACCCGGGACCGGCGATCTCCGCCGAGGCGACCCCGCCGGCGTCCCCGAGCCGCTCGGCGAGCAGGGCGGCGAACTCCCGCGGCGGCATCCCCGCCTTCTTCGCCAGCTGGAGCGCCACGTTGGTGGCGTAGTCACCGTGCTCGCGGACCTTCGGGCGCTCCACGACCACCATCGACGGCACCCCGTCGGGCAGGCTCACGGCGCCCTCCTCGACGAGAGCAGCGAGGGCGCGGACGATCGTGTCGGAGAGCTGTTCGGGAGTCACCGGTCAAGGGTATCGGCGCAGGGCAGCGCCCTTCACGGCGATATCAGTGCGCGGATCCCTCCGCGGCCGGGCCGGTGCGTCCCTCTCGGGCCAGCCGGGTGACGACCTCGACGAGCTCGGCGGGCTCGAACGGCTTGGTGAGGTAGGCGTCGACACCCACCTCGGCCCCTCGCTCGACGTCCACCGACTGCGCGCGACCGGTGACCATCACGACAGGGATCCGGGCAGTGCGCGGGTCCTCCCGGAGGAGGACGGCCGTCTCGAACCCGTTGAGCCGGGGCATCATCACGTCGAGCGTGATCACGTCCGGGAGCACCTCGACCGCGAGCTCCACGCCGGTGCGCCCGTCCCCGGCGGTGACGACGTCGAACCCTTCGAGCTCGAGGTTCACCGCGATCAGCTCCCGGACCACCGCGGAGTCATCGACCACCAGAGCCCGCAAGGCACCCTCGGTCGCCACTGGCGCCCCCAATCACGGTCACCGGACAGGTCATGTACGCTCGTCGGCGCAGCCCTGGAGCCCCCGTAGCTCAGGGGATAGAGCACCGCCCTCCGGAGGCGGGAGCGTAGGTTCGAATCCTACCGGGGGCGCACAGTTTTCCCGGTCTGCGCAGCCCCCGCGCGCCGTCACTCAGCAGCCGCCTTCGAGCGTCGCGTCCTTGCGCGCCCGAGAGGCGATGCTCCGGGCCTGGCCGATGTCGGCGAACACGACGCTCGCTGCCCCGACGTAACCGGTCCCCCCGTTGATCACACAGGTGGAGAACTTCCTGGGGTCCACCGTGGACGCGGCCTGGGCGAGGCGGAACAGCTCAGCAGGAGACACGTTGGGCGTGTCCAGGTGCCTCGTGACCGACAGGACACCCTTCTCCATGAAGCCCGCGCGGTCCCGCTTCTCCCGGACCCTGCGCAGGATGGCCAGCAGGGTGCGCTGCTGGTTCGCGGACCTGTCGAAGTCCCCGCGAGGGAACGGCTTGCGCAGCCGGGCGAAGACCATGGCCTGGATCCCGTTGAGCTTGTTCTTGCCCACCCGGTAGCCCTTGGGGCGCACCTGGTCGCCGAACGCGTACTTCGAGTGCACGGTGATGCCGCCGATGGCGTTCACCATCGCACCGAAGCCCCAGAAGCTGGTCGTGAACACGTAGTCGGGCCGGATGCCGACCATGTCCCCGACCGAGCGTGCCATCAGCTGTGGACCGCCGAAGAGCATGGAGGAGTTGATCTTCTGCCTCCCGTAGCCCGGCACCGGCACGTAGGAGTCCCGGGGGATACCGATCGCGGTGCCGGCTCCGGTGCGCGTGTTGATCCCCACCAGCTGGATCGCGTCGGCACGGCTGCGCAGCACCGGCTGTCCCTCGCGGGCGTCCGAGCCGAGCATGAGGACCCAGATCACGTGCGGGTGGTGGTCGACGTTGCGTGCCCGCTCGACCCGCACCAGCGACATGGGGGCATCGCGCACCGTGGCCGGTGGTACGACGAGGGCGGTCATCGCCAGCACGAGGGCGAGCGGGACGAGCCGTCGTACCCTCCGCAGGACCCGTCGCCAGCCCCCGGTGCCGTCGTTGGCCATCACGATCCTTCCTTCGCGGCCGCCACGGAGCCCCGCGCCACGTCGTAGCCGAAGATCTCCCACGGTCCTGCCTTCGTCCTGCTCAGCAGGAAGCGTCCGGTCACGGTGACCCTGCGGTCAGCGGCGTCGGAGCGTTCCACCACGAAGACCACCCGCCAGCGCGCACTGACGCCCACGACAGCCTTGCTCGGCGCCAGCGTGTCGATCCGGACCCGCTTGCGCCGGGGGACCACGGCCTCGATCGTCGGGCCGGCGGCAGCATTGGTGAGCAGGTCACGGTCCCGGCGTGCCGAGCGCCCGAGGTCCCGCGCGAAGTCGTCGAACGCCCCCGGGAACCTCGCGCGGGGGTAGCCACCTCCGAGATACGCCGCATCGAAGTACCGGCCGAGCACCCGCCCCACCTGCTGCTCGACCCGCTTGGCTCTCGCGCGGGACGGCCTCTTGCCCACCGTGCGCGCGAGTGCCACGTCCATCGGCACCGGCTTCGCCTCGAGCGTCGCCCCTGCCCCCACCGAGCGGTCAGGTAGCGGCTCCCATGAGCTGGTCTCACCCGTGCAGGCGGCGAGCCCGAGCAGGAGAGCCCCCGCCGCGAGCACGGCGCCCACCGCCCGCCGGCGGCGTCCCGTTCGTTCCCGGACCACGCGTCTCGTCACTCCCTCAGGGGTTGGTTGTGGCTGAGCCTAGATACCGCGCGCGACCGACTGCCGGTCCGGGCTGCGTCAAGTTGTCACCAAGGTCTAGCCTGGTAGCCGTTCACTCCACCCTAAGAGACGCAGCGGAAGAGGCGATTCAGGCCGTGGCCGAGTCTTCGCAGAGCAACCCCGTCGAGCCGTCGGCGTTCGGAGCCAACGAGTGGCTCGTCGACGAGATGTTCGAGAGGTACCAGCAGGACCCCACCAGCGTGGACAAGGCGTGGTGGGAGTTCTTCAAGAACTACAGCCCGGGTGAGCACGTGACGGACAAGCCGACCCGCAGCAACGGCTCCCCGAAGGCGACGACACGCCGTCGCGACGAGAAGTCGGCCACGCAGAAGGGTGAGGGGCCAGCAGCCGAGAAGGCGCCCGAGGAGGCACCGGAGAAGGCCGCAGAGAAGACTCCCGAGAAGCCGGCTGACAAGCCTGAGCAGAAGAAGGCCAGCCCACCCGCCCCCCGGGCCAAGAACGCCGCCACCGCGAACCCTCGCGCGGACGACACCCCGGCCAAGGCCTCCCCGAAGACCAGCGCCCCGGTGCCGAAGGACCCCGAGCCCGCCGCCAAGTCCGAGGCGAAGGACGAGCCCGAGCTCACCGTCCTCCGCGGCGCCCCCGCCCGCACGGCCCAGAACATGGACGCCTCGCTGTCGGTGCCCACGGCCACCAGCGTGCGCTCGGTGCCCGTGAAGCTGCTCTGGGACAACCGCACCGTCATCAACAACCACCTCGCCCGCGCTCGCGGCGGCAAGGTCTCCTTCACGCACCTCATCGGCTACGCGCTGGTGAAGGCCCTCAAGGAGATGCCGGAGATGAACAACGGCTTCGACGTCATCGACGGGAAGCCGAACCTGATCACCCCCGCGCACATCAACCTCGGCCTCGCCATCGACATGCAGAAGCCCGACGGCACCCGGCAGCTGCTGGTCCCCTCGATCAAGGCCGCGGAGTCGATGGACTTCGCCGCCTTCTGGACCGCCTACGAGGACATCGTCCGCAAGGCCCGCAACAACAAGCTGGCGGTCACCGACTTCCAGGGGACCACGATCAGCCTGACCAACCCCGGCACGATCGGCACGAACCACTCCGTCCCCCGCCTCATGAAGGGCCAGGGCGCGATCATCGGCGTCGGGGCGATGGAGTACCCCCCGGAGTACCAGGGCGCCTCGGAGGAGACCCTGCAGCGCAACGCCGTGAGCAAGGTCATGACCCTCACCTCGACCTACGACCACCGGGTCATCCAGGGCGCCCAGTCCGGTGACTTCCTGCGTCGGGTGCACAACCTGCTGCTCGGTGAGCAGGGGTTCTACGACGAGATCTTCCGGGCATTGCGGATCCCCTACGAGCCGATCCGCTGGGCCAAGGACATCTCGACCTCCCACGACGACGAGATCAGCAAGCAGGCCCGGGTCCTCGAGCTCATCCACGCCTACCGGGTCCGGGGCCACATCATGGCGGACACGGACCCGCTGGAGTACCAGCAGCGCAGCCACCCCGACCTCGAGGTGGAGTCCCACGGCCTGACCCTGTGGGACCTCGACCGCGAGTTCGCCACCGGCTCGTCCTTCGGCGGCGTCGCCCGTCGCTTCATGAAGCTGCGCGACATCCTCGGGATCCTGCGCGACTCCTACTGCCGCACGGTCGGCATCGAGTACATGCACATCCAGGACCCCGAGCAGCGCCGCTGGATCCAGCAGCGGGTCGAGCAGCCGCACGTGAAGCTTCCCCGCGAGGAGCAGATGCGGATCCTGCTCAAGCTCAACCAGGCTGAGGCGTTCGAGACCTTCCTTCAGACGAAGTTCGTCGGTCAGAAGCGGTTCAGCCTCGAGGGTGGCGAGACCACCATCCCGCTGCTCGACGAGATCTGCGAGGCAGCGGCCGAGGACGACCTCGACGAGGTGACGATGGGGATGGCCCACCGCGGCCGCCTCAACGTGCTGGCCAACATCGTCGGCAAGAGCTACAGCCAGATCTTCCGCGAGTTCGAGGGCAACATCGACCCGCGCACCGTCCAGGGCTCCGGCGACGTGAAGTACCACCTCGGCGCGGAGGGCGAGTTCACCGCGCAGACCGGGGCGAAGATCAAGGTGTCGGTCGCGGCGAACCCCTCGCACCTCGAGGCGGTCAACCCGGTGGTGGAGGGCATCGCCCGGGCCAAGCAGGACGTGTTGAACCGCGGCGCGGAGTTCCCCGTGCTCCCGATGCTGGTCCACGGTGACGCAGCCTTCGCCGGCCAGGGCGTGGTCGCCGAGACGCTGAACCTGTCCCAGCTGCGCGGCTACCGCACCGGCGGCACCATCCACGTCGTCGTGAACAACCAGGTCGGCTTCACGACCTCCCCCGCCGCGTCGCGTTCCTCGCTCTACTGCACCGACGTCGCCCGGATGGTGCAGGCTCCGATCTTCCACGTGAACGGTGACGACCCCGAGGCGTGCATCCGGGTCGCACGGCTGGCCTTCGAGTACCGCCAGGCGTTCAAGAAGGACGTCGTCATCGACCTCGTCTGCTACCGCCGTCGTGGACACAACGAGGGCGACGACCCGTCGTACACCCAGCCCCTGATGTACGACCTGATCGAGCAGAAGCGCTCGGTCCGCAAGCTCTACACCGAGTCCCTCATCGGGCGTGGCGACATCACGCTCGAGGAGGCCGAGCAGGTCCTGCGCGACTACCAGCAGCAGCTCGAGCGGGTCTTCACCGAGGTGCGGGAGGCGACCAGCCAGCCGTCCAGCTGGACCACCGTCCCCGACTACCCTGAGAAGAGTGGTGGCGAGGCGACGACGGCGATCAGCAGGGAGACCCTGAAGCGGATCGCGGACGCGCACGTCAACACGCCCGACGGCTTCGTGGTCCACCCCAAGGTCCTGCCCCAGCTGCAGCGCCGGGCCGCGGCGATCACCGCCGGCCCCATCGACTGGGGCACCGGCGAGATCCTCGCCCTGGGCTCGCTGCTCATGGACGGGCGGCCGGTCCGGCTCGCCGGCCAGGACTCGCGTCGCGGCACCTTCGTGCAGCGCTTCGCCACGATCATCGACCGCAACAACGCCGACGAGTGGACGCCGCTGAGCAACCTGGCCGAGGAGCAGGGGCAGTTCTACATCTACGACTCGCTGCTCTCGGAGTACGCGGCGATGGGCTTCGAGTACGGCTACTCCGTGGCCCGTCCCGACGCGCTCGTGCTGTGGGAGGCCCAGTTCGGTGACTTCGTCAACGGCGCCCAGATCGTCATCGACGAGTTCATCTCCGCGGGCGAGGCGAAGTGGCGCCAGCAGTCCGGCGTCGTGCTCCTGCTCCCGCACGGCTACGAGGGTCAGGGCCCGGACCACTCCTCCGCCCGGATCGAACGGTTCCTGACCATGGGTGCCGACGACGCGTTCACCGTCGCCCAGCCGTCCACCCCGGCCAGCTACTTCCACCTCTTGCGGCAGCACTCGCTCGGGGAGGAGCACCGACCGTTGATCGTCTTCACCCCGAAGTCGATGCTCAAGCGCAAGGAGGCCGCGTCCCAGCCGACCGACTTCACCGAGGGCACGTTCCGGCCGGTGGTCGGTGACGACGCGGTGAACCCCGAGTCCGTCGAGAAGCTGCTCCTGTGCAGTGGTCGGATCACCTGGGACCTCATGGTCGAGCGCAAGAAGCGCGAGGGCGACGAGCCGACGACCGCGATCGCACGCCTGGAGCGGCTCTACCCGCGTCCTGTCGAGGAGATCCACGCAGAGCTCGCGAAGTACCCCAACCTCAAGGAGGTCCGGTGGGTGCAGGACGAGCCGGCGAACATGGGGCCGTGGCCGCACATGGCGCTGCATCTCACGTCCGAGCTGGACGGCATCCCGTTCTACCGGGTCTCGCGGCCGGAGTCGTCGTCGCCGTCGGTGGGTCAGCACTCCCGCCACGTGGACGAGCAGAAGACGCTCATGCAGCAGGCGTTCTCCTGATCGATGTACTTCACGGACCGAGGGATCGAGGAGCTCGAGAGACGCCGGGGTGACGAGGAGGTCACCTTGGCGTGGCTCGCCGACCGCCTGCAGGAGTTCACCGACCTCCACCCGGAGTTCGAGACCCCGGTCGAGCGGTTCGCGACCTGGCTGGCCCGGCTCGACGACCCCGACGACTGACCGGCCGACCCGAGCGGCGTACGTATCGGGTCAGCCGGGGCCGGGGCGGACCGTGACGTCGGTCATCTCCGCGTCACGCGGGAGGTCGAGCGCCGTCACGATTGCGGTGGCCACGGACGCGGGCTGGATCCAGTCCGCGGGGTCGTACTCCCTGCCCTCGTGCTGGTGCACCTTCTCCTGCATGGCGGTCGCCACCCGGCCCGGGTAGACCGAGGTGACCCGGATTCCGGACTCCTGCTCCTCCGCGCGCAGGGCGTCGGCCAGCGCCTTCAGGCCGTGCTTGCTCGCGGCGTACGCCGACCAGCCGGGGTTCGCCCGCAGGCCGGAGCCGGAGTTCACGAGTACGACGTGACCGCGGCCGGCGCGCAGGGCGGGCAGGAGCAGGCGGGTGAGCTCGGCCGGGGCGACCAGGTTCACGTCCAGGGTGCGGCTCCAGGCGGCCGCGCTCAGCTCGGCCACACCCCCGAGCTCGGCGACTCCGGCGACGTGCACGAGGGAGTCGAGACGCTCCGGCAGGTCCTGGCCCGCGAGCGCGTCGGCCAGCGCGAGGGGGGCCGCGAGGTCCGCGACGAGCGTCGCGCACCCCGGGTACGCCCGGCGGAGGTCGTTCGCCCGCCGGTCGTCGCGGGCGAGGAGGACGAGGTCGTCACCTCGCGCCGCGAGGACGTCGGCGAGCGCGGCGCCGATGCCTGCGCCCGCCCCGGTCACCAGGTGTGTGGGCATGACCCGAAACCTAGCGCGTGAACACGATCTTCCCGAACACGTCGCCCTCGGCCATCGCCGCGAAGCCGTCACGGGCCTCGGTCATCGGGATCACCCGGTCGATAACCGGCCGGACCCCGCTGACGTCGAGCAGGTTCACCAGCGACGCCAGCTCCGAACGCGTCCCCATCGTGGAGCCGATCACCTTCAGCTGCAGGAAGAACACCCGGGTCAGCTCGGCGTTGTCGACGTTGGGGCCGCTCGTCGTACCGGAGATCACCAGGGTGCCGCCGGGACGCAGTGACTTCACCGAGTGTGACCACGTCGCGCGACCGACGGTCTCCATCACGGCATCGACCTTCTCAGGGAGCCGGGCGTTGCTCTCGAAGACCTCGTCGGCGCCCAGCTCGAGCGCGCGGGCGCGCTTGCCCTCGTCGCGGCTGGTGGCGTAGACGCGGAGACCGCCGGCGTGGGCGAGTGCGATCAGGGCGGTCGAGACCCCGCCGCCCGCGCCCTGGACCAGGACGCTGTCACCCGGCTTCAAGGCACCTTGGGTGAAGAGCATCCGGTAGGCGGTGAGCCAGGCGGTGGGCAGGCAGGCCGCCTCCTCGAACGACAGCGAGGGCGGCTTGGGCACCACGTTGCCGCGCGGGACGGCGACCTTGTCGGCGAACGTGCCCTGGTAGCGCTCGCTGAGCAGGGAACGCTTGGGGTCGAGGGTCTCGTCACCGCTCCACGCAGGGTCGCTGACCACGGCGTGCACGACGACCTCGTTGCCGTCCTCGTCGTAGCCCGCCGCGTCGCAGCCGAGCGTCATCGGCAGCGCCTCCTCGCGGAGGCCCACCCCACGCAGCGACCACAGGTCGTGATGGTTGAGCGACGCGGCCTTGACGGTGACCGTCGTCCAGCCGTCGGGGACCTCGGGGTCCGGCCGCTCCCCGAGGACGAGGCCGGACAGCGGGTCGTCGGAGGAGAACTTCTCGGCGTAGGCAGCAAACATGTGACCGACCTTACCGACGGGCGACCCTGTCCTTGCGCGCCGCCTCCGCGACCGCGGCAGCGACCGCCGGTCCGACGCGGGGGTCGAACGGCGAGGGGACGACGTAGGCCTCGCTCAGCTCGGCGCCCACCAGCGCGGCGAGCGCGTCCGCCGCGGCGAGCTTCATCCCCTCCGTGATCGAGCTCGCCCGGACGTCGAACGCCCCTCGGAAGATGCCGGGGAACGCGAGGACGTTGTTGATCTGGTTCGGGTAGTCCGAACGCCCGGTGGCCACCACCCGCGCGTGACGCTGCGCGATGTCGGGGTGCACCTCGGGGTTCGGGTTCGCGAGACCGAAGATGACCGAGTCCGGCGCCATCCGCGCAACCGCCTCCTCCGGGACGCTCCCTCCGGACACCCCGATGAACACGTCGGCGTCCACGAGCGCGTCCACCAGACGCCCCTCCCGACCCGTGGTGTCGGCGGTGTCCTGGGCGAGGGAGAGCTTCACCGGGGTCAGGTCCCCCCGCGCGGAGTTCAGCACACCCCTGCGATCGACGACCGCGAGGTCGGTGATCCCCGCGGCCAGCAGGATCCGGGCGCAGGCGACTCCCGCCGCCCCGGCCCCCGAGATCACCACGCGGGTGTCGCTCATGGAACGGCCGGTGAGCTTGAGCGCGTTCTCCAGCGCGGCCAGCACCACGACGGCGGTGCCGTGCTGGTCGTCGTGGAACACCGGGATGTCGAGGCGGTCCTTGAGCCGCTGCTCGATCTCGAAGCACCGCGGCGCGGAGATGTCCTCGAGGTTGATCCCGCCGAAGCTGGGGGCGAGCCGGGCAACGGTCTCCACGATCTCGTCCGGGTCGGTGGTGTCCAGACAGATCGGGACCGCGTCCACCCCGCCGAACTGCTTGAAGAGGACGGCCTTGCCCTCCATCACGGGCATCGCGGCCCGCGGCCCGATGTCGCCGAGCCCGAGCACGGCCGTGCCGTCGGTCACGACGGCGACGGTGTTGGACACCCACGTGTAGTCGTCAGCCACGGTGGGGTCAGCCGCGATCGCCTCGCACACTCGTGCCACACCGGGCGTGTAGGCCATCGAGAGCTCGTCGGGGCCGTTGAGCGCAACGGTCGAGACGACCTCCATCTTGCCCCCGCGGTGGAGTTCGAAGACCGGGTCGCCGGCGTACGGGTCGTTCAGGGGGGGCTGTGCTGCGGGTTCGACCATGAGCGTGACCTTTGTGTCGGAGAACGTGCGATCAGCTCGACGACGGCGCGTGGTGAGGCGGCGGAGCTGCGAGGACGTACCGGGGGTCTCCCTGTCGTCACAGTCTGACACAGCTGGCCGCTGGGCCCCGGTCCCTAGCCGGAATGTGGTCGACGCGACATCCACGGCGGCAGCGGCCACACCCGGCACAGAACCCGCGCGAGGACGTCCCGTTCCGGGATCGCGCCGACCCGCCAGGAGTCCACGCCCTCTCGCGGGTTGTCCCGCTCGACCCACCAGCCCCCGGGCTCGTGCCGTGCGGCCCGCTTGACCGCGACGACCCCGTCAGGCAGGCGTACGACGACCAGGCTGCCGACGCGCGGAGGTGACCCGTGGAGCACGAGGAGACGGTCACCCTCGTGCAACGCCGGCTGCATGGAGCGACCGCGAACCACCGCGAACCCGAGGCGTCGGGGAGCCCGTTTCTCACCGCGCTCCATCGTCTCCGCCCTCCTGTTGTCGCCGCCCTGACCGGGGGTAGTGTCGCAGGTGGCCAGTCCCTGAACGTGACCCACGAACGAAAGGACGACGTATGCTCTCGCGACTCCTCGCACCCACCCTCGAGGTCCACGCCCACTGCGACCTGCCCTGCGGCGTCTACGACCCCGCCCAGGCACGTATCGAGGCCGAGTCGGTCAAGGCGATCATCGGCAAGCTCGCCGACAACGACGACCCCGACTTCCGCACCCGGGCGGTCCTGATCAAGGAGCAGCGCTCGGAGCTGGTCAAGCACCACCTGTGGGTGCTCTGGACCGACTACTTCAAGCCCCCCCACTTCGAGAAGTACCCGCAGCTCCACACCCTGTTCAACGAGGCGACCAAGCTCGCCGGAGCCGCCGGCACCAAGGGCACCATGGACGCCAAGGCGGCCGACGACCTGCTGGCCAAGATCGACGAGATCGCCGAGATCTTCCGGGAGACCAAGAAGGGCTGAGGAGCCGCCGGGATGGCTCGGCACGCGACACCGGACGGGGTCGGGCACAACGGTGCCCGGCCCCGTCTAGGCTTCCCCCAGGGACCCGGGCCCCCGGGGCCGAGGAATCACCCGCCCGCGACTCGAACTGCGAAGAGGTAACCCGTGGCAGAGAACCGACCCGATGTCGAGCTGAGGATCCCTGCCGACGGGGCGTTCCTCTCGGTCCTGCGCACCGCCACCGCCGGCCTCGCCGCACGGCTCGACTTCACCCTCGACGACATCGAGGACCTGCGGATCGCGGTGGACGAGGCATGCGCGGTGGTCCTCCCCCAGGCGCTGCCGACCTCAGACCTGCGCTGCGCCTTCTACCTCAAACCCCAGACGCTGTCGGTGGAGGTCTCCGCACAGTGCGACTCTCCCCGTCCGCCGCACAAGGACGGCTTCGCCTGGACGGTGCTGTCAGCCCTGACCACGTCGCTGGAGGCGACCGTGGAGGGCGACACGCTCTCCGTCAAGCTCTCTCGGACGAGCGGGGAGACGGGTTGACCATGGTCGACGAGACCGGTCGGATGGATGTCACGGCGATCCGGGCCCGGAGCGCGGAGCTGTTCGTCGTCCTGCTCGACCAGAGCGCGGGAGCCGCCGAGCAGAGCCAGGCCCGTGAGGATCTCGTGCGCCTCCACCTTCCGCTCGTCGAGCACCTGACCCGTCGCTTCCTCAACCGCGGTGAGCACTACGACGACCTGCTCCAGGTGGGCACGATCGGCCTGATCAAGGCGATCGACCGGTTCGACACCGACCGCGGCGTCGAGTTCTCGACGTACGCCACCCCCACGATCGTCGGGGAGATCAAGCGGCACTTCCGGGACAAGAGCTGGGCGATCCGGGTCCCGCGACGGCTGCAGGAGCTGCGGGCCGCGATCTCCGGGGTCACCGCCGACCTCACCCAGGACCTCGGGCGCTCCCCGACGGTCGCCGAGATCGCCAGGAAGGTCGGGGTCACCGAGGAGGAGGTGATCGAGGGCTTGGAGTCCGCGAACGCCTACACGACGTTGTCCCTCGACGCGGGCGACTCCACCGAGGACAGCGCGCTCAGCATGCTCGACACCATCGGCGAGGACGACGAGGCGCTCGAGCACGTTGAGAACCGCGAGTCGCTCAAGCCGCTGCTGGAACAGCTCGACCCCCGCGAGAAGCACATCCTCACCCTCCGGTTCTTCCGCGGGATGACCCAGTCGCAGATCGCCGCGGAGATCGGGGTCTCCCAGATGCACGTGTCACGTCTTCTCAACAAGACCCTGGCCCAGCTCCGGGAGCGGTTGACCGAGGACCCCTCGCTCGACGGCGGCGCCCCGCTGCGCTTCTGAGCCCGGCTCAGCCCTCGCCCTCGAGGGCCTCGAGCGACGCGGGGTGGAAGATCCCCGCGAGTACGACGAGCGCGACCACCCCGAGCGTGACGGCGACCCAGGTCGTGCTCCCCCCGACGAAGCTCCAGGCCACCAGGACCTGGATCAGCTGGGCCACCACCACCGGTGCCCGCGCGACGGACTTGAGCCGGTACATCCCCCACGCACACGCTCCGAGCCCCGCGCCGTACAGCACGAAGAACAGCGAGGTCGTGAGGCCCATCACGAGGCGTTCGCCCGACACCGCCACCAGCTCGGCGACCCCCTGGATCACCAGCAGCACCGCCTCGACGAACGCGAGTGACGCGGCCACCGTGAGGGGCGGGGGAACGGTCACGGACCCGGTGGAGGGGGGCCCGGGCCCGTCCTGCGGGGCGGGAGGCTCGGTCACGGCAGCAGAGCCTACCCACCGAGGGCCGGCGGTTCGCACGTTTGCCGGGGTACCAACGGGGTAAAGTCGTTCCTTGTGACCAAAGTGACCCTGGCAAGGGGTTGCCTGGGCCTGGTTATCTTGCAACGATCGACCTGTCGTCGGGCACCGGGAGCTACCGACCCCGCCTGAGTGACGCCACCGACCGACCAGCGAGCAGCGCGACGTGTCGGATTTCGTGCACGTGTTCACCACCAGGGGCACGTGCACGTTGCACGAGTAAGGCCGGTTTCGGCTCACCCTGGCCGAAGGTCTGACCCACAGTAAAGGAGTAGTCGCCGTGGATTGGCGCCACCGCTCTGCATGCCTCGAAGAGGATCCAGAGCTGTTCTTCCCGATCGGCAACACCGGTCCGGCCATCCTCCAGATCGAGGAGGCCAAGCAGGTGTGCCGTCGCTGCGACGTGCGCGAACAGTGCCTCGCATGGGCCCTCGAGGCCGGGCAGGATCACGGTGTCTGGGGCGGCCTGAGCGAGGACGAGCGTCGTGCGCTGAAGCGCCGCAACGCCCGCGCGAAGATCCGCACCGCCTGACCTCGGCGGGCCTCCGCGGCCGGCGACGGGTCAGTGCAGCGGGAGGTCCACCACCACGCGCGTTCCCCCACCCGGTCGCGGTCCCATCTCGATGAGTCCGTCGAGCTCGGACTCGACCAGGGTCCGCACGATCGAGAGTCCCAGGCTCGTCGAGGCGTCGAGAGCGAACCCCTCGGGCAGGCCCCGACCGTCGTCCTCGACGCTGACGTGAAGACGGCCGGCATGCTGCTGCGCGGAGAGCAGGAGGCTGCCCGGTCCGTCGCCGAAGGCGTGCTCCAGCGCGTTCTGGAGCAGCTCGGTGAGCACCATCGCCAGCGGCGTCGCCGTGTCGGCCAGGAGCACGCCGAAGCTCCCCGTCCGCGCCGTGGTGACCCTGCCGTCGTGCGCGCTCACGTCCGCCACCATCAGGCGCAGCCGGTCGGCGACCTCGTCGAACTCGACCGACTCGTCGAAGGTCTGGCTGAGCGTCTCGTGCACGATCGCGATCGATCCCACCCGCCTGACCGCCTCCTCGAGCGCAAGCCTGCCCTCAGGGACGCCGATCCGGCGCGCCTGCAGCCGGAGCAGCGCAGCCACGGTCTGCAGGTTGTTCTTCACACGGTGGTGGATCTCGCGGATGGTCGCGTCCTTGCTGACCAGCTCGCGGTCCCGCCGGCGCAGGTCGGTGACGTCGCGCAGCAGCACCAGCGCCCCGATCTGCTCGCCCGTCGGACGCAGCGGGATCGCCCTGAGGATCAAGGTTGCCTCGTCGTTCCCGATCTCGGTGTCGATGGGCCGTTCCCCGGTGAGCACGGCGCTCAACGTCTCCTCGTCCGGCCGGCGCCGGGGGGGCACCAGCTCACGGGTGATCTCGGCGAGGTCGAGGCCGGCCAGGTCGCCGGTGAGGCCGAGCTTGCGGTACACCGACAGCGCGTTCGGGCTGGCGTAGGTCACCCGCCCTTCGGCGTCGATGCGCACGAACCCGTCCCCCACCCGCGGCGAGTCGACGTGGTCCGAACGTTGGCCGGGGAAGGGGAAGAACCCGTGGCTGATCATCTGGGTCAGGTCGGTGGCGGTCTGGAGGTAGGACAGCTCCAGACGGCTCGGCGTGCGCACGCCGAGGAGGTTCGTGTTCCGTGAGACCACCGCGATGATCTGCTCCCCCCGCAGGACCGGGATCGCCTCCACCCGCACCGGGATGTCGTCGAGCCACTCGGGATCGCCCTCGCGGGCGACCCGACGGCGCTCCAGGGCGGAGTCGAGCAGCGGGCGTCGCCCCGGAGGGATGTAGGTGCCGACCAGGTCGTCGATGTAGGCAGTCGGCCCCGTCGTGGGGCGCATCTGTCCCCCCGCCCAGAACCCTCCCGCGTCGCGGTCGGGAAGCCACAGGATGAGGTCGGCGAAGGAGAGGTCGGCGATGATCTGCCAGTCCGCCATCAGCAGGTTCAGCCACGCCACGTCCTCGTCGGTGAGGTCGGTATAGGCTCTGACCAGGTCGTTCAACGAGGGCACGGTGCCCAGCGTAGGCGAGGGGTGCACCCCGTCCGGCGCGGCAGTCGGCCAGTGGCAGGATGGGCCGCATGGTGTCGACGTTCTGGGAGCAGGTGCGGGCCAATGGCCTCAAGGTGCCCGACGACCGGCCGCTCGCCGACCTGACCGCGGAGCTGACCACGATGCTGGGTGACCCCGACCCGGCCGTCCGCGACGGGATCGCCTACCCCACGCTCAGCACCTGGGTGCGCGAAGGCGTGTACGACGACCTCCTGGAGGGACTCGGCGACGGCATGGCCGCAGGGCTCCGGGTCGGGCTCGGGGAGGACGGCACGGACTCCGTCTTCCGGCGCGCCGCCTCGGCCCTCGTCCTGACCGCCTGCCTGGACCGCGACAACGCCGCACACCTCGTCCCCGCCGACACCGTGGTCCGCTGGGGGGATCGGGTCGCCGGCTGGCTGGTCCGCGAGCAGGACCTGCGCGGGTTCGTCCCCGGCAAGGGCTGGGCCAGCGCTGTCGCGCACGGCGCGGACGCCCTGGGCGCGCTCGCCGACTCGGAGGCTCTGGGGCAGCTGGAGCTGACCGTCGTCCTCGACGTGCTGGCCGACCGGCTGCTCACCCCGACCAGCCACCACCTGGTCCACGGAGAGCCCGACCGCCTCGCCGGTGCCACCATGCGCGTGCTCCGTCGCGGGCTGGTCGGGCTCGACGTGCTCGAGCCGTGGCTCACCCGCCTCGGCCGCAGCGCACAGCCCCACCGTCTCGACGGCGAGGACCCCTACCTCGTGAGCGGCAACACGCAGGCCTTCCTGCGCGCACTGCACCTCCAGCTCGCGCTGGCGCCGCACCCGCCGCCGAACCGGTCCGACCTGCTGCTGGTGCTCATCGAGCGGCTGCGGGAGTCGAACCCGGACCTGCTGGGCCCCCCGGTCGGGACACCCCTGGGCAGCGGCCTTACCGCCGGGTAACATCCCCGCCATGACCGACGTCGCAGACACTCCGGAGACCGTCCCCCACCAGCAGGACGAGGCGGGCGAGCGCCTCACCGACGGGCACGGCGGGGACCACGCCGTCGCCGTCGCGGCCGGCCACGGCGTGGGCACCCTGTTCACGCTCTCGGGTGCGCACGTGTTCCCGATGTACGACGGTGCGGTCAACGCCGAGCCACCGATGCGCCTGCTCGACGTACGTCACGAGCAGACCGCGGTGTTCGCCGCGGAGGCGACCGGCAAGCTCACCCGCACCCCCGGCCTGGCCGTGCTCACCGCGGGTCCGGGCGTGACCAACGGAGTGAGCGCTATCAGTCAGGCATCCTTCAGCGGCTCCCCTCTCGTGGTGGTGGGCGGCCGCGCACCGGCGGGGCGCTGGGGCACCGGCAGCCTGCAGGAGTTCGACCACCCGGCCGTGCTCGCGCCCGTGACGAAGGCCGCGCGGACGGTGCGCCACGTCGCTGACGTCGCGGACGCGATGGACGAGGCGTTCACGCTGGCCGGCTCCTCCCATCGCGGACCGACCTTCCTCGACGTCCCCATGGACGAGTTCTTCGACCGCGCCTCCGTCGAGCGTCCCAGCCCCCGGCCACGACAGCGGGTCGAGCCCGACGCGGAGGCGCTCGGTGAGGTCGGCTCGCTGCTCGCCGACGCCCGGCGACCGGTGCTCGTGCTCGGCACCGACGTGTGGGCCGACGGGGCGGAGGAGGCCGCCCTTCGCCTTGTCGAGGCAGCAGGTCTCCCGGTGATCACCAACGGGATGGGTCGCGGTGTCGTCCCCGGCGGGCACCCGATGCTGATGACCAAGGCCCGCGGGACGGCGTTCGGGACCTGCGACCTCGCGATCGTGGTCGGCACCCCCCTCGACTTCCGCCTGGGCTACGGCGTCTTCGGTGGCAAGGAGGACGCACCGGCCGCCAAGGTCGTGCATCTGGCGGACTCCGAGGGCCAGGTGTCCGCGCATGCCGAGCTGGCCGCCTCGGCGTACGGCGACCTCGCCCTCGTCCTCGAAGGGATCCAGGCGTCCCTCGAGCAGCAGCTGCGCAAGCCGGACTGGTCCGCCTGGGTCTCCGAGCTCCAGGGCGGCGTGGCCGCCGCCGTCGAGCGCGACAACGCGCTGCTGCAGGCCGAGGCGGACCCCATCCACCCGGCGCGGATCTACGGCGAGCTGTTGCCCCGGCTCGCCGAGGACGCGGTGGTGATCGGCGATGGCGGCGACTTCGTCTCCTTCGCCGGCAAGTACGTCGAGGCCAAGCGGCCCGGCGGGTGGCTGGACCCCGGCCCGTTCGGATGCCTCGGGGCCGGGCTCGGCGCGGCCATCGGCGCCCGGATCGCCCGCCCCTCGTCGCAGATCGTGCTGCTCCTCGGCGACGG
>Ga0299913_10000135_pt1 | contig 36992 bp, 29 predicted proteins | sample RVTome_9_FD_201360 | JGI IMG/M metagenome (GOLD analysis project Ga0299913, IMG submission 201360) | Soil microbial communities from uranium-contaminated site in the Upper Colorado River Basin, Wyoming, United States - RVT155D38 (version 2) ... | reverse complement strand
TCGACCCGAAGCAGCACGCCCGCATCATTCCGTTTGCCCAACAGGAGATGGTTCGCGCCTTCATCGTCGGCGCCGAAGAGGTGTCCGTGGCGGAGCTCAAGAGGTTCGCGCGAACCAGCTTCCAGGATCTCGTGGCGTCGGCTCGCATGAGCGAGGCGCGGCGGGTGGCGGCGGTGGAGGCGGCACTTGCAGGATGGGACGACGCCGTGAGGCGCTACGCGAATGACCGGGGGAGCGCGGTGCAGCTCGTCGTCGGCATGTTGCCCAAGCGCGAGCTGGCGGCGATGGCCGAAACGCTCGTCAGCCTCACCTCATTCAAGCGCCGGGTCTCCCCCGAGGTCGAGTCGGTCGGCGGACCGACCGATGTCGCGATCATCTCGAAGAGCGAGGGATTCCGCTGGTTCAGGCGCAAGGATTGGGATCCCCTCTATCCCTGGGAGTCACAGGGGCGCGGCTTGCCGCCACAGCAATAGCTCGTCCCAAGCTAGCTCCGTTTCGCTTCAAGCCGTCACGGACACACTGGGTCCGGAATGGCCAGGTGGTTGAACCCCTTCTTGAGGTTTGCGTTGTTGGTGCTCGTGTAGCCCCGCTTCGAGGAGTCCATGGCCGTGCTGTCGGCATTCAGTGGGTGGAGCCTGCCGCCTTCCCAATATAAGGTATAAGGGTCCTCGGCCCGGGTTCGGGACACGGAGAAGCCCGATCCGAGCGTGGATCGGGCCGAAAAGGGCGAATTTGGTACCGCATACCGGATTCCTGGCGAAACGTCTCATGCGTCTCAGCCGCGTACACGCACTACCAAGAAGAGACGCATGAGACAGGATCGATAAGGGCTCCAATGAGGGCTTCCGGTCCGCTTCAGAGATGTCGGTGCCTTGCGCCTTCTCGCCGTCGGGGATCAGCCGCGGGGCGGGCTGCCATGACGACCGCATCCGCTGACTCCCGTGCAGCATTCGTGGCGAGCCGCAGGGTGATGGCCCGCGCAGTAGAAAGGTCACCGCCCATCGTCAATGCCTATGCGGCGGCGTGCTCGGCATCGATGCCGTTTGACTCGCGGCGTGAGGCCATCCGGCCCATGGCTCGCCTGGGGGGTTGATGACCCGCTGCCAAGCGCAGCAGGCCTGTTGGTTGCGCGTGCCGCTCAAGGATCAAGTTGAACATTGAACTCGAGGCGCGCGTTGCCAGCACCACGGAAGTTCGAGGACCAGATTGCGAGGCGGGACACCTGCGGGCCGCCGAGGTTGCCGTTGATCGACGTGGCACCGGCCGCGACCAGGTAGTTGAAGCGCTCCTCACCGTCCCGCAGGGCATTGGACGCGAACGCGATGACGTCGCCCAGGAAGAAGCTCGGACGATCGTGAAGGCTGTTGTCCTTGACGTGGAGCTCGGCGAACTGCGGGCGACCCTCGAACTCCGCGGCGACCTGAACGCAGGTAAGGCGGTTGTTTGCCAGGGTCAGTCGTCCGACACCCTTGTCGGTGATGGGCGGGTCCGGCTCAGATCCGACCTCGAGGACGTTGGCGATGATCTGCTCCGTGCGAGCCTCCAGGTCAGAGGTGGTTCGTCCGTAGGTCAAGATTGCGCCCTCGATCGAGCAGTTCTCGATCCAGACGTCGCCGTTGCCATCGAGGAGCTCCACTGCCGTGCCCGCCCCACGCTGGCGGGGACGGAGCCGATCGCCGAGCCGACCAACACGCGCCAGGAGCTCCGCAAGTCGTGACGGCGGCAGCATGGCCCCCTCATCGACGAATTCGCCGATGTGGAGCAGGGTGGCGCGATCGCGCTCGCCGAGAAGCGCGCCATGACGCTCGATGACTGCTCCCGTGTCGCTCAGCACCGCACGGCGCGTGTCCTCGGATTCGCCAAGCACACGCTCGATGCGGGCCGAGGAGGCCTCGACGCTGAGGCCGGGGCGAGCCGCCTCGATGACCGTGCGCATGATTGGATTGAGGTCTTCGAGCACGACGAACCGTTCATTGATCTCCGGCCGTGCCCCGTTTCTCACGTGGCAGTCCTGCAGCCGCACGTTGCCGGCTTCCTCGAAGACCAGGACCGTCGCATCGGGATCTCCCTTGTCGGTGGCGGCCATCACGCCGCTGAGGCGAACGCGTCCACAGGACGTGAACTCGAAGAGACGCGTCAGGCTTCCGCCATCCACGACGCTCACGTCGTTGATCTGCAGGTCGTCCACGTTGCGGAACGTCACCGACTGCGTGCATTCGACGACCGCGCCTCGGCCGCCGAGGGTGAAGGTCCGCAGGTCCTCGACGAGCTCCATCTCGAATGCATGGCGCTCAGGCAGCAGGCAGATGCAGACGTGCCCGTCGTGCCGTGCCGAGAGCTCCTTGATTGCGCTCGCGATGTCACCAAACTCGCCGGTCGACCCAACCGTCGCGCAGCAACTTCCGTGGTCCCCGCCGCTCCCGCACAGCTGGTCGATGGCTTCCTGCACCGTCGTCACGCCGGCGAGATCGGGACAGTTGCCCGGGTCGTAGGCGACCTCGCTGGCCTGCCTGAGCCGGGCGCTGAAGCGAACGGGCAGCGACGTCGGTTGACCGCTGGCGTCGAGCAGCTCGGCCTCGAGGCGTTGCAGGGATGTCTGCGGATCGAGGACCCACGCCACGGTAGCCAGCCCTTCTGCGTCGGTCGGCTTGTCTACCGGTCCGGCGCCGCCGTCGAGGGTTCCGTTGCCCGCCAGGACGGTGAACCGGACGGTCCGACCGGCCACCGGAATCGGTCCGCGTGCCACGCCCACGGCTGGCTCGACCGGCAGAGGGATCGGCGCGGGATTGACGAGGTCGGGCGTGACCTCCTGGCCGTCGCCGGCGACGTACTCGAGCGCATCGAGCCCGCCGAGCGGTGGGAAGATGGTCCGGCAATCGTCGACGGTGGCAGGGAACGTGACCAGCGCCAGCGGCGCGTAGTGGGCATGTGTCCCGCGTGGCGGGGCCTTGTCCAACGCCTCGACAGAGCCGTCCACGGTTCGAGCCGCCATGACCCAGTGATCACCGACGCGGAACTGGCCGGCTGTGGGATCGAGGCGGAAGCGGACGACGATCCCGTTCTCCAGCAGGACCTCGGTCGCCCCGGTCGGGATCTTGATCGTGCCGTCCGCGGATGCGGCCGACAGGTCGCTGAGCTCATTGCCGGCGGCATCGAAGACCTTGCCTGCCTGGTCCCAGCGCCGGACGCGCGTGTTGCGGGCAGGGATCGTCCGCTGCTGCGCATCGACCGGGAATGTTCCCGCGACGAGCGGCTTCTCGAGGATGACGGTATTGGTCGTCACGTCGATGCCACCGCCGACCTTGATTCGGCGCATCTCGCCGGGCTGGCCGGCCAGCTCCCGGACGTCATCGGTAATCTCGATCCAGTCGCCATCGTGAAGGGCCAGGACGTCGTCGCGCCCGACCCGGTCGACGATGATCCGATCCAGCGAAGCCGGCACCTCGAGGACGCGCGAGGCAACCGTCGCGTTGTCTCGGGACCACTTGAAGGTCGCCCCGTTGGCGCCGCCGATGCCACCGCCGCGGTGGACCTCCACGCGGTAGAGCTGGTTTTCCACGCCGCTGAAGCCGCCGCCGGCCGGGACCTCGCATGGGTCGGGCTGGCCGGGCACCTCCGCCGTCCGGGACGACAGCCGTCCCGCCGCTGGCGGCTCGGCCGCGACGAACGCCGGGATGCTCGTGAGCGGTGTGCCGCAATCCGTGCCAGCCGGCACCTCGATCAGGCGAACCTGCCATGCGGTCTGGAGCCGGGCCGTTGTGTCGATGCCGAGCGCCTTCTCGACGATCGACGGCTGCTCGACGTGGCCGATCTCCCGTTGCCAGACCTTGAGGTAGGCGAGGTGTGGCCCGCCGCCGGGTAGCGCCGGAGCATTGGGGTAATACGGTTGCTTGTCGTACGCGATCGCCGCGGTGCCGCGCAGCTCGGCCAGGACCGGATGCCACTCGGGCCGGGGGTCGCCGTGGTTCTCCGCCAGCAGGCCGTCGACGTAAGCCCGGCCCAGCCCGATGGTCAGGTTCCCTCCGGCGGCCTGGATGCGGAAGCCGTCCGGGGTCTCGGACGGGACCACAGCACGCCCAAGCGCGTCAACCGTCTCGGCTTGCAGGCGTCGCAGGACGATCGAGACCCACTCGTTCCAGTCCGCGTCTGTGTGAATGCGGCCCTGTTGGGCGAGGACGGCGCCGAAGTCGCGCCATGGCTCGAAGGACCATCGGCTGTAATCGCCGCTCATCGCTCGCTCCTTCTCTGTTCAGGACGCATGGAAGATCCCGGCCGACAGGCCGACCCGCAGGTACTCGTCGAGACGGGTGAGCAGATCCGCGTGCCGCTGCGGCTCGTAGCGCCAGCGAAAGACCCCCATCTCCGACTCGTCTTCGGAACCGCGGGTGATGGCATCGGGCGTGCTCGCCGCCAGGCGGCAGTACGTGGGGAACCCGTAGCGCATCGACGCGAAGTGAGGCACGTTGCCGGCAGCCTCGCCCTCGCCCGGCTGGCAGCGGTGTCGCCGTGGGACGATCGAGTCGATGGGGGCGAAGCTGAAGCGGAGGCATCCCTCCTGCCGTCGCGTGACGTCGACCCGACCCAGGAAGATAGAATTCGAGCCCTCCAGCGAATCAGCCTGGACCGTCCCAAGGACCGTGCTCGACTCGACGACCAGGGGCCCGCCCGGCGCCGGTTGGCCCCCCGGCGCGGCATAGGCGGCGTTGGTCTCGCCCCCGGCGTCGACGATGCTGTCGACGATGGTGGCCCGCGCTCCGTCGGCGATTCGCACGGCCCCGGTGATGGATCGCACGATCGAAGTCTCGACGTTCGGCAGCCGGACGGTGACACTCGGGGCACCGGACGCCGATGGCGTGCCGTCCGGTGCAAGGGTGCGGCCGGGGACCAACGTCGCGTGAGTGATCTCTAGCGCGCGCAGGCCGTTGCTTCCGGTCGCAGGCACGTCAACCCCATCGCCCGCGATGAGGAGGCCGTTGATCGCTGCGCGCGACCCGTCGCCGCCGCGGACCGTGAGCGGCCCCGACAGGACGACTGTCGGCCGGCGCCCGTCCGCCGCCCGGAGCTCGATCATCTTGTCAGCGGCCACGTCGATGATGGGCGGGCCGTCGTACCGCCCGGAATCGACGATCTCGACCGCGCCCTCGCCGCCGAGGGCGGTGAGCGCGGCCTGGATCGTGGGCTGGTCGTCAGGCACCCGAATGACCGGGCCGCTGCGCTGGACGAAGGTGGTCAGCCGTGCGTATGCGCCTCCGGCGAACTCTCCCGGCGCGCCGTAGTGCCACGTCACCAGCACACGGGCCGGGATGGCGATGTCGGACGCGAGCGCGAGGCGGCCGAGAACCGGGTCGATCGCGACGCGGCCCAGCGGAGCGTCGTGGGCCCAGCCAGCTGGTCCGTCGGACAGGTCGCAGACAGAGATGTCCGAGGCCGGAACCTGCAGCGCATCCAGCTCGACAAGCAGGCTCCGCTCCGGCCCGTAGTAGCGATCCAGCTGATCCTTCAGGCGGCGACGGGTGATGGGCTCGGGAACGTTGATCGGCTCGGCGAGGTGGCTGATCTCCTCCTCGCGTTCGGGCCGCGTGTGAAGCTGCGCATCGTTACCCAGTGGGCTGAACCGGAACCGACGACCGGTTGCGTCGGCTGCATCGGGGGCGGCGGGACTCGCCTCGAGGCGCTGGGCATCGATCCGCCAGAGGAAGATGCCGATATTCGGCACGTTGTATCGACCTCGCCCGAGCTCGATCCGGCGGACGTCGAGCGTCCGGGTCAGCGGATCGAAGGCGCCGCCGAGCGTCTCGAGCGCACCGCCGTCGCGCATGCTCGGACGCGCAAGATTGAACGGCCGGCGGTGGTTCATCGACTGGTTGGTGGCCACCAGTGCGAAGTACTCGACGACCCTGGCGTTCCAGCCCGTCACGTCGCGGGCCAGCTGCTCCAGCATCGACGCGGTGCCCTTCCGTCGTCGGAAGCCGATCGTGTGGGCGACCTCCGCCCGCCGTGCCGCGCGCGCGCCCTTGTCATTGAGGTTCCGGTATCCAATGAGGTCGCCGATGTACGGCACCGCCCATGGAGCGGCCGTCTCGATGAACTGATCGTCGTAGAGCTGCGCGAGGTTCTCCTCGAGGACAGCCAACTCCCCTCCGATGACCTCGAGGAGGGCGGCGAGTGGCCCGCGCTCGCGCGCGGAACGGAGCTCGGCAAGCCGCCGCTTCTGGGTCGGGTCGAGCGGGCCGACTGCCGCCTCGAGCAAGGCAAGCTCGGCGGCCTCGGCGGCGGTCAGCAGGCCACCCGGAGCTCGGCCGGCCACCTCCGCGTCGCGCAGCCGGTATACGGCCGGGAGCAGCTCCATCAGTCGGGCGCCATCGAAGCTCATGCCATCGGCTCCACGGCCAGTGTCTCCGCGTCGATCGTCAACAGCTCCGCCGGCTGGATGGTCCCGGCCTCGAAGCGGGTAAGGGCCGCCGCGAGGCGCGGCCGAACCGGCGGAACGGGAGGCTGGTCGGACCGCCGCAGGACGTCGACGTCGACGGCGACGACGCCCGGGACCCGGTGGATCACCGAGACAACCTCGTCGACCGAGACAGACTGGCCGAACTCGCGGACATCGAAGGCGAAGGCCGCCAGGAGTCCGGCCCGCACCGCATCGAGAACGCGCTCCTGCTCCAATGCCGGGTCGACCTTGACGGTCACCGCGAGCCGAAAGCCGATGCCCTGGAACGACCGGACTGCGAGCGGGAGCAAGTCGTCGCCCTTATCGCGGAGGGCCTTGACCAGCCGCACATAGGTTCCATCCCCCGGCTTGATCGGAGCGCCGGCTGGCCCGGACACGGTGATCGCGATGCCCCGCCCGGTCCCGCTGGCGATCCACGTTGCGTGGGCCTTGGTGATGCCGGCAAAGCCGCGCGCGAAGTCCTCGTAGTCGCGGCGCGAAACGGCGCGGTCGAGGGTCAGCACGGTTCGCGGCGCGTTCCGGCGCACGTCGTCGAGCGGTTCTGGGTCCTCCCCGCCGGTGGCCGGCTCCGGGTTCGTGACCGCCTCCACCCCGAGCGGCCGCGTAATGAGCGTGGATAGCTGTCCCGCACGGACGTTGCCGTCGGCCCCAAGGCCCTTCCGGTACCGCGCCCGGAGGTTGGCCTGGCCGGTTGGTGGCCTGCCGCCCTCGTCCCCGTCGCCGAAGACGATCGTGGTCGTGCCGTCGTCAGCGATCCGCACGACGTGGACGCGATCACGGCGCTTGGCACCGTAGAGCGTCGGGCGCTCCTCCCAGAGCGCGTCGTCCACGCGGACCTCGATCGTCGACCGCCGCCCGGTGGCGGTCGGTGCTCCCACCCACGTCAGCGGACCCTGGCGGAGTGGCAGGCGGAGGTTGGGCACAGAGGCGTCGCCGCTGCCGAGGATCTCGCTGACGGTCTCCCCGTGCGTCGCCGGCGCAACGTTGGCATTGACCCGCACGGTGCGCCGGTCGTAGGCGCGGCTGAGCGGCTCTGCCAACCGGACCGTCGTCCGATCGCGGTCGTGCACGACGGCATCGGCAGCATCGTCGATGCGGACGATCTCGGACAGCAGCGGGTCGTCGGATGTCGCGACGTCGAGCACGTAGGCCGCGGAAGCCAGGTCGACCGTGCCCGGCTGGCCACTCCGGTCGGCAAGGCGCCAGCGCAGCACCTCGCCGGAGGCCGATTCGATGAGCTCCGTCAGCTCTTCGTTCTCGACGGCGCTCCGGCCGCCCTGGCCGTCGGGCCGGGTCGGCGCCTCAAGGAGCGCGACGCGGTCGCCCGGCGCGAGGGGCACTGCGGTTCCATCGTCCAGATCCAGTTCGAGGTTTCCAACGTCGCGCGCGATGCGAAGGAAATGCCGGGTGCCGCTCACGGCGAGCGGCTGCGATTTGCCCAGGTCCGGCACCACCGTTGACATTGCGATGCGGTCGTCGTACAGCGGCGAGCGCAGTGGGCGGGCGGCAAGCGGCAGCTCCACCGACTCGGCGAGGACGAGTGTGTCCGGGCGGGTGTACTGGGCCAGCCGCTCGTCAGTGTCGAGGCCCACCCGGGTCACCTTGCCCGACAGCCCGAACGCCGAAACCGATGGGTACCTCACCGTGTCGATTCCGTATAGCTCCGCGTAGCCGGGAAGCGACGATGCCTTCGGGTCGTGCGGGATCTTGTCGCTGATGAGGACGAGCCAGCCACCTGGCACGACCTTCGGGTAGGCCTGGTCAAGGTCGACGGATTGGCCCGACAGGCCGAAGTCGTTCCACGTTCCGTCGTCGAGGTTCGCGAGATTCGAGAGCCCTGTGCCGCTGGAGGAAAGCAGCCATGGGTGCGGGGCGTTGTGGCCGAACAACGCGGCACGCTGTCGGAAGACGTGGACCGACACGTCACGCGCTGCCGGCTCGACGCGCGGGCTGACGCTGCCGAGCCCCTCGCGCCACCGCAGCCGGGTCACGCCTCGAACGTCGTCCTCGTCGACGGATCGGAGGAGGCGGAGATCCCACCGCTCGCTGTTGGGGTCGTCGCGCCGCTCCCGGCCAACCACAAGGATGATGTCGCCCGGCACCACCTGGTGGCCGGTGCCGTCGAGGTACAGCTCGCGCTGCCCGAAGACGATCGACTGCGGAGCGACCGTCTGGGCCGCGATGGCATTGCGCTCCGCCCGGGCCAGGATGGGGGCGATGGTCTCGAACGTCTGAGGCGCTTCGTCCGGACCCGGCACGCTCTGCACCCGCGTCCGCTCGGGGATGATGACCGGCAGCGTCGGTGGCGGTCGGACGCCGCGTGCCTGCTCGAGGGTGAAAGCGAGCCAGGCGTCGGCGGCGACGCCCGGATCCGGTTGGTAGCCGATGAGCCGTACCAGCTCGAGTGCCGAGCGCCGCTCCGATGCCGTCCGGAGGAACGCCTCGTTGGCGATCCGCTCCTGGTAGAACGTGAGGACGTCGGCCATGACCGCGGCTCCATCGATCAGCGCGATGGTCGGATCGTCGTCCGTTCGGGCCCCGAGTCCGGCGAGTGCCGGGACCGAGCGATCGGACAGGTTCGCGAGCATCGACTCCTTGAAAGTCGCATGGCGACCGACTCGGTAGTCGATCTTCGACAGTCCGGGGGCATTGGCGATTCGGGCTGGCGTCTCGGAGCTTGTGCCGGAGCAGCAGCCGCAGGTGTCGGCGTGGACCTGGTCAGTCATGTCGGGCTCACTTCCCACCGCTCATGGCGATCCGAAGCACGCCGTGCTCGGGGAAATCGGGGTCGTTGTCGAGCCGACCGATCTCGAGGCGGCCGAGCGTCAGGCGCCCGTCGGCCAGCGAGCGCGTCTCCGCGGTCCCCTGCCGGTGGAAGGCCGTGACGCTTGCGGAGTCGACCCCCGCGACGTCGCGGGCCGCCGCCAGGATCGGTGAGAGGTGGATCGTCTGGCCGAAGCTGAAGGCGTCGGGATGAAAAAGCCCGCGCCGTCCGTCCGGCAGGGTGCGGTTCGAAAGTGTGTCGAGGAGCCTGGACTTGACTTCCGCTCGGAAGTAGTCCGGATGGACGCAGACGTCGAGCTCGACTTCGAGCGGCACGAACCGCGGATCGTCGAATTCGACATCGTGGCCGGCCATCCGGAAGCGGTCGACGTGGCTGGCCAGCCCAGCCTCGATCTCCTCGTCGAGGACTTCCCCGCCTTCCCGGTCCACCGTCAGGAAGACCGTGTGCCAGCTCCCTGTCCAGCGGAGCGTCGCGGCCGCCCGCTGGACGTTGGGCTGGCGAAGGACCACGCTCTCGTAATCGGCGGGCGTGACCGCGCGTTCCTGGGTCCGAAACGCCTCCGGGGCTCGCCGGCGGACCTGCTCAGCCGTCTCCGGATCGGTTCCGCCCTGGGCCGGAAGCGGGTTCCGGACCGCTTCGAGCCGCGCGTCGGTGGTCACGACGTGGGTGATGGCATCGGCTCCGACGTTCCCGGCGCGGCCGTTCCCGACGCGATACGTCGCGGCGAACGCCTCGTCATCACGCGGGTGGCGCCCGTGGCCATCGATCCCGAACCGCAGTCGCGCTGAGCCATCGTTCTCGCTCTCGACCACGAACTCCGCAGCGTCGGAGGCGCTGTCGAGCAGGTTCCCAACGGGGATCCACGGCGTCACGTCGGCCTCGAGGACGCTCTCCAACCCGATGCTGGGCCGCGCCCCCTGGGCATCGCCGCCGAGTGCGGCAGCCGCCGGCGCGTCGGGGTCGAACCGCACGCGACGGGATACGACGCCCGCAGTCGTGCGCGACTGCTTTCGGATCGTCTTCGTCGCGGTGACTGGGCCCTCCTTGAGGCGGGGCCGGAAACGAACCGGGACCGTCGTGACGCGATGATCGCAGCGCTCCTCGTCCGGATCGCTAGGTAGGGCCAGCCGTGGCGGCGGCACCAATCCGAGGTCCTCGCCGGCGATCGTGCGACCGTGGTCCACGAGGATCACGTTGCCGAAGGCGACGCTGACGTTGTCGAGACCCGTCCCATCCTCCGTCCGAGACGACACGCACAAGGGCCATGAAAGCTCGTCGGCCTTCGCCCAGGTGATGGTGGTGATCGGCGTGTCGTCGAGCGGGTCGACGAGCGGCCCGTTCTCGTCGGCCTGGACGACCTCGGTCAGGCGCACCGGATGGCGATGCCCCCGGTCCGCATCCGCCGCCTGTCCCGTTAACGGACCTAGCACTTCCTCGAAGATGAGGACCATGCCAGGCACCAACGCCGGGTGGTGTCCGCGAAGCGTGGCCCGCGTGGCTCCCCGCGGGAGGCAGCATCGATCGTCGCCCCACGTGTAGAACTGCAATTGGTGGAGGTCCGCGAAGAATGCGATAGGCACCGACGAGATGCCAGGGTCAAGCTCTGCCGCGACAGGTTCGAACCACTCGGCATCGGCGGCCAGGGCGGTCTGTTCGTCTGGGGTGGCGGGCTCGATCCGCCGGGGAACGCCGGCGATGCTGGTGACGAACCGTAGGTCAGCGGGCAGAACCGAGGTGTCGGCGCTCACCTGGACCTGCAGCCAAGCCCTTGAGTTGCAGCCGTCGTGCATTGCATAGTCGACGAGCAAGGCATGGCGACGGACCGACGTCCGGAGCCTTGCGGTCTCCAGGTAGGCCTCGGTCGCAATGGCGTCCTGCTCATAGCTGAGGTGATCTCCGACGTAGGCCAGCAGCTCGACGACGGCGATGCCGAGGTCCGCCGGAGACCGATCGCGCCAATCCGGCATGAGCAGCGCGAGCCGGTCCAGGATCAGGCGCCGGAAGCTCGCGTAGTCCTTCGCCAAGTAGTCGATCTCGGGCTCGTCCGGCGGCGTGCGCAGACAGACGTGCCCGCCGCGACAGTCGAACTCGGAGGGACAGTCGATCTTGAACGAGAACTCGATGCCGGAGAGGATCGGGTCGAAGCCGGCCGGCGGCCGGGTGTCGACGGCGGACCGGACGAGCTCGAGTCGATATCGCGAAAAATCTCCGGCCTGCGAGACCTTCACGACCGCGCTGTCCGCGCCGGCGGTGACGGACTCTACGCGGATGCCCTTGATCCGCTCGCCGCCTAGGATCCGCATCGAGGCCGGCGACAGACCGGCAACGTGCTGCGGTAAGAGCGGGTTGACAAAGTGCAGGCTCAACCGTCGCTGCCAGAGGTGGCGATCGCGCGGTGGGCCTGCCGGCAAGGCGTTGTACTCGGCCAGCTGCTGGGAATCGAGCTCGGAGGAGCTCAGGTCCCCGACGACGATGTAGTCGATGGCGTTGAGCGTGGCGTGCCCGGAGACCGCGTTCCGGCGGACCTCATCACAGCAGGCGAAACGGAGGTCGCTCATCCGGCAGCCCCCGGCCGCTCGAAGCGTTCAAGGCGCCGCTCGCCAGTCCGTTGGATGGCGAAGCCGATATCGACGGAGAGCGTCCCGTCGTCCCGGCTGATGCGGATCTCGTCGATGGCGATGACGTGGCCCAGCCACTGCTCGAGGGCGCCCTGGACCAGAAACTGGGTCGCGGACGCGAGCTCGTCAGACAGGGGCTGGAAGGCAAGCTGGAGCAGCCCGCTGCCGAAGTCCGGGCGGTTCAGGCGTTCGCCGGGCTGTGTGAAGAGGACCTGCTCGATCATGTCCCGGATGTGGTCAGACTCGTCCGTCGTCGCGGTCCGGCCGCGGCCGTCGAACTGGTACGGGTAGTCGATCCGCATCGCAGCCGCCTCAGGTCGCCGTGACCCGGACTTGGGCCTGGACGGGCATCAGTGGCGTGCCCGTGGGGACGCAGGTCGAGACCCCGGTCATGATCACGACGGGCTGGCCGCCCGCCAGGACCCGCGTCGCTCCCACGGTCCACTGACCGGTCGCGCAGGGTCCGTTTCCGCCCGGCGGGACGAACGCACAGCCCGCGACGGCATAGGGGGCGGTGATCGTCGCCACGGGCTGGCCCGAGACCGAGACCCGCGGGTTCGGCGCCGTCGGCGTCGCCTGGCCTCCGTGTGCACACGACACGGTCGCGCCGACGTGGAGGATCGGGCCGGGCATCTCTAAAGCACCGTCAGCGCGCCGGTGTTGATGTTGACGGTGGGGCCGGTCATCACGATCGACGCGCCCTTGCCGTTCTGGATGTAAATGCCGGTGTCGTTGACGATCAGCGTCGCGCCGGTCGCGCTCTTGAGCATGATTCCGCCGGTCGGACCGGGCAGGTCGCTGACCACGAGCGCGTTCTGGCCTAGGGTCTGGAGAACGATGTTCGGCGAGACCGGCAGGCCGGCGTGGGCGAGCGTCGGGACGTCGGATGGGGCGCCCCAGCGGCATCCGACCCACACCGGCAAATTCGGATCGCCATGCTCGAATTCAATCCAGACGCCGGCGCCGATAGGGGGAACCATGTAGACACCCATGGGCGGTCCGGTCGGTCCGGCGAGAGGAACGCATGGTTCAGCCCAGCTGGACGGCGGCAACCCAACGACATCAATCACGGTCACCAGAAGCCGGCCTTTCAGCATCGGATCTATGTTGTTGACCACGGTGCCGCGGTACTTGCCCAGGAAGGTCTGAGCTAAGGTCGTGTCGGTCATTGGTGATGCTCCACGCGGCTGGTCATGCCGGCACCGCCGCCATCGGTGATATCAGCCCGTCCCGCGAGAGCGAGAAAGACTGCTTATACGAGCCCCGCTTCAAGTCATGGGTGACGCTCTTGACGTAATACAGACCGTCGTAAGCAATGCCGGCACCGCGAACGCCGACGAGCATTCGGGACCGAAGTGGCCGCCCATACCGCACAACGTCCAACGATCCAGATCCAGTAATGGCATCTGAGGCCGCGAACGACATGCCGAGAATCCGCTTGGCAGCCTCAGCTGGCCCCAGTGGTGCGCCCGACTTGGCGAATTCGACCTTTGCCGGCGGCGTGAGCCGGGCGCCGAGCGGCGGCCGCAGCACGCTGATGTTGGGGACCGGGATGGGAATCGGTATCTTGCCTGTGATCGGGTCGAGGATCGTAAAGACAACGACCTTCTTGGCCATCCCATCGAGGCTGAAGGACAACGACTCGACGTTCGTATGCGCGTCCATGTTCACGTTCAGGGCTGGCTGCGGGATGGGGATGCGCACGTCGGGGCCGAAATACGCGATGCTCGTCGCTGGGATCGGGCCCGGCTCGATGTAGAACACGTACCCACAGCGACGCGCGTGCTGTTTGATGTAGGCGAGGTCGGTACCCGAGTGGGTGTCGATGCCCTCGGAGGGCGATCGCACAGTCGTCACTATCGGCGGAAACAGGGCTGGCGCGATTCCGAACACAGCGTATTTGGCGAGGATCGCGTACAGCTGGGTAATCTCGGGCATTGCCGGGTACCGCATGAACGGCATCTCGATCAAGTCCATCAGCACGGTCAGGTCCTCGCCGGTGATCGTGATCATCGACTTTCCAGGATCGTTCGAGGGCGCAATCTCCTGCCGCGTCACGACGCCGTCGATGAGCACGTGAGGAAGTCCTCGGAGGGTGACAACCACGATGATGCGCGTAACGATCGGATCGAAGTAGCCGCCCGGTAGCAGCGTCGTCACCAGCGGTGAAGCCGTACCCGCTCGGAATGCGATCTGGAAACCAGCCCGGTCCGTGCCGGCGGTGATCTTCACGCTGTCGAGGGAGTCCATGACGGCCGTCGTCGCAGGCACCGGGACGCCGGGACCAATCAGCAGGGTCAGGTGAATTCCCTCAAGCATCGGAATGCTCGGGGAGGCCTTCGGGCAGAGTGATACGTAGCCGTCGCCCGACTGCCTCGGTCAGGTCGTCCGGGCGGATCGCGCCGTTCGCGTCGCACAGGCGCCAGAACAGTTCAGGGTCGCCGAAGTGCATGGACGCAAGGAGATCAAGCCGGTCGCCATGAACAACCGCGTGATCGCGCAGGACTGCGAATCGCTCTGGTTGCGGCACGAACCGTCGTCGGAGATAGATGACCATTTGGCCATCTCGCGTCGTGAGGGTAGTCGTCGCAGTCGCTGCGTATCGGCTGTTGGCCGGGAATCGTGGCACTGTCGTCGCGCTTTGCGACAAGAGCGTGTCGAGCTGCTTCTGCGCGTCGCTCACGGGAGGCTCCCCAGCCCGAGATTGGAGATGGATCCGGTGGGAGCGAGTTCGACCAGGGTCTCTTTGGCCCGCAGGTAGGACATGAAGAGACTGCCGCCCTTGTGCCTGAAGCCGAGGTCATCAACCGAAAGAACTCGCATTCCGAGGCTTGCCTTTGCCCGGATCGGATTTAGAGCTTGGTCGAACGCCTCCTCGACAATGGATAACTCGGTCAGGCGCACCGGCAGGATTCGCTGCGCGCTCCAGACGAATAGGGTTAGGGCAGACTCGAATGGGACGAGCTCAATCGTTCCGCGTCCGGCGAGTGCACTGTTGGCCATGAGCGATGTGGCCGACGGGTAGGCAATTGCCTCGAGGGCCGCGAGTTGCGGATGGATGCCGAGCGCGAAGGCCGTGGGATGCTCGTTAGGAAACTCGAGCTGGTCTGTCGCGTCGATCTCGGCGTCGAGCTTGATCGTTTCGATAGGCGGACCTGTGAGTCGGAGCGCCTCGGACCGGTCGCCACCTTCGCCGGTACTCCGCAGCTGGAGTGTTCGCGACAAAACGTCGGGGTTGTATTGGAGCGTCACGCTCCGCCGCAGCACACCCGACTCCGGATCGACAAGGACGAGCCCGCACTTGAGCAAGCGCGGCGACGATCGCAAGCCCGTCATGTGCGCCAACTCCGCATCGGTTCATCGATGCTCCCGTCGCTGAGCAACGCTTCATCCACGAGCCGGAGAAGCTCCGAAACCTCTTCGCGCGGAGCCTCCGGGCCGACCTCGACCCGGATCTCGACCACGTCGCCGGTCGACCGACGCACCCGCCAGTAGCCGGTGGCCTCGCCTACCCGGAGTCCGAGTGAGACGCTAGCCCTCGCATCAGCGACCGGTGGCCGGATGGCGGCTGTTGGCAGCCCGCGCTCTTCGTCCCCCCCGGCTCGGCACGCGACGAAGAGCTGGTACCCGTCGGCCGACACCGCGATGCCAGCTGGCTCGAGCTGCTTGCCATCGTCGATGCTCGTTCGGCGGACGTATACCTGCTGCTCGGGAAGCCGTCGGAGCTCAACGCCGCGGCGCGCCCGCATCCAGTCCTCGACGTGACGGACAAGGTGGGCGAATCGATCTGCGCAGTCGCTCACGGGCTCCCTCAGTAGCGGTTCCGGTCGCCGACCCGGCATACACCAGCTCTGTATGACGCCGGGACGGCTTTGATCTCGTATTCCGCACCGGAGACTTGCGCGATCCAGGCCAGGCAGTTGAAGACACGCAGCACCTGATCGGCGGTAAGGAGCACGCTCTGCACGCCACCGGGGTAATACCGGGTGATGCCTCCGTCCAGGAACTTGAGCGCAGCCTCAAAGTTATTCGGACGCATGTCGCCGTCGAGCAGCGCGGCGCCCCACGACGGCTGACCCGGGAAGCGGGCCACCTCGGCGGACGACATTCCGCCGTGGGGCCAGAGGCGCTCCTCGGCGGTGTATGGCGACGTCGGCTTAGCCCAGACCACGACTGCGGTGGCAACGCCAGGCGCTCCGACCATGCCGATTACCGAGTCGACGAAGCGGACGAGGTCAATGCACTGGGCACCCGTTTCCATGTCGCCCGCAAGGTCCCACTCGTTGCTGTATTGGACGTCCAAATTGAAGTGCGTCCAGCGGAACATGATCGCCTTGACGATTTCGTGGGCATCGAGGGACGGGGCGCTGCTCACCAGCTCAACAGCCTTCGCCATGCGACGGTACGTAGCTTCCGCCGGCTTACGCGGCACCCCCATCGTCACGAAGACATCGAACGGGCCCGTCCGCCCGATGTTGTGTTCCCACGTCCCCCACCGAACCTTCCAGGAGATGAGCTTGCCATGGTGGGCGGCCACGACATTGGGCACTTTCCCGACGGACGTCATCGAGACCCGCTGGTCCGATCCGCCTCCCCGCGTCCCGGAAAACATGAATCGCAGGAAGTCGACGTCACTTTCGCCGATGATGCTCACGGCCGCGGGCGGGGCTGCACTCGGCACGACGTTGAAGCCAAGCTCCACGTCGACAGTTCGGTCCTTCTCATGGCTGATCGCCGCCTTCGTCTGCTCCTCCGGCGTCGTGAACCGCCAGTCCGGCTTGGAATAGGGTGTACCACCGGGCCCCCAGTCCTCGGTGTTGTCCTTCATGACGGCGTGGTCGCTCCGAAACGTCAGCGTGCTCAACGCAAACCCTGGCTCGCTGCGTTCGAGAACTTCCCGGCGTCCACCCGGGCCAGCGGCCTTCGCGAGCAAGCCGCTCAGCTCCTGCTTTCTATCGGGCGGCAGGTTGTCCATCAGCCGCCCGTGGTCGATCCGGTTGATGGCAACGGCCAGCTGATCGTCCGTTAGCTTCTTAAGCAGCTCCAACGCCTGGATCGCCTCGGCGTCGGTGATCGCCCAGTCCACAATCCCGTAGGAAAGGTTGCTGATGATCGTCTCGAGGTCCTGAGCCGGCGGCACCATACCGGCAACGTCCTTCTCGATGGCGACAAGTTCGGGCAGGCGCTCAGCCGGCAGGTTTTCGCGCAGCCGTCCAAAGTACTTCGCGTCCGACACGAACTCGGCCTGCTCCACCCTTGTCAGCCGCTTGAGGATTGCCAGCGCTGTCACCGCATCCCTGTCCGTGACCGCCCAATCGAAGAGCCCGTAGCTGAGGTAGTCGCGAATCTCCTCGATGTCGGCCGCCTTACGGTGGATGACCAGGGGCGCACCGGGCGATTCCTGATGGTGGGTCACGTGGGCGAGCTCGTGGGCTAGGAGGCGCTGACCTGCTGTCGAGTCTGGGGCGTACTGCCGATCGCCGAAGACGACGTGGCGACCAACGGTGTACGCCAGGGCGTCTACTGCACGAGCCGAGGCGGCGGCCGTCGGTCCGGTATGAATACGTACGTCACCGAGATCCCGACCAAGGCGCGGTTCGAAGCGGCTGCGGCTGCTGGCACCGAGTGGTTGTCCGCCGGAGGCAAGGACACGGTCAACTTCCGGAATGAAGGTCGACGCGACATGGAGGGGAGACGGCCGCGCGCCCCTCGCCTGGGGCCGGAGCGATCCCCTGGACCCGGCCAGTCGCTCGGCGAGCCGGTCGGCATCGATCTCGAGCCGGTCCGTCGGTGTGCTCAGGAGCCGCGTGGGGCGGAGCTGCGAGCGCGTTCGGTTCCATTCACCGCTCGTACGCCGTCGGCTAGCCGGCGACCGCCGCTGCTGTTCCCGGAGGTGCACGCGGCGCCCGAGAGTTGGCACGTGCTCTGGACGGTCGATCCCTACCGCGATGTTGGCTGAAGACGTGGTGCTCATGGCTCGATCGCGCGGCTTACCACGATCGCGAGTCGGCGACCAATGGCATCGACGGACGCGGGCGGTCCGATGTTCAGGCGTATGTCGCTGAGCTCCGCATCGGCCGCCTCGGCGATGTGGCTGGCCAACTCCCCTCGGCCCAGATAACTCCGAAGCTCGTCGAGGAGGCCATCTGTGAGGACGTCGGCGGCGGTGCGATCGAAGCCTTCGAGGACCAGATGCTCGATCGTCACATCAACGTGGCGCGGGATCATGCCCAACCTCGCGTCTCCGCCTCGGCGAGGGTGCGATCGCCTTTGGCAAATTCGGCCCGCGTTGCTGCGATGACGTGGGCCATCTTCACAGGCGCGTCTTCGGCGGCAGCCAGAAACGCCGCGTTAATGGCGATGTTGCGGATCCCGCCGCCGGCAACAGCGATTTTGGCCAACTTGACGTAGTCAATTTGATTGAGGGGCGTCGCGCCGGGGAAGGCTCGCCGCCAAATCCGCTCTCGCTGGGCCGCATCCGGGAACGGGAACTGGACGTTGAAGCGCAAGCGCCTGAGGAACGACCGATCCAAGGTCGACTTCATGTTCGACGTGAGGATCGCCAGCCCCGCGTAAGTCTCCATCCGCTGGAGCAGGTAGCTGACCTCGATGTTGGCGAAGCGATCGTGGCTGTCGCGCACCTCGCTGCGCTTGCCGAACAGTGCGTCCGCTTCATCGAATAGGAGGATGGCGCCGCATTCCTCGGCGGCGTCGAAGATGTGCCGGAGGTTCTTCTCGGTCTCGCCGATGTACTTACTCACGACGATTGAGAGGTCGATCTGGAATAGCTCGAAACCCAGATCCGCGGCAATGACCCCGGCCGCGAGCGTCTTGCCCGTCCCGCTTTCGCCGGCGAAGAGCGCGGTGATCCCCAGGCCGCGAGGATCACGCTCGCCAAACCCCCAGGCCTCCTGGACCACGCCACGATTTCGGACCTGCATCACGATCTGGTGCAGGGAATCGGCGGTGGCGGCGGGAAGGACGAGATCGTCCCATCCGGCACGCGGATTCAATCTACGGGCTAGGTCGTCAAGGGCCGGGCGCCCACGGGCGATACAAGCCCGTCGGGCGGCGGCGTTTGGGTCATGCCCGTCGTCGGCGGCCGCTCGCGCGACCAGGCCCGCGGCGGCAATGGCGCGCGAGCTCATGCGGTACTGGTTCGCAATGAGGTCCAATGCCGGCCCGAGCTGATCGGCCGCCGGCCCGAGCGATGTCTTCCACAGCAGTCGACGCTCTCGTTCGTCCGGCCGATCGACGGCAAGGCACACGGACTCGCATCGTGTCGCCAATGGGTCTCGAGTGGCGACGAAGATCGGGTCTGGTAGCAGGTTGAGCAATTCATCGGCCCCGCTTCCGGCATCGGCTGCATGGAGGTCTATGAGCAGCGTCGCGCCTAGCAGGGCTGTCTCGCGTGCCCAGAGGGTCGCAAACCCGAAGCGCTCCGCTGCCGACTGGGGGAGGTCTGTCGCAGGTAGCGTCCACAGGTTGAAGTCGAGTTCCGCCGAGGCGAGCGCGGCCACGTCAAGCTGGCCGTCCGGATCGTCCCCATAGAGCTGGACGATCGGACGAATCAGGCCACGCGCAGAACGCAGGTGGCTCGCCACGGTTCTTGCTAGGGCCCGGTGCCGATCGGTCACGATCGGGCCCGCAGAGCGTTCGCGAAGGAGCGGACGCAGGCGCTCATCGAGGAGGTTTACGCCGCCGATGAACTGAAGTATCCGTTCATCGACCCGAAGCGGACTCGTGGCCAGCATCGGCCCGCTCCCGACCTCGATCAGGCGCATGCGACGAAGCGGTGCCGCGTCGGTGACGGCGCTCCAATGGCCATCGCGGAGCCTCTGAAGCGCCTGTCGAGCCGTCACCGGGCCGTCTCCAAATTGGTCTGTGGACTCGGCCCACCGTGCCGCGAGCTCGGCATCAATCTCGACTCCCGCCACCAGGAGCAGCAGGTCACGCTCGAAAGGTGTGAGTCCGAAGGCCGCCTCAATTACGTCGATCGCAGGAGGGGCCGGCATATCGGCCCGGGCCGCGGACGCCGCTGCCTCGGCACGGTTGAGGCCGTCATTACCGGCGGCCCCCGACGACTCGGCCAGGACGGCCGCGATCCGCCTGAACTCTGCGACTAGGCAGGCTTGGTTGGCGGCGAGCCAGTCAGCGGCGCGTGACGGCGCGTCGGGAGTGTGGCCGTCGTTAAGCTGGGCGATCATGTGATCACGACCCGGCGGTCGAGGAACACAGGCGGCTTCGCGGTGTGGTCCACGATCAGGCTCTCGATCCCGTCGATCCTGAGTCGGACGAGGTGCCCGCCAGCGGCAGCACCGCGGACGACGAACTCCAATGAGTCGGTGGGCGTGGCATGCGGCGACGCGACGACCTCACGCGCCCCCAAGATGAGCGAGGCTCGCTGGTGTGGCCGGATCTGCGGGCGGCACTGGAGCGCGATCGTTGCGTCACCCTGGGGATCGCGCGCGACGGTGAGCGGCAATGTCGTCGTGATCCGCGGCAGGATTGTCAGCGCCTGCTGGTTCGTTTCCCGCCGCTCCGTCTCGCCTGGTCGTTCAAGTAGGACCCGCAGGGAATAGATGCCGACCGGAAGTTGTGCCGGCTGGTTCGGAACTGTGAACCGAACTAGCCTTGACTCGCTGCCAGTCTGCGCTGCAATCTCTCGATCCACGTCGAGCAACCGACTCTCCAGCCGCACGGCGCGATTCGAGCCTTCTAGGTGGTGCCCTTGGACATCGATCGTCTGTCCCAGGATGGCGCCGGGTTGCTCGTTTGGTGGCCGAACCGCTGTGATCCCTGGGAGCGGTGGGACGAGGCTGGGCCCGGCGACGATGCCGCGCTCGCGCTGAGTTGTCGGATCCACTGGTCCTCGCGTCAGGACTGGCGGGGCCAGCTGGCCACTGCCTGGTGGTTCGATAAGGACCACCGAAACGTTGTATGCGGCGGTCGGGCGATAGTGGGCATTCAGTGCCGACCAGAGCTTCGACAGCTCGTCCGTGCTCATTGGTTCGGGCGTGATACGGATCATCTCGACCTGTCGTCCGAGCTGCGAGCCGAGCAGAGCTGGTGGCAGCCGATCCTCAATCTCATCCCGGTCAAGCACGGGGACCTCGTGCAGAAGCTGCATCCCGTAGCCGAGGAGCACCTCAGGTTGCAGTTCCAGCGGGCCGTAGGCTGTCAGGAGGTAATGCAGGTCGAGAGCCAGTGGGGGCCCAGTTGTCGAGCGCCCTCGACCGTCTCGGGACGGGAACCCGACGTTGGCCCAGCCCGGGTTGGGCGCGACATGATGGAGGAACAGGTTGAGCCGGGGGGCCGCCTCCTGCCCGGTAAGCGCGATGGTGTCCGGCGCCACCGCGGTCACCTCCGCATTCGCTCCACCTAGCGCAGCGTTCGCGTTCTGCGAACTGAGCCAAGACTCGAGCGTGCCTCGCAGCACGGCCGTGACGCCTGCAACGGCGAGCGCGGTACTCATTTGCCGACGACCCCATGGCGACGCTCGAGGTAGTCCTCCAGGGAAAGAGCCGGGCCTCCGATGTCCTTCGGGCGAGGCTCGGGCACCGTGGCCCGCGCCGACATGGCCCGGACTTCGATACGACCAATGATGACCCGCACGACCGGTGGCTCCCGCACGACGCGAGGATCCTGGGTTATCTCATCCACGTTGGGCGGAGCTGCAGCTAACGGGAGACGCATCCCCACGGGGGCCATCGGCCGCGATGAGGCACCTGCCGCACGCTCCACGTGTTCGACGACGAGACGCTCTGAGCGGACGACAATGGGATCACTTGGCGCTGCCGTTGGCTGACTGGAAGGAGGGGCGGCGGCCGCAGGATTAGCGTCACCCTGCCCGGCATGTCGAGCGCGCCGCCGAGGATTGGCCACCGTCGAGGGCTCAGCCGCCGGCCGCCTGACCGGCTCGGACGGCCTGACGGTCTTTACGCCGCCCGTCGCCTGGGGGAGTCGAGCCCTCGGGGCCGCCACGCCAAGTGGCGGATCGGCGACCGTGCGCCCTTTTGCTTCCGGTGGACTCAGGATGGCGGCCGGAGAGGGCACGACCTCCGCGCGCTTCGTCGCCTTGACTCCAGTCGTCGTCTCCTCGACCGCCAATGGCGACGACTCGATAGGCCCGAACCGCGACGGCAAGCGCGGCGTAACACCCAAGCCTGGGTTCACCTGGCGGCGAGCGAGTCGAAGAAGGAAGTCGTTCATCCGTCTACGCCATCACCCTTGGACCATGGCGACGTAGGCGGCCCGACGGCCCTCGCCAAGCCGGAGGATCTCGGCCTCGCTCCAGCCGTACGCACGCGCCAGCGCGTCGACATCGGCCATGAGACGCTGCCCACGTGCGGCAACTTCCGAGGTGACGAAGCTCGCAATGTCGAGCACGTTCGTCCAACGGGCCTTGCATTGCGGACAGCGGAACGCCAGCACGATCTCGGACCCCGGGTCATGAGCGCTGAGCGAGACGACTGCTGCATCGATGACCGACGCCGGAAGCTCATCGATTGTCATCGATTGGCCGTCACGCGAGGCAGCAATTAACGCGCGCTGGAGGAGCATGTCACGCGCGGTCGCCTCGTCGCCGGTCCATGCCGCGGCCGCAGCATCCATGCTATCGAGCGGGCGCAGCTCGAGGTCGTAGCCGTCGACCGCGAGCGACCATTGCTCCGGAGGAAGGTCCCCGCCCTGTACCGCCAGCGTGTTGCATTGCAGGCCAACCTCGATGTCCATCGAACATGCGGGGCAACATTCACGCGCCTCCAGACGATCGCCGAATGTGGCCGCTCGGACACCCAGGAGCAGGACATCGCGCGCTCCCAAGGGAAGCCGTGCAAGCTCGGCCGCATCCCGCAGAGGGAACGCAGACCCGAGGATCCGCAGCGCCGCGTCGATCGGGTGGACACCGGCCGTGTCCTCCGAAAGGCTAAGCAGATGGCTGGTCTCGAGCGGTGGCGCTGTCATCGGGATACGGCTATCGTCGTCCGGCTCCGCCGAGCTCAGGCAGGCTCAGTGAACTGCGGCTCGCTGGGCTCGACGACGTCGTAGTCGCGCTCCCAGCCCTCGTTCTCGAGCTTGATCGACTGGATCGCGACCGCGTTCGCATTGGCGTCGAGGTCGGGCAGGGCCTGGAAGTCCGAAACCCAGCAGCGGTAGATCTTGTACGCCTGGGCGGTCTGCCCGGCCTCGTTGTACATCTCGACGATCACGTCCTTCCGGAAGTCCTTGAGAGACACCTCCGCACCGAGTCCGGAGCCGTAGTTCCAAACCTTGTTGGCCCACATCTCGAACTCGGTGTCGTGAGTGACGCCCCGCTCAAGCGTGATCGCCTCGTACTTGCTTCGGCCCGGCGACTTGCGGGATGTCGATGGATCCCCGCCTTCACGGTGCTCGACGACCTCGGTGGACCGTTTGAGGGCGCTGACCTTGGAGATGCCGGCAACGTAGCGACCGTCCCACTTCACGCGGAACTTGAAGTTCTTGTACGGATCGAACCGCTGAGCATTGACGGAGAACTGGGCCATCTCTCATAGCTCCTATGCGACCACCTGGCCGGCCATCTGCTGGATCGAAATGACCACGAACTCCGCTGGCTTCAGCGGCGCGAACCCGACGAGGATGTTAACGATCCCCAGGTCGATGTCGTTCTGGGTGGTCGTCTCGGAGTCGCATTTCACGAAGTACGCGTCGCGCGGCGACGTTCCCTGGAAGGCGCCCTGGCGGAAGAGATTCTGCATGAACGCCCCAACGTTCAGCCTGATCTGGGCCCACAGCGGCTCATCGTTCGGCTCGAAGACGACCCACTGCGTCCCACGGAAGAGGCTCTCCTCGATGAACAGGGCCATTCGCCGAACGGGAACGTACTTCCATTCGGATGCCGCCTGGTCTGCCCCGAGCAGCGTCCGCGCGCCCCACACAACTCGGCCGTGGACCGGGAACTGGCGGAGGCAATTGACGCCGATGGGGTTCAGTTGGCCGTTCTGGCCATCGGTAAGCTTGACGCTCAGTTCGGAGACGCCATTCAGCCGCGCATCGAGACCTGCTGGGGCCTTCCATACACCTCGGTCAGCGTCCGTCCGTGCGTAGATGCCGGCCACGACTCCGCTCGGCGCGAAGGTGGCCGGTCGATTCTCACGCAATGGATCGGCCATCCGGACTCTCGGGAAGTAGATGGCCGCGTTCTCGTCGCGCGTGACAAGACCGTCGATGCCGTTCGCGGCGTCGACTGGCTCGTCCCAGGCCGCCGGCGGGTCGACGACCACCATCGCGCGACGGCGCTTGGCGTATGCGACAGCCGCGTCCCAGGTCACCAGCTGGACGTCAACGTCAGGAGCCAGCGGCGGGATACAGAGGATGTTGAAGAGATCCGCGTGATCCAGCATCCAGATGCCCAGCCGCTGGCCTTCCAGGGCAGCGGCCGAGATGTCGCCATCCGTCAGGGCGTTCCCGTCGCTGCCATTCGACCCGAACTCCTGCGACGAGGCATCGTCGTCGAGCGGATCCGCTCCTGGCGGGGGAGCGCCGTCGGCGTCGGGTCGCGCAGCCGGCACATTGCCGTCGACGCGGACGAGGTTGGACGACTCTTCGAGGACCGTAGTCACAAACCTTCGGTGGCTGGCCTCGGTCGAGAGGTTCAGGAAACGCTCGACGGTTCCCGTTGCCGAGTCCTTGATGAGGAGGTTGAATCGGCTGTCTGCGGCTTCACCAGGGGCGGCGTCGGCGTCCTCTACCCGTGCCCTCAGAGCCTCGCCCCAATCGCCCTCGCTCGCGGCGCGGAGGTCGAACCCGCCTTGCAGGCTGAGCGTGGCCGACGCCCCGCCGTTTTGCGCCCGGCAAATCAGTGCGTCCCGACCCCCATTGAGGAAGTACTGCTGCACGGCGTAGGTCATCGGGCTCTCGGTCCAGAGTCCGCCGTAGGTGCGCGTAAATTCCGAGAAGCTCTGGACCAGGCGGGGCCGATCTGTAGGACCTCGGCGTGCCCGACCGATGAAGGCGGTGATTGAGGTCGCGACGCCCGTGATGGTCCGGACGCCACTTGGGACCTCTTCGATGTACACACCAGGGTAGGTCAGGGTCGCTGTCATGTCTGTGCCTCATTCGAGGGAGGGAGCGCAACGCGTACTGCACTAAGGCCTGGCCTCGGCCAGGCGCAGTCGCGGCGGACCTGGATAACGCTCATGAGCCTGCGTCGCGGTGTGCGCGAATCGACACCTCGGCGTCGGAACCGTGCGCCACCGGCTCAGCGAGCCGACTTGGCAGCCTCCGCCACTTGGACGAGGACCGCTCGGACTGCCGGATCCATGGCCTCGGGCCCGCTGAAGCGCCTTCTGACCCCGCTCTCCGCATCGATAACCTCGCCGTGATGGATCCGCCCGGGCTGCGACAGGACCAAGCGAAGGACGATGACCACCTCTCGCAGCTCCGACGATCGATCGCCGCCCGGATGCGGCTGCTCCTCGCCATGTCCAGCCAATGGGCGCTGTATACGCTTCGCCGATGACGGCACCGTGAGGCGGCTATGCTGGCCAACCGCCAACTCGCAATGACGTTCGCGTGAGACGGACGTGAGTTTTGCCGACCTAGTCGGCGCCGGGTGCCGGCGTCTGGGCGACGTCAGGCTGGTACGAGGTACTTCAGACCCGAGAAGGGTCGAATCGAACGAGCTCGTACAGAGCTTGGGTGGCGGGCTCCGGGACCACTTGGAACTCGCTCTCCAGGACGTCGCTGCAGAGCCGGTACTGCCGCAGCGCCTGGGCGCGCTGTCCGCGGCGAACGTACGAGCGCATCGCGAGCCGATGCGCATCCTCCCGCAGCGGATCGACGGCGAGGATCTCGAGCGCGTTCGCCAGCGACGCGACGTAGTCGCGCTCGACGAGGTGGTACTCAGCTAGACGCGCCCGCGCGTTGATGTAGCGTGCGCGCAGGCGCTCTCGCTCGACGAGGTGCTGGACATCCGAACCGACGGCCAAGTCGCCGTCGTACAGGCCGACCGCGGCGCGGTATCGCTCGATGGCGACCTCCGCATTGCCTTCACGCTCGAGTTCCTCGGCTGAGTCAATGGCTCCATCGAAGCGATCGACATCCACGACAAGTCCGGCCTCGATATTCAGTCGGTAGCGACCGTCGTCACGGATCACCGGCGCCTCCCCGCCCAGCGCGTCACCGAGCGAACGGTGAAGGGTGTAGACCAGTGCTCGCAAGGCTTGCGCCGCTAGGTCCGCGTCGCCGCCAGGCCACAGGCAATCGAGGAGTTCGTCGCGGTTGACACCTAGACGCCGCGAGGCGAGGGCGAGCAGCGAGAAGAGAGCCTGAGTGCGCCCGCCGGGCCGGACACTGACCGCCTGTCCCCACTTCAGGAGTTTGAACCATCCAAGCAGGCAGACAAGCAGTGGCGCGTCAACGGCTGGAGGCGAGGGCACCACCCTGTGCCGGGACGACTTGCGCGCGGCCGAACCGGCGGACGCGACCACGTGGCTACGCTGCGCGCAGTCACGACCACCGTCAAGTAGGTTTATCCACAATATGGCCGTGGCCACCGCCGGGGTTGTCCACCTTGGCCTTGGCATTCTCAACTGGAGAGGAACGATCCTCCGGCTCGCGCATGGCATGCAGCCGATCGAGTTACGGTCACTCCGAGGAGCATGGCTGGCTCGCACGCAATGGAAGGCCGTCGTAGGGCCATAGTGAGCGGCGCCCGTTCACGCCAAGGTTCGCTGGATCGAACCGGCTCCCGACTGACCGCTGTGCCGCTTGGCTCGTTGTCAAATCAGCCGTTCCGCCAAGGACCACCACCCGCGGTGGCGGTCGCGGCGCTCGGCCGCGACGAACTCGACCAGATCGACGCCTACTGGCGCGCCGCGAACTTCCTGGGCGGTTCCGACCTTCTCGTGACCGGGTCGCGCGGCGCGACTACCACTCACCGATCGGCTCTGCGTTAGGCACAATCCAACGCGTGAGCCAGCGGACGCTCCGAGCGACGACCCATCCGCGCCTCGTGATGCCGATGCGAGGTCGGGATCCCCACGAGGAGGAACGAGCCGCCACGCCGCTTGAGCTCTTCTTCGACCTCGTCGCGGTCGTCGGGGTCGCCTTCGCCGCGGAACGGCTGCATCACGCCCTGATCGAGGGCGTGGGCATCGGTGGGCTGGTCAGCTACGCACTGGTCTTCTTCGGGATCTGGTGGGCCTGGGTGAACTTCACCTGGTTCGCGTCGGCCTACGACAACGACGACGTCGTCTATCGGCTCAGCGTCCTCGTGGTGATGACCGGCGCGCTCGTCTACGCGGCCGGCGTGCCGAGGGCGTTCGACGAGCGTGACTTCATGCTCGCCGTCACCGGGTACGTCATCATGCGGATCTCGCTGGTCACCCAGTGGCTGCGCGTGGCGCGCGACGATCCACCGCGCCGCGGCGCGGCGCTACGGTTCGCGATCGGCGTCGCCGCATGCCAGCTCGGCTGGCTCTCGCTCCTCCTCGTCCCGTCCCTGTGGCCAGTGGCGTGGCTGGTGCTGGTTCCGGCCGAACTCCTAGTGCCAGTCTGGGCCGAGCGGGCGGCGCAAACCTCCTTCCACGCGGAGCACATCGCAGAGCGCTACGGGCTGTTCATGATCATCGTGCTGGCCGAATCGGTCCTCGCCTCCTCCCTCGCCATCCAGACTGTCTTGGCCGGAGATGGCCTAACCGCGGAGTTGGTGGCAGTCATCGTCGGGAGCTTGCTCATCGTGTACGCCATGTGGTGGATCTATTTCGATCGGCCCGAGGAGCATCTGCTCGATTCGCTTCCGACCGCGATCGTCTGGAGCTACCTGCACCTGCCGATATTCGCGGCCGTGGCCGCGGTGGGCGCGGGCCTCGTCGTGGCCATCGAAGAGGCCTCAGGCCACGCGCACCTCGGCTGGACCGCAGTAGGCGCGGCGGTGGCGGCGCCGCTCGCGGTGTACCTGCTCAGCCTGTGGGCACTGTACGTGCGCCTGCTGGACGACCGGGTGCATCGGCTGATGGTGCCGGCGACTGCCGTTCTGGTGCTGGTCGCGGCTGTTTCGCCGTCCCCCGTGCTGCTCATCGGACTCATCCTCGCAGCGCTTGTGACGATGAAGGTCGTGCTTCGGCTCCGACAGCACGCGCACCTGCTTTCGTAAATCGGCAACCTCTGCGTCGTCTTGGGCGGACGAAGGGCACATCTGCCCATCAGGGCAATTGGGAACAACCTCCTATCTACCGATGCGCTTCTCGGGGTCAATAGATTTGACGCTGCCACGCAGACGCCCGCGGCCAGCGGCTAATAGCGGCGGTCGGCCCGCACCGTGTGCGGGTGCGCCCCATGACTTCGTGGACCCAATTGAGTCGAATTCAGCTGGCGGCCTGTAGCGCCTGATCAAGAGTCAGCTGCTGTGGGCGCAGGCTCGGCTGGTGCTCTTGTGCGAACTCGCTATGGACAACCCTTCCTTTTCTGAAGCCACTCTCATGTAGAAACGGGGGCCGCGAAGGCAGCGTGAGGTGACCGCCGGAGCGGCGGTCAGATGTACTGCTCCCCCGACCCATCCATGGGTCGAACCCTACACTCGGGCGAGAAGGGAGTTACCCATGCCACCGGCCGGACGCGCCTTCGACCTTGGGCAGCGCAAGCGCGGGGAGATCGTGGAGGTCACGCTGCGCGGCAGCGCCGCCAATGTCCTGCTGGTCGACTCAACCAACAAGCGCAACTACGAAGCGGGCCGCCGGACGAGCTACATCGGCGGCTTAGTCAAGCGCTCGCCGTACCGGATGGTGATCCCACGGTCTGGCCACTGGCACGTGCTGGTGACCATGGACGGGCTCCGCGGCCGAACCAGCGCGGCAGTTCGCGTCCTGCCCGGACCGCTGCCACCGGCCCGGCCCTCCTACGCCGGCTCAGCGCTGGGTCCGATCCGCCAGGCCGCCGATGAGTACGTCGAGGTGGCCGAAGAGGCGCCGCCGCCTGACAGCAAGCCCTACGACGTTTTCATCTGCCACGCCCACGACGACAAGGATGAGGTGGTGCGTCCTCTAGCCCACGCGTTACGCGACCAGAACCTGGCCGTCTGGTACGACGAGTTTGAGTTGGGCATTGGGGCCAATCTGCGCCGCAAGATCGACGACGGACTCGTGCGCTCCCGCTTCGGCGTAGTCGTTCTGTCGCCGGCCTTCTTCGGCAAAGGCTGGAAGCAGTACGAGCTGGACGGGCTCGTTACCAAGGAGGTCGCCGGTGGCGCCCAGATCATCCTCCCCGTCTGGCATAACATCAGCCAAGCAGACGTGATGGGGTACAGCCCCAGCCTGGCGGGCAAGCTCGCGCGCAGCACCGCTGAGTACAGCATCGAGCAGATCGCCTCGGAGATCGCTGAGGTAGCCCGCGCGTAGCTCTGCGCCTACCGACGGCCTCCGCGAAGAGCCGGTGATGAGCGACCGGTAAGCGACTGCATGGCAGGCTTCGAAGCCGGCGTGCAGTTGACGCTCGGGGATCGATGGATCGAACGGGGATAGGACGGCGCCGCTTTGTCATGGACTAATGAGTCGAAGTCAGGTGCTGCGTCAGGGCGACTCGATATCCGCGCTGGTGCTGCCCACAGGGCCATGCCAAATCGCTAGGACAGCCGCCGCTTCCCTAAGACCATCGCCCCAAAACACCCCAAAGAGGGTAGGGCCGACACAAATGCTCGCTTAACGAGAGCGATCCCGACGCAGAGCCCACGTCGCGGGAGGCGCTGCACTGACGGTCAGCTATGGGGCCGTTGGTACATCAAGGGCGGCCAGATCCGCCGCCTGCTCGTTCTCGACGCCTCGCAGATGGCGCGAATGCGCCTGCCGGGTAGCGCCCGATGAGACTCGTCGCCGCCGCAGCGGTCTTCCTCATCGGCCCAGCCACCTCGTAGCTACGCGGCGTCGTTCCCATCTCCGGTCGCTGGCACTTGGAAGGCGAGCACGGTGAGCGTCACCTTCTTCGACTCATCACCAGGGTGATGGAGAAGAGCACGATGGCCGATCGCTGAGTCGAATGGGAGGTCTAGGGCGTGTGCGGAGTGCCCGCGCAGACCGTCGCGGATCTTATCGAGGACGCTGGTCAGGTCCGCCCACGGTGGAACACGATCACAGCCGCCTTGGTGTCATGCCAGCTGAGGTACGACAGAACCTGGTCTATCGCACCGCTGAGCGACTTCGGCCCACTCCAGAACTTGCACTCGCCAACAAAAACGACCTTGCCCCGCACTCGCAGCAGAATGTCGGTCTTTCCCTGACCGTTGAAGGTTTCGCCGCTGGCACCGCCCTCAAACTGACCGTTGAGCTGAACGAGGAAGTGGCCCCGCAGAGCCTCCTCGTCGAGCGACTGGAATGTTTCGGGGCTGCGTCCGATCACGTCCACCATGTCGGCGACGATTCGGAGAACGTCCTCGTACACCTCCATGGCCATAGTGGGGTCTGGCTCCCAGCCGGCCGGCCTCCTAGACGGCTCGGGGAGCGAGACGGCCTTCTTGCGCTTGATCGGCAGCCGGTAAGTCTCAGGGGCGCCCTCCCTCCGACGGATCGGATAGCCAAGGTTGCCGGCGCGTTCTCGATCAAAGATGAGCCGCTGGCGCCGCTCCTCGACCATTGATCGGACTTGCCCCGGCAGGGCATCGATCCATGGCCTGGCATCAGCCTCGACCCAGCCAAGGTATTGCTCGATCCGAGCCAGGTTACGCTCGAACTCCTGCTTCGGATCGTCCTGCGGTCGGACGGTCGTGTACGACCACACGATCTCCTGGCCAGTCGTGGCCTTCCCTTCGGCGTGGATGCTGCTGAAGGTGCTGGGGGCGAGGAGCAGCAGCTCCTCGCTGCCCTCGAACGGTATGTGATAGGTAAAGGTTGTGCCCGTCACGTAGTGCGGCTGGCCCCGATCGTAGAAGATGCGATTGGGATCCTGCGAAACATCGACCTTCGCTTCGGTCGGCATGTCGAGGTAGATCCGATCTTTGAGCAGGCGCGGCACCTCCAAAGTGGCTTTCGCCACCAGGTAGTCGGTTAGCTCAGCAGGATCGGTCTCGAGCAGCCGATCGGGGTCGAAGCTCTGAGTTTCGCTCCTGACCTCTTCGAGACCGACCTTCAGGCGCGTTCGGAGGTCTCCGCCGGCGAAGAGGGCATCTCGGCGCATCATGCTCAGGCGTCTCACGCACCGATCTTAGGCCGCTCGTCTGGAGCCCGATGGCACAGTAAGCAGATGGGGCGAACCCTGCGACCGAGCATTCCACCCCTAGTCCTCCGAGTGGTCGAGGTCGCTCAGTTGCTGCAAGTCAGCACGTCGGCCGTGCATTCCCTCATCGGCAGCGGCGAACTCCCCCACCTGCGCGTGGGTCGCTCAGTTCGCGTACCGCGCCACGCAAGCGTGGCACACTCCCACTATGGAGCCCGCGACGATCGCCGGAGCCCTTGGCACCCGGCTACTGGGCCGCGCCGGAGCGCTGCTCGTCGAAGAAGGCGTCAAGCGCGTGCTCGGCGACAAGCAGCAACGGGCGATGGAGCGAGCCGTCGCCCAAGCCACCCGACGCGCGGCGAAGGCCCATCCGCAGATCGCCGAGACCAGCGTCGAGATTGATCTCCTTGCCGACGACGCCGTCGTAGAAGAGGTGCTCACCGCCGCGCAACCCGATGCGGACCCGACCTGGGAGGCGGCCCAACGCCGGTGGCGCGCGACGAACGAGACGGAGCCACCGCCACATCTCCAAGCGTTCTTGACCGATCTCGCCGATGAGCTCCAGAAAGCGATCATGGCCGACGAGACGCTTCAAGGAGCTTGGACCGCCCGAGGTGTGCGAGGCGTCTCGACAAAGGCAGACCTCATCGCGCAGGCGATCGACAAGCTCTACGACCCACTAGAGGCGCTGCGGCGCAAGGGTGAGCTCCTCCAAAACGACCCGACGTACGCGCTTACCTTGGTGAGTGCCATCAAGGACCAGGTGCAGTCTGGCCCCTTCGGTCGTGCCTTCACCATTGATTACGGCGAGCCAGACAGCCCGCCGGCGATGCGCGGTCTTCCCGGATCGGACTTCGAGTTGAAGGTGACCAAGCTCGCGCCCAATACGCCCGAGGGCAGAGCCGAACTCGAGGCACTTACCGAAGCGCTGAACAGCGACGCGCGGGTCGACTGGGGCGAGGTCGAGGTCGAGGCGTATCTCGAAGGCAAGAAGCTTCCATACCCGTCACGAGGTCAGCTGCTCTCTGGTCCGGCGAGACGGCGCGTCCAGGCAGTGGTGGAGCTCCGTGCTGCCCGCCTCCCGCGCCAACGCTTCCTCGTCAACTTCGAGCAGCGCCGCTCCGGGAAGGTTGCCGAGCTGGAGTCCGTTTCCAACAGCCGCGGAAACATCAAGATCCGGACCCGGTTCGACGGCGACACGCGCCGCTTCAACATGGAGTTCAAGCTCGACGACACGGCGAGCAGCATCACAGTCGCCGACCAGATCATCCTGTGGGACATGCTCGAAATCCTTGACCGCGGCGGGCGCTTCGAGATGTGGATTCCTGAGACCAACATCGAGATCGCGCAGAAGTTTCCCGGCAGGGGTCGGCGCGGTGAAGCGCGGGCCGTGGCGAACCTCTTCCGTCTCCTGCAAGAGGTCCAAGAGACATTCGGGTTCGAGTCAGGGGCCGTCGAAGAGTTCAGTGCTCGTGACGTCGCCGTACTGCAGTGGGCGCGCCGTCTTGCGCGGCGCGGAGTTGTCCGGCTTGCGAAGGGCGACGGGACCCTGACGCTCGGTCTCGCAGCCGAGGGCTACGCGAAGATGCGCGAGACCGCGGGCAAGCGCGGTCGCGTGCGACTCGTCTTGGGCCCGTCACCCTGGCCTGTGCGCCTCTCGTTCCGAGAGTTCGACGCTGGACCGGTGTATGTGACCCTCCAAAACGCCCTCGTGCCCAAGGATCCGGTGGGCACCGGCGGCGAGACGGTGAGAGTCACGATTCCGTTCGACAACCGCTCGGTCGTGACCCTCAGTCGCGCTCCGCCGCTGGATCACCCTCGGGCAGAGCCTCCGCCGAGGGCCTAGCATCGGCCGGGCTCGCCCTCCAACGCCGATCGCCAAATCACTCTGGGAATGCCATTTCGAGCGCTGGACGAGGGGCGGTGCGAGCACGAATAGAGCCAATAGGCGGTTTTCAAGACTGCTGTTGTTTCCATGAGGCACCACCTGACTCACAGTTAGAACCTCTCGGGGGTCGGTCGGGCAAGGCTCATGTGCTACGAGCGGGCCGGCGACGCTCACCGGGGCCGCGAAGGGGGGCACATGCTGGCGGCTGAGCCAGAGCCCATCAAGGAAGGACTTGTATTGGCCGGAAGGTAGCCCCGTGGGCCCTGGCTGAGCAGTCCCCGATTGGCGCCGACTCAAGCGTCGGCCTCCGGAGCGTCCGTGCCTAAGCGTTGTGCTTATCCACGCGGATCGGGTCCTAAGTGACCTCCGGCTTACGCTCGATCGCGGCCCGGTTGGTCGGCTTCCGCCTCCGGTTCGCGCTCGACGAGCGCATTCCTCCTCTCGCGGAGGCGACGCGCCAACTCCGCGGAGCGTGACTTGCCGGTCCGACGCAGCCACCGAGCACGCATGGCCTGCCACCGGTTGCGGACTCTCCTACGAAGGCGGTAACGCACGTCCCGCCCGGCACCGAGCTCAGCCCTCGCGGCTTCCGCAAACTCCGAGGTCAAGCCCTCGTCAATCTGCCACGCCTCAATCAGCTCGTTGGGGTCCTCGCCCTCCGGTCCGGGGACCCCCTTCATCATGTGCTCGGCGGCACTCATAAAGGCCCCGACGTTCAGGAGCAGCATCATCGCTCGATCCCTCATCTGAGGCGTAGCGATGAGGCCGAGCCGGCGCGTCGAAACTGAGAGCTCACCGAACAGCACGTTCAGATCTGCAATCGTCTCCTCAAATGGCTCGTCCGCTTGCGGCTGCCCAGTGCGAAACCAAAACTCCTGGTGCGCCTCAGCGACCCTGATGAGGAGGTCGTGGTGTTCCGAATAGGCCGCCTGTCGCTTGTCCCCGAAGCCATCGCTCGTGCTCGCGCCGCCCGCCGAGGAAACTCTCGACGAACGCCACGATCACACCACCCACAGCACCGCCGATGATGGCGGCCCAGAACGGGTCCATGTGTCAATGCTACAGAGGGCTCTGGCTCGTAACCTGACGGCATGCCGAGGGAGAGAGCACCGGACGCGGCCCGGAAGCGCCTTGAGGGCGCGCATCGGCTGTGGCATCAAGCGCTGGAGTCCTACGCTGACGCTGACGCGTTCGTTACCAACGTCAACGCACTGATCACGGGGCTGCGGACGGTTACTTGGGTCCTCCAAGCCTCGTTCAAACATGCGGCTGGATTCGAGGCGTGGTATGGCCGCAAACAGCAGGAAATGCGCGCCGATGCCGTCTTGCGCTGGGCCCACGATGCCCGGACAGAAATTGAGAAGGTGGGCGACCTTGACCTGAACTCCACCGCCCGCGTGTCCGTGATGGCCAGCTGGGACCTGCCGCCGGTCAATGAGTTCGAGGTCCCACCGCTGGAGCCGCCCCACGTGATCGCGATGCACATTGCTGCACGCTCGATCCCCGCTCAACTGCGGGACACCGGTGTCTTGTTGGTGGAACGGAGGTGGGTCGCGGCGAGCCTCCCAAATCGAGAGCTGCTTGACGCTTGCGCCTACGTCTACGCAGCAGTTGCGCGGATCGTCCGCGATGCCGAACAGCAGTTTGGACCCGGCCGGAAGGCGCGCGCGATCGACCCTGCACCGGAGTGCATGGAGGCTGGACCGCAAGCTCGCTCGGCCATCCTCCACCTTGCCAGCGGCAAGTTCCTGAGCCTGGGTGTGCGCTACGAGGAACACAAGGAGAGTGACGACGAGGAGGCCGAGGCCCGATACGGCGAGATGCTCCGAAGCATCCCAAAGTCTGGTGACACGTTCGCCGGACGCGTGAAATGGCTGCATGAGGCAGCGCGAGGCATGTTTCTGCGCGATGGAGGCCACATCACCGTAGCCTTCCTCATCCGCGAGGGGCAGCGCGTTGCGACGATGCAGATAGACGCTGAGGACCAGCAGGAGAAGTACATCCTGCTGAATGACCTTGGCCGACGGGCGGCGTCCTCCGGGGCGGACGAAGTGATCATCACGGCGGAGTCATGGATGGCAAGTCTGCTTCCCGAATCCGACCTTGACACTGCTATCCGGCCGGCTCAGAGGAAGGACCGCGGCGAAGCAGTTCTAACCCAGGCCCTTACGCGTGACGGTCAAACGGCGACATTGGTCTCACCGGTCATAAGGTCTGGGGAGCGGATCGAGCTCGGTGATGTTGCCGAGGCATCTGACGCACGGCCCCTCAACCTGATGCCAACGTGGCGAGCGTGGCATGGCGATGACACGCCAGCGCCCTGGGACCGCGCAACGCTATAGGCCGCTGGACGACGCAGCTCGCACAGCAAGAGTCATCTGAAACTAGTTGCGCCACTCGGGCTATTCGCCCTGATAATGGGCTGCGTGCTAGTCGAAATCCTCAGCGCGCTCGCCGCCCTGATCCTCATCGTGCGCCTTATGGGCTTGGTCCGTTCCTTCAGCGTCCGCATCAACATCGATATCGGCTGGCCGCCGAAGCGGTAGCCAGCGTCGGCTGGGAGCGCACACTCACGTCGCTCAAGTCGCGCGAGTTAGGACCCAAGGGCGGGGGTCTCTTGAGGATGACGGGAGCGGCTCGGTCTGACCGGGAGTCTGATACGCAGTAAGGGAGTCGTCGCAGGCTGTGGGCCATCCCGTGGACTCCGATCAAGCACTGTCGAGCACTTGTCTGCAGTGCAGGGGCTGCAGGCCAGGTCGTCCACGCGCCGCGGGACGTTCAGCGAAGATTCTTGCGCATCGGCTCGGCTGCACACTCGGGTGGACTGCGCCCGGGTTGGCTGATCACCACTCGCCTGCCCAGACCCCGACCGCCTCGAACTCGAGCGGGACGTCGATGAGGATGAGCTCGGCCGCCACGTCGGTCGCCACTTCGAGCGTCGCCTCGCCGGTCACCTTGGCTGCATCGCCGGTCCTGAGCTGATCGCCATTGAGCGACAGGCGCCCTTCGATGACATACAGGTACCCACCGCGTCCGGGAGTGTACGTGTGCTCGAGCCGGCCAGCATCGGTCAGGTGCGCGACGAGGGCGCGGGCGTCTTGGGCCAGGTCCAGCCCCTCGGTCCCGGCCGGTCCCATGATCTGGAGCCAGCGATCGATCCGATCCTCGAGGGTGTACTGCCGCTGCTGGACCGTCGTCGTCAGTCCACGCGTACTGGGCAGGATCCAGAACTGGATGAAGCGCATCGGCTCATGCGGCGAGCCGTTCTTCTCTGAGTGCAGGTCACCCTCGTGGCTGAACGTCATCACTTGGGCGGCGCCCGCCTGGAGCCGCCCGTTGTTCCCGAGCGAGTCGGCGTGGAGGAAATGGCCGGACACGACGTACGTGTTCGACTCGATGTCCTGGTGCGGATGCAGCGGCCACTCGGCGCCGGCCACGATCCGGTCGTCGTTGAAGACGCGGAGGGCGCCGATGCCATCGTTCTCCGGATCGCGGTAGCGGTCGAAGCTGAAGTGCCAGCGGGCGTCGAACCATCCGCCCTCCTCGTGCCAGATGGTGGCTGCCTCGCGAATGGTGACGGCGCGGCGTGGGTCTCTCACGGGCGATGAGCATAACCGACGCCAGGCGCCAAGAGACACGTCACTGTGGTGAACGTGAGCGGCTACCCGCAACGCCCGGGCCGAGGACTCGACGGATCGTGTCCGTCGTCGTGGCGGGCGGCCAGGTCGGCCGGAGCTGCTCCCTCGGGCCCATGGCGGATCGCGCCCGCGTGCCCGAGGCATGCGCTCGTCGGGTCAAACGGGCACCGGTGGGTCGTCGCTCCCCGCCGAAGAGGCGACCGGCGGCGCGGCGCAGAACATGCGCCCATGCAGGTCGGCCATGAGCCCGCGGTCAACTCGGCAGACCGCCGCGCTGAAACGTAGGTGATCGATCCCGCGAGCTGCCCGAGATCAGATCCCGAGTTCGTCGATGGCGCCTAGTAACTCGTCGGCGCCGCGGTAGACGCGGAAGGCACCGGCGGCGAGCAACTCGTCCTCGCCGTAGCCGCCGGTCAGCAAGCCGACG
>Ga0299913_10000134_pt1 | contig 37055 bp, 32 predicted proteins | sample RVTome_9_FD_201360 | JGI IMG/M metagenome (GOLD analysis project Ga0299913, IMG submission 201360) | Soil microbial communities from uranium-contaminated site in the Upper Colorado River Basin, Wyoming, United States - RVT155D38 (version 2) ... | reverse complement strand
GCCGGCGCCGCCGCGCAGTTCGTCGTCGCCGGTCCCGGCGTCGAGGACGTCCGGCCCGGCGCCACCGACGAGCAGGTCGTCCAGGTTCCCGCCGTCGAGGCGGTCGCCGAGGGCGCCGGCGCGGAGCGTGACGCGCCCGGCGAAGACCGTGCCGCTACCGGAGCCGCCGCGGCCGGTGAGGACGTTGACGCCCCCGCCGCCGACGAGCTCGACATGGGCCGGCGCAATGCCGAACGTGACGTCCTCGTCGGAGTCCGTGTTGACGGAGACGCCCTTCGAACCGGCCGAGAGCGTGTCGTCACCGCTCGTCCCGACGACCGTGACCTCGTCGGTCGCGTCGCCGAGGTTGGCGGCGACCTCGACCTCGGAGAGGCCGCTCGTCTCCGCGGTCGCGCCCGGGGCGAGCGCGCCGCCGGTCTGGTCGACGGTCAGGTGCTCGACCGAGCCGGGCTGGCCGACGACCGTGATGGTGTCAGTGTTCGCCGTCGTCGCTGCGCCGCACGCGGTCGGCGTCTCGCCGAAGTGGATCGCGCCGCCGGCGACGACCGCGAGCGTCGCGCTCCCGTTCGCGGGGATGGCCGCGTTGACGGTGCCCGACGCCGCGTCGTAGATGCACGAGCCTCCGGGCGGTGGGGGCGGAGGGGGCGGGCCGGGGTCGACGATCACGTTCTCGACCGCGATCGTGCCGGGGTCGGGGACGTCCACGTACGCCGTGTCCGTGCCGCCGCCGCCGTGGATCTGCGCGTCCGCGTCGCCGTCGACCGCGTCGAGCGTGTCGTCGCCGTAGCCGCCCAGGAGGTTGTCGGCGCCCGCGCCGCCGACCACGAGGTCGGCACCGTCGCCGGCGCTGATCCAGTCGCTGCCGCCGTTGCCGTAGACGACGTCGTTCTCCTGGTGCGCGTAGATCAGGTCGTCCCCGGCGCCGCCGTGGATCTCGTCGGCCGCCCACGCCCCGACCAGCTCGTCGCCCTCGTCGCCGCCGTAGATCCAGAGCGGCCCGCGGAACGCGAGGCCCGCGCCGCCCTGGCCGCGCCCGTTGAAGAAGTTCTTGCCCGCGAGCAGGTGCACCTCGAGCTCGAAGATGCCCGGGTTGAAGGTCATATCGAGGTCGCCGTCGGAGTCGATGGCGACGCCGTTCACGCCGGCGTCGATCGTGTCGTCGCCCTGCGTGCCGTAGATCACGAAGCGGTCGGTCATGTCGCCGAGGTTCGTGTCCACCTCGATCTCGGGGATGTTCCCCTCCGGGGTGAAGCCCGGCCCGAGGAAGCCGTCGGACTGGTCGAGGACGAACGTGTCGTCCGCGCCTGCCGTGCCCGTGACGGTCACGAGGTCGGTGTTCGTGGTCGTCGCGTCGCCGCACGGAGCGGGGACGAGGCCGAAGAGGAGCTGGCCGTTCGCGGCCACTTTGAGCGTGGCCTCCGAGCCGGTGGAGATCGACGCCGTGACCGTCTTCGTCACGGGGTCGTGGACGCACGACTCCACAGCCGCGCTGGCCTGGCCCGCTGCCCCCAGCAGCGCCCCTGTGAGCACGGCGACGAACGTCGCCCCAGTCGTGAACCGCCGCCCGCTCGTACGAGCACGCACGAACAACCCCTCCTCTTCGCCGCTGGAAAACCTCGGGCCAGTCTCGACCGTAGCCAACGGAACCGCGGCGGTGACCGGTCAGGAGTCGAGGAAAGGTCTAGGTTCCTGCTCGACTCTCGTCGGGGCTACGGCGGGGCCGCTAGGCCTTCTGCGCGACCGACCTGAGGTCGCCCTCGGCGAACGGGCCCGCCGTCTCGCCGGTGGCCGCGTAGCGGTAGAGGACGGCGCCGAAGGTGGCCGAGGCCGCGCGGCCGACGATGCTCACCACGACGACGGCGAGGATGCCGACGAGCGCCAGGATCCAGCCGACGGCGGCCGCCTGGCTCGACGCGACGGCGAAGCCGATGCCGGCGAGCAGCAGGCCGGGCAGGGAGAGCAGGAAGAAGACGAGGCCGATTCCGATCGAGCCCGTGATCTGCTCGCCCCAGCGCTGGCGGAAGAGCGCCGCCGAGCGCTTCAGGGTGGCGAAGGGCCCGAGCCCCTCGAAGGCGATCACCGGCACGGCCAGGAAGGTGACCAGGGCCCAGGCGGCGCCCCCGACGCCGGCGAGGATCTGGCCGACCAGCCCGCCGCGGCTCCGCAGCAGCGCGAACAGGACCTGCACGACGGCGCCCACGAGCGCCCAGCCGAGGATCGGGCCGAGGCGGCCGAAGGCGAAGCCGATCGCCTCTCCGACCGTGGCGTCCTCCCCGTCGAGGACGCGCCCGGCAGCGTGCACGACCGCAACGCCGAAGAAGATCGTGACCGCGTAGCCGAGGTAGAGCCCGAGGCCGAGCAGGATCCAGGCGACCGCCGACGGCTCGTCACCGTCGCTGACGACCGCGGCGGCGAGGAGGGCCGGGAGCGCGACGAGCACCGCCAGGACCAGGCCGAGGACGACGAGGGCGACGAGCGCCGGGTCGCTCCGGACGACGACGAGGCTCTCCCTGGCGAGGCGCCAGCCCCGTCTGAGTCTCTCCACGGCCGGGCGAGTCTAGTCGATGCCCGCCGTCCGTCGCCTACCCTTTCCGGAGAGATGACGAAGCGGACGATCCTGCTGGTCGAGGACGAGGAGGCTATCTCCGAGCCGCTCGCCGCCGCGCTCGGGCGCGAGGGCTTCGCCGTGCTCGTGGCGGCGACCGCGGCCCGCGGCCTCGAGCTCTTCGAGAGCCGCTCCCCCGACCTCGTGCTCCTCGACGTCATGCTCCCCGACGGCGACGGGCGGGACGTGCTGCGCCGCCTGCGCGAGGTCTCGCGCACGCCGGTGATCATGCTCACCGCGCGCGGGGAGGAGATGGATCGCGTGCTCGGCCTCGAGCTCGGCGCCGACGACTACGTGACGAAGCCGTTCAGCGCCGCCGAGCTCGCCGCGCGCATCCGCGCCGTCCTGCGCCGTGGCGGCGAGCCGGCCGAGACGGACAGCACGGTGCTCGAGGCCGCCGACGTCCGCGTGGACCTCGACACGCACGTCGCCACGAGAGCGGGCGAGCCGCTCGACCTGACCGTGAAGGAGTTCGAGCTGCTCCGCGTCCTCCTCGAGCACGCCGGCAAGGTCGTCAGGCGCGACCGGCTCGTGCACGAGGTCTGGGACCCCGCCTGGTTCGGCTCGACGAAGACGCTCGACGTCCACGTCAGCGCGCTCCGGAAGAAGCTCGGCGACGACCCGGCCGCCCCGCGCTACATCCACACTGTGCGCGGCGTCGGCTTTCGCTTCGAGGCGCCGTGAGCTTCAGGGCCCGCCTCGTCCTCGCGGCGGCCTACCTCCTCGCCGCCGTGGTGATCGCGCTCACGGTACCGCTCGCGCTGAACGTCGACCGGCGGGCGACCTCCGAGCTGGAGTCGGACGTCGTCGCCAACGCGACCGTGCTCTCCGGGCGAGTGGCGAACCTCGTCCGCATCGGCGCGACGGACCGCCTCGCCGCCCTCGTCGGCGAGGCGACGGTCGGCGACGGGGCACGCACCGTCGTTGTCAACGCGAACGGGATCGTCCTCGCCGACAGCGACGGGGCCGCGCCCCCGGGCGAGCCGTTCGCCACCGCGGAGCGGCCCGAGCTCCAGGCGGCTCTCGGCGGCAGCGTCGACGTCCGCCAGCGCCACAGCGAGACGCTCGGCGAGGAGCTGCTGCTCGTCAGCGTCCCGGTGACCGACCGGGGCGACGTCGTCGGCGCGGTCAGGGTCTCCGCGCCGATGGGCGAGGTGGAGTCGAGCGTCCGCTCGAGCTGGGTCGCGCTCGCGCTGATCGGCCTCGCCGTGGTGGGCGCCGGCCTCGTGCTCGCCTGGATCCTCGCCGGCTCCATCGCCAAGCCGGTCGAGAAGCTGCGCGCCGCCGCCGGCCGGCTGGGGAGAGGCGACCTCGACGCGCGCGTCGAGCCCGAAGGGCCCCGCGAGATCGACGAGCTCGGCCGCTCGTTCAACCGCATGGCCGGCGAGCTCTCCTCCAACCTGGTCGCGCAGCGGGACTTCGTCGCCAACGCCTCGCACCAGCTGCGCACGCCGCTCACCGGCATCAAGCTCCGCCTGGAGGCGATCCGCGCAGAGGGCGGCGTCGCCGCCGAGCAGGCGGCCAAGGCCGAGGTCGAGCTCGACCGCCTGAGCGGGCTCGTCGACGACCTGCTGGCGCTCGCGCGGGCGGCGGCCGACCAGGCGCCGGGCGAGGCCGTCGACCTGAGCGAGGCCGTGCGGGCCGCGGGTCGGCGCTGGACCCAGCCGGCCGCCGACGCCGGCCACGAGCTCGCGGTCGAGGAGGGGCAGGGCGGGCGGATCTGGGCCGCCCCGCGCGACGTCGCGGACATCCTCGACAACCTGCTGGAGAACGCCATCCGCTACTCGCCCGGCGGCTCGCGCATCGAGGTGGGGCTCGACCGGAACGGCGGCAACCCGGGCTTCGTCGTCTCCGACACCGGCCCCGGCATCCCCACCGAGGAGCGGGCGCGCGTCTTCGACCGCTTCTACCGGGGCGCGCAGGGGAAGAGCGCCGGCCCGGGCACGGGCCTGGGCCTCGCCATCGTGGCCGAGCTGGCAAGGCGGTGGGACGGCAGCATCGAGCTCCTCGCCGGCCCGGGGACGCGCATCCGGGCCAGCTTCCCGCCCCTCGCTGCCGATTCCTCACCGTCCCCTGACCGTTCCTGAAGGATCGCCCTGCTAGCGTCGAGACCATGACCCGCGCGCGCGTCCTCCTCCTGGCCCTGGCGGGCCTGGCGCTGCCGGTGGGGCTGGCCCTCGGCGTCTACGTCGCCTCGGAGAGCTCCCTGGCGGCCGTGCCGACCGTCGTCCGGGCCCCCGTGGAGATCGCCAGCCCGCCGACGACGGCGCCGGCCGAGACGACGCCCCCGCCGGCGACGACGACGCGCCCGACGACGACGGAGGACGACGACCTCCCGGGCAAGTGCGACGACCCGAAGCACGCCCTCGACCCGGACTGCGACCCGCGCGCCGGGGACGACGACTCGAGCGGCCCGGGCTCGGGCGGGGACGACCGGGACGACGACGACTCGGGCGGCCACGGCTCGGGCGACGACGACTAGGAGATTTCTTTACCTCCGCCTGGCGAGTCTTCACCTCGCCTGGGGGCGCGCTTTTCCCGGCCCTTCCTAGCCTCGGAGGAGCACTTCGCTCACCGAGACAGGAGGGTTCCATGTCCACCTTCATGAAGATCCTGCTCGTCCCCGCGCTCGTCGTCGCCTTCAGCGTCGGCGTCGCGCTCGCGGCGAGCGGCGGCGACGACGACGATTCGAGCAGCCCGCTCGCCCAGGTCGCGCCGACCACCTCGACGGTCGAGACGACCACGACCAGCGCCACGACGACCGGCGCCGAGGACGTCAGCGGCCCGTGCGACGAGGCCGAGCACGCCGGCGACCCGCGCTGTACGGGGTCGGCGGGCGACGACCGCCGCGGCGGGGACGACGACGGCCCCGGCGACGACGACCGGCGCGGCCACGACGACCGCGACGACGACGACAACTCCGGCCCCGGCTCGCAGAGCTCCGGCCCGGGGCATGACGGCGACGACGACCACGGCGGCGACGACCGCCGCGGCCACGGCGGCGGCGACGACGGAGACGACGACCGATGAGGCGCCTGACGCTCATCGGGCTGCTGGCCGCGCTGTCCCTCGCCGCCGCAGCCTGCGGCGGCGGCGGCGAGGAGGCTGAGCCGGCCTCCTCGCCCGGGCAGGCGACCTCCACAGCGGCAGGCGACGCGGCGACGCCGGACGACCAGGCGGCGGCCGCCGACCCACGCGACGGCGGGTTCGAGGTCGCCCTCGGCGAGTGGGCGGTCACGCCCGAGGCGACGGCGATCCGCCCCGGCCGCGCGACCTTCGTGATCGTAAACCGCGGGACGATGGCGCACGGGTTCGAGATCGAGCGCGAGGACGTGGAGGACGATGCGAGCAAGGTCGAGACCCGCGTCCTCCAGCCCGGCGAGACCGTCGAGGTCGAGCTCGACCTCGAGGCCGGCGTCTACAAGCTCGAGTGCAACGTCGAGGGCCACGACGACATGGGGATGGAGACGCTCCTCGAGGTGCGGCGGAACGCGCCCCTCGCCTCCGCCCCGAAGCCGGCGGCGGCCGGCGCCACGGTCGCGATCGAGGCCTTCGCCTTCACCCCGCCGACGCTCACCGCGACGGTCGGCCGGTCCGTCAGGTGGGAGAACCACGACCCGGCGGAGCACACCGTCACCGCCGAGGACGGCTCCTTCGACTCCGGGACGATGGCGCGCGGGGCGACGTTCGAGCGAACCTTCGACAGCCCCGGCGAGTACCGGTACATCTGCGCGCTGCACCCGGGCATGACCGGGAGGGTCGTGGTCGAGGGGTAGGGGTTCGACAGACCGCGCCCGGTCGGACAGACTGTCGGGTGAGAGACCATGAGCTCGAAGCCCGACGAGGCGAAGGCCGGTCTGATCGAGAAAACCGTCGAGCGCGCCCACGCGAAGCTCCCGGGCGAGCAGGCGGCGCGTCTCGAAGCCTTCATCCACATCTACTACGGCGCCGTAGCGGCCGACGACCTGCTGGAGCGCAGCGTCGCCGACCTCTACGGCGCCGCGCTCGCCCATCTCAACTTCGGCATGCGGCGCGCGCCCGGCGAGTCGAAGGTGCGCGTCTACACGCCGCAGCTCGAGGAGCACGGGTGGGCGTCCACGCACACGGTCGTCGAGATCGTCCACGACGACATGCCGTTCCTCGTCGACTCGGTGAGCATGGAGCTGAACCGGCTCGGAAGCGGCGTCCACCTGATCATCCACCCGGTCGTCAGGGTGCGGCGCGATGAGGAAGGGCGGCTCCTCGAGGTCCTGCGCCACGACGTCGAGGCCTCCGACTGCGAGCTCGAGTCCTTCATCCACGCTGAGATCGTGCGCGAGACCGACCCCGAGCACCTCGCGAGGGTGAAGGCCGGGCTCGAGCGCGTCCTCGGGGACGTGCGCGCCGCCGTCGAGGACTGGAAGCCGATGGTCGCGCGCGCGCGCGAGGTGATCGCGGACCTGGACGCGAACCCGCCCCCGGTCGACGAGGAGGAGCTGGCGGAGTCGAAGGCCCTCCTCGAGTGGATCGTGGACAACCACTTCACGTTCCTCGGCTACCACGAGTACGACCTGATCGAGGAGAACGGCGAGGACGTGCTGCGGCGCGTGCCAGGGACCGGGCTCGGGATCCTGCGCGACGAGAGCGGCGACCACGGCGTCGTCAAGCTGCCGCGCGAGGCGCGGGAGATCGCCCGGGCGAAGGACCCGCTCGTGTTGACGAAGGCGAACTCGCGTGCGACCGTGCACCGCCCCGCCTACCTCGACTACCTCGGCGTGAAGCGGTTCGACGAGGCGGGCGAGGTCGTCGGGGAGCACCGCTTCCTCGGCCTCTACACCTCGACCGCCTACAGCGCCCGGCCGGACGAGATCCCGCTGCTCCGCCGCAAGGCGCGGCGTGTCCGCGAGCGCTCGGGCCTGCCGCCGGGGAGCCATGCCGACAAGGCGCTCGTCGAGATCCTGGAGACCTTCCCGCGCGACGAGCTCTTCCAGATCTCGGACGACGACCTCTTCGAGATGGCCATGGGCATCCTCCACCTCGGCGAGCGGCCGCGCGTCCGGCTCTTCCTGCGGCGCGACACGTTCGGGCGCTTCCTCTCCTGCCTCGTCTTCGTGCCGCGCGACCGGTTCAACACCCAGGTGCGCCAGGGGATCGAGGCGATCCTCGTGGAGGAGTTCGACGGCACGAGCGTCGACTACAACGTCCGGCTTTCGGAGTCCGTCCTGGCCCGGCTCCACTACGTCATCCACACGCAGGCCTGGGCGCCGCTGCCCGACTTCGACGTACGCGACGTCGAGGCCCGGCTCGTCGAGGCGACCCGGTCGTGGACGGACGACCTCTACGACGCCCTCGTCGACCAGCTCGGCGAGGAGCGCGGGACCGAGCTCTTCGCGCTCTACCGCGACGCCTTCCCGGCCGCCTACCGCGACGACTTCTCGGCGCTTGCGGCCGTCCTCGACATCGAGCGCATGGAGCGGCTCGACCCGGAGGGCGACCTCGCCCTCACCCTCTACCGCCCGCTCGAGGCCGCCGACGACTTCTTCGTCCTCAAGCTCCTCCGCTCGGGGAGGCCGATTCTCCTCTCGGACGTACTCCCACTGCTCGAGGACCTCGGCGTCAAGGTCTACGACGAGCGCCCCTACGAGATCTCGCGCGCCGGGGCGATCACGGCCTGGATCTACGACTTCGGACTCACGAACGAGGACGGCCCCATCGACCTGGACGTCGTCGGGGAGGCCTTCAAGGAGGCGTTCGCGCAGGCCTGGCGCGGCGAGATCGAGGTGGACGGCTTCAACCGCCTCGTCCTCCGCGCCGAGCTGAGCGCGCGGGAGGTCGCCATGCTGCGCGCGCTCGCGCGCTACCTGCGGCAGACGGGGAGCACCTTCAGCCAGGCGTACATGGAGGAGACGCTGACCGACCACGCGGCCATCACGCGCAAGCTCGTCGAGCTCTTCCGCGTGCGCTTCGACCCGGCCCGCGCTGACGAGCGCGGCGAAGCGGCCGAGGCGCTTGCCGCCCGGATCGAGGCGGAGATCGACGCGGTGCCGAGCCTCGACGAGGACCGCATCCTCCGGAGCTTCCTGCGGCTCGTCCAGGCGACGCTGCGCACGAACTGGTTCCAGCGGGCCTCGGACGGGCGCCCGAAGCCGTATCTCTCATTCAAGTTCGACCCCGCGCTCGTCCCCGACCTCCCCCCGCCGCGCCCCCGGTACGAGGTGTGGGTCTACTCGCCGCGGACCGAGGGCGTGCACCTGCGCGGCGGCGCCGTCGCGCGCGGCGGGATCCGCTGGTCCGACCGGCGCGAGGACTTCCGGACGGAGGTCCTCGGGCTGATGAAGGCGCAGATGGTAAAGAACGCCGTGATCGTTCCGGTCGGCGCCAAGGGCGGCTTCGTCGTGAAGCAGCCGCCCGCCGACGGCGAGGCGCTGCGAGAAGAGGTCGTCGAGTCCTACCGCACGCTCATGCGCGGGCTCCTCGACCTCACGGACAACCTCGCCGGCGGGGAGACCGTGCCGCCGCCGGACGTCGTCCGCTACGACGGGGACGACCCGTACCTCGTCGTCGCGGCCGACAAGGGCACGGCCACGTTCTCGGACATCGCCAACGGGATCGCCGAGGAGTACGGCTTCTGGCTGGGGGACGCCTTCGCCTCGGGCGGCTCCGCCGGCTACGACCACAAGGCGATGGGGATCACCGCCCGCGGCGCGTGGGAGTCCGTGAAGCGCCACTTCCGCGAGCTCGGCGTCGACGTCCAGTCCACCGACTTCGCCGCCGTCGGCATCGGCGACATGGCCGGGGACGTCTTCGGGAACGGCATGCTCCTCTCCCGCCACCTGAAGCTCGTGGCGGCCTTCAACCACGAGCACGTCTTTCTCGACCCCGATCCGGACCCCAAGCGGAGCTACGCCGAGCGTGAGCGGCTCTTCGCGCTCCCGCGCTCGAGCTGGGCCGACTACGACCCGGCGGCGATCTCGCCGGGGGGCGGCGTCTTCCCGCGCACGGCGAAGTCGATCGACCTCTCGCCCGAGATCCGCAGCGCCCTGGGGATCGAGGCCGAAGCGCTCGCGCCGAACGAGCTGATCCGGGCGATCCTCACCGCTCCGGTCGACCTCCTCTGGAACGGCGGCATCGGCACCTTCGTCAAGGCCTCGACGGAGTCCAACCTGGCCGTCGGCGACAAGACGAACGACCCGCTTCGCGTCGACGGCCGCGACGTGCGCGCGCGGGTGGTCGGCGAGGGCGGCAACCTCGGCTTCACGCAGAAGGGCCGCATCGAGTACGCCCTCGCCGGCGGGCAGATCTACACCGACGCGATCGACAACTCGGCGGGGGTCGACTGCTCCGACCACGAGGTCAACATCAAGATCCTGCTCGGCGCGGCGGTAGCGGCCGGGGACATGACCGAGAAGCAGCGGAACGAGCTCCTGGCGGAGATGACCGACGACGTGGCGAGGCTCGTCCTCCGCAACAACTACCGCCAGACGCAGGCGCTCAGCCTGGCGGCGCGGCAAGCGCCCTCGATGGTCGGCGTCCACGCCCGCCTGATCCAGCACCTGGAGCAGGGCGACCGGTTGAGCCGCGAGCTCGACTCGCTGCCGAGCGACGAGGTCCTCTCCGAGCGCGCGGCCGCCGGGGGCGGGCTCGTCTCCCCCGAGCTGTCCGTCCTCCTCGCCTTCTCCAAGGTCGAGCTCTTCGACGCCCTCGTCGCGTCCGACCTGCCCGACGACGAGTTCATGACCCGCGAGCTCGTCCGCTACTTCCCGCGCGTCCTCTCCGAGCGGTTCCTCCCGGAGATGGAGCAGCATCGCCTGCGGCGCGAGCTGATCGCCACCTACGTGACGAACAGCCTCGTCAACCGCGCGGGGATGACCTTCGCCTTCCGGATCGCCGAGGAGACCGGCGCCGGCGCCGCCGACATCGCGCGCGCCTACACGGTCGCGCGCGAGGTGTTCGACCTGCGCGCTCTCTGGACGGCGATCGAGCAGCTCGACGACTCCATCCCCGCCGACGTCCAGCTCGACATGCTCCTCGAGGCACGGAAGCTCGTCGAGCGCGCGACCCGCTGGCTCGTGCGCAGCCGGCCGCGGCCGCTGGACATCGAGGCCGAGTTCGCGCGCGTCGCGCCGGGAGCCGCCCTGCTCACCAGCACGTTGCGCGGCCTCTTGCACGGCGCCGACAGCACGGCGCTCGAGCAGGCGGCGGAGGCGTACGAGAGCGCCGGCGTGCCCGAGGAGCTCGCCGCGCACGTCGCCGGCCTGGGAGCCATGTTCTCGGCGCTCGACATCGTCGAGGTGGCCGAGGCGACGGGCGCCCCGCTGGACGAGGTGGCCGCCGTCTACCACGCGGTCGGCGCCCGCCTCCACCTGCAGTGGCTCCGGGACGAGATCACCGCCCTCCCGCGCGACAACCGGTGGCAGACGCTCGCGCGCGCCGCCCTCCGCGACGAGCTCTACGCCGTCCACAGCGCGCTCACCCGCGAGGCGCTGCAGCTCGACGGGCCGGACCGCGCGCCCGAGGCCCGCGCCGAGCGGTGGTACGAGGGGCACCGCGCGGGCGTGGACCGCTCGCTCCAGGTCGTCTCGGACATCCGCATGGGCGGGCTCTCCAGCCTGGAGACGCTCTCGGTCGCGCTCCGCGAGGTCCGCAACCTCATCCGGGCCGGCCCGCGGGCCGTCCCGCCGCCGCCGGAGCTTCCGGCCGAGGCGGCCGCCGAGCCGCTGCCGCTGCCGCCCGAGTCCCTGCGCCTCGGCTGAGCGCCCTCTCGGGGAAGACGGGCGCGCGCTCGGCCGTCCGTGGGCATGGACACGAAGCCGCTGGATCCACTCGGCCTCCCGAACGGCAGCGTCAGAGCCTTCCTCACCATCCTGCTCGTGGGATCACGGCCGCCGTGCTCTTCGTCCCGGTCGCCAAGGGAACGGACGACGTGAAGGCGATGTTCGTCCTCCTGACCGGCATCGCGGTGCGGGACTACTTCGCCAGCCGCGACCGCCAGGCCGAGCGCGACCGGGCCGCCGAGGGCGCGACGCCGACGGCGGATCTCGCCTAGGAGGGTTTGGCGGAATTCCGCTCGTCGCCGGGGTGCGATGGTCGTTCCGAGGCAAGGACGCAGGGAGCGTTCGTAGCCGGGAGCTACGAGCGCGACCGAGGACGCCGCCCTCGGGGCGAGCAGCGCGGCCCGGCGGCACCGCCGTGATTTCGCCCAACCCTCCTAGCGCAGAGCCTCGCGGGCCGCCTCGTCAAACGGCGTCAGCTCGAAGGGGACGAGCGTGCGAATCCGCTCGTCCCGGGCGACCGTGGGGTTGCGGAGGCCCTCGACGAGCGGGCGCGCGACGCCGGCCTTCACCGGCGTGACGAGGTGGAGCCAGAGCGAGGAGAGCCGCGGCGAGAGGACGGGCACCTCGACGATGAGCGGCCGGCGGCCGCGGATGCGCGCAATGCGCTCGATCATCTCGCGGTAGGTCATCACCTCCGGGCCCCCGGCGTCGAAGGTCTCGCCGAGCGCCTCCTCCTGGCCGGCGACGCCGGCGAGAAACCGGACGATGTCGGCGAGCGCGATCGGCTGCGTCGGCGTCGAGACCCAGCGGGGGGTGATCATCCCCGGGAGCCTGTCGACGAGCGCGACGATGGTCTCGAACGCGGCGCTGCCCTTCCCGACGACCATGGCGGCACGCAGCGTGGTCACCGGCACGGCCCCGGCCACGAGCCGCTCGCCGGTCTCGCGTCGGCTGCGCAGGTGGGGCGACAGGTCGGGGGAGTCGTCGCCGAGCCCGCCGAGGTACACGAGCTGCCGCACGCCCGCCCGCTCCGCCTCCTCGGCGACGACGCCTGCCGCGAGCGTGTCGCGCTCGGCGAAGTCGGCCGAGCCGAGCGAGTGCACCAGGTAGTAGACGACGTCGGCCCCGGCGAGCGCCGCCGCGACCTGCCGGCGGTCGGTCACGTCGGCGACCGCCCAGGCTACGCCATCCTCCGGAGGCCGCGGTCGCCGGGAGACGGCGACGACCTCGTGCTCGCCCCGGAGGGCGGGCAGCAGCGCGCCGCCGACGACCCCGCTCGCGCCTAGGACGACGGCCTTCACAGCTGCCCCCGCTCGAGCCGGGCGAAGTAGCGGCGGCCGACCGCTCCGTGGAGCCGGGCCTGGACGTGGGCGTAGAGCGCGCCCGTCCAGTCCGGGCGGCCCGGCCTCGCGCCGAGCCGGGGCTGAAACCCCGCGATCGTCGACCGGAGCTCGGGACGGACCCCGCTTTGCTGGGAGAAGGAGATCGCCCCGCCGGGGGCGCGGGCGAGGGCGCCGCCGAGGATCGGGTAGCGGCAGGCGACGACGCCGTCCTGTACGCGCACGTCGGCCGGGCCGAAGCGGAGCAGGGCGACCCGGCCGAGGAGCGCGAGCTCCACGCCGCCCCCGGCCGGCCGCGCGCGTACGAGCCTGTGCGTGAACCGCTCCACCTCCTCCCAGTACACGCGGCCGAGCGCCAGGGCGCCGTCCTCCGACTCCGGCACGACCGGCCGCCCCAGCCGGAGGCGCTGCTGGGAGGAGACCGCGCCGGCCGGCGACTGCTTCCCTTCGCCCTCGACTTTGGCCACAGCCCGACTGTAGCGAAAGTGTCGAAAGACCATGGCGCCTCTGTCAAGTCTCTGTGCAAGAATACGCGCATGGCGGACGAGGCTCGCGGATACCTGCGAATCGGTGAGCTCTCGCGCCGTGCGGGCGTGAGCCCGGAGCTCCTGCGCGCGTGGGAGACACGGTACGGCCTGCTGCGGCCGTCGCGCTCCCAGGGCGGGTTCCGCCTCTACTCGGACGAGGACGAGGCCCGCGTCCGGCTGATGCGCATGTACCAGGAGCGCGGCCTCTCGGCCGCCGAGGCCGCCCGCCTGGCGGCGAGCGCCGAGCCGGCCGCGGCGGAGCCCCCGGCGGAGGCGAACGGCAGGGTCCGCGCCGACGTCCAGCGGCTGAGCGACGCTCTCGACGCCTTCGACGAGGCCGGCGCCCACGCCGCCTTCGACAGCCTCGTCTCGGCGCTGAGCGTGGACGCGCTCGTCCGGGAAGCCGTCATCCCCTACCTCGAGCAGCTCGGCCGCCGCTGGGAGCAGGGGGAGGCGTCGGTCGCCCAAGAGCACTTCGCGTCCAACCTGATCCGGGGCCGGCTCCTCGGCCTCGCCCGCGGCTGGGGCCAGGGCGCGGGGCCGCGCGCGCTCCTCGCCTGCGCGCCCGCCGAGCAGCACGACCTCCCGCTCGTCTGCTTCGGCCTGGCACTCCGCGCCCGCGGCTGGCGGATCACCTACCTCGGCCCCGACACCCCGGTGGAGACGCTCGCGGAGCTCGTCGGCGCGCTCCGCCCCCGCGTCGTCGTCGTCAGCGCCTCGCTGCCGGAGCGGCTCGAGCCCGCGCTGCCCGGGCTGCGGCGGCTCGCCGGCAAGACGCGGCTCGTCGTCGCCGGCGCCGGCGCGACCCCGGAGGCGGCCGCGAAGGCGCGCGCCGAGCTCGTCGCCGAGGACCCGGTGACGGCGGCCGACCGGATCTCGCGGCGCTAGGAGGCGCGCCGGCCCCTCCTGCCGAGGCGCTCGAGCGCCGGCGAGCCCACGTCCCGCTCGAGCAGGTCGAGCACGGCCTCCTCCACGGCGCCCTGGGTGGCGGGCTCCCCGGGCGCTCCCTCACCGAGCTCGGCCAGCGCCCCGCCGATCGTGAGCCCGTCCTGGAAGCGGTCGAAGACCCGCGGGTCGATGTACGAGGCGCGGCACACCGCCGGCGTGTTGCCGAGGTAGTGCGCGACCTCGCCCACGGCGCGGGAGATCGCACGGGTGCGGGCCGTCTTTGACCCGTGCGCCTCGCCCGAGACCGCGAGCGCGACGGCCGCGAGGACGGTCGCGTTCCAGGTGCGGAAGTCCTTCGCCGAGAACCCGTCCTCGGTGATCTCCTTGATGTAGGCGTTGATCTCGTCCGAGGTGACGTCGACCCAGAGCCGTCCCGACCGGTAGGCGAGGAGCTCCTCCCCGCTCCGCCGGCGCACGAGCGCCTCGACGACGCGGAAGATGTCGCGGTCGACGATGGACTGGACGCGCCGCCGCCCGCCCTTCGAGCGGTAGTCGAAGCGCACGGCGCCGCCCCGCAGGAGCGTGACGTGCCGCCGCTTCATCGTCGCGAGGCCGTAGGTGCCGTTCTCGGCCGCGTAGCCCTCCGTCCCGATCCGGAAGAAGCCCCGGTCGAGCAGCCGCACCGCGCAGGCGAGCACCCGCTCCCGCACGAGCCCGCGGCGGCGGAGATCGCGCGCCGCCGCCTCCCGCAGCGCGGGGAGCGCCCGCGCGAAGCGCACCATCTCGTCGAACTTCTCCCGGTCGCGGCGCCTGCGCCACTCCGGGTGGTAGAGGTACTGTCGCCGGCCGGCCGCGTCCGTACCGACCGCCTGCACGTGCCCGTTCGGCACGGGGCAGATCCAGACGTCCTCCCACGCGGGCGGGATGGCGAGCGCACGGATCCGCGCGGACGTCTCCTCGTCCACGCGGGAGCCGGTCTCGTCCAGATACTCGAAGCCGCGGCCGCGCCGGCGGCGGGCGAGGCCGGGGCTGGAGGGGTCGGCGCGGCGCAAGCGGGACACGCAGCGGATCCTCCCCAGAACGCCTCCGACCTAGACCATCCTGGACTCATTGCCCGAGCGCCTCACGCTCGACCTCGGCGCGGGCGCCGGCCAGAACGGCCTACGCCGACCGCGTCGCCGACCCGGCGCCGGTCGCGGTCGAGATGCTCTTCCCGCGGCCGTAGACGCTCCTCGACTCTCGGCTGGTCCTGCGCCGTTGTGGTTGAACCGGCGACACTCCTAGCGTACTCTCGTGGGAGGAAGGGCGAGATCAGTCGGGGAAAGGAAGCGGCGTGGTTCTGAAGAGTCTGCGCGCGGTCCTAGCGACCGCGCTTCTTGGTGCAGTGGTGGTCGGCGCCGGCACGGCGGGCGCGGCGGTCGAGTCATGCGCGTACGATCCGGGGTCGAAGCAGATCACCGCTGAGATCACCTCGGGGTCGCAGGCGACCGTGAAGGTGAAGTCCTCCGGGGAGCTGTGGTTCGGGCTCGTGCCCGCCGCCTGCGGCGGCGCCACGACGACGAACACCGACCTGATCGTGGTCAACGGATCCGCCGGCACGGTGGAGAAGCTCACGGTGGACATGTCCGAAGGCTTCATCGGCCCCGGCTTCTCGTCGGAGTCGAACATCCCCGAGATCGAGTTCGAGGTGAACCTGGGCGACACGGCCGACGCCTTCGCCGTGATCGGGACGAACACGGGCGACCGCATGGCCGCGGGCGCCTCCGGCTTCGGCTTCGACTCCGACGGCGACCTCGACGTCGTCTTCTCGCCGCTTCCCTCCACCATGACGATCGTCGGCGGCTCGGGGCAGAACTTCCTCACCGGGCGCGGCGGCTGGGGCGCCGGCCTCGCCTACCAGGGCGGTCTCACGATCACGGGCGGGAACGCCGGCGACGAGCTGAACGGCGGTCAGGGCCCCGACGCGATCACGGGCGGCTCCGGCAACGACGTCCTCAACGGCTACGGCGGGAACGACACGCTCTCGGGCGGCGCCGGCGACGACCGCGTGAGCGGCGGCGACGGCAACGACACGCTCACCGGCGGCCCGGGTGCCGACACCCACATCGCGGGCGCCGGCAACGACACGATCTTCGCGAACGACGGCGAGGCCGACGTCCAGATCCACGGCGCCGCCGGGGTCGACACGGCGACGGTGGACGCCAATCTCGACCCGGCGACGATCGCGGTGGAGAACAAGATCGTCGACTCCGGTCCGCCTCCGCCGCCTCCTCCTCCCGGCGGAGCCTGCACGTACAACGCGGCCACGAACTCCGTCACTGCCGGAATCCCCGCCGGCGGGACCGCGACCCTGGCGGTCGTCGGCACCGAGATCCGCTTCGGCGAGACCCCGACGGCGTGCGGCGCGGCGACGACCACGAACACGGACTCCATCACCGTCAACGGCGCCGCCGGCTCGGTCGAGCGCCTGACCGTCGACCAGTCCGGAGGCCCGCTCGCGCCGGGCGTGGATCCCGAGTCGAACGGCACCCCCGAGATCGAGCTGGCGATCAACCTCGGCGACACGTCCGACGAGATCGTCTTCCACGGCACCTCCGGCGGGGGCGCGCTCGCGATCGGGACGAAGGGCGTCTCCTACAACGGCGACACCGACGTGGACGCGACATTCGCGCCGATGCCGAGCTCGATCGAGCTCGTCGGCGGCGACGGCGGCGACACGGTCACCGCCCGCGGCGGCTTCGGCTCCGGGCAGGTGTTCGCCGGCAGCGTCACCCTGCGCGGCGGCGAGGGCAACGACACGCTCACCGGCTCCAACTTCGACGACCTGATCGTCGGCGGTGGCGGGAACGACGTCATCACCGGCTACGGCGGGAACGACGAGCTGCGCGGCGACGGCGGCGACGACCACATGAGCGGCAACGACGGCAACGACCTGCTGGTGGGCGGGCTCGGCTCCGACTCCTTCGTGGGCGGCTCGGGCAACGACACCTTCGAGGCCGCGGACGGGGTCGCCGACACGATCCTCAGCGGCGGCGCGGGCGTCGACACCTGCTTCTTCGACGTCGGGCTTGACCCGGCGCCGAGCGCGGTCGAGATCCAGAACCCGTAGCCGTCGAGATCGTCGCGAGGAGGGACCCCGGCCAGGCCGGGGCCTCCTCGCAGCCTAGACTCTCGGCTGGACCCGGCGGCGGCGCCGACGTGATCAGCGGCTATGCGGCAACGACCAGATCGACGGTGGCGCCGGCGACGACACGATGACCGGGAGCGACGGCGACGACATGCTCGTCGGGGGCTCCGGGGCGGACACGCTGAACGGCGGCTTCGGCACCGACGTGCTCGAGGCCGACGACGACGAGGCGGACGTCCAGATTCACGGCGGGCCGGGCAGCGACACGGCGTACTACGACACCGGCGTCGACCCGGGCGACCATCGCCGTCGAGAACCCCATCCCGCGGTAGCCCGCCCCGCTCGTCGGGCTCGTAGGCCACACTAAGCCCATGCGCGCGATCGTCCCGCTCGAGAGCGAGCCTCGCTTCCGCCCGTTCCCCTTCGCCACGCCGCTCGACGGGCCGATCCGGCGGGCAGTGGACGACGCCGCGCTCGTCCTCTCGCGGACGCTGGGCCGCTTCGACGGGCCCATCGCCTTCTGCCACGGCGTCTCCCGGGACGGCGCGATCCTTCGCCGACGCGGCCGCTACGCCGAGGCCATGGTCGTCTTCGCCGAGCCGAGCCAGGCCTACAGGCTCGGCTTCGCCCTCGGCGTGCAGCTCTTCGTGGAGCGGCCCGAGGGCCTGATCCTCTTCCAGCAGCGCGGCCCGTCGATCGGCCGCGACCCGCTGCTTTGGACGGCCTCGGCCTCAGGGGGCCTCGCGCACACCGAGGAGCCCCGCGACGCCGTCCTCGCCGACGCCGCGGAGGAGATCGGCCTTCGCCCCGCGGACCTGCCCGGCTTCCGCCCTCTGGCCGTGGTCGTCAGCGACGACACCGGCTCCGCGCTCGTCGTCTACCACGCGCAGCTGCGGAAGGGCGCCGAGCCGCAGCCGAACCCGGCCAAGGTCGCCGAGCTCTTCTGGGCCGAATCCCCGGCCGCCCTGGGCGCCCAGGTCTCGGCGGACACGATCGCGTCGTGGGAGGCACTCGAGCGCTGGCGTTCGCCCGACCCCGAGCCGACCGCCTCGGCCCCCGGCTAACGCGGCCTCAGCCGAGGCTCAGGAGCCCGGCGCCTCGCCGCCGGTGACCTTCTCCCACCAGTCGTCCTCGCGCCGCTTCAGCTCGGTCTGCACCTGGGCGACGTAGGCGGCCAGCTCGTTCTCCTTCTGGCCGAGCCGCTCCTGGAGGTCGGCGAGCTCGCGCTCGCGCCGCTCGAGCTTGTCCTCGCGGATCTCGATGTCTGCCTCGGTGCGGGCCTCGCGCGCGTCGAGCTCGGACTCGCGCGAGTCGATCTCGGTGAGACGGTCGCGCAGGGAGGACTCCGTCTCCGAGAGCCGCTTCTCCCGCCTCTCGAGCCGCTTGCGCTGCGACTCGACCACGTCCTCCGTGTTGGAGAGCTCGGCCTCGCGCTCGGCGAGCTCCCGCTCGCGCTCCTTCAGACGCTCCTGGAGCGCCTCGACGTCGAGGATCTTCGCGGTCTCGGACTCCACGCGGGCCAGGTGGGTCTCCCGCTGGTGTAGCTCCGCCTCGCGGGCGACGAGCTCGGCCTCGCGCCGGTCGACCTCGGCGAGCCGGGCGGCGGCCTCCTGGGCGGTCCGGTCCTGCCCTGACGCCCCCCGTTCGAGCCGCTCGGCGTCGAGCCGGAGACGGTCGTGCTTGGCGCGGAGCTCGGCCTCGCGCTCCTCGAGCGCCTCCTCCTTCGCCTGGATGCGCGTGTGCTCCTTCGCCAGCTCGCGCTCCCGGGCAGCATGGGCCTGCTCGCGCTTCGATGCGGACTTCTCGTGGTCGCGGACGGCGGACTCCCGCTCTGCGAGCGCCCGGTCGCGCGCCTCCTGGCGCGCCTTCATCTCCGTCTCGCGGCTCGCAACCGTCTGCTCGCGGCGGACGAGCTTCGTCTCGCGCGAGTTCATCGTCTGGGCCTGCTTCTGCAGCTCGGACGAGAGCTTCTCGCGCTCGCGGTCGGCCTCGCGGAGCTCGCGGAGCTTGGTCTCGACCTGGTCGGAGCGCTCCCCGGTCAGCGCCTCGGTGGCGGTGAGGCGCGTCTCCAGCTCGGAGAGGCGCTCGCGCTCCTCGCGGAAGTTCGCGAGCTGCTCGGTGAGGCGCGCCTCACGAAGCTCGACCTCCTGCTCCGCCGAGGCGATCTTGGCCGCGCGGAGGTCGAGGTCGGCCGCGCGGGCCGCGTAGTCGCTCTGGAGGGCGGTCGTCTCGTCCCGCTCCGTGAACGACGCGGCCAGCTCGATGCGCAGGTCGCGCTCGCGGTCGAGCGCGGCGGCGAGCTCCGCCCGGAGGGCATCGAGCTCGGCCGTGTCCGCGACGGTGGGGCCGGCGGCGACCGGCGGTTCAGGAGATGGAGGGGCTGGCGGCTCGGTCGCCGGCGGCTCGCCAGCTGCGGCGAGCTCCTCGGCCGCGGGCACGGCGCCGTTCTTCTCGGGAGCCTCGGGCTCGTTCCGCTTCTTCAGCTTGCCGCGGAGGCCTGTCCCGAAGCCGGTCTCGGCCTCGAGCTTGGGGGATTCCTGAGCCTCCTCGCTGACCGCCATCGCCGGATACCGGGGCTAGAACAGCTCCGAGAGGTTCATGAACGCCGGCCCGAGGATGACGATGAACATCGCCGGGAAGATGAAGATCACCGTCGGGAACAGCATCTTGATCGGCGCCTTCATCGCCCGCTCCTCCGCGGCCAGCTGCCGCCGGTTGCGCGTGTCGCTCGCCTGCACCTTGAGGATGCGACCGAGCGAGATGCCGAGCTGGTCGGCCTGGATGATCGCCCGGACGAAGGCCGAGAACTCGGGGGTGTCGACGCGCTTCATCATCTTGGTGAGCGCGTTCGAGCGGCTCTGGCCGATGCGCATCTCGCCGAGCGCGAGGGCGAACTCGTCGGCGAGCGGGCCCTCCATGTGCTCCGTCAGCTTCGAGATGGCGCCGTCGAAGCCCATGCCGGCCTCGACCGAGACGGCGAGCAGGTCGAGTGCGTCGGGAAGCTCGGCGCGGAGGACCTCCCTGCGCCCGCGCGTCTTGATCGTGACGACGGAGTCGGGGAGCATGAAGCCGATCAGCGCGCCTACGAACCCGAGCAGCAGCGCCTTGGAGGCGAGCGCGCCGGCGAAGCTGGCGAAGACCTGGCCGCCGACGAAGCCGACGAAGCCGAGGATCGCCTTCGAGGCCAGGTAGCCGGTCGGGGAGACCTTCCGGTTCAACCCGGCGCGGAGCAGCTTGTTCGTGACCGTCTCGACGCTGGCCCGCGGGGTGATCCGCAGGACGGCACGGGCGAGGCCGGTCTTCATGGGGAGGAGAGCGCGGTCCTTGAACGTCCCGTCGTCGAGAATGGTCGAGCTCGAGACCGTGCGTGCCTTCCCGTATCCGGAGGCCCGCCTGATGGAGCCCGCACGCTCGCGGGCGGGGAGCGTGGCGACGTCCATCAAGAGGAAGAACGCGAGGGCGACGGCGCCGCCGGCGATGATGAGTGTCCAAATCATGTCAGTACCTGAAGTTGACGATCTTGCGGAGGATGAGGGAGCCGACGCCGATCATCACGAACATCGTGAGGATCAGCTTGTGGCCGGTGCCGGTGTGCCAGAGCGGGCGCATGTACTCGCTGTTCAGCAGCGTGAGTACGAGCGCAACGAAGAACGGGAGCCCGATCAGCACGTAGACCGAGGCCCGGCCCATGGCGGTCAGGCCCTTGATCTTCTTGGCGAACTGCTGCCGGTTCCGCACGGTGTCGGCGACCATGTCGAAGAGCCCGGCGAGGCTCCCGCCGACCTGGCGCTGGATGGTCACGGCCGTGATCACGAACTCGAAGTTCGCCGAGCCGATCCGGGCGGCCATGTCCTGAAGGGCCTCGTCCATGGGGCGGCCGAGGCGCGTCTCGGTGAGCACGCGGTTGAGCTCCTTCGAGGCGGGCGGCTGGTCTTCGTCGACGACGCTCTGGAGCGCCTGGCGGAAGCTGTGGCCGGCCTTGAGCCCCGCCGCCATCGTCACCAGGAGGTCGGGTAGCTGGTTCTCGAAGGCCCGCACGCGCTGCTTCGCCTTGAAGGAGACGAAGAGGTACGGGAGGGCGCCCCCGCCGAGGAGGCCGATCGCGATGAGCGGCACCGACTGCGTCAACCCCGCGGCGACGAGCCCACCGAGAAGCCCGGCGCCGAGCATCAGGTAAACGAACTCCACGGTGCGGAGCGGCAGGTCGGCGCGCTCGAGCACGCGCTGGAGGCGGTGCCACGGCTTGAACTTCCCGAGGGCGTTCTCGGTCGCGTGGAAGAGGCCCGCGGCGATCTTCAGCCGCTGGCGACCGGTCTGCTTCACCCGTCGCTGGGTGGCGACGTGCGGCTCGAGCCGGCCCTTCAGCCACGAGCCCCGCGGCGAGGCGAGGGCAAACGCCCCGGCGAGCAGCACGATGAGGCCGATGACGACCGCGAAGCTCGCCTGGCCCCAGAACGTGCCGAAGAACTGCTCGGGGAGGCGGCCCTCGAGCTCGGGCTTGCGCGTGACGACGGGATCGCCCGGCGCCAGGACGTCGACGGAGGCGGACTCCCCCGCGGAGGAGGCAGTGAGCTTGATGGTCTCGCTCGGAAGCGCGGAGGTGACGTACTCCAGGCGCCAGGTGCGCGAGAGCTCCTCGGCGATCGAGGTGTAGACCTCGGCGAGCGCCGCCGAGCTCGCGGTGCCGTAGTAGTTGCCGCCGGTCTCCTCGGCCAGCCGCTGCAGCGGCCGCGGGTTGAAGAGCGTGCTCTCGATGCCGACGACGTAGACCGACGCGCCGGCCTCCTGCGCCGCAGCGATGGTGCCGTCGAGCGTCGCCTCGCTCCGGGTCTCGTTCCCGTCCGTGACGATGATGATGACGCGGCCGAGGTAGGTCTCGGAGGCGAGCGAGTTGGCCGAGAGGACGAGGGCGTCGTAGAGGGTCGTCCCCTCGACCGGGTCGGTGGAGATGGAGCGAAGCGCCGAATCGGCGTCGGTTGTGGAGGTCTGGAAGCCCGTGAGGAAGATCGGCTCGGTGGCGTACGTGAGCACCGAGATGCGGTCCTGGGTCGGCTTGGCTGCGACGAACGCGCGCGCGGCGGCGACCGCGTCCGTGAGCGGCTGGCCGTCCATCGACCGGGAGCGGTCGACGGCCAGGACGATGCTCTTTGCGCGGCCGAGGTTCGTGGCGACGAGCCCGGTGACGGCCTCGCCGTTCTCCGTCAGCGCCGGCGCGGAGTGTGTCGGCTCGTCGGTGACGACGATCGCTCGCACGACCGGGTAGTCGCTCGAGTCCGCCTCGATCGTGGCCGCGACCGCGAGCGCCGGCACGACGAGCGCCAGCAGGGCGACGAGCCAGGCGACGCCGGCCCGGCGCCTCACTGAAACCCGCCGAAGCTCGCGGCCTGGAAGGTCGTCCGAACTTCATCGTCGGAGTCCTGCTGGAAGAAGCTCGGGGGCAGGGTGACCCCGTTCGCCGCCATCTTCTCGAGGAAGTGCGGCTTCAGCCCGGTGCACTTGAGAGGGGAGAGGAGGCGGGTCGCGCCGGGGGCGACGGAGTCCTCGTCCGGCGGCTTGGCGATGAAGATGTCCTGCAGCGTGATGACGTCGGACTCCATCCGCAGCACCTCGGTGATGTGCGAGAGGCGGCGGGAGCCGTCCACGAGGCGGGTGATCTGCACGAGCAGGTCGAACGCGCTCGAGATCTGCTCGCGGATGGCCCGGTGCGGGAGCTCGACCCCGGCCGTGAGCACGAGGGTCTCGAGGCGCGAGAGTGCGTCGCGGGGGGAGTTGGCATGGATCGTCGTCAGCGAGCCCTCGTGGCCGGTGTTCATGGCCTGGAGCATGTCCAGCGTTTCGGCGCCGCGGACCTCGCCGACGATGATGCGGTCGGGCCGCATGCGCAGTGCGTTCCTGACGAGCTCGCGGATGCGGACCTCTCCCTGGCCCTCGATGTTGGCCGGCCGCGACTCGAGCGGGATCACGTGGTCCTGCTGGAGCTGGAGCTCGGCCGCGTCCTCGATCGTGACGATGCGCTCGTCTCCGGGCACGAACGCCGAGAGGGCGTTGAGCGTCGTCGTCTTACCGGTGCCGGTACCGCCGGAGATGAGGACGTTGAGCTTCCCCTGCACGCAGGCGGCGAGGAAGTGCGCCGCCTTGGACGAGACCGACCCGAAGTTGATCAGGTCGTCCATCGTGTACGGGTCGCGCGAGAACTTCCGGATGGTGAGGACCGGCCCGCGCAGCGAGAGCGGCGGGATGATGGCGTTCACGCGGCTGCCGTCCGGCAGGCGCGCGTCCACCATCGGCGAGGACTCGTCGACCCGGCGGCCGACCTGGGAGACGATCTTGTCGATGATGCGCAGAAGGTGTGCGTCGTCGACGAAGGTCGCCTTCGAGAGCTCGATCTTGCCCAGACGCTCGACGTAGATGCGATCGGGCCCGTTGACCATGACCTCGCTGATCGTGTCCTCGCGCAGGAGTGGCTCGAGCGGGCCGTAGCCGAGGATGTCGTCGGTGATCTCGCGGACGACCTGCCGGCGCTCGTCCCGGGTGAGCGGCGTCTGGTCGAGCGCGAGCTGCTCGGTGACGACGCGCAGGACGCGGTCGGTCAGGTCCTCGTTGGACTTGCTGGAGAAGAGCTCGGGGCCGAGCTTCGCGATGCACGCGTGATGGATCCGGGTCTTCAGCTCCGCGTACGGATCGACGGAGCGCGCTTCCGGCTTCGCGTCGCGCGCGGCCGTCTCGATGCGGGTGATCGTCGCTTCGGCCGCGCCGCCGTTCCCGCTCTTGGTGAGGCGATCGTGGAGGCCCATCGGCTAGCTCCGCCTGAAGAGCCCGCGCTTGCCGGACTTCGCGGCCTCGGCCGGCTGGAGCCCCTTGGCCATCTCGCGGATCGCCTTCGAGAAGTCCGCGCCCGACTCGGCGAGCACGGCGGGGTTCCCGCGGTTGACGGCAATGGGCACGGCCCGGTCGCTCGGGACCTCGAAGCGGATCTTCACCGCGAGCGCGCCCTCAACCTCGCCCCGCTTCATCCCGACCTTCGAGTTCGCCCGGTTGAGGACGACCCTGATGCGGTTCTGCGGGAAGGCGAGAAGCTCGAGCGTCTGCAGCGCGAGCCTGACGTTCTTGAGCGTCGGGACGTCGAGCCCGCAGACGAGCAGGAGCTCGTCGGTGCGGTCGAGCGTCGCGAGCATCGGCCCGTGGAAGAACGGCGAGGTGTCGACGACGATGACGTCGTAGGACTCCCGAGCCACCTCGAGGAGGCGGGAGAGCTTCGATTCCGTCACGAGCTCGGCGTCCTCCGGGCGCACCGGCGCGGGGAGGATGTCGAGCCCCGACGGGTGCCGGGTGGTGTACCCGGCGAGCTTCTCGGAGTCGAGCTCGCCCGGGGCGACGACGAGGTCGTAGATGGTCTTCTCGGGCTCGAGCCCCAGCATGATCGCCGCGTCGCCGAACTGCAGGTCGAGGTCGAGAAGCAGCGTCCGCTTGCCCTCGAACTTGGCGAAGGCGGCGGCGAGGTTGGTGGACGTCACCGTCTTCCCGGTCCCGCCCTTCGGCGAGAACACCGTGACGATGCGCCCCCTCCGGGTCGGGGCCCCCGAGGGCGCCGGCCTGAGGGTGGAACGGCCGGACTTACGGATGGCGAAGACGACGTTCTCGGTCATCTGCGGGAGGAGCAGGACGTCCGACACGTCGGCGTCGAGCGCCTCCTCGAGCAGGACCGAGGCCTCGCCGGAGGCGAGCAGGATGATCGGCGTCCGCGTGTGCTCGCGGATCGTGGCGATCTCGTCGGCGGGGAGCGTCGAGCTCCGCGTCCCGTGGAGGATCACCTCCAGGTGCCCGCCGGCGAGCACGCCGGCCGACTCGGACACGGACATGCTGGTGCCCACGAGCTCGATCTCGCCGTGGCGCTCGAGGGCGTCACGGAGCTGGTCGAGCCCGTCGCAGGACCCGGTGACGAAGATCCGGGTCTTCTCGCGGGTGGCGACTGGCGTCTCGCTACTCATCTGCCTGCTCCTCCGTGTTCCACAGTCCTTCGAGCTGCTGCGACCTGAGACCGTCCTCGAGCAGCGTCCACCAGGACTCGGCGGCCTCCGGGCTGTCGGACGCGTCCTTCGGCGGCCGGAGCGTGAGCGTCCAGGCGCCGTTCGAGACCATCCAGAAGAGCTTCTGCTCCTGCGTGTCCGTCAGCGCGAGCTTCACCGAGAGGCTCTTGTCCGCGTCCTCGGTGATCTTCGCCTGGGCGTCGGCCCTCACCGCGGCCTCGATCACGAGGATGTCGCGGAGGATCGTGCGGCTGACGTGGTTCGTCTCGCTCTCCGGGACGTTCCAGGTGCCGACGACGTCGACGCGGTCGCCCGCCTGCAGCGTCCCGGCGAGCAGCTGGTGCTCGTTTCCTGGGACCTGGACGGCACGCTGGTTGCCGGTGAGCTGGGAGCGGATGCCCCGCTCCGCCTCAGACTTGAAGCGCAGCTGGCTCACCTGCTCGCCCTTGTAGATCTGGGCGGCGACGACCTTGGTGGCGACGTCCGCCGGGTCGAGAAGCGCGCCGGGGGCCACCTGGCCGCGCTCGACCTCGGACGGCGTCAGGAACGCGCCGGCCTCGAGCTCGGCGCCCGAGGTGCCCACGGGGATGTCCTTCGCCGCAACCCAGACCGGGACGAGCTCCTGATCCTCCTGGAGCCGACCCCGCTCTTGGGAGACGTAATAGAAGACGAGCAGCACCGCGACGGCGGCGAGCGCGATCGCGAGCCCGATGTTGCGGAGTCGATACGTCATTGCACCACGTCTTTCTGGTCTCGGATTGAGTGCCTTATCGGCGTCCTCGGCCCATGAGCTGAGTGCTCATTCCCGAAGCGCGTGGGGCACGCTGCCGCGATCGCTCATTCCACGCGCTCCGTGGTCGAGGCGCTGAGCGTCCCCGACTTCACCACGACGCCGAGGAGGCTGATGTCATAGGGATACGTCGCCGTCACGGTGACGTCGTCCCCCTGGATCCAGGTCGAGCTGACCGAGATGCCGAGCTGGCCGGGATCGAGATCCGCCGCCGAGCGGCGGACACGGTCGATGACGACTGCCTGGGGGTTGGCCAGGTCGCGGCTGACCGCGCCCTGCCTTCCTCCGGCGCGGACGGAGTCCGTCAGCGTCACGTACTGATGGAAGACGATCCCGAACTGGATGACGCCGAACAGGAGCAGCGCGAGGAGTGGCAGGACCATGGCGAACTCGGTGAGCGTCTGGCCCTCTTCTTTCTTCCTCGAGATCCTGCGCGGCTGAAACTTGGTGAGCACTTTCTGAGCGACCCTTCTCGGCAGTGAGGCGGGCCCTTGTTCTGCGGGGGCGCGGAAGAAGGGCCCGCCCACTCGTTGCCGGTTGCCTCTTTAGAGGAACGCGGTGACTTCGTTGATCGCGGTGCTGATGGCGCCCGAGAGGGCGCCGAGGGCGACAACGACGGCGAGCGCGATGACGGCGAGGACCACGCCGTACTCCGCCATGGTCTGGCCGTCCTCACGCTTCAGTGCAACGAGGGACTTGAACATGCTCGATTCACCTCCCTTCCCTGCTCCGGGCACGCACGTCGGCGCGCTGAGACGAGAACGAGCCGAACGCGGAGTTGGCACGAGGCAGTGCCGTGAGAGCCGGCTGTTCGATCGGGCGGTAAGCGTGGTCACGGTGATGAAAGACCTCCCGAGTTCTCCTCGAGCTACTCGGCGTGACCGCTCCGCCGTTTGGCTCAATCTGCCCCGCACCATCGGGCACCGGCGAGCCTTGGAGAATCCCCCGGCGGAGGGGTTCGCCTGCCAGATGACCCGTTCGGGGGAAGATCGCCTTCGCCGGCGCGCCCGATAGTCCGAGCACGACCGCGGAGCGGCTAGCGGATCGTCAGAAGGACTTGTTCCGCGCCGAAGTGGCGGCCTCGGCGCCCGACTTACGGGAGCACCAGGCTGATGCCACACAAGAAGAAGCCGCGGCGATACCTTGCGCCGCTCGTCCTGTTCACGCTCGCCGGCTGGGCCCTCTGGGCCCTCGGGCGCAACGAGCCGGCCACGCCCGGCGACTCCGCACCGGAGCCGTCCGGCACGCCCGACAGCACCGGGCCGGCTCCGTCCCCCGCGCGCCCACGCGCGGCGTGGAGCAAGCGCCGCCTGGCCACCAGCCTCGCCTTCGCCACGCTCTTCTTCGGCGGCGCCGCCTTCTCGGCCGGCGCCGGCGACGTCGTTGCCGAGGCGCTCGAGGGCGAGACGACCACCGAGACGACCTCCACCGAGGAGGGCTCGGAGGAGGAGCCCGCTCCCGCCGAGGAGCCGGGCGAGGGCGGCGAGGAAGGCGAGGAGACCGGCGAGGGCGATCCCCCCGCCGAGGAGACCGACCCCCCGGCCGAGGGCGAGGAGCCCGCTGAGGGCGGCGACCCGCCGGCCGAGGGCGAGGAGCCCGGCGAGGAGGAGCCCGGCGAGGGCGGCGACGGCACGCCTCCGCCGCCGCTCCCGGACGAGCCCGGCGAGGGCGACGGCGACGAGGGCGGCACGCCTCCGCCTCCGCTCCCGGACGACCCCGGCGAGGGCGACGACGACGATGCCCCCGCACCGCCCGATCCCGGCGGCGACCGGCCCGGCAACCCCTCGAGCCCGAAGGACCTGCCGGTCATCGACAAGGGCACCCGCAGCCCGGCCCACCTCGATCCCGAGGCGGACGCGGACGGGTTCTTCGCCACCATCTGGCTGCACCGCCCGCTGCCCGACCCGACGCCTCCGGCGAGGCGTCTCCGGGCAGGCTTCGCGAGCGCCCTCGAGCAGGAGGCCGAGCGCGCCGGCGTCGGCTGGGCGCTCCTCCTGGGCGTCCTCCGCGCCCGCGGGTTCGACGGCGGGGCGATGAGCCTGGGGCCGGTGCGCGGCACCGCCCGGGCCCTGGCCCGGCTCGGCGCCGGCAAGCGCCCGGGCCGCGCCGTCCTCGCCTACGGCGGCAAGGAGTTCGCCGGGAAGGCCATGGCCCTGCGCAACTACAACCGGGCGGTCGGGCTGAAGGCTCTCGTCCAGGGCTTCGAGGCCGCCAAGCCGCGGCTGCAGCGCGCGCTCCTGCGGGACACGCGCCTCGACATCTACCCCGGCGGGCGCCTCGACGTCGCCCTCGGCCGCACGGACATCCGCGTGATCGTGCTCCTCCGCTACCTCGCCGAGGCACACGGCCAGGTGACCGTATCGAGCCTGACCACCGGCCACCGCCTGTACTCGCGGCCCGGCGTGGTCTCGGCACACGTCTACGGCCTCGCCGTCGACGTCGCCGCGCTCGACCACCGGTCGATCTACGGCAACCAGGAGCCCGGCGGCCTCACCGAGAAGGCCGTGCAGAACATCCTGCGTCTCCCCGCCGAGCTCCAGCCGAAGCAGGTCATCTCGCTGCTCGGCCTCGGCGGCCCGTCCTTCCCGCTGGCCGACCACGACGACCACATCCACGTGGGGTACTAGGTGCCTCTCCAGGCAATCCAACCCGCACTCCTGCCCCGCGATCACGCGGCGCCAGAGCCCACCCCCGGTCTCACCAAGGCTTCCTCAGCCTTGGCAGCGGCCGAGTGCGAACTCTGGCTTGGTGCTCGCGACGCAGGAGCACGGGAGAATCGCCTGAAGAAGCACTCGCCTTGCTGGTAGCCCTCGAGCGTCAAGACGGAAGCCTGGTGTGTGAGCGGTGTCTCCTCGCGGAGACACCGCTCGCCCGTACCCGGGGCCTCCTCGGCCGCGCCGGGCTGGAGCGCGGCGAGGGCATCCTCCTCCGCCCAGCCTCCTCCATCCACATGTGGTTCATGCGCTTCGCCATCGACGCGGCCTTCCTCGACCGCGACGGCCGCGTCCTTCGCATCGCGCGGGACCTCCGCCCCTGGCGGCTCGCCGGCTGCAGGGGCGCGAAGGCGGTCGTCGAGCTCCCCGCCGGCGAGTGCGAGCGCGTCGGCCTCGCCCCCGGCGACGTCGTCCGCGTCAGGCCGGCGCGCTAGACGGCGCCCTCGATGGCGTGGAGCGTCCACGCCGGGCCGATCCGGACGAGGTGGCCGTCGGGGTCGGCGAGGTCGTAGACCTCCGTGCCGAAGCGGGTCCTCGTCACGCGGCCGCCCAGGATCCCTCGGCGGTCGAGCCGTGTGATCTCGCCGTGGATGTCGTCGGCGGCGAGCTCGAGCCGGACGGAGCCCCCGATCTCCCGCCCGCGCTCGGGGTCCCAGGTGAGCACGAGGAACGTCTGGCCCTCGAGCACGAAGAAGGCGCTGTGCGCGTTTTCCCCCTCGTCGTAGGCGGCCGCCGGCCCGCGCCCGAGCAGGCGCGTGTACCAGTCGATGGAGCGGTCGAGGTCGGTGACGTAGAGGTGGACCGCGGTGACGAGGCTCACGGCGCGGGCTTCGTCTTCCCGCGAGACGCGCCCACCTCCGCCGCGTGCCGCTTCTCGCGTTCCTTCTTCTTGCGCTTGCGGTCGTTCCGCCAGCGCTTGAGGGGCCTGGAGCCTCGTCCCATGAGGCTGGAGACTCTATACATTCCTCCCGTGGCGCTGGAACCGAGCCGCACCGTGGACGAGCTGCGCGAGCTCCGGGAGCTCACCGGGGACGAGGACGGCGCGCAGCGGGTCGCCTGGACGGACACCTGGGCCACCGCGAAGGACTGGCTCTCCGGGAAGGTGGCGCCGACCGGCGCCGAGGAGGAGGTGGACGAGGCCGGCAACCAGTGGTTCACCCTGCGCGGCGAGTCGGAGCGCGCGCTCGTGATCGGCGGGCACATCGACTCGGTGCCGAACGGCGGGTGGCTGGACGGCTCCCTGAACGTCCTCGCGGGGGTCGAGGTCCTGCGCCGTATCGCCGCGGAGGGGACGCCCCCGGTCACGGTTCGCCTGGTCAGCTGGGCCGACGAGGAGGGCGCGCGCTTCGGCCGGTCGCTCTTCGGGTCGAGCGCGGCCTCCGGCACGATGGCCGACCAGGACGAGATCCGCGAGCGCACCGACGCGGCCGGCATCCGCTGGGAGGACGCGCTTGCCGCCCACGGCGTCGACCTCGACAACGCCCTCGCTGCCCGCCGCGGGCTCGAGAGCGCCGCCGCCTACCTCGAGCTCCACATCGAGCAGGGCCCGGTGCTGGAGGCCCTCGACCTCCCGCTCGGCGTCGTGCTCGGCACCTTCGGGGTGGAGCGGCACCAGATCACGTTCCACGGCCAGGCCGCCCACGCGGGCTCGACGCCGATGGACAAGCGCCGCGACGCGCTCGCGGCGGCGGCCAAGCTCGCGCTCGAGATCCGCGGGATCGCCACCCGTACCGGCGGGGGCGCCGTCTGCACGATGGGGAGCTGCGTGACGAAGCCCGGCATCGTCACGTCGGTCGTCGAGACGGCAACCGTGCTCCTCGACCAGCGCCACCTCGACGGCGCCAAGCTCGCCGCCATGCTGGCCGAGGCGCAGGAGGCGAGCGAGCGCTTCGCGCGCGAGGAGGACGTCGAGGTCGAGTGGGAGCGCGTCTGGCGCATCGACCCGATTCTGTTCGACGAGACGCTGATCGAGCTGGCCGACGAGGCGGTGACGGAGGTGGCCGGGCGGTCGCACCGCCTCCCGAGCGGGCCGCTCCACGACGCCGCCGAGGTCGCCCGCGCCGGCGTTCCCACGGTCATGCTCTTCGTCCAGAGCCTCCGCGGCCTCTCCCACACGAAGCTCGAGGACACGAAGCCCGAGCACCTGGAGCTCTCCGTGCAGGCGCTCGACCGGCTCGCCGCGAAGACCCTCGACCGGCTCGCCTAGACCATGGCCGCGATGTCGCGGCCGACCTGAACGAGACCGAAGGCGACGCCGCCCGCCACGAGCGCGCCGCCCACCAGGTCACGCCCAGCCGGTAGAGGAGGCGCAGGACCCGCGGGCCCCAGCGGACCGCGAGCTGCGGCAGCCAGAAGCCGGCGAACGGCGGCCGCGGACACCGCGCGACTCTACGGCACGCGCGGCCCGGCCGTCAGGGAATGGCCGACGAGGCGCGGGTTGCCGGCCGGGCCCTCCTTGCTCATGTGGATCGCGGTGCGACCGTTCGCCTCCTCGATCCTGCGGACGACCCACGGTCGCCCGTCCACCCCGGAGCGGCCCAGGACGTCGCCGACCGCCGGCACCGGCCCTTGGTGGACGCCCCGCCAGAGCTCGCGGCCGGCCGAGTCCTCCCGGATCCACACGACCGGCGCGTCGATCCCCGCGCCGGGGGGCGCCGCACCGCCCGCGGCCCAGACCGCGTGCGGGTCGTAGCTCGGCTGCTCCTCCGCGACGATCTCGCGGAGCGCGAGGCGCAGCTCGTCCGGCGTCGGGTTCCCCCAGTGCCAGAACCCGCACCAGATCCTTCTGATCACGCGCCGCGAGTCGAGCACGAAGGTCAGCGGGAGGTAGGGGTGGTGCGTCTCGTCGGTCAGCTCCAGGAGGTCGAGCTCCTCGGCGATCTCGCGTCCCTCGTCCGAGAGGAACGGGAAGTGCGCGCCGAGCCCGGCGCGGAACGCGCCGTTCACGTACGGCTCGTCCACCGTTACGGCCGCGATGCGCCCGTACTCTCGCTGGAGCTCGTCCTGGAGCCCCACGAGGTTCCGCAGGCGCACCTGCTCCTTCGGGCACCACCACCCGCGGACGAAGGCGAGGACCAGCGGGTGGTCGCCGGCGATCTCCGACAGCGCCCGCCCGGCCCCGGTCGTGTCGGGGAGCCGGAGGTCCGGGAACGGGTTGCCGGGAGCGAGGTCGTCTCTCATCGGTCCTTCCTCCTTCGCAGCTGGTTGCGGAGCCAGCGCGGCGTCGACCGCCGCGCGCCCCCCACGGCCCGGCGGAGCGCCGGCGCCGCCTCCTCGCCGTGGATCCCTTCGCCGTGCCCCACGAGGACATGGCCCGGTGCCAGGCACTTGGCCAGGTCCCGAAGGCCCCTGGGCTGGTAGAGGCGCAGGAACGGGTGGACGCCGAGCGGCTCGTCCGGCGCCCGGAAGTACGGGACGGTGCCGAGCGCCTCGGTGCAGACGAGAACCCCCTCGTCCTCCCACCAGAGGGCGACCTCGCGCCAGCCCGGGACGTTCAGAACCGTCCTCGTCTCGAAGGGGCAGCCGGGGACGCCGGCGAACGGGACCCGCAGGTGCGGCACGCCCAGCCGCTCGGCCAGCGCCGCGCAGTCACGGTCGTGGCGGTCGACCAGCTGGAGGACGCCTGCCGGCTCGCCGAGGCCGCGCACGCGCTCCTCGACGCCAGGCCCGGCGACCGGGTCGACGAGCCACGTCCTCCCGTCGGCGACGAGCGCGTGGGAGGCACGCTGGAGGAGCGGCGGCTCGGCCGCGACCCAGCCGAAGCCGAGCTCCGTCTCGTCGCAGAACGCGATCTCGAGATCCGTCACCACCGCATAGGTTGCCGGTCCCGCGCAGGGCGGAGGCGCAGCCCGCCCACGTCGGCCTTGCGGATGGGTACTCTTCGAAACTATGATTTAGACATGTCTAAGCCACGCGGACTGAGCCGGCGGCAGCTGATCGCAGGCGTCGCCCCCGTCGTGGCGGCGGCGCCGTTCGCCGGAATGGCGCTGGCCGGCCGGCGCGAGCTCGAGTCGACCCACCTCGGCATGGACCACGCGGCCATGGGCCACGCGGCCATGATCGGCGAGGCGGCGCCCGCTCCCGGCGGCCCCCGCGACCTCGACGCGCTCACCTATCCGCCGCCCGCGCTGCCGCACCAGCCCGGCCGCTCCCGCGAGTACACGCTGGTCGCGCAGGACGTCGAGATCGAGGTCGCCCAGGGCGTCTTCTACCCGGCTTGGACGTACAACGGCACGGCGCCCGGCCCAGTCATCCGCGCGACGGAGGACGACCTCCTCCGCGTGGACTTCAGAAACGGCGGCTCGCACCCGCACACCATCCACTTCCACGGGATCCACCCGGCGAACATGGACGGCGTCTTCGAGATCGTGGGCCCGGGCGAGAGCTTCACGTACGAGTTTCCCGCGCGGCCGTACGGGATGCACCTGTACCACTGCCACGCGACGCCGCTCAAGAAGCACATCCACAAGGGCCTCTACGGCGCCTTCATCATCGACCCGCCCGACCCGCGCCCGCCCGCGCAGGAGCTCGTCATGGTGATGAACGGCTTCGACACGGACGGCGACGGCGAGAACAACTTCTACGCGGTCAACGGGCCGGCGTTCTACTACGCCCGCTACCCGATCAGGGTCAAGCGCTCGCAGACCGTGCGCATCTACCTCGCGAACCTGACCGAGTTCGACCTGATCAACTCGTTCCACCTCCACGGCGAGTTCTTCCGCTACTACCCCACGGGCTCGAGCGACCAGTTCGAGTACACGGACACCGTGATGCTCTGCCAGGGCCAGCGCGGAATCATCGAGATCGACTTCGCCAACACCGGCAACTTCATGTTCCATGCGCACCAGTCCGAGTTCGCCGAGCTCGGCTGGATGGGCTTCTTCCAGGTCGAGGACTAGTGGAAGCCCACTCCGCCGCCGAGCAGAGCCCCCGTCGCGGCGAGACCCTGCGCTGGCGGCTCTGGGCCCTCGTCCCGATCGTCCTGCTCGTCGCCGTCGTCTCGCTCTTCTCGGCCCGCGGTGAGTCGCTGCTCGAGCTGGTCGGGGAGAACCCGCCGCCGGCCGACGCGTTCGACGTCCGCCGGGTCGAGTTCTCGCCGGGCGAGATCCGCATCCGGGTCACGAACCCGCAGCGCGAGGACCTGACGATCGCCACGGTCACCGTGGACGACGCGATCGTGCCCTACACGGTGGACGGGCCGACGACGCTCGGGCGGCTGCGCTCGGCGACCGTCGTCGTCCCGTATGCCTGGGTCGAGGACGAGCCGATCGCGGTCGGGATCACGAGCTCGACCGGCATCCAGACGACGCACGAGGTGGCCGCCGCGGTCGAGACGCCGGAGCCCAGCCCGGGCGGTTTCCTCGGCTACGCGATCATCGGCGCGCTCGTCGGCATCGTCCCCGTCGCGCTCGGGCTCCTCTGGCTCCCCTCGCTCCGGCGCGCACGCCCCGAGTGGCTTGCGGCGTTCATGGCCCTCACCGGCGGGCTCCTGACCTTCCTGGCGCTCGAGGCGCTCACGGAGGCGCTCGAGCTACAGGCCGCGCTCCCGGGCGCGCTCGGCGGCACCGGGCTCGTCGTCCTCGGCGTGGCCGCGAGCTACCTCGCGCTCACCTTCCTCTCCCAGCGCCTGGGCCGGGCCGGCTCCGCGCGGGGCGGCACGCTCGGCGGGCTCGCGCTGGCGACCCTGGTGGCGATCGGCATCGGCGTCCACAACCTGGGCGAGGGGCTGGCTGTCGGCACCTCGTTCGCGCTCGGCGAGCTGACGCTGGGGACGTTCCTGATCGTCGGGTTCATGCTGCACAACGTCACCGAGGGCCTGGGGATCGCGGCGCCGGCAGCCGAAGGGAAGACGGTCGGCCTCGGGCGCCTCGCGGCGCTCGTCCTGATCGCCGGCGCTCCCACGATCCTGGGCGCCTGGATCGGCGGCTACCTGACGAGCGACGTCCTCGCCGTTCTCTTCTTCGCGCTCGCGGCGGGAGCCGCGCTGCAGGTCGTCGTCGAGGTGGTGCGCTTCGTCGCCCGCCGCGCACCGGGCGGTTTGACGTCCGGCTATGCCGTCGGCGGGTTCCTCGCCGGGCTGGCGATCATGTACGCCACCGGCCTCCTCGTGTAGGAACCGCGTATGAGCCGTCGGCTATCACCCTGGAGGGTGATAACCGGCTCACCGGATCGGACGATACTCAGTCCAGGACGGAGCGGAGGAACCGCTCCCTCTGCGGCTCATGACGTGGAAGCATCTCAACCCCCTGGCGACCCGCGTGGCGCGGCCCCGCGGGCTGATGGAGAGCCCGTGAGCACTCCGCTTCGCGAGCGCCCTGACGCCCCCCTCGGCACCCTCATCTTCCGGGCCGGGCTCCTGCCCGCCGAGACGATCGAGAGCGCGCTCGAGGAGGGTGTGAAGACGGGCAAGCGCCTCGGCGAGATCCTCACCGAGCGCGGCCTCATCTCGGAGGTCGACCTGGCGCGGCTCCTGGCCGGGCAGAAGGGGCTCGACTTCGTCATCCTCCGCGAGCAGATCGTCGACCCGTCGGCCGCCGCACTCTTCACCGAGGAGCAGGCGCGGCTCTTCCGGGCGCTTCCGTACGCCTTCGACGGCGAGCTTCCGGTCGTCGCCATCGCCGACCCCACCGACGAGGTGCTCATGCGGAACATCCGCGAGGCGCTCGGCCGCGACGACGCCCGGTTCGTCGTCTGCGCCCGGAGCGAGCTGGCCGAGATCGCCACCGACGTCTACTCGCGGCCTCTGCCTCCGGCCGCCGACCCACCGCCCGCGCCCCAACCGGAGCCAGCGGTCGAGCCCGAGGCCGAGGCTCCCGCCGAGCACGAAGCCGAGGCTTCCGCCGAGCACCTGAACGGCACCGGCCACGCCGATGCCGAGCTCCTCGTGCAGGCTCCCACCTTCGAGCCCGAGCCCGAGGCCGAGGCCGTCGCTCCGCCGGAGGCGGAGCCGGAGCCCGCGCCGCTGCACGTCGAGCCCGAGCCGGCCTGGGAGCCCGAGTCGCCCGCGTTCGAGGTCCCCCTTTCCGTCGAGCCCGCCGCACCGGAGCCGGTCGTGCCGCTCCCGGAGCCCCTTCCGGCCGCGCTCGCCGAGCCGCGTCCCTCGCCGCCCGTCGAGCCCGCCCCGCTTGCCGAGCCGCCGGCGACCGCCCCCTCCGAGCCCAGCGCCTTCGAGCCCCACCTTCCGGCCGCCGGGCCGCCCGTCGAGCCCGCTCCCGCCCCGGAGCCGCAGGCCCCGCCCGAGGCTGAAGCGCCCGCCGCCGCGACCGAGCCGCTCCGCGCCGCCGAGCCTCCGCCCGCCCCGGACCCGGAGCCCGCCCCCCCACCCGAGCCGGTGGCCGCGGCCGAGCCGATCCCCCTGCCCCAGCCCCCCGCGCCTCCCCCCGTCCCCTATCCTCCCGCCGCCGTCCAGCCCGAGCCGGCCGCGGAGCCCGAGCCTCGGGAGCCCGAGCAGCCGGCCCCGCCCCCGGCCGCCCCGAGCCTCTGGCAGCTGACCATCCGCCTGACCAACGGCGAGCGCGTCGAGGGCGGCGACTTCCCCGACGAGGAGGGCGCCAAGCAGGAGGCCCGGAGGCTCATGGCCGCGATCGCGGACGCCGACTCGGCGGAGTGGCCCTTCGTGAACGGGCGCTTCCTCAAGCCCGACACGATCGTCTCGGTGGACATCGCCGAGCTGGCCGACGAGCTGTCCTAGCTCGACTTCGGCAGCAGCGGCGAGGCGAGCCCTGCGGCCAGGCCGCGGCGCGCGGCCAGCGTCTCCAGCACCACGACCGTGTCCGCGACGGGGATGTCCTCGAGGTAGGCGTCCCGCTCCTCGAAGGAGAGGAGCACGCGCCGGACGGCGTCCCGATAGAGGCCCGCGTCGGCCGCCGCCAGGCCGGCGAGGGCGGCCGCGACCGCTTCGGGGAAGGCGGGCTCCGCCTCGGCACGGAGCCCGGTGGCGAGAGGAAGCGCCTCGTCGTCGCGACCCAGGACGAGGAGCGCGAGCACGGCCGCGTACCGGCCGATCGGCGACTCCGAGTCGCCCGGCCGCTCCCCGAGCGCCCAGCGGGCGTCCTCGTCCGCGCCGTCCCAGTCGCCGGCGAGGAGGCGCGCCTTCACCGCCCCGAGCAGCCGCCCCCAGCTGCCGGGCGGGGCGTCCGGATAGCTTTCCCGGAAGCGCCCGGCCGAGCGGGCCAGCCAGCCGGCCGCCTCCGCGCGGCGGCCCTGCATCAGCCGCGCGAGGCCCGCCCCCGTCGCCGCCATCGCCACGCGCACGAGCTGCTTCTGGCGCCCGTCCGGGTCGGAG
>Ga0299913_10000133_pt1 | contig 37061 bp, 28 predicted proteins | sample RVTome_9_FD_201360 | JGI IMG/M metagenome (GOLD analysis project Ga0299913, IMG submission 201360) | Soil microbial communities from uranium-contaminated site in the Upper Colorado River Basin, Wyoming, United States - RVT155D38 (version 2) ... | reverse complement strand
CAGCAAGGACAACACTGCCCTCACGGATGCGATCAACGCGGCCCTCGAGGAGCTCTTCGCCGACGGCACGTTCGCGGAGATCTACAAGAAGTACTTCCCAGAACAGGAGCTTCCGAGCTACGCATCCGAGTAAACAGAAAGAGTTCGAACCAACGAAGCCCGCGCCTTGTAGGCGCGGGCTTCACTCTTTGAGGAGGAGGCATGGCTAGCGCAGCGGCCACTATGGAGCGGCCCCCGCGGGGGCTAGAGCTCGTCAAGCAACAGAGCACGCCGGAAGCGCTGGCCGTGCTCGGTGTCGGGGCCCTGGCCATCCTTCTGGCCCTCCTAGGCCCCCTAGTGGTCCTCTTGATGAACGGGTTCACCCCTCTCGAGGACCTCGTTTCCGGCTTCAAGTCGGGAGCGTTCAGGGGTGTGCTGTGGACGGCCGTCGGCCTCGGGGCCCTCGCCATAGCGGGAGCTGGACTCATCTTCAAACGGCAGGGGACGAAGATCAGTCGCGAGGAGACCATCGCTGCAGCGATCCTCGGGATCCAGGCCATCGTCTTATCGCTGTTGCTCATCGGTTTCGCCGGGGGAGATGTCCAGAAGTTCGCTCAGAACTACCTGGACTTCAGGATCATCGGCGAACAGGACCCGGGCCTCAAAGACTTCTTCAACGCCGCCAAGAACACAGTGGTGCTGGCGTTCTCTGCGGAGTTCTTCGGGGTGGTGCTCGGTCTCGTGTTTGCCGTCTTCGCCATCTCGAAGAGGGCGGTGGTCAGAGCCCCGGCACGGGTGTATATCAACCTGTTCCGGGGTACCCCCTTGATCCTGCAGATCGTGTTCATCGGTGTCGGCCTTCCGATCGGACTCGGGATCAACATCCCCGCATATCGGGCGGCGATCATCGCTCTCAGCCTGAATGCAGCTGCCTATTCGGCGGAGGTGTTCCGCGCTGGTATCCAGTCCATCGAGCGCGGTCAGCTCGAAGCGGCGAGAGGTCTAGGCATGTCGTACATGCAGGCGATGCGGTACGCGATCTTGCCCCAGGCGGTGCGGCGAGTGATCCCGCCACTCATGAATGAGTTCGTGATCCTGATCAAAGACACGGCACTGGTGCTCGTCCTCGGTCTCACGGCCGGCGAGCGTGAGCTCATGACCTACGGCGACTTCGGGGTTGCCAACACCTTCAACGCCACTTTCTTCATCTTGATCGCGGCGGGTTATCTCGCAGTCACGCTCCCGCTGATCAGGGTCGTGAACGCGGTGGAGCGCAAACTGCGCAGTGGTCTCGTGGGGGTGGGGGCATGAGCGACTCACTTATCCGCCTCGACGGCATCCACAAGTGGTTCGGGGATAACCATGTCCTCAAGGGTATCGACCTCGAGATGTCGCAGGGTCAGGTCGTCGTGGTCATCGGGCCCTCGGGCTCGGGCAAGTCGACGCTGTTGCGGTGCGTGAACCTGCTCGAGGAGCCGACGTCGGGAAAGGTCTTCTTCGATGGCGCCGAGATCACCGACATCCGCACGGACCTGAACAAGGTCAGGGCGAACATGGGGATCGTATTCCAGGCCTTCAACCTGTTTCCCCACATGACCGCCGAGGGCAACATCGTTGTGGCATTGAAGAAGGTGCTGAAGGTTGAGGATGCCGAGGCACACAAGCGGGCGAAGGATGAGCTCGAGCGGGTGGGATTGCCTCACAAGACGGACGCTTATCCATCGCAACTCTCTGGTGGGCAGCAGCAACGAGTCGCCATCGCGCGTGCTCTCGCGATGCGCCCGAAACTGATGCTGTTCGATGAGGTCACCTCGGCGCTGGACCCAGAGCTGGTGAAAGAGGTCCTCGACACGATGAGGGCCCTGGCCGATGAGGGGATGACGATGGTGGTGGTGACGCACGAGATGGGCTTCGCGCGAGAGGTGGGATCCCGGCTGATCGTCATGGACGAGGGAAAGATCGTCGAGGACGGGAACCCGCGCGAGGTCTTCGCCAACCCGCAACAGGAGCGCACCAAGTCGTTCCTCTCCCACGTCCTGTAGATGCCTATCGCCGAAGAACGACTCCTTGCGGCCGAGAACGCAGAGCTCACGGAGCTCGGGGACGTCCCTGTCGACGACGTCCTCGGGATCATCGATCGCGAGACTCCCGACTACCGGGGGCTGTACTACCGGTGGGAACGTCAACAGTGGGAGGCGGGGGTCATCGATTTCACCGAGGACCGCCGGCAGTGGACCGAGGAGTTCAGCCCCGAGCTGCGGCGCTCCTTCCTGTGGGGTCTATCCTCCTTCTACGTCGGTGAGGAGCAGGTAACGAACACCCTCGTGCCGTTCGTCGATGCGGCCCCTACAGAAGAACAGCAGGTCTTCCTCACTACGCAGCTCGTCGATGAGGCGCGACATACGGTCTTCTTCGATCGCTTCTACTCAGAGGCGCTCGACGAGGAGGGCAGTGACATGAAGTCTCGCCTCGAAGCGCAGACCGAACGGCTGAACGACGGGTTCCGCTCGTTACTGCTCGAGATGCTTCCGGCCGCGTCCGAACGGATACGCCGCGATCTGAAGGACATGGACGCTCTCGTGGAGGGGATCGTGCTCTACCACCTCGTGATCGAGGGAACGTTGGCCCTTACCGGTCAGCGCTTCCTGCTCAACTATGCGAGGGAGAACGATCTGCTACCCGGTTTCCGGCAAGGTTTCACCGCGGTGGCGCGAGACGAATCCCGTCATGTCGGTTTCGGAGTGAAGTTCCTGAAGGAGATGTTCGACCGTGACCCTCGTTTCGGCACGGTGATCGAGGATGCTCTCGCGCGGATCGTTCCGATCAGCCTGACGGTCATCGAGCCGCCGAATGGGGATATGAGCTACTTCGAACCGCTCCCGTACGGGCCCGACGAGCTGACCCAGTTCGCGTTCAACTCACTGACGAAACGGTTGAACGTGATCGGTGTGGAGCTGAAGCTCTAAGGGGCGGTTGCGTTGGCACCCCGGAGGTCGCCGCTGCCCAGGGTCACCTTGTTGAGCTCACCTTTGCCGATCTGACCGAACATCGTCAGGCCGCCATGGGGACTACCGAGGTCGTCTAGACCCAATTGGTGACCGAGCTCGTGAGCGACCACGTTGCGCACCTGGTAACGACGCACACCGGGGACGTTGGTCCAGGCGAAATCGGTCTTGTTGAGGCGGAGGTCCACCTCGACGATCTCGTTCTTGCTCGTGTACCAGGTGGAGTTGACTGCCAGAGCCCCGTGTCCGAGACTCCCGAAGTCGACGATGTTCCTCTTGTCGTAGTTGGGGTTGTTCCGCGTGAAACCCATGAAGGTGTACGCGAAGGTGTAGCGGTCGCGGTCGGAGCAGGTCGAGCGGGCCTGCGGCCAGACCCGGTGGGCGCCACGAACGGTTCGCAGGGTCTTAACCCGTTCGATCTCGTCGGGTATGGATCTGCGGTCGAACTCCCAGAGGATCGGCATCGAATCGGGCGCCCAGGTGACGCCGGTGGGGAGGAAGGCGGGATCGTCGCACTCGTGGACCTCCGCGCCGCCGTCGCCGGCGGTGGCGAAGTCATCCCTGGTGAGGATCGTGCGCGTGAGGACGGACCCGTCGGGCGTGATGTCGGCGGTCAGCGAATAGATGGAGATGCCGCCGAGGACCAAGGGGCTCTCGGTGGGGAAATCGGCGTGGATCTGGAGGCCGGTGCCGACCGGGGGGGCGGGGACCCCCGCGATATCCAGGATCAGGTCTTTCGTGATGGTGGGGAGCGAGGGGAGCTGGGCGGAGCTGGTCGAGGTCAGAAGTGACCCGGCGAGAACCATCCCGGCAAGAACCGCCACAACGAACCGCTTCATCTGCCCCTCCTTGTAGGTGACTCTCTGCGGTTGCATTTCTACGGAGAGTGCCGGATTCCTGCCGGTCCGGGAAACTTTACCTATCCGGGATTGCCCCGCCTATGGACAATACGGGCTATCTCCCCTCGGACCGGTTCAGACCCAGGAGACGGCAGTGCCCTCGAAGAGGGCCTCGAGTCGAGCTACCTCCGCCACCGGGGCTACCCGCTTGAAGTGAGTTGCGGCCGTCTCCCATCCGTCGAGGATCCTCTGGGCGATCGGCGACGCGGTGGCATCGAAGTGGCGGGCCACGATCCTGCGCAAGGATTCGAGTTGTCCTTCGGTGGGCTGATAGGCGGCGACGAGTTGGGGGTTCAGGTTCGCGTCGAGCTCGAGATCGGGGTCGTAGACGTAAGCCTCGCCTCCGCTCATACCCGCACCGAAGTTCCGCCCGGTGGGCCCTAGGACGACCACCGCGCCGGCCGTCATGTACTCGCAGGTGTGGTCCCCGGTGCCCTCGACGACCGCAACCGCGCCGGAGTTGCGAACCGCGAAGCGCTCGCCGGCTCGTCCCGCGATGTATAGCTGACCGCCGGTCGCCCCGTACAGGACGGTGTTGCCGACCAGGTAGGGCTCGCCGGCGTCGTTGGCGGGTGGCCTGACGACCACTCGGCCCCCGCCCATCCCTTTACACACGTAGTCGTTCGCCTCGCCGACCAGCGTCAGCTCGATGCCGTCGGCGAGGAAGGCTCCGAAGGATTGACCTGCCTCGCCGTCGAACGAGGCACGTACCTTGCCGGTCGGCTTGGCCGGACCGAGTTCGAAGCCGATAGCGCAGCCCAACCGTGCACCGATGGTCCGATCGGCCGTGACTATCGGATAGGTGAGCTCGACCTCACGGCCCTCTCGCAGGGCTTCGATACCGTCGTCGTACAACCGGTCGCCCAGCGCCGAGCGGGGCTTCTGGATGGGAAGGGAGCCCGAGAAGTGCCGCTCGTGCCCGTCGGGGTCGACCTTGAGCGCCTCGATGTCGAGCGAGTCGGCGCGGATGTTCCCGGTTGTCTTCTTGCGCAACAGGTCACTGCGCCCCACGGCCTCGTCTATCGAACGCAACCCGAGGGAAGCGAGTAACAGTCTCGCTTCCTCTGCTACCAGCAACAGATAGCGCGCGACCATCTCGGGGGTCCCGGCGAACTTCGCCCGGAGCGCAGGGTCCTGGGTGGTGATGCCGACCGGGCACGTGTTGCGGTGGCACGTCCGCACCATGATGCAGCCCTCGGCGACCAACACCGCAGTGCCGAAAGAGAACTCATCTGCGCCCAGTAGGGCCGCTATCACGACGTCGCGGCCGGTCTTGAAGCCACCGTCGACGCGCAACTTGGCGCGGCCACGCAGGTCGTTGTGCACCAGGGCGGCCTGGGCTTGCGCGAGTCCGATCTCCCACGGCATCCCGGCGTTCTTGATCGACGACAAGGGGCTGGCTCCGGTGCCGCCGTCGGCTCCGGAGATGTGGACGATGTCGGCCAAACCTTTGACGACCCCGGCAGCGATCGTTCCCACGCCTTCCGATGCAACGAGCTTCACCGATACGTCCGCCCGGTCGTTGGCCTGTTTCAGATCGAAGATCAGCTGGGCGAGGTCCTCGATCGAATAGATGTCGTGATGGGGTGGGGGAGAGATCAGAGCGACACCGGGGACCGTGTGACGTAACCGAGCGATCTCTTCAGTGACCTTGACCCCGGGGATCTGGCCCCCTTCGCCGGGCTTCGATCCCTGCGCCATCTTGATCTGCAGCTCCTTGGCGAACGCTAGATATTCGGGCGTGACGCCGAATCTGCCCGACGCGATCTGCTTGATGCCCGAGTTGCGGTCGTCGCGATAGCGCTCGGGAGCTTCTCCACCCTCGCCGGTGTTGGCCATGCCCCCGATCATGTTCAGAGCGATCGACAGCGTCTCGTGGGCTTCTGCCGATAGGGCACCGTGCGACATCGCGCCGGTCGAGAATCGCTTCGCTATCGAGGCTGCGTCCTCGACCTCCTGAAGGGGAACCGGTTGTTCGGACTCGACGAGCTCGAGGAGGTCGCGCGGCTCGGTCGGGGGGCGTTCGTTTACGAGGCCGGCGAATCGATCGTACGCGCCGTCGTTGCCCTTGACCGCTTTCCTGAGCTCGTGGGCCGCGGTCATCTCGGGCGTTTCCTTCAACCCCACGGCCTCGTGAAGGGCCCCGAACACGTCGGGGTTGAAGGCGTGATACTCGCCGCCCTTCTTGAACTTGATGAATCCGGTGTTCGCGAGCACCGGCTTCTTCTCGAACGCCGCGGCGTGGCGAAGGAGCACATCGGCGCCGAGCTCGACGAGCGAGAGGCCTCCGAGCATCGACTCGACACCGGGGAAGCAGAGCTCGATGACATCGGGTCCGAGGCCCATGGCCTCGATGATCTGCGCGCCGCGGTAGGAGTCGAGGGTCGATATGCCCATCTTGGACATGACCTTGAGCAATCCATCCTCGATCGCGCTGAAGAAGTTGCGCTGAGCCTGATCGTTGCCCGTGTCCCCGCCGAGACGACCGCGCGTCGCGAGCTCGGCGATCGATTCCAGCGCCAGCCTCGGGCACACCGCATCGGCGCCGTTCGTCAGCAGGCACGCGACGTGATGGGTCTCTCTGGGATCGTCGGCGTCGACGACCACGCTGGCCTGCGACCTGAGCCCGGCTTGCAGCAGACCGTGGTGCACCGCGCCGGTCGCCAACGCGGATGGGATCGGGGCGCGTTCGGGTCCGGCAGCGCGGTCGGACACGATCACGACATCGGCTCCTCGCTCGACCTCCTCTCCGGCCCGCGCGACCAGGTGTGTGAGAGCGACTCCGAGGCCGTCGGGACCCTCGAGGACGTCGAAGCTCGCATCGAGAACCGTCGCTCCGGCCGCTTCGAGGTCGGAGATAGCGGTGGGGAAGAGGAGGAACGATGGGTATTCGCGCAGCCCCGCAGACCCCGCCCTCTCGAGCAAAAGGGGGCCGCGGGCTCCGATGCGCGTGGAGATCGACATCACATGACGTTCACGGAGATGGTCTATCGGAGGATTCGTCACCTGGGCGAAGCGCTGCTTCAGGAAGGAGAAGATCGGGCGACCGTGGTCCGCGAGCGGAGGCTGCGCGGTGTCGTCGCCCATCGAAGAGGTGGGCTCGTGGCCGTCGGTCGCCATGGGCCTGAGGACGACGGTGAACTCCTCCTTCTGGTAGCCCGCCGCGACTTGACGCGCGGCAAGCTCGTCGCGGTGGCTCGCCGAGGGAGTACCCGTCGCCGTCCGGACGAGGTGTTCGGTGACCCAGTCACCGTAGGGACGACGCTTGGCCAACCGTTCCTTGATCTCGCCGTCGAACATGACGCCGCCTTCGGTCGGGTCGACGCAGAACGATTCGCCCGGTCCTATCTTGCGGCGCTGCACGCGGCCGTGACCCCTGGTCGGGACCGCTCCGGCCTCGGACGAGCACGCGACGAGGCCGTCTTCACATACGGACACCCGCAGCGGGCGCAATCCGTTACGGTCCAGGGCCGCCGCGACCCTCGTGCCGTCGGAGAAGACAAGCCCTGCGGGTCCGTCCCAGGGTTCGAGCAAGCACGCATGGAAGTGGAAGAAGTCGCGGATCTCTTGGTTCGTGTCCAGCACCCCTTCCCACGCGGGGGGCACGAGCATCGCTGCCGCGTGCCTCAGATCGCGCCCCCCCCGAACGAGGAACTCGAGCGCCTGGTCGAGGATCCCCGAGTCCGAGCTGCGCGTGTCCACGATCGGACGCAGCAGTTCCTCGGACGCGAGGTCGGACGAGCCGAAGTGGCCCTCGCGTGCCCTCAGGAGCGCGACATTGCCGCGGATCGTGTTGATCTCGCCGTTATGCGCCAGGAACCGGAACGGTTGTGCCCGCTCCCAGGTTGGGGTCGTGTTCGTCGCGAACCGCTGGTGGAAGATGCCGAACCAGGCCGTGTAGCGCTCGTCGGCGAGGTCGGGGTAGAACGCGGCCAGCTGGTCGGCCGCGCACAGCGCTTTGTAGGTGATCGTCCGGAACGAGAACGACGCGAAGTACAGCCGCACGCCGGCGTCACGGGCTGCATTTTCGGCCCGGCGGCGGGCACGGAAAGCTCGGCGTTCGCCATCCTCTTCATCTGAGCCTTCGGGACGGATCACGATCGCTTGTTCGATCGCAGGCTGCCCGGCCTTGGCCTGGTCGCCGAGAGCACTTTCATCGATGGGCACCGGTCTCCAGGACGCCAGGGTGAGACCTTCTGCCCCGCACGCGCCCTCCACCAGGGAGCGGCCCGTCGCCGGATCGGAAGGATCGAGGAAACACATCGCGACCCCTGCCCGGTCGGGCTCGGGGGCATCGAGAAGGGTGTGGGGGAGGGGCAAGAGGACCCCGGCGCCGTCTCCGGTGAGCGCGTCGGCCGCCACCGCACCCCGGTGGCGCACGCGCATGAGGGCTTCGAGGGCACCGTCGACCACGGCGCGCGAGGCCCGGCCCCTGGCATCGGCCAGGAATCCGATCCCGCAGGCGTCTCGTTCGGCTGTAGCTGGGTCGTAGATAGGCATGGAACCCTTTCTGGGCAACAAAAAACGGCGCTCGAGAGCGCCGTTGCTCAGGTGGTCCTTATGGGGAAGTCTAGGGGACCGTACCCCGCCTCGGAACCTGCGGTCAACGACCCTGGTGCGGCCGTTTGACGGAAAGGTTAGGTTCACCTAACCTCCCGGCCGCCGAACAAGATATGTTCGGTCCACCGAACAAAAGGAGAGCGGGCAGGTATGAGGCTACGTAGGACGATAGGGGCGGCTGCCGCCCTCGCGATGGCTCTAGCGCTGGCGGCATGTGGTGACGACGGCGCGGCTTCACCCAGCGGCACCGATGACGAAGGTGCCTCCTTAACCGTCTATTCGGGCCGGGACGAAGAGTTCGTGGGCCCTCTGTTCGAACAGTTCGAGGACGATTCGGGTGTCGAGCTCGAAGTCCGCTACGGCGACTCCGCCGAGCTGGCGGCCACGATCATGGAAGAAGGTGACTCGTCTCCGGCCGACCTGTTCCTGTCACAGGACGCGGGCTCCCTGGGCGCGGTTGCAGATAGAGACCTGTTCTCCCAGATCGACGCCGCCATCTTGGATCGCGTCGACGAACGGTTCCGGTCCCCGGACGGCCTGTGGGTGGGAACGTCCGGACGAGCGAGGGTGGCCGCGTACAACACCGAAGAGCTCGGCGAGGACGAGTTACCGGATTCCATCCTCGGCTTCACCGAGCCGGCGTGGAAGGGTCGCATCGGGTTCGCTCCCACGAACAGCTCGTTCCAAGCATTCGTCGCGGGGATGATCTCTACCGAGGGGGAGGAGGCGACGCGTTCGTTCCTCGAGGGTCTCGTGGCGAACGACCCTGGTCTCTACGAGGACAACAGCTCGACGGTCAGGGCAGTGGCTGCCGGTGAGATCGAGGTCGGTTTCGTTAACCACTACTACCTCTACGAAGTCTCTGCGGAAGACGGCGAGATCCCCGTCGCGAACCACTTCTTCACAGGTGGTGACCCCGGCGCGCTGGTCAATGCGGCCGGTGCCGGCATCCTCGCAAGCACACAGAACGAAGGTGCGGCGACGGAACTGCTCGACTATCTGACCGGCGATACCGGCCAGGCATTCTTCGCCGAGGAAACGTGGGAATACCCGGTGGTCGATGGCTTCGAGCCTCAGGCGGATCTCGTTCCCTTGGAGGAGATCGAATCCCCGAACATCGACCTTTCGGATCTGGCCGAGACGATCGAGCCGGCGCTGGACCTGCTAGCCGAGGTGGGACTCCTCTAAGGAGATGAAGAGATGAGCCTGGTGGCGGAAGCTTCCACAGGACTCCGACGGCCGCAGCCACGGGCCCGCGCTCAGCGCGGGCTCGTGGTGTCTGCGCTGGCCGTCTGTGCGGTGATGATCACGCCCCTCCTCTATCTGGCTCTTCGCGCGAGTGAAGCGGATGCGTCCAGTTGGGATCTGATCCTGAGAACGCGCACGATCTGGTTGGTGCTGCGCACTTTGGGTCTTGCTCTGGCGGTGACCACGGCATCGATCGCCATCGGGGTGCCGCTGGCATGGCTGACCACGCGTACCGATCTCCCGGGGCGCAGGATATGGGCGGTCCTGGTCTCGCTGCCGCTCGTGATCCCCAGTTACGTGGGCGCGTTCGCCTTGATCGCCGCATTCGGAACGCGTGGGATGTTGCAACAGGTGCTGGAAGGGCCATTCGGAGTAGAGCGCTTGCCGGATATCACCGGCTTCCCCGGCGCTTTCATCGCTCTGACCCTCTTCACCTATCCATATGTGTTCCTTCTCGTCTCGGCGGGGATCAAAGGGCTCGATCCGTCCCTGGAGGATGCGGCTCGGAGTCTGGCTCAGACCCGGTGGACGACGTTCCGCCGCGTCACGCTTCCCTCATTGCGCCCGTCGATAGCTGCGGGTGGATTGCTGGTGGCGTTGTACGCCCTGCACGATTTCGGCGCCGTCTCGTTGATGCGTTTCCCGGCCTTCACCCAGGCCATCTACCTCCAGTACAAAGGGGCGTTCGACCGCACGCCCGCGGCGTTGCTCTCGTTGATGCTCGTCGGTCTCGCTCTGGTGGTACTGATTCTGGAACAGCGAGCGCGGGGGCGGGCGCGGTACTACCGCTCGGGCGCCGGCACAGCGCGGCCCGTCGCGCCCATCGGCCTCGGGGGCTGGAGGTGGCCATCCTTGCTGTTCTGCGGTGGGGTGACCTTGCTGGCCTTGGTGGGTCCGTTGTCGGTGCTCGTGTTTTGGCTGGTCCGAGGTTTCGCCGTCGGGACCGACATCAGGTTGACGCTAGGCCCGGCGGCAGGCTCCATCCTCGTTTCGTCCGGAGCCGCGGTCGTCGCCGTGGTGGCTGCTTTCCCCATCGCGAGATTGTCTGCGCGCCACCAGAGTTTCTTCACGAGCAACATCGAGCGATTGTCTTATGCGGGTTATGCGTTGCCGGGTCTCGTTGCCGCTCTCGCCTTCGTCTTCTTCGCGTCGAACTTCGCGCCGTGGCTCTATCAGAGCCTTCCGCTCGTGGTCATCGCTTACGTCGTGCTGTTCCTTCCACAGGCCACCGAACCCCTGCGCGGGTCCCTCCTTCAGATGGGCCCGCGGCTCGAGGAGGCGGGGCGCGCTCTCGGCCGCACCAAGCGGCGCGTGTACCGGTCGATCGTGGTGCCGTTGATAGCGCGCGGGGCCCTTGCCGGAGCGGCCCTCGTCTTCCTGACCTCCATGAAGGAACTTCCGGCGACCCTGCTGCTTAGACCCACCGGCTTCGATACGCTGGCCACGTCCATCTGGAGCGGGGCAGCCGCAGGGCTCTATTCGAAAGCCGCCGCCCCGGCTCTGCTCCTGATCGTCATCTGCGCCGTTCCCCTGTACATCCTGGTTCGCCGGGTCGAGGTCGAGAGGATCGAGGTGAAAGCCGAGTGATCGCATCAAACGGGATCGCGTTGCGGTGCAGCGGCGTCTCCAAGGTTTTCGACGACGCCGTCGCACTCCATGGCTTCGATCTCGCCCTCGCGAGCGGAACGTTGATGGCGCTACTCGGTCCCAGCGGATGTGGCAAGACCACCGCCCTGCGGGTGATGGCCGGGTTCGAGACTCCTTCCGCGGGCGAGGTCTGGGTCGGCGACCGCAAGGTAGCCGGCGGAGGCGAATGGGTACCGCCCGAGAAACGACGGATCGGGATGGTGTTCCAGGACTGGGCTCTGTTCCCGCACCTGGACGTCTGGCACAACATCGCTTTCGGTCTCGACGGTGACCCGGACCGCGTTTCCGACGTGATCGACATGATGGATCTCAATGGTTACGAGCGTCGCATGCCGCACGAGCTCTCGGGGGGGCAGCAGCAGAGGGTCGCCCTCGCGCGCGCTCTCGCTCCGTCACCGGAAGTCATCCTGCTAGACGAGCCCTTCTCCAACCTCGATGCGACCCTGCGCGCGTCCGTCCGGGCCGAGGTCGCACAGGTGCTCCACGATGTGAAGGCGACCGCCATCTTCGTCACGCACGATCAGGAAGAGGCCCTGGCTATGGCGGATGAGATCGCGGTGATGGTCGGGGGCCGCGTGCTGCAGGTGGGCAGCCCTCACGACGTCTACGGTGCGCCGGCTTCGATGGAGGTTGCCTCCCTCGTGGGCGAGGCCAACTTCATCAGGGCAGTCGTGCATGCCAATGAGGCGTCCAGCGCTCTCGGAACGATCGCGGCCCCCGGGGTACCGGACGGAGACGCCGAAGTCTTGGTGCGCCCGGAAGCGATCGAGCTGGTGTTCGACGAGTTGGGGGATGCGCACATCATCCGGACGGAGTTCTACGGGCACGACCAGCTCGTGAGCGCGAAACTCGGTGACGGAAGCGTGGTCGAAGCCCGGTTGCTGGGTCCTCATCCCGAGCTGCGCGTCGACGCTCCCGTGCGCGCTCGTCTAGCAGGTAGCGCGCGGTTCTTCTCGAATGGGAGCCCGGTCTAGGCCGGCAATACCCAGAGGTTGTCGGCGAGGGCGTTGCCCAAGGCGACCCTCTGGCCCTCGACCTCCAGCGTCCTCGTCTCGTCCGGAGCTACCTCCACGAGGGTGAGGTCCCGGCCGGGCATCAGATTGTGGTCCTCGAGGTACTTCAAGACGTCGTGATCGAGCTCGACGTCTTCGAGCAGACGCGTCAGGCGGGCCGTCTCGCCCACCTCCATGCTCGCCACTGGCTTCAGGTCGGACCACGCGATCGATGAGGGAGCACCCGGGATCGGGTTGCCGTGGGGGCAGGTCGCCTCGCCCTCGAGCTTCGCGAGGATGGCTTCTTCGATCTCGGGGGTCATGACCTTCTCCCAGTCCTCCGCCTGCTCGTGGCAGAGGTGCCACTGGATCCCGAGGATGTCGACGATCATCCGCTCGGCCAGCCGGTGGCGGCGGACGAGAGCTTCGGCGAACCTCCGGCCCTCGTCGGTCAGGGCCAGCTCGCGACCGCCTTCGATCGTGACGTAGCCCTCGGAGATCATCCGCTTGATCCCCTCGGAGACCGTTGCGGGAGCGAGCCCTAATCGCTCGCCGATCCTTGCTTGGAGGATCTTCTGTCCCTCTTCACCGAGTTCGAAGATCGCCTCGAGGTACTCCTTCGATGCAGGGTTGAGGTCGCGAAGATCGGGGGAGCCGGGCATCACTGGATTGTAAGAGGCCCCCGGTAGTCTTTGTAGCGATGGCCAAGAAGCGACCCAAACTCCTCCTCCTCGACGGTTACTCGCTCGCGTTCCGCGCCTTCTACGCGCTTCCGGAGGACCTCGCCACGAGTGACGGGACCCACACGAACGCCGTGTTCGGGTTCACCTCGATGCTGATCAAGGTGATGCAGGAAGAGAAGCCCGATCACATCGCCTGTTGTCTCGACATGGCGGCGCCGCTGGAACGTTCCGAGACCTACACCGAGTACAAGTCGAACCGCACGTCGGCTCCCGACACGTTCACGTCACAGGTCCCGTTGATCCGCGAGGTCTTGAAGGTCCTAAGCATCCCGATCTACGAGGTCCCCGGCCAGGAAGCCGACGACATCATCGCGACCATCGCGCTACGGGCTCAGAGAGACGACGTGGACGTGCGCATCGTCACGGGGGATAGGGACTTCTTCCAACTCGCGAGCAAGAAGATCCACGTCCTTTACAACCGCCGAGGGATATCGGACATCGTTGAGATGGACCCCAAAGCGGTCGAGGCCCGCTACGGCGTCGGACCCGAGAAGTACGTCGACCTGAGGGCGCTCGAGGGCGATAACTCCGACAACCTTCCTGGGGTGCCGGGGGTCGGGACGAAGACGGCCGCGAAGTTGATCCAGAAGTACGGCAGCGCGGAAGAGGCCGTCGCCCATGCATCCGAGCAGACCCCCAAACTTGCCGAGAACCTCGCCGCCAGCGGAGATCAGGTCATGAAGAACAAGGAGCTGTCGATACTGGGCGAGATCGACTTCCCCGAGGTCACGCTGGACGACATGAACATGGGTGCGTGGGACATGGAACAGGTGCGCGAGCTGTTCAAGTCACTCGAGTTCCGCGTGCTGCTCGAACGGTTGATGTCGGACATCCCGGACGCCGCAGAAGGCGAGGGAGAAGCGTTCGAGCTCGACCTGAAGGTGTTCGACACAGTCGCCGGCTTGGAAGAGCTGGCGAGCCATCTGAGAGACGCGGGGCGATTCGCTCTGGACATCGTGCCCGTATCGCCTCGCGGGGTGCCCCGGTCGCTCGCGTTCTCGTGGGGCGAGGGGCATGCCGGCTTCGTCTCGGTCGGACCGCAGGGCGTGAAGCTGTCGGAAGCCATCGACATATTGCGGCCTATCCTCGAAGACGAGGGCGTGGCGAAGGTCGTCCACGGGGGCCGTTCGGTCCTGCTGTCCCTCCATGCCACAGGGATCGGACTGAAGGGTCTGCATCTCGATACGCATGTAGGCACCTACCTGCTCGATCCTGGGGCCCCCGGGTACGCGCTCGAGGAGATGGCTCGCAAGTACTCCGGGCGCGAGCTGAAGGCGATCGAAGGGGTCGAGCGGGACCCGGAGTCGGGGCAGGGATCGCTCGCTCTCGACGGCGATCCGGTCGAGGTCGAGGCCGAGGATGCGAGCCTCCGCGCCCTGGCGGTGACCGAGATAGCTGCCGTGGTCGAGCCCGAGCTAGCCCGGCTCGGGATGGACGATCTCTACCGGACGATCGAGCATCCATTGATCCCGGTGCTCACCGCGATGGAAGAGATCGGGATCAGGATCGATCTCGACTATCTCTCGGAGATCGGGACCGATCTGGAGAAGCGCATCTCCGAGCTCGAGACCGAGTGCTACGAGCTGGCGGGCGAGCGGATCAACCTCGGCTCGCCGACGCAATTGCGCGTCCTCCTCTACGACAAGCTCGGCCTCAAGACCACTCGCCGTACCAAGACAGGTCTCTCCACCGACGCGCGTGCGCTTCAGCAGCTGGTCGACCAACACGAGTTTGTGCCGAAGCTGTTGGAGTACCGCGAGCTGTCGAAGCTGAAGAACACCTACATCGATGCTCTGCCCCCGCTCGTCGACCCAGGTACCGGCCGCGTGCACACGACCTACGACCAGACGGTCGCTGCGACCGGGCGCCTGTCCAGCACGAATCCCAACCTGATGAACATCCCGATCCGCACGGAGCTCGGCAAGCAGATCCGCCGCGCGTTCATACCGGAGAAGGGCAAGCTCCTGTTGTCCGTGGACTACTCGCAGATCGAGTTGCGGGTGATGGCGCATCTATCGGAGGACCCGATCCTGCTCGAGGTCTTCTCCACCGACGAAGACGTCCATACCGCGACCGCGTGTCGCATCTTCGATCTCGATGCCAAGGAACTGACGACCAAGCACCGTTCGACCGCGAAGATGGTGAACTATGGCCTCGCCTACGGCATGGGGGCTCCTGGGCTCGCGGAACGCCTCAACATCCCCGTGCCCGAAGCCCAAGACATCATGGACACTTACTTCGAGCAGTTCGGGGGCGTCGCGGACTTCCTCGACGAGGTCGTCAACCAGGCCCATACCGACGGCTTCACGACGACGATGTTCGGGCGACGCCGTTACCTGCCCGAGCTCGGCAGCGGGAACCCGCGCGTTCGCGCGATCGGTGAACGTCAAGCGCTCAACGCTCCGATCCAAGGTTCGGCGGCCGACATCATGAAACTGGCGATGATCAAGGTCGACGAGGCGTTGGGGGCCGAGGGCATGGAGACGCAGATGATCCTTACCGTCCACGACGAGCTCGTCTTCGAGGTCCCCGAGGGGGAGAAAGCCAAAGCCGAAAAGCTCGTCGAGCGCGAGATGACCCAGGTCTGCGCCATGAAGGTCCCGCTAGAGGTTGACTCGTCTTTCGGAGCCGACTGGTCCGCAGCGAAAGGCTAGGAGACCGGTTGGATCTCGAGGTCCGCTACGCGAAGAGCGGTGACATCCATATCGCCTATACCTGTATCGGGGAAGGCGAGCGCGACGCGTTGCTGGTCCTACCGTGGGGATCCAACTTCGAAGTGCTGTTGGAGTATCCGGCCGTTGCCCGAGGCTTCGAGACGATCGCGTCGATGGGCCGGTTGATCATCTACGACCGCCGCGGGGGAGGGCTCTCGGATCGGCTGTGCGGCCCGGCCGGGCTCGACGAAAGCATGGACGACATCCTCGCCGTGTTGGACGACGCTGGCTCGGAGAAGGCCGCTCTGGTCGCGATCCATGAGGGCGGAGCCCTGGGCATGACGTTGGCCGCGACCCACCCGGATCGCGTCTCCGCACTGATCCTCTACGGGAGCTTCGCGTCGACGACTTGGCACGAGGACTATCCCTGGGGCCAGAGACCGGAGGAGCGCGACCTGCAGATCGAGTTCGTCGTCCAAACGTGGGGGCAGAAGGATGGTGTCGCTGCGCTGGTCAATCCTCAGTCGGCAGAGGGTGACGACAGGTTCCTGTCGTGGTGGGCCAAGTGGCAACGCCATTCGGTCAGTCGCGACGCGGTGCGCAGTTTCTACGACATAGGGGCCGATACCGATGTCCGTCCTGTTCTCGGCGCCATCCAGGTGCCGACCTTGATCCTCCATCGGACCAACAGCCCCGCCGTGCCGGTGGAGAACGCCCATTACCTACACGAACACATACCGGGTTCGAAGCTCGTCGAGCTAGAGGGCGAAGACTTCATGCCGTTCCTCGGCGACTCCCAGGCGCTGGTCGACGAGGTCGAAGAGTTCCTGACCGGCTCGCGTACGCCGCGCGACGACGAGCGCGTGCTGGCGACGCTCCTCTTCGCCGACATCGTGGGATCGACATCGGCCGCGGTGTCGATGGGGGACCACCGCTGGAAGGAGCTCCTGGACGAGGTCGACGGTCTGGTGACCCGCCAGGTCGAATGGCACGGCGGCCGCCTCGTGAAACAACTCGGCGACGGTTACCTGGCGATGTTCGACCGGCCGGCCCAGGCGGTCCGGGCCGCGGCACGCATCTGCAGAGAGACGAGAGCCCACAACGTCGAGTTCCGGTGCGGTCTCCACACGGGCGAGATCGAGCTCCGAGGGGAAGACATCGGCGGCATAGCCGTCCACATAGCCGCCCGCGTGGTGGAAGCAGCGGGCCCTCAGGAGATCCTCGTGAGCGGCGCGCTCCCTCCGCTCGTAGCAGGCAGCGGCATCACCTTCGAGGACCGTGGTACCCACGAGCTCAAAGGCGTAGACGGCACCTGGACCCTCCACGCCGTCACCCCCTAACAGCGCAGCGGTCACCGCGGGTCACAGTGCAGGGCTACTACATGGCTCGTATACTGCTTGGGCCCCGGCAGACCGGGGCGAAATCTTGTCCGGAAAGGAAACCTACCTATGGCTACACCGCAGGACGAGGCTGTACAAAGCCTCCCACCCACCCCACCCGCTACCCAAGGGTCCGAAGAAACGCTCCCCGACGGCCACGGCGGCACCATCACCCGTACGGCCCCCTCGACTTCCGGCACCACCTACGCGGGCGGCACCATCGTCGAGAACGACGTGGGCGAGACCATGGAAGAGCTCATGGCCGCCATCGACGCCACGATCAAGCCCTTCTCCGACGGTGACCTCGTCAAAGGCACCATCGTCAAGATCGAGAAGGACGAGGTCCTCCTAGACATCGGCTACAAGTCCGAGGGCGTCATCCCATCCCGCGAGCTATCCATCCGCAACGACGTGGACCCATCCGAGATCGTCTCGCTCGGCGACGAGCTCGAGGCCCTCGTTCTCCAGAAGGAGGACAAGGAAGGTCGTCTGATCCTGTCGAAGAAGCGAGCCCAGTACGAGAAGGCTTGGGGCAAGATCGAGGAGATCAAGAACGCCGACGGCATCGTCGAAGGCCCGGTCATCGAGGTCGTCAAGGGTGGGCTGATCCTCGACATCGGTCTCCGTGGGTTCCTTCCGGCATCGCTCGTCGAGATGCGCCGCGTCCGGGACCTCCAGCCGTACGTCGGCAAGGTCCTCGAGTGCCGCATCATCGAGCTCGACAAGAACCGCAACAACGTCGTCCTTTCCCGTCGCAAGTTCCTCGAAGAGTCCCAGGCCGAGCAGCGCCAGGACTTCCTCACCTCTCTCGCTAAGGGCGAGGTGCGCGAGGGCGTCATCTCATCGATCGTGAACTTCGGTGCGTTCGTAGACCTTGGGGGAGTGGACGGGCTCGTCCACGTTTCCGAGCTGAGCTGGAAGCACGTCGATCACCCCAGCGAGGTCGTCGAGGTCGGACAAGAGGTCAAGGTCGAGGTCCTCGACGTCGACCTCGAACGCGAGCGCGTTTCACTGTCGCTCAAGGCCACCCAGGAAGACCCATGGCGTCAGTTCGCGCGCGAGCACGAGGTCGGCGACATCATCGAAGGCCGCGTCACGAAGCTCGTTCCCTTCGGTGCCTTCGTCGAGGTCGACGACGCGATCGAAGGTCTCGTGCACATCTCCGAGCTCGCGGCGCACCACGTCGAGCGTCCCGAAGACGAGGTCAACGTGCACGACAGGGTCGAGGTCAAGATCATCGACGTCGATCTCGATCGCCGTCGCATCTCGCTGTCACGCAAGCAGACGATGCCCGAAGCCGTCGGTGCCATCCCCGAGGAAGAAGGCGGCGGAACGCCTGCCGCCAGAGCTACTACGGACATGGAGCTCGAGCCGGAAGCTGCCGAGATGGAACTGGAAGCCCGCGAGTCGTCGGAGAACGTCGGAGTCGCTACGGAGGACGCCACCGCGCGGCCCGAGACCGAGCGCGAGCTTGCATCCGGTATCGAGGGTGCTCCCGAACTGGTCGATGAACCCATCGCACCGGAGGCCGCTACCGATGTCGAGGAAGCCGTAGCCGCGGCCCCCGTAGAGGAAGCCGAACAGGCCGAGATGACCGCGACGATGTCGCCGGACTCTCCGCCGGAGGCCCAAGCAGACATCCTTCCGGACGCGCCCCAAGAGAGGGCCCTGGACAAGAAGCTGAACCAGGAGGTTCCCGACGAGGGGGCCGCTCCGGGCGACGCGATCGCCGAGCTGGATGCCGAAGAGGTCCCTGTTGCGGAGGCTGCCGATCCGGCCGCCGAGACGCTCGATCCGGGTGAGCCGACGGGCGATGAGTCGATCGAGTCGATCGTCCAGGACCTCAAGCGCGAACGCGGTCAGGACTGACCCCTCACGCAGGTAGGGGCGGATAGATGCTCCTGGTCGGCCTGACGGGAGGCATAGGCGCAGGCAAATCCACTTTCGCAGCATTGCTCGCCGAACGCGGTGCGCTCCTCATCGATGCGGACAGACTCGGACACGAAGCGATCGCTCCAGGCGAGCCTGCATGGCACTCGATCGTCGATCAGTTCGGTGACGAGGTCCTTGCGGCCGGCTCGATGGAGATCGACCGAAAGGTGCTCGGCCGGATCGTGTTCGACGAGCCGCGGAAACTAGCGAGCCTCAACGCGATCACCCATCCCGTCATCCTTCGCAACATCGCAGACACCCTGGATGCGTTCCGGCACACGGATCGCATCGTCGTCCTAGACGCGGCGCTGATAATCGAGCTCGGTCTCGCCGACTCGCTCGATGTGATCGTAGTGGTCGCTTCCGATACGGAGATCCGTAAAGCGAGATTGATCCGGGACCGCGGTATGACCGGCGAGGCGATCGAGGCACGGATGGGAGCGCAAGCCGATCCCGAGGACCTGATCGCCAAGGCGGACATCGTGGTGAGGAACGACGGCTCCCTCGAGAACCTGGTGACCGAAGCCGACCGCGTCTGGTCGGAGCTCGAGAGCCGCTCGTCATGACGGTCGAGATGGTGTTCTTCGATGCCGGCGGAACGATCCTGGATCCGCATCCATCGTTCCCCGAACTATTCGCCCGGACGTGCGCGGCCCAGGGATACGGAATGACGGAGACGGAGGTCTCGCAGGTTCAGGAGAAGCTGGCGCCACACCTTGTAGAGCTGCTTGATGAGGCCGACCTCCCTCACGGACCGACCCTCTCTCCAGAGGCATCTCGGAAGTTCTGGACGTTCACCTATACGCGTTTCTTAGGCGAGCTTGGGATCGAAGACGAAGCCATGGCGAACAAGCTCTACGAGACGTTCTCGGCAAGTGAGTCCTACCGCCTCTACGACGACGTCAAACCGACCCTCGACGCTATCGAGGCGGCCGGGTTCCGCTTAGGTCTCATCTCCAATTTCGACTCGTGGCTCGAGGAGATGCTGCTCGAGATGGAGGTCGGTCACGTCTTCGAGCCCGCGATCATCTCGGGGCTGGAGGGGATCGAGAAGCCCGATCCCGCCATCTATGTCCTCGCGGTGGAACGTGCGGGTGTCGATCCCGGAAACTGTGTGCATATCGGTGATTCTCCCGCCATGGATATGGAACCGGCCATCGCGGCGGGTATCACTCCGGTGCTGATCGACCGAACAGATAGATACCCCGACTCGCGTTACTCTCGGGTACGGAAGCTCGACGAGCTCCTTCCCCTCCTCTCGGAGATGTGACATGGACGCATACGGCGCACGGGACGCGGAGACCCAGGCTCTCTATCGCATCGCATCGATCAGCTCTCAGGAAGGCGACCTCGAGGGCGTCATCGCCGAGTACCTAAGAGCCATCCCCGACGTCGTCGCATGCGATCGCCCGGTGCTATTCCTGTACGACGAAGATGCCGACGAGATGCGCTGCTTCGTGGGCCGAGCGGAGGAGGAGGCCCGGCTCTCGCTGCGAGAGCCGGGGATCATCCGACGGGTCCATCACTCCGGCCGGGCCGAGGTGGTCGACGACGTTCTCTCCGATCCCGATTCCAGCCCGAGCCAGGGAGACCTCCACGACTCCCGGCAGATGGTGATCGCCCCCATGGTCGCGGCCGATCAACGGATAGGTGTCGTGGCTGCGGTCAACTCACCGACCGGAGCGTTCACCGAGACAGACCTCAACCTGCTGTCGGTCCTCGCCGACAAAGCAGCCGCGAGCTTGAGGGCGGCGTATAGGCACTCCGATCTCGACCGGCAGAGCCGCGAGCTGGAGGGCCTTCAGAGACTCGCCCGTCTCGTGTCTTCTACCGAGAGCCTCGAACACGTGGTCCGAGAGGCGGTCAGGCTTGTCTCGGATCTGATCCCGTGCGAACGGATGATGGTGCTGCTCCATGACGAGGAGACCGAGTCGCTCCGGGTCCAGCCTCCCGCTTTCGGCGTGCGCGACGAGGACATCCAAGGGCTGGAGATCCCCCTGAACGAGGCATCACTCGCCAGCACCGTCTTCAGGACCTCTACCCCTTTGGTCTCCAACGACGCGTCATCGGATGCCTGGGTCTCTCCCCGGCTGCGCGAGATGCTCGGGATCGAAACCGTCCTGGTGGTGCCTCTCACGAGCGGTCGCCAACCCCTCGGGGTTCTGGAAGTCATCAACTCCTCCAACGGACAGTTCGACGAAGAGGACCTGCGCTTCACGTCCCTCCTCGGACAACGGATGGGATCGGTGATCGAACTCTCGCGTGCACGGGAACGTGAGCGAGCTCTGATGCACAAGCTGCGGGAATCCGACCGCACGAAGTCGGACTTCGTGTCGATCCTGGCACACGAGTTGAAAGGCCCCATGACCACCATCGTCGGATTCGGGCAGATGCTCCACGAGCACTGGGAGACGATGGAGGATGAGAAGAGGACCCAGTTCATCGGGATCGTGCGGCGGGAGACCGAACGGCTCGCCAACATGGTTTCCGACCTCCTCGATGTCTCGAGGATGGAGACGGGCAACCTCCGCTACGAAGTGGAACCGATGTCGATGTCGGACCTGATCGAGAGCGTGGCGACCGTCCACGGTTCGGTCACGGAGGCCCACGAGCTCGAGGTCGATATCGAGGCGAACCTGCCGAAGGTGGTGGGGGACAAGGACCGCCTCCGACAGGTCGTGATCAACCTGCTGACCAACGCAAACCGCTACTCCCCAGAAGGCACGACGATCCGGGTCAGGGCGTCTGTGGTAGCAGAGGGGGATCGGCGTGAGGTCGTTGTGTCCGTCACCGACGAGGGTATCGGGATAGCGCCTGCGGATGCCGACCGGGTCTTCTCGAAATTCGCCATGCTCGCCAAGCCCGCGTGGACGAAGAAGGGCACCGGCCTCGGCTTATTCATCACGAAAGCGATAGTCGATGCCCACCAAGGTCGCATCTGGGTCGACTCCAAGCTGGGAGAGGGAGCGACCTTCTCCTTCACCGTCCCGATAGCCGAAGACCACTCCTAACCAGGAATAACTCGACCCACCCTCTCCTTACTATTGGGAGATGCCCCCCTTCGAATGCACGTCCTCAGCCCGATCCTTCGTCGGCATCCCCCCGAGCTGGCGCTCGTAGGCATGCCTCCGTTTAAGGTCGAGTCGGATTTCTCTCCTGCCGGTGATCAGCCGGAGGCGATCCGCGCGCTCGCGGAACGGGTGAACCGGGGAGACCGGTACTCGACGCTCCTCGGGGCCACCGGGACGGGCAAGACGGCCACGATGGCGTGGGCGCTCGAGCAGATCCAGAAGCCGACCCTGGTGATCGCTCCGAACAAATCTCTCGCCGCTCAGCTCGCCAACGAGTTCAAACAGTTCTTCCCCCGGAACGCGGTCGAGTACTTCGTCTCGTATTACGACTACTACCAGCCGGAGGCGTACGTACCTTCTTCGGACACGTACATCGAGAAGGACTCGTCCATCAACGACGAGATCGAGCGCCTGCGGCACTCGGCCACCAGTGCCCTGTTGCAGCGCAACGACGTTCTGATCGTCGCCAGTGTCTCGTGCATCTTCGGCCTCGGCTCACCCGAGGAGTACCTCGAACAGGTCGTCAGCGTCGCCAGGGGCGGTACCGCGGATCGGGACTTCATCACGCAACGCCTCGTGGACATCCAGTACGAACGCAATGACGTCAACTTCATCCGGGGGAAGTTCAGGGTCCGTGGGGACACGATCGAGATCTTCCCCGCCTACGAGGAGACCGCGATCCGGATCGAGCTGTTCGGTGATGAGGTAGATCGCATCATCCAGCTGGATCCCCTGACCGGCGAGATCATCCGCGAGCTGGATCACGTGACCGTCTACCCGGCCTCCCATTACGTCGCGTCTAGGGCGCGTATGGAGCGAGCGATCGTTCAGATCGAAGCCGAGCTACGAGACCGGCTGGCGATCCTCGAGAACGAACGGAAACTGCTCGAAGCCCAGAGGCTGCGGATGCGCACGAACTACGACCTCGAGATGATGAGAGAGGTCGGCTTCTGCTCGGGCATCGAGAACTACTCCCGGCACATCGAGGGTCGTGAGCCGGGCTCCCGGCCCAACACGTTGCTCGATTACTTCCCCGATGACTTCCTCGTCGTGATCGATGAGTCTCACGTGACGGTGCCGCAGATCGGAGGGATGTACGAAGGCGACATGAGTCGCAAGAGAACCCTGGTCGAACACGGGTTCCGTCTTCCCAGTGCGATGGACAACCGACCCCTGCGGTTCGACGAGTTCGTCGAGCGGGTCAACCAGGTCGTCTTCATGTCGGCGACGCCGGGACCATACGAGCTCAGGGAGGGTGGCCGCCCGATCGAGCAGCTCGTCCGGCCCACGGGTCTTATCGACCCCGAGGTAGTCATCAAGCCGACCAAGGGCCAGATCGACGATCTGCTCGAGGAGATCCGCAAACGGACCGAGGCCGATCAGCGCGTGCTCGTCACGACCCTGACCAAGAAGATGGCCGAGGATCTCACCGACTACCTCCTCGAGTCGGGGGTCAGGGTCCGCTATCTCCACTCGGACATCGACACCGTCGAGCGGATGGAGATCCTCCGGGATCTGAGGCTGGGGGAGTTCGACGTACTCGTGGGCATCAACCTGTTGCGCGAGGGTCTCGATCTCCCCGAGGTCTCGATGGTGGCGATCCTCGATGCCGACAAGGAAGGGTTCCTTCGTTCGCAGACGTCACTCATTCAGACGATCGGACGGGCCGCCCGTCATGTCGAGGGCCAGGTCGTTATGTACGCCGACGAAGTCACCGAATCGATGCGTTTCGCGATCAACGAGACCCAGAGGCGGCGGATGATCCAGTCGAAGTACAACGAGGAGCATGGGATCGATCCTCAGTCGATCCGCAAAGCCGTGAATGACATCCTCATCGAGGGCCTCGGGCGCAAACGGGACGGTCACGTTCCCTCGAAGTCCAAGAGCCGCCGCAAGGAACCGATAGGCGGCAGCCCCGAAGAGCTGAAACGATTGGTGCTTCAGCTAGAAGAGGAGATGCACCAGGCTGCGGAAGACCTGCGGTTCGAATATGCCGCCCGCATCAGGGACGAGATCGCGGATCTGAAACGCGAGCTCAGAGACGTCTCGTGAGTCCCTTACCGAGTACCTAGAGCTTCCAGGTTCCTTCGGGGGCGCCCGCCGACAGCGTATGGGGGTCTATGCCCACCGGAGAAGAGGGCACCCACAGTGTGAATGTAGATCCTTCCGGTCCGGTCTTCTCGAGCCAGACCCGGCCTCCGATCGCCTCTGCCATCCGCCGACAGATATAGAGACCCAGACCAGCCCCGCCGACAGCTCGGGTCGCCGTTTGGTCCACCTGGTAGAAGCGGTCGAATACCTTGTCCTGCAGTTCGGGAGGTACACCCGAGCCCCGGTCGGTGACCGACACGGATGCTCCGTCACCATCTCTTCGCCCTCGGATGACCACGGCCTCGTCCTTGGCTCCGTACTTGAGCGCGTTATCCAACAGGTTCGCAAGGATCTGGTGGACCTTGCCGCCGTCGGTTTCCACCGGTAGGTCACCCTCGAAATCGAACTCGATCTGCCCAGCCGCTGCTCGGTTATGGACCTCGTCGACCACGTCTCGAACGATCTGCTTCAGAGATATGACCTCGTAGGACGTGCTGTCGGTCTTCGATTCGATGCGCGAGACGGCGAGGAGGTCTTCGATCAGACGGTGGAGGCGGGTACTCTGCCGGTCCACGGTCTCGAGGAAGGAACGCTTGTCTTCCTCGCTGAAGTTCGCATCCGCCCGCAGGAGGGTCTTGACGAACCCCTGGATCGACGTCAGTGGCGTCCGAAGCTCATGCGACACCGATGCCACGAAATCGTCTTTGAGACGGTTCATCTCGGTCAAGTGAGCGAGTGACTCTTCGAGTTGGCTGATGAGCCGAGCATTTTCCATCGCTATGCTGGCGTGGTTCGCCAGCGTTTCGAACAGTCGGAGGTCCTCATCCGTGAAGGTCTGCTGGGACCCTTGCCGATTGAATACCTGGATGATGCCGTTTACGTCGTCGTCGGAATGCATCGGTGCAATCATCAGGTCCTTGACCCCGTCGGACTGGTAGTGAGCACGAAGTGGTCCGTTATCGATCGGACTTGCCAACAGCAAGGCTTTGTCCTCCGCCGCCGCTCTTGCCCAGAGGCCTTTAGTGGGATCCAAAGTGATGGGGTCCATGTACTTGAAGACGTTTTTTTCGATGTCGATTGACGTTTCCAGTGCATCGCGGCGGTCGTCGCCTTCGAAGAAGATGATCGAGGCCCGCGACGCGCTGAACATGTTGCAGACCCGCTCGAGCAACTCGCTCACAGAGTCACGCGTTTCGGCTCGGGCACTGGTTAGCCGTGTGGTTTCGTAGAGCTGCGTGAGTTGCTCTGCCATCTGTATATGGCGCTGGGTCAATGACCCGCTTTGGTATACGACGATGATCGGGATGAGGATCAAAGGGAACAAGAAGAGCGACTCGTGAAGGGCTGCATTGACCACCGGTGTGAAACCGAGGAGAGCACCTTGGTTGATGACTCGCATCATCAGGTTGGCCCGCATGGCCATTATCGGGGACTCGTTGACTGCCAGCGCGATCGCGGTGGTGACGGTTGTCATGTTGATAAGGAAATAGACGGCAGCTGCGAGAAGGAGGACCAGGATCCCTGGCGTCGCGAGCGGAGTGGTTGGATCGGGATCTACTCCCAGCGATCTCAGCACGAGGTAGCCAGCACCCAGAGACAAAGAGAATTGGCTCACGTTAAATAGAGACTTCCACCACGCCGAACGGCGATAGATATCGTCGAGAATCGTTGCGACTGCTTTGGCGGCAAGGGCAGGACCGAGGCCAAAGGCGAACAGCAGGCTCAGCGTGAACGGATCGCCCACCGTGACTGTGATGGTTTCCTTGCGGTGGGGAATCCGGATACGGACGAACTCACCCGCGATGACCCCGAGAGATATCACCAGATACTCTCCCACCTGGTAGCTCGTGTGGTGGAAGACGTGGGCGATGTTCGTTGCGAAGATCACTGCTCCGACCGCGCAGATCCCAGTAACGTAGATCTGCAGCGGTCGATTCTTCATGGGACCTCCAAACGCGAAGAAGGTGCCGGCTCCATCGGAGCCGGCACCTCATTATCGCTAAAAGGTGGTTCTTAGCCCCACTTGTGGTCGGCGCCAACGCTGGCGACCATGGCGGCGAGCGAGGAGAGTGCCAGCCCGATGCGGAAGAGACGTAGCTTCATTCTTTACCTCCAGATCCCTTGGCCGACTCGGTGTTGGCCTTGTAACAACAGCATCGGCCCGGCCCTGGCTTTCCTAGATGGCCCAGGTGGGTGGTTCTACGCATAGTTATCTAGGGTCATGGACATAGCCCCGCTGGCCTGCGATTTTGTGTTCCATGATCCTGCTTGCCGTCTTGTTGCTCGCACTGCTTCTCGTCCCTCTCCTAGGAGGCCGCCTGGGGCGCCTGGCGGACATCGACCTGAAAGCCATGTGGGCGATAGGGGTGGCCCTGGGGCTCCAGATCCTGATCATCTCGATCATCCCCGGCCGCTTCGAGTGGTCTCATGAGCCGATCCACTTCCTGTCCTACGGATTTGCAGCCGTGTTCGTCTGGGCCAACCGCAGGATCCCGGGGATGCTGATCGTGGCACTCGGGGCGCTGTGCAATTTCATAGCGATCGCGGCCAACGGAGGCGTGATGCCGGCTAGCGCTGCGGCTCAGCGGAGCGCCGGGATAGTTCAGGAGTCTGGCGAGTTCACCAACTCGGGGGTCTTCGAGGACCCGAACCTACTTTTCCTGGGCGATATCTTCGCCATCCCGGACTCCGTGCCTGTCCTCGACAACGTCTTCAGCGTTGGCGACATCCTGATAGCGGTGGGGATAGTTATCCTGATCCACGGGGTGTGTGGGTCGAAGTTGGTGCCGGATCGCTTCAGGGGCGCCTTCTCAACCTCTGGGTAGGGACCGCTCCAGCTCGTCGAAGGCCCGGTCCACATCGGCCTCGTCGTTGAAGAAATGGGGCGAGATCCTCAGGGCGTCGCCCCGCTGGTCGAGCACCACGTTCTTTTCGAACAGTGCTCGCAGGATCAGCTTCGCTCCGTCGACACCCCCCGGAACCCGGATGCGTACCAGGCCCCCCCGCAGCTCGTCTTCTGGGGGTGACAGCAACCCCAGCCCGAGGCTGCTGGCTCGGTGGATGATCGCGCGGGTCAGCTCCTGGTTCCAGGCCCGGATGTTGTCGACCCCCACCTCCAGGATCGTCTCCAGCCCTGCGGCCGCGGTCCAGGCCTGGGGGAGGGTGTAGGTCCCGGTCTCGAAGCGCCGGGCGTCGTCTCTCAAGGCGAGACGAGAGCGGTCGAACTCGAACGGGTCCTTCGTCCCGAACCACCCGACCACCGCAGGGTCCATGCGTTCGATCAGATCCCGCCGGCAGTAGAGGAACGCGATGCCCTGGCCCCCGCACAGCCACTTCAAGGCGCCGGCGAGGTAAAGGTCCACCCCGAGGGCGTGGACGTCGACCGGCAGGACCCCGGCTCCGTGGAAATCATCGACCACCACCAGGGCCCCGGCTCCCCGTGCTGCCGCGACCACGGACTCGACATCCACGATCCAGGACGACTCGAAGAGCACGCGATTGAGGTTCACGATCGCGGTCCGAGCGTCGATCGCCCCCACCAGGTCGTCTGTGTCCAGGCCGATCCCATCGGGCGAGGACACGATCTCGAGCTCGGCGCCCCGCTTCTCCTGTGCCCGCCAGACGTAATGGTTGGTAGGGAAGTCCATGTCCGACAGGACCACCTTGGGCCGCCTCGAGAAGTCGAGGCAGCTGGCGATCGAGGACAGGCCGGAGGACACGGATGGGACAACGGCGATCTCGTCGGGGTCGGCTCCGATCAGGCGGGCGAAGAGCTCCCTGCATTCCTGGAGCTTGGGCAGCCCGTGGTCGAACCACAGCTCCTCGGGGCCTAACCGGGCCCAGAGGTCGAGATGCTCCTCTGCGGCGGCCCTCGCCCTCAGCGAGAGGGGCCCCAGTGAGGCGGAGATCAGGTAGGTCCGGTCCCTGAGGACGGGGTACTGGGATCGCCACTTACCGGATAGGTCCACCCGCTCAGCCTATCCAGGGCCCGGGGGCAGCGGAGCGGTGTTACTTTTGTTATGTTCTGTCGTCTTCTGAGACTGGGAGGTCGGATGAGGTACCGGGGACGGCATCTGAAGCTCCGTCCGAAGCGACGAGGCCCGGTGGTGATCGCGACCGCGGCCACGATGTCGATTGGCGGACCGGCGAGCGCGGCCACCTACATGGTCCGCAAGGGAGAGACGCTGTCGGCGATCGCGTCGCGCCATGGGACCTCGATCTCCAAGTTGGTCAAGATCAACCGGTTGAAGGACCCGAACCTGATCATCGCAGGGCAGCGTCTCCGGATAGGGGGCCTGATCGGAGCGCGCACCCATGTCGTCAAGCCGGGGGAGAACCTGTCCCAGATCGCGGCCCGCTACAGGACGACGGTTGCGGCTCTGGCCAGGGCCAACAAGCTGAAGGATCCCAACCTGATCGTGGTCGGGGCTCGCCTGCGCGTGCCGGCCGGGGGCCGCGGCTCGGTCGCATCCAAACCTTCGCCCGCTCCCAGCTCGATCGCTTCTTCCCTGGATGCGCAAGCCCGAGCCCACGGGGTCAACCCGGCCCTGGTCAAGGCGGTGGCATGGCAGGAGAGCGGGTGGCAGCAGAGCGTGAAGTCGTCGGCTGGGGCCATCGGGGTGATGCAGGTCATGCCCGCGACGGCTCGCTGGGTCAACCAGGTACTCGGGGGACACAACCTGAGCATCAAGGTGGCCGACGACAACATCCATCTCGGTGTGATGTACCTCCGCCACATGCTGGATACGCAGAGCTCGGTGAAGAGAGCCCTGGCCGCCTACTACTCGGGTCCAGGCAATGTCGGGCAGCGCCTGAACGCCGGCCAGCGGGCCTACGCGAAGAACGTGCTCGCCCTGATGAAGAGGTTCTGAGAGATATAAGTTACAAGCGGGTCGTTTAGTCTGAGCTAGATGCCCGGAACCCCGGCCGGAGGGCCGAGCGGCGCCCTCATCATCAGGGGTGCCAGAGAACACAATCTGAAGGATGTCAGCCTCGAGCTGCCGCGTGATTCCCTGATCGTCTTCACGGGGATCTCCGGATCGGGCAAGTCCTCGCTCGCGTTCGACACGATCTATGCCGAGGGCCAGCGCCGGTACGTTGAGTCGCTGTCTTCTTATGCCCGCCAGTTCCTCGGGCAGATGGACAAGCCCGAGGTCGACTTCATCGAGGGCTTGTCTCCCGCCATCTCGATCGATCAGAAGTCTGCATCGCGCAACCCTCGGTCGACGGTCGGAACGATCACCGAGATCTACGACTACCTCCGATTGCTCTACGCCCGTATCGGCCGCCCTCATTGCCACAACTGCGGGAAGCCGATCGCCCGCCAGACCCCTGAGCAGATCGTCGACCAGGTCCTCCAGCTTCCCGAAGGCACCAGGTTCCAGGTCCTCGCCCCGATCGTCCGCACGAGGAAGGGCGAGTTCACGACCCTGTTCGAAGACCTCGCTCGCCGCGGGTTCGTACGCGCGCGCGTCGACGGTGAGGTGCGGGACCTGTCCGAGAAGATCCGCCTCGACCGCTACTTCCAGCACGACATCGACGTGATCGTCGACCGCCTCGTCCTGAAACCCGACATGGGGTCACGCCTGAACGACTCGATCGAAACCGCGCTGAAGCTGGCCGAAGGTACCGCCGCGATCGAGCTGGTGGACGGGAAGTCCGAGGACATCTACTTCTCCCAGCACTTCGCCTGTCTCACCTGCGGCATCTCCTTCGAGGAGCTCGCGCCCAGGAACTTCTCTTTCAACTCTCCCTACGGCGCATGCGAGCGTTGCGATGGGCTCGGCACGCACCTCGAAGTAGATCCCGACCTCGTGATCCCCGATCCCGACCTCACGCTCGAGGAGGGGGCCGTCGCGCCGTGGTCATCACGGACCACGCAATACTTCGACCGCCTGATCGAGAGCGCCTCGAAGGAATTCAAGTTCAAGATGGACGTCCCCTTCCGGAAGCTCTCGCAGAAGGCGCAGGACGTGATCCTGTACGGGTCGGACGAAACGCAGATCCACGTCCGCTACAAGAACCGTTTCAACCGCATCAGGTCTTACTGGACCGATTTCGAGGGAGTGATCTCGTGGCTGGAACGTCGCCGCGAGGACACCGACTCGGATTACGCGCGGGAACGCTACGAGCAGTATTTCCGAGAGGTTCCCTGTCCGGAATGCAAGGGAGCGCGTCTCAGACCCGAGTCTCTGGCCGTACGCGTCGGTGGGAAGAGCATCTCCGAGGCCTGCGACCTCTGTATCGGCGAGGTGGATGAGTTCCTACGCGAGGTCGAGCTGAACGACCGGGAGTCGACGATCGCAGAGGCCATCCTCAAAGAGATCCACGAACGTCTTCGTTTCTTGCTCGATGTGGGACTGGATTACCTAACGCTCGGCCGGGGAGCGGCCACTCTGGCAGGAGGTGAGGCGCAGCGCATCAGGCTGGCCACCCAGATCGGCTCGGGACTGGTCGGCGTCCTATACATCCTGGACGAGCCTTCGATCGGATTGCACCAACGCGACAACAGGCGATTGATCGACACGCTGATCCGCCTGCGCGACCTCGGCAACACGTTGATCGTGGTCGAACACGACGAAGACACGATCCGCGTTGCCGACCACGTCGTGGACATCGGCCCGGGGGCGGGGGTCCACGGCGGAGAGATCGTCCACTCGGGCTCGCTGAAAGGGCTCCTGAAGCAGCCGAGGTCGATCACCGGCGATTACCTCACCGGGCGGCGCGTCATCGAGGTCCCCGACAAGCGTCGCAAGCCCGGGGACGACTGGATGATCGTGCGCGGGGCGCGCCAGCACAACCTCAAGAACATCGACGTCGAGATCCCTCTCGGCTGCTTCGTGGCGGTGACGGGCGTGTCCGGATCGGGGAAGTCCACGCTGGTGAACGACGTCCTGTACCGAGCGGTGCACCAGAGCCTGATGAGCAATGCTCGGCTGGTCGCCGGCAAGCACAAGAGGATCGAGGGCCTCGAGCTGGTCGACAAGGTCATCGACATCGATCAGAGCCCGATCGGGCGGACCCCACGATCCAACGCGGCCACCTACACCGGCGTCTTCGACCACATCCGCAAGCTGTTCGCAAAGACCCCTGACGCGAAACGCCGCGGCTACCAACCGGGACGGTTCTCGTTCAACGTCCGCGGAGGCCGTTGTGAGGCGTGCGCCGGCGAGGGGACCATTAAGATCGAGATGCATTTCCTGCCGGACGTCTATGTCCCCTGCGAGATCTGCAAGGGCAAGCGCTACAACCGCGAGACGCTCGAGGTCCGTTTCAAGGGCAAGAACATCTCCGAGGTGCTCGAGATGAGCGTGTCTGAGGCGTCCGAGTTCTTCTCTGCCATCCCGCCGATCGCCCGGCACATGAACACGCTGCGCGACGTCGGCCTCGGCTACATCAAGCTGGGTCAGCCTGCCCCCACCCTGTCCGGAGGAGAGGCTCAAAGGGTGAAACTCTCAACCGAGCTTTCGAAGCGCGCGACCGGGAAGACCCTCTACATCCTCGACGAACCGACTACCGGTCTCCACTTCGACGATGTGCACAAGCTGCTGGGCGTTCTCCACCGTCTCGTGGACCAGGGAAACACGGTGGTCGTGATCGAGCACAACCTCGACGTGATCAAGACCGCGGACCATCTGATCGACCTCGGTCCCGAAGGAGGTGCCGGAGGAGGCGAGATAGTCGCCACCGGTACTCCCGAGAAGGTAGCCAAGGTGGCCGGTTCGTACACGGGACAGTTCCTGAAGTCGCTCCTGGAGAGAGACGGGGGCCGGGAGAAGGCGACCGCGTCCCGCAAGCGCACCGCGGCGGCCACGAAGTCGCGCCGGACGACGGTTAAGCGGGAGCGGGCGGCGAGCTAGCTTCCTCGATCAATTCGTCTTCGCGCAGATCCGACACGGGCATGATCACGAGCTCGTGCAGCTTCCAGTCAAGCGATTCCAGATGGTCCTGCGCGGCCTCGATATTCTCGATCAGGTTCTGCCGGGTGGACGGCACCACCACGATCTCACCGAAGTAGACATGGCCCTCCTCTCGTAGCCGCACCTTCACGTCTTCTACCCAGGGCATCTCTCTCATCTCGTTCTCCACGCGGGAAGGAAGGGGATCGAGAGAACTGTGATCGGCCGAGCGGGGTCACCTGTCCATCAGATCCGACACGACCGCCCTCAGGTTCTCGACCCCGTCGTGAAGGATGTCGAGAGAGATGACGAGGGCAGCGACGGCATCGGCCCACCAGAACCCGAGCCCGATCCCGATGACTCCGATCAGCGCTGCCCCCGCGGTCATCCAGTCGGCCTTGTTCATCGTGGCGTCCGCGTGCAGCACTTTGTCGTGCAGTTGGTTCGCCAGTGGGAGCTTGATGCGTCCGATGATCGCCGCCGGGATCGCGCTCCAGATCAGAGCTGGGATCATGAACCACCCGAGCCAGATCGGGTCGCCGAACGGTTGCACCGTACCTATCGACGGGTGCTCGAACGAGATCAGCTTCATGCCCGAGTCGAACAACAGGAACAGGCCCATCAGCGTCAGGGCGATCGACGAGCATAGGAACGCGATCGAGATCGCTCGGTGATAGCCGTAGGGGAACTCCTCGTTCGGCGGCTTGTTCCTGAACCTCGAGGCGATCAGGAATGCCAAGGGGGGAGTGAGACTTAGGAGGTCCTCGAGCCAGGCTGCCTTCATCGCCTGCGAGGCTCCCAGCGTCAGATAGATGAAGAAGATCGCCGAGATCAGATAGACGACGGTCAGCCATTCCAGTTTGATGGCCTTGCTGTAGAGGCGCTCTTTCTCGGGAGGCATCTCGAACCGGTTGGTGACAGTCATGGGGAACCTTCCTCCTCGAGGATTCTCTCGATCTCATCCTCACGGGCGAGCAGGAACCGTTCGATCGCGGTGAGCCATGCGTTCTCGCCATGGGGGACGGCCATGACGTGGTCGGATTCGTTCAACCGCACGTCGCTGTCGTAGAGATCGAGATCGTCGAAGAGCCAGCTCTCGATCGCGGCAGCGCCTTCCGCGGAAGCGATGTCATCGACCTCGACAACCTCTGCATCCGTTTCCCTCAGCAACCCGATGATGTTCGACCCGCGTTCTGCGGCCACCTTGATCCCGGCGATGTCCTCACCGACCTGTTCCCGCTCGAGCACGCCGACGCCCGTGAAGGTTGTCAGGTAGGGATGGGTGAAGGTCACGTTCGCGCTCCAGGGGTTCGTACTCGTAAGGCCCCCGATAACGAGGTCCAACTCCCCGACCTCTAGAGCGGACAGCAACTGCTCCTCCGATCCGGTGACCCATTCGATCGTCGCGTCGAAGTCCGCGGCCATGGCTTCGACCAGGCGCACCTCCACTCCGGCGACGGGCTCTCCCTCCTCGAAGATCACGAAGGGGTCTGCTTCGGTGGCGCCCACGACCATCGTTGCTCCTCGGACGCGCTGAAGGGTGCCCTCGGGATCGCGAGGGATGTCACACGCACCGAAACTGAACGCCAGGATCAGGGCAAGCAAGGGCCGCATGGGCCGTCTGTACCCAGGAGGGGAGCCGGTTAGGCCACCCCCGTAATATGTGGCGACTCACCGGGCGGTTGGCTCAGCGGTAGAGCGCTGCCTTCACACGGCAGAGGTCACTGGTTCGATCCCAGTACCGCCCACCATCTGTTTCTGCATGTAAATCATCTCTTGATCGCGTCGGGGGGACGCCGTCACCTAATCGCGGACGATGAGCATCCCTGCCATGTAGATCTTGAGGTGGTAGGAGCAATAGAAGGCTAGCTTGCCCTCCTCCGGGAAAGTGACGGTGAACTCCGATCCTTTCGACTCTTTCCAGTCGTCCAACAGCTGGTGGTCGGAACTGAAGTCTGCTGTGTCGCTGACCTTGAAGTTGTGGAAGGAAAGGCTGGTACGAGTGGCTTTCGGCGCGTCGAACCCGGTGAGCTTGATCTTCTGACCGGGTGACCCGATGAGCACGCTCGGCCCGAACATGCGGCTGCTCTCGATGAGTGGCATCCTCATCTCGAAGGTCTTCATCCCACGCACGTCCGCTGTGCCGCCGTACTTGCCGACACCGGGATAGAAGGGCAACGCGATCAGGTCGCCCTTCTTCGCTTTGGCCAGAGGAACCGTGTCGGGCTGGGGAGCTTCGTAGGGTGAGACGTCGCCCGCGGGCGCCGCGGGTTCTTCGCCGGTGGCCTCCTGGTTGCCCTCGTTTCCTCCGCACGAAGGCAAAGACAGAAATGCAAACACCACCACGATGACGAGCTTCGTCATTCCGACCTCCCGCTCGGTACCCTTGATACCTTCCTCGCTCGACCGAGGCCCGTCAAGGCTTACTGAGTAGGGCACTCCCCGTAATATGTGGCGATTCACCGGGCGGTTGGCTCAGCGGTAGAGCGCTGCCTTCACACGGCAGAGGTCACTGGTTCGAACCCAGTATCGCCCACGAGAAGTAGGTGTTGGTCAGAGGCGTTTCCGAGGGTTCCCGACTTCCACGGGGTCACTCCATGAAGATCGCGGATGCAGCGGACCCTTGGAGCCCCTCACCTCCTGCGAAGTTGGCCTCCACCACATCGCCCTTCTTGATCTCGCTGCGATGGAAGGAAACGGTGGCGACCCCCGTAGCATCGGTAGCGACCCGCGTCCATTCCACTCCGTTGAGCAGGAAAACGATCTCTTTGCCGGCAAGCGGTTGTCTGTCCGCGGAGGTCAATGCCGCGGTCGCGACGACATCTCCTCGGCCCTGCTCGAGCGTCATCTCGATATCTGTTTCAGTCAGCGGAGCCTCCGGCGACTGGTGACGCAGCAGGAGGGTGCGCGCGATGCTCCCCGGGCCGTAATAGTTTCCCGCCGCCCAGCATCCCTGCTGTGGCACACACGAGATCCCTCGCAGGCCGTTGGTCTGGCCGTGCGCGCTGTTGGGCACGGTCGCGATGCTCCACTCCAGCCCGTCCCAGTGCAGCATGAGGTTCTCGATCCATGGCTGCGGTTTGTGATAGCCAGCGGCCCAGCAGTCGTCGGGTGCCAGGCAGTCAACATTGAACAACACGTTCGCGTTATTTGGCCCTGAGTTCGGAGACCCGACGAGGCTCCACGCCGCACCGTCCCAATGAAGGATAAGTGTCTGGTTCACGCCTGATGTGGTGATGCCGACCGCCCAGCAGTCATCGACGGCTGCGCAGCTCACGCCATTGAGGAGGTTGGCTTGCGCCGGGCTCGTATTCGGCGTTGACAAGATCTCCCACGAGGAGCCGTCCCAGTGCAGGGCGAGCGTTTGATTAGCGCTCGGCATGGTCGTGAGGTCGCTCTGGACCGGCTGGGTGCTGCCCCGGTAACCGACCGCCACGCAATCCGACGCCGTCGCGCAGCTGACGCTGGTGAGGCTATTGGCCTGGATCGGCAGAGTGTTGGGCGACGCCACGGTCATCCAGCTCGATCCGTCCCAGCGCAACACGAGCGTCTGGTTGGGGCCGAACCCCCCGCCGAGGAGCCCCACCTGTCGGTGTCCGACCGCGAAGCAATCGCCTTCGGAGCTGCAGGTGACATCAATGAGGAAGGTGTTGGTAGCGGGCGGGGCGTCACCCGACGAGATCTCACTCCACGACGCCCCGTCCCACCGGTGGATCAGTGCCTGATAGGCATTGTCCGGTCGCGACCATTTGTAGCCGACCGCGAAGCACTCAGTAGGGGACGCGCACGCGACACTCTGGATGAAGTCGTCTTGGATCGTCCTGACGTCGGGAACGGGCGACAGCGACCACGAAATTCCATCCCAGCGCTGGAGGATCGCTTGATAGCCGCTGGGTGACTGGTGGTACCCGGCAGCCCAGCAGTCCGAATCGGTCAGGCAGGCGACATCGTTGAGGAAGTTGTGGTGGGTGGTGATCGCATTCGGGGAGTTGACGATCTCCCAGCCAGACCCGTCTGCGGTCGCCGGCGATGTCACGGCGAGGGCACTCAAGGCCATCAACACGGTAGCAACTGTGATTCTGCGTACCCCCACGAGCCCTCCCCGGCGTGTTGGGTTCAAGGTTCTCCGCCCCACTGGTCATTCCTTCTGAAAGGCGCCATCAGCGGACTCGGTCTTCCGATGGAAGCGCGCAGGTTCAAACCCAGTACCGCCCACCGGAAACTTGATGACCACAGCTTGCGCTCAGCGAAAGTACAGCGCGGGAAGTGGGTCGAACCCGGTGCCCGGACTCGATGCGGCCCACTCTGCCCCTGCTAGGGAGCGGCTTCCTCCTCCGGTGTCAGTGCTCGGAGCACGCAGAACTCGTTGCCCTCGGTGTCTGCCATGACGATCCACGTGACGTCGGGTCCTTGACCGACGGACACGCGCCGGCCCCCCAGTTCCTCGATGCGCTCCACCTCGGCGGTTTGATCGTCTGGCCGGAGGTCGATATGGAGCCGGTTCTTGACCGTCTTCCGCTCCGGTACCCGTGCGAAGAGGAGGTTTGGAACGAGCCCGTCCTCCGGGCTCCCCTTGGGAGGTTCCAGCACGACCTCGTCCGGCTCTTCATACGTTCGCCTCCAGCCGAGCACCGCCTCCCAGAAGTCGGCCACCGCGGACGGTTCGCGCGCGTCGATGTTTATGCACTGGATGCGGATGGTCACGGCTTGATGATGATGACACTCTGCTGCGCCGGCCGCGTCTGCTCAGCCGGGCAGGGCTGCCCTCAAGATGCGGGCGATCGGCCAGGCCCCGTCGTTCGTGTTGGACATGACCGTGAAGGTGAAAGCTCCTTCAGGATCGTGTGCCGTCCAGAACGAGACTCCGGCGTCGTATCCCTCGAGGATCACGGTGTCGGTCATCTCGTCCAGCCAGAATCCGAGGCCGTAACGCTTCTTCTCCGCCGGATCGTGACTCCGAGGT
>Ga0299913_10000132_pt1 | contig 37076 bp, 32 predicted proteins | sample RVTome_9_FD_201360 | JGI IMG/M metagenome (GOLD analysis project Ga0299913, IMG submission 201360) | Soil microbial communities from uranium-contaminated site in the Upper Colorado River Basin, Wyoming, United States - RVT155D38 (version 2) ... | reverse complement strand
CGACCAGGAACAGGTCGGACAGCGTCTCGATCGACATGCGGCGTCTCTCCTCCATCGTGCGGGACCCTCGTGACGTACGAGGAGTCAGTCTATCGCACGGCGGCGGCGATGCCGCACGTTGACGTCGGCGCCGCGGCGCGGGCGCCGACCGTCGTGACGTCGGAAAGCTCGGGGAGGAAGTGGTCGGGGCGAGAGGATTTGAACCTCCGGCCTCACGGTCCCGAACCGTGCGCTCTACCAGGCTGAGCTACGCCCCGGAGGACGGCGCGGGCGGACCGCTGCTACGGCGGTCGCCGCGCCGGAAGGGCGGAAGGATACCGCCGATGGGCGGGTCGGTCAACCGCCGGCGGGCGCTTCGGCGCGACGCCCGCCGGCGGGGGTCAGGAGGCCTTCTGGTCGCGGCCTTCGGCCAGCCACTCCTCGGCCGACCGCCGCCAGTCGGGCTCCTCCGCGGCGTCGAAGAAGCGGACGTCCTCGATGCCGCCCTCTCGTGCCAGCCGCCCCGCCTGGATGCGGGTGATCGCGCTGTTGAGGACCACCGCGTTGCGGTTCATCCCGTGCTGGCGGCAGAAGGCGATCAGCTCCATCAATCGCTCCTGCGCGTCGGCCGGGAACGTCCGCGTCTCGCGCAGGTCCACCAGCACGCCGAAGGGGCCGCGCTGGCGTTCCATCGCCGCCTGCATCTCGCGGCTCAGCTCGGAGATGTGCTCGCCGCGCGGGAACCCGGTGAAGGCGATCTCGAAACCGTACGGCTTGTCGTCGACTCGGAACATCGGACCCTCCTCGAGCCGGGCCGGAGCCCGGCGATTCGCACAACGAAGCCCGCGACGGGCGCGGGGAAGCACGGGGACTCGCCGGCCCCCGTCGCAACGCTAGTGCGCTCGGCCGCCGCGAGCGGGACAAGCCCACTCCGACCCCCGGGGCGGGCGGGCGACCGCACCGACTACATGCGGAACGTGATCGTCGCCAGCCCGGAGTCCACCTCCATCTCGTTGGTCACCCGGGTGCCGGGCACCGGCCCCGCGGGGGTGAGGAAGCTGCCGGTGACGTCGGACTCGAACCCGCGGTAGAAGCCCAGGTCGACCGTCCAGCCCGGGGAGAGCTGCCAGCCGAGCCCGAGGGTGAGGTGGTCCTCGAAGACCGCCGGCGAACCGACGTTGAGGAAGGCCGAGGCGTCGGGCACGGCGCTCTCCGAGCGGTTCCAGCCGGCGCGCAGGGCGAGCCGGGGCGTCGCCAGGTACTCGGCGCCCAGCGCGACGATGACGATGTCCTCCCAGCCGAGGCCGCGGGCGACGCCGTCCGGGCCGAAGCCGGACTCGAACCCCTCGGTGTCCGAGTAGCCGATCCACCGCCCGTCGAGCCCGGCGCGGAAGCGCTCCGACGGCGTCCAGCCGATCCCGGCGGCGAAGGTCTGCGGCACGTCGAGCCCGAAGCGCACCTGCCGGCCGGTCCCGAAGCTCGGCAGGCCGGGGTTCGCGACCTGCGAGTTCCACGAGAAGTCCTCGAACTTCTGCTCGCTCGCGTACGACGCCCCGAACGACCAGGCCGGCGCCGGCGTCCACAGCGCGCCCAACTGGACGCCGTAGCCGAAGGCCGAGTCCTCGGAGACGTCCGGGAAGAAGCAGCGGGTGGGCCCCGAGCAGTCGGGGGCGGTGGCGCCGAACGGCTGCGCCGCGAGGCTCGCCCAGCCGGCGTTGAGCGAGACGCCGAGGGCGATCCCGTCCGCCGGCCGCCAGGCGACGGCGAACGGGATCTTCATGAAGCGGTAGCTCGAGTACACGCCGCCGAAGCCGGCCGGCTGCGGCAGCAGGATCGGGTTCGTCGAGTCCTGCGGGTAGTCGGTGCCGAAGCCGGCGAGCGACAGCACCCCCATGGCCAGCGCCACCCGCCGCCCGCCCCCGATCCCGCGCGCCCAGCCGAACGAGGGGATGACCGCGACGTCCGACTGGTTCTCGGTGCGGCCGACGAACGGGCCGAACGGCGTCTGGACCTCGCTCTCGACCTCCGGCTTCGAGTCGACGAGCTCGATCGAGAACCCGAACTCGTGACCCTCGACCTCGGCGAGCATCGCCGGGTTCATGTAGAGCGCCCCGAGCGTGCCGACGGGCAGCGCCACCCCGACCCCGCCCATCGAGCTCTGCACCGCCCCGACCCCGTGGATGAAATGCCCGTTGCCGGCCGCGGCCGGCGAGGCGACGACGAAGACGGCCGCGAGCGCGGCGAGCGCGGGCGCGAGCCCGCGGCGAAACGCGTTGGTGCGCATGTGGTCCCTCCCCAGGGAGATTCAACGAAAGTTCAAGTCTCCAGAGGAAGGAGTGTCGCGAGGTGCGCAAAGCGGGACGCTCCATCATGGCGAGCTCGCGACCTACAATGGCGCTCCCATGCCCGAGTTCGAGCACCACCGCCGCGAGTACACGTGGGGGGGGCTGCACGAGGGGGACGTGGCGGCGGACCCCGTAGAGCAGTTCGCGCGCTGGTTCGCCGAGGCGCGGGAGTCGGGGGCGGCGGACCCGGACGCGATGTACCTGGCGACGGCGACGGCCGGGGGGAGGCCGTCGGTGCGGACGGTGCTCCTGCGCGGCTTCGGCGCCGACGGCTTCCGCTTCTTCACCAACTACGCGAGCCGGAAGGGGCGCGAGCTGGCGGAGAATCCGCGGGCCGAGGCGCTGTTCTACTGGTCGCCGCTCGACCGGCAGGTGCGGATCGCAGGCCGGGTGGAGCGGGTCCCGGCGGCCGAATCCGACGCCTACTGGGCCGAGCGGCCGGCCGGCTCGCGGGCGGCGGCGGCCGCGTCGCCGCAGAGCGAGGTGGTGCCGAGCCGCACGGCCCTCGAGGAGCGCTATTCGCGGCTCGCCGAGGAGCACGAGGGAGGCGACCTGCCGCGGCCGCCTGGGTGGGGCGGCTACCGGATCGTCCCCGAGTCGATCGAGCTCTGGCAGGGCCGGCCGAACCGCCTGCACGACCGGCTGCGCTACCGGCGCTCGGGCGACGGCTGGGTCCTCGAGCGGCTGGCTCCTTAGGTTGTTGTAGTTAATCCACAGTTGTGTTGTAGTTCACATTTATCGTATAAGGCGACGGTGACCCCACTAGAAGCTTTCCAGGGCCTTGCGGCCCAGAGCGGCAAAGAGGATTCGGTCAGTTTCCTCTTTGCCCATCCGCTGCTCTTGAGTCCGGAGAGCTGGCTGGAGTTCGAACGTTGGGCCAGCGGCCTGGAGCCGCCGGCTCGCGCCCGGGCGCTTGCTCAGCTGAGCTCCTTGCAGAGGATTCACGAGCGAGTCGCCGATCGGCCGTACGAGTACCCGATCGGCGTCGGCCCCATGGAAGCGCTGTGGCGACGGCACCAGCACGGCGAGGTCAGTTTCGAACGGGCCCGCGCCCTAGCCCGCGAGCCCGGGCTCAGTTCCCTCCTGTCGCTCGTCTATGTGCGGGCGCTCTCGGGTCTTCTCGAGAGCCAGGCGCAGCGTGAGGATTGGCGCATTCCGGTCCCCTGCCACCGCTTGTTGCTCGAGGCCGTGGATGCAAGGGGGAGCGGTCCTGATCAGGCCGAGATGTGGCGCACGGCCGTCCTCGCCTGGCTGGACATCGTCGCGCGGGCGACGAACGACGTGCCGGACGGCCGCCTCTTCCACCACGCGGTCGAGCTCGGGCGGGGGCTCGAACGGCGCTCGCAGGAGCGCGGTGACGTCCAGACGCAGGCCGAGGCCCTCCACCGCCTGGGCGTGCTTCATCTCGATCCCTACATCTCGGGACGGACCTCGCTCGACTTCTCCCGGCAACTCGATGTGTGGCAGGAGCGCCTGGTCAACGAGCACGGGAGAGACATCTTGACGTTGCCCGAGGAGGAGATCCGGCTGCCTACGGCGGAGGGGGCCCTGAATTCCGCGCAAGGCCTGCTCGCCGAGGCCGTCGAGCTCCGCCGCCGGCTGGCCCGTCCACTCGAGCTCGCGGAGAGTCTCAAGGCGCGCGCCGAGGCCCTGCAGTGGCTCGAGATCGCGGGCGGAACAGTGAATCGGCAAGAGCTCCTGCACACCGCACTGGAGGCGATGTCCTTGCTCGACCCCGAGCTCCATCCAGAGTCCTGGGGGGTCCTGGAGCAGATCGTCGGACGTGTGCGCGAACCGTCCGACGCCGGGGGTGTCGGCGACCGTGGAGGGGAGACCGACGACCCTCCGGTGGAGATCGACGCGAGCGAGCTCTTCGACCAGCCGCTCGAAGCTCTCCTGGCTCGCTACGGCGCTCGGCGGCTGATCTCGTTGGTCGTCATCGCAGCCGGCAACCTCGGGAGGGACGACGCGGAGGCGGCCCTCCGACTCTCCGAGAGGATCCGCGGATTGGTCGCGGCGGAAGGGAGCGAGAAGGACCGGCAATCGTGGCTGACCCACCGGTTGAACTGGATCGTTCGTGCGCTCGCGGAGCCGGGGGCCGCCGTCGACCGGAATCGGGGGCTGGCCGCGGCGGCCGACGAGACCCGCCGGCGGTCGCGCGCCGAAGGGTGGGACTCGCGCCGGCTGGCCGCGACGTTGCTGCGCTTGGCCGGACTCGGCACGGCCATCGACCAGGAAGACGAGGCGCTCGTCCTCCTGTCCGCCGCCCGGGACGCCGCTCCCGACCTGGCCGCGGAGTTCGGGCAGGAAATCGTGCTCCTGGAAGCGACGCTACTCGCCGGGCAGGCGGTGAACGCGCTCAACGCGGGCGATCTCGCGACCGCCGTCGAGAAGTACTTCCTCGCCGTTTCGCCCATGGTATCCCTCGGCCTCGCAGACCACGCGCTGAACCTGGTGCGTCGGGTGATCGACCTCGCTCAGCGACTCGATTCCGGCGAGACGCCCCGCGTGCTCGTGCCGCTGGCCGCGAACGCCCTGACGATCGAGAGTGCGGGCGGAGCCGTTGGCGGCGAGCTCATCCAGGAGCTGTGTCGGATCCTGATGCTCAAGATCGCCGACCACGGCCAGGCGACGCCGGCGGCGCTGCTCCTCCTGTTGCAGGTGGCCAAGGGCCATCGCTTCTCCACCGCCCTTGCGAGCGGTGAAAGGTATCGGGTCGAGGACGACCCAGAAGCCGTGGAGATGCTCGAGAGAGTGGATCGGGCCCGGGCGGAGTCCGCCGCCCACGAGCGAGCGACCGGCAAGCTCGCGGAAGAGGTGGACGAGCGGGGGCTCGACGAGGAGACGCTCCTCCACGCGTACACCGGTAGGGGCGAAGCGTTCGGTGGCCGCAGCCCGCACGAGGTGCTCTACAACCTGGAACACCGCTTCGACGCGTACGTCAACCGGAGGTTGTTGGAGGAAACCGGCCCTTCGGGCGGCCGCTCGTTCGCCTCGCTAGAGGAGGTCCAGCGCTCGTTGGGGACACGCTCGGTGGCGGTGGACTACTACCTGGGGACCGGTCCTCGGGGAACGCCCGCCGTCTACATCTTGCTGCTGACCGCGGAGGGGGCGTGGTTCACGATCGGAGAGCTGGAAGGGATGCCTTCGGCGAAGGTCGAGATCGGGGACGGCGGAAGGAGGATCGTCACCAGCTTGTGGAGCTTCGGGGTCTCGGCCCTCCGCCGTCAGATCCAGGAGGATCCGGTCGACGGGTCTACCGTCTCCGCGGAGGCCGGCGAGGGGCTGCGAGATCTTCGCGATGAGTACTTCGGCGGGAACGTCGCACCGGTCTTGGATCGTCTCCGGGCCGCCGGCAAGGACCATCTGCTGGTCGTGCCCCACGGCCCGCTGCACTTCTTCCCCTTCCACCTGGTAGGTCCGCCGGACCAGCCCCTGGCCGACGAGTGGATCGTGAGCTATCTCCCCAGTCACGCGCTGATCCATCCCGAGGTGCGCGAGCGTCGCAAGAGCAGGCGCGCTGGCCGAGAGGTCGCCGCGTTGGGGCTCCGCTTCCTACCGGGCAACCCGCACGATCTCGAGCCGCCGCTGGAGAACGCGGTGGCCGAGGCGCACGCCGTCGCCGCCCTGTTTGGCGAAGAGGAGCTCGCCGACGAGGAGGCCACCGAATCCGCGCTGATCGCCGCCCTGACCGGCTCGCGGCGGGTTCACCTGGCGACCCACGGTCTGCACCGGGTGACAGCACCCTCGTTCCAGCGCCTCTATCTGAGCCCCGACCCGACGTCGGACGGCGTCCTCCACGCCTACGAGCTGCTCGGGTTGGACCTGAGCGGGCTCGACCTGGTGACGCTGAGCGCTTGCGAGACCGCCCTCGGCCGGTTCGACCCGGAAGACAACCTCCGCGGACTCCCGGCAGCTCTCCTCCTCGCCGGCGCCTCCACCCTGGTCGGTACCTTGTGGCCGGTCGAGACCACTTGCGCCGAGATCTTCTTCGTCACCTTCTACGGCCACCTCCGTGGCGACGTTGCGAAGCTCGACGCCTTTGCCGCCGCGCAGCGAGCCGCCCGTGCGGAGTTTCCCGAGCACCGTGACTGGGGCGCCTTCTACCTGGCCGGGGAATGGACCTGAAGCAGAGCGGGCCCGGCGGCCACGGCGCCCGGGGAGCACGCGGACCCGGCGGCGCGAAGCCGCTAGCTCGCGCGCGCCAGCGCCAGGTCGGCCCAGCAGTAGGGGGTGTAGCTCAAGCCGAGGAGGTTGCCGCCAGCCAGGAAGTCCAGGCGGACGCCGCGTAGCGCGCCCTCCACGGTCCCGCCCTCGCGGGCGAGGAGACGGAAGAACTCCTCCGCCAGGTCCATCGCGAGATCTTGGTTCACCTTCACCTCCGTACCGATGAGGCCGGCGGCATGGGCATTCGTAACGAAGGCGTCGAGGTACGACACCAGAGTATCGGGGTTGATCTCGGCGGAGTGGCAAGCGTTGATGAACACCAGCGGGCGGAGCTTGCCGCGGCCCCATACCTCTTTGCCCTCCCACTGTCGCCAGTCCTTGACCCAGTTGTTGAAGTCCCCGGCGGTGATCGACTCCCGGTTGCCCACACCGAGGTAGGTGTCCGGATGGCGCGGGCGCGGCCGCTCGCCGTGGCAGTAGAAGTAGAGCAGCGGCATCGAGTCGGCGAGGAGGCCCTGGATCGTCGCGCGGTCCTCGCCGTGCTCGATCCGCGCGCCGGGGAAGGACTGGCCGAGCTTCGTCGCCAGCCGCTCGAGGTGTGCCCGGACCTCCGCCGGCCGCACGCCGTAGCGGGTCACTCCGGCGACCATCCTCAGCTCCCCCGGCACCTCGATTCCGAAGAGCGGCTCGGCGGTGGAGGAGAGCTGCTCGACCGCGTACCGGTAGCCCCAGAACCCGAACGGGCAGTAGACGTTCTTGCGGTGCTGGCCGCCCTCGGCGGCGGGGCACGAGCGGACGTGCGGGGGGATCAGCGGCCTTTCGTCGTCCCAGCGATCGACCAGCGGGCAGAGCTCGATCTTGTCGCCCGAGTAGAGAGGGATCTCGTAGAGGAAGCTCCACGGGAAGGTGAACTTGCTCGTCTCCGGGCGACAGATCTGGATCACCAGGTTCTCGGGATCGCGGAAGGGCTGGTCGATGATCGCGCCGAACTGGGCCGCCGTCGCGGAGTAGAGGTCGGCGCCGAGAGGGGCGAGTAGCTTGAGATCCTGGACGAGCTGCGCCCGGCGGCGCCGTCGTGTCGTCGGAGCGATCCGGTGCAGCGCGTCCCGCAGGTCACCGACCAGGGCGCCCAGGGTCCGATCGTCGACCTCGAAGGCCTTCGGTGACGCCACCCGCTCCCCGTCGGCGCCCGCCTGTCGGACGACGAACTGGTGGACGCCGCGTCCGTCGTCGTTGGTCAGGACGGTGGTCCGGGGCCGTTCGGGGATCTGCTCGAGGCCGGTGAAGCTTTCGGTCGCGGTGTAGTCGACGCGGATGCGGAAGCTCCTCTCGGGCTCGTCGGGCAGGAATCCGCCGATGGAGGCTTCCAAGAGCTGAGACTGGAGCAGGGCGTTGCGGTAGTAGTAGCCGACCCGTGCCCGAGCGAGCCCGGATTCGGCGGGCGCCCGGAGCCGGAACCACAGGTACATCTCTCCGTCCTCGGTCCTGGCGGGCTCTCCCGACGCCGGCAGGAAGAGGCGGCCGTGGGCCACCTCGGCGTCCTCGGGGTCGGAGCCCGAGGCGACGGCGAAGTGGGTGCTGCTCACCATGACGTCCAGCCACGCCGATCCGGAGATGGCCGGCAGCGGCTCGGGGTCGGAGACCTGGCTCTCCGCCGAGAGCTCGCCGACGTCGAGGCGCAGTGTCAGGACCCGCTCGGGAGTGATCGGCTCGCCGGGCTCCAAAGTCCGCTGGCGATCGGCGTCCAGGAGCGCGGCGTTCGCGTAGCGCCGCCGCTCGACGCGAGCGGCCTCCCGGAGCTCGGCAGCGGGCTCCTCGGATCTGTCCGGAGGGCCGAGGGCCGGCGGCGGCGAGGACAGCGCCGCTCGCACCGCCCGCCGCACCGCCCGCCGCGCTTTCCGGACGGTGCGCCGGACAGGTCCTTCGGCCAGCGCCGCGGCGGACTGCGCCGGCTCGACGACCAGGCTGACCCGCTCGGTCTCGCCGGCGGTGCCGGAGACAGGCCGGCCGCGCCAGGACTGGACCACCTCGTCTCGGGCCGAGACCGAGATCTCCGCGGCGACCTCGACCGTGGTGGCGGCGAGGAAGTGAATCAACAACTCGACGACGCACCGGTCATCGCGCTCGAGCGGGAGGGTCCATCCGCTGGCGAGCTCGTCCGCCCCCACCTCGCGGCTTCCCGAGAGGGAGATGGCGCGCCCTGAGACGGTGAAGAGGGAGCGATCCCCGACGACGGTCAGCCGTAGCTGGCTACCCGGGGGGGCTCCGCGGAAGATGTGAAACTGCATGCTCGTCCCATCGCCCGGCTGCCGGCCGGCCGCCGGGGCCGCTAGCGGCCGCTACCAAGCCACTCGCTGTCCTTGAGGATCGTGTGGCCCAGGATCATGTAGACGAAGAACCCGGCCGCGAGCCCGATGCTGTACCAGGAGAACAGCACCTGGTCCTCGAACAGAGCGGTCACCGCGGCTCCGCCCACGGCGCCGATGACCGTTGCAATGTTCGAGAGCGATACCGTCTCGTCGGTACGGCGCAACGTCCTGTAGGTCACCCATCCCACGACGAACCCGAAACACAGGGCGCCCCAGTGTTCGATCGACACGTTCGCAGCTCCTTTCGATCGCTGCCGACGGCGGAGACGTCCCGGTACCGGGCTCGTGCGAGGAGCCTCGCGCACCCGGACGCCGGCCCACGCCACGGCTCGGCAAGTTGAGATGGAAAGATGCTAACAGACCAGCTCGCCCCGAGCGAGGGGACCGGCGGGGCTGCGGAGGGACGCGGACGTCGCGGCGCCCGCGCCGGTCAACGGCCGGCCGTCAGCGCCGCCCGCGCCGCCAGCACCCGCTCGCGGGCTTCCTCCGCCGTTCCCGCCAGCGCCGTCAGGTGCCCCATCTTCCTCCCTCGCCGGGCCTCCTTCTTTCCATACAGATGGAGGGCGACGCCGGGCATCCGCAGCGCCGCTTCCCAGTCGGGCTCGCCGTCCTGCCAGAGGTCCCCCAGGAGGTTCGCCATCGCCGCCGGCCGCACCAGGTCGGTGGCGCCGAGCGGCAGGCCGCAGACGGCGCGGAGCTGCTGCGCGAACTGGCTGGTCAGCGCGGCGTCGACGGTGAGGTGGCCGGAGTTGTGGGGGCGGGGGGCGAGCTCGTTGACCAGCAGGCGGCCGCCGGGGAGGACGAACAGCTCGACGCAGAGGACGCCGACGACGTCGAGGGCTTCGAGGACGCCGCGGGCGATCTCGACGGCGTCGCGGGCCACGGCCTCGGGGAGCGGGGCGGGGGCGACGGAGACGTCGAGGACGTGGTCGACGTGGTCGTTCGCGATCACGCCCCAGTGGGCGAAGGCGCCGTCGAGGCCGCGGGCGGCGACGACCGAGGCCTCGCGCTCGAAGTCGACCCGGGCCTCGACGACCGCCTCGCCGGTCGCGAGCTCGGCCCAGGCGTCCTCGGCGCCGGCCGGGTCGTCGATTGCGACCTGGCCCTTGCCGTCGTAGCCCCAGCCGGTGGTCTTGGCGACCGCCGGGGTGCCGAGCTCGGCGAGCGCGCCGGCGAGCTCGGCGGCGCTCGCGGCGCGGCGGAACGGCGCGACGGGGAAGCCGTGCTCGGCGAGGAAGGTCTTCTCGCGCAGGCGGTCCTGGGTCGTGTGGAGGACGGCGCCGGCCGGGCGCACGGCGACCTCGGCGGCCGCGGTCTCGGCGGTCTCGGCGGGGACGTTCTCGAACTCGAAGGTGACCACGTCGACCTTGCGGGCGAAGGCGCGCACGGCGTCGAGGTGGTGGTAGGGGGCCGAGTGCTCGTGGTCGGCGACCTGGCCGGTCGGTGTGTCGGTGCCGGGCGAGAAGACGTGGACGCGGTAGCCCATCCGGCGCGCGGCGATCGCCAGCATGCGGCCGAGCTGGCCGCCGCCCAGTACGCCGAGGGTGGCGCCGGGGAGGATCGGGTCCCGCGAGGCGGGGTCGCGACGACGCCGGCTCACGAGCGGCGGAAGCGTCTCGCCGGGGCGGCTCCCCCGGGGACCGCCGCGAGCTTCGGCGGCCGGCGGCGGCTCATCGCTCGCTCTCCTCGCCGCCCGTCGGCAGCGGTGTCTCGCGTACCTTCCGCTCCTGCTCGGCGCGGAAGCGGTGGAGCTTCTCGCGCAGCTCCGGCCGCGAGCCGGCGAGGATCGCCACCGCCAGGAGCGCCGCGTTCTTCGCGCCGGAGCGGCCGATCGCGAGGGTGCCCACCGGCACGCCGCCGGGCATCTGGACGATCGACAGCAGCGAGTCGAGCCCGGAGAGCGCCCGGCTCTCGACCGGCACGCCGAGCACCGGCAGCACCGTCTGGGCGGCGACCATTCCCGGCAGGTGGGCCGCCCCGCCGGCGCCGGCGATGATCACCTCGACGCCGCGCCCCTCGGCGCCGGTGGCGAACTCCCGCATCCACTCCGGCGTGCGGTGGGCGGAGACGACCAGGCACTCGTGGGGGACGTCGAAGCCGGCGAGGGTCTCCGCCGCGTGGCGCATCGTCTCCCAGTCCGAGGTCGAGCCCATGACCACGCTGACCAGCGGGCCGCGGCCGCCGGCGTCCGCCGCCGCGCCTCCGCTCCGCGGGCCGGCGCCCGGTGCGCCGCCGCGCGGACCGCCGGTTTTCGACGAGTCCGTCACGCGACCTCCTCCTCGACGTGGTGCCCCTCGGCCTCGAGCGCCGCGACGAGCTCGTCGACGTGCTCGCGGCCGCGGGTCTCGAGCGTCAGGGCGATCGCCACCTCGCCGACCGAGATGTCGGCGAAGGCGCGGTGATGGGCGCTCTCCAGCACGTTGGCGCCGAGCCGGGCGACGATCGCGGTGAGCCGGGCGAGCTGCCCGGGGCGGTCGCGCACGGTGACGACGAGCCGGGCCAGCCGGCCGTCCTCGACCAGGCCGCGGTCGATGATCCGCGACAGGATGTTGACGTCGATGTTGCCGCCGCACAGCAGGATCGCCGTCGCCCGGTCGGCGGGCAGCTCGACGCGGTCGAAGAGGACCGCCGCGACCCCGGCCGCCCCGGCCCCCTCGACCAGCGTCTTCTCCTTCTCGAGCAGGAGCAGGATCGCCGCCGCGATCTCCTCGTCGTCGACGAGCACGACGTCGTCGACCCAGCGCTGGAGGAGCGGGAAGGTGACCTCGCCGACCCGCTTGATCGCGATGCCGTCGGCGATCGTCTCCGAGGTCTCGATCTTGACGATCTCCCCGGCGTCGAGCGAGGCGCGGGCCGACGGCGCCGCCTTCGCCTCGACGCCGACGACGCGCACCTCCGGCAGCATGCTCTTGACCGCGATCGCCGTGCCCGAGACGATGCCGCCGCCGCCCACGGGCACGACGACGAGGCCGAGCTCGGGGACCTGCTCGACCAGCTCGAGCCCGATCGTCCCCTGGCCGGCGACGACCGCCTCGTCGTCGAAGGCGTGGACGAACACCTGCCCGCCCTCCTCCTGCCGGCGGCGGGCCTCGTCGACGGCGTCGTCGAAGGTCTTGCCGTGGAGGACCACGTCCGCCCCGTGCCGCTTCGTGCTCGACACCTTGACCAGCGGCGTGTGCTCGGGCATGACCACCGTCGAGCGGACGCCGAGCCGCGTCGCGTGGTAGGCGAGCGCCTGGGCGTGGTTGCCGGCGGACGCCGTGATCACCCCCCGACGCCGCTCCTCGTCCGACAGCCCGAGCAGCTTGTTCAGCGCGCCGCGCTCCTTGAACGAGCCGGTGCGGTGGAGGTTCTCGAACTTGAGCCAGATCCGCTCGCCGCCCAGCCGGTCGAGCGCGTGGGCGAGCCGGCACGGGGTCGAGCCGACCACGTCGCCGATGCGCTCGCGGGCGGCGCGGATGTCGTCGAGGGTGGGCACGGAGGCGGTGGGGGAGCCCGGCGGGCGGCCGGCGGCCCGTATGCTATCGGATGGGCGGCGGCGCTCCGGCCCGTGGAAGCCGGCGCCGCCCGCCACCCCGACCATGGCTCCGTCTCCCCGACAGGCGATCGACCTTCGGGCGTTGGTCCAGGTGGATCGGCGGCGGTGGCTCGCGTTCCGGGACCCGGCCGCGGAGCTCTCCGCGGTGCGGCCGGCGGAGGTCCGGCCGTGCCTCGCGGAGGTCGCCCGGCGGGTCGAGGCGGACGGGCTGTGGGCGGTGGGGTTCGTCGCCTACGAGGCGGCGCCCGCCTTCGACGCGGCCCTCGCCGCCCGGGAGCCCGATCCCGAGGCCGGCCTGCCGCTCGCCTGGTTCGCTCTCTGCCCGGCGCCGGAGGAGTCCGCGGGACCGGACGTTCTGCGCGCCGCGGCCGGCGCCTACGAGGTCGGCCCCTGGCAGCCCTCGGTCGGCGAGGGGGCGTACCGGGCGGCGGTGGAGGAGGTCCGGCGGCGGATCGCCGCCGGCGACACCTACCAGGCGAACCTGACCTACCGGCTCGCCGCGCCGTTCGCCGGCGACCCGCGGGGCCTCTTCCTCGACCTCGCGGCGGCCCAGGGCTGGCCCGGCGCACCGGGGGGTGGCTGCGCGGCCTACCTCGACGCCGGGCGACACGCGATCTGCTGCGCCTCGCCGGAGCTGTTCTTCGCGCGGGAGGGCGAACGGGTGGTCTGCCGGCCGATGAAGGGGACCGCGCCGCGCGGGCTGACGAGCGAGGACGACCGCCGCCGTGCCGCGGCGCTCGCGGCCTCGGCCAAGGAGCGGGCCGAGAACCTGATGATCGTCGACATGGTGCGCAACGACCTCGGCCGCGTCGCCGAGCCGGGCAGCGTCGAGACGCCGCGGCGGCTCGCCGTCGAGCGCTACCCGACGGTCCTGCAGATGACCTCGACGGTGACCGCCCGCTCGCGGGCCGCCTGGCCGGAGCTCGTCGCGGCGCTCTTCCCGTGCGCCTCGATCACCGGCGCACCGAAGCCCTCGACGACGGGCATCCTCGCCGGTCTCGAGACGACGCCGCGCGGGGTCTACACGGGCGCCGTCGGCTGGCTCGCGCCCGGCGGGAGGTCGCGCTTCGCGGTGGCGATCCGCACCGCCGTGGTCGACCGCGACCGCGGCCGAGCGGAGTACGGGGTGGGCGGCGGGATCGTCTGGGACTCGGACCCGGAGCGCGAGCTCGCCGAGACGCGGGTCAAGGCGCGTGTGCTGCCCGCCGGCCGCGGCCCCCGCCCGGGCGAGGAGCCGTTCGAGCTGCTCGAGACCCTCGCCTGGAGCCCCGAGAGCGGCTTCGCCCTCCTCCCCGAGCACCTGGCGCGGCTCGCCGCCTCGGCCGAGTACTTCGGCTTCCCGTTCGACGAGGGGGAGGCGGGGCGGACCCTGGCGACCGCGGTCGAAGCGTGGCGCGAGGCGATCGACCACGCCGGGGGTCCGCTCCGCGTCCGCCTGCGGCTCTCGGCGGACGGCGGCCTGTGGCCCGACGTCGAGCCGCTCGACGAGGGCCCGGAGCCGGTGCCGGTGGCGCTCGCCGCCGAGCCGATCGATCCGGGCGACCGCTTCCTCTACCACAAGACGACCCGCCGCGCCGTCTACGAGCGCGCCCTGGCCGAGGCGCGCCGCCGGGTCCCCGAGGCCGCCGACGTCCTCCTCTGGAACCCCGCCGGCCAGGTGACCGAGAGCGCGGTGGCGAGCCTGGTGGCGACCGTCGGCGGCCTGCGGGTCACGCCGCCGGTCGGGTGCGGGCTGCTGCCCGGGACGCTACGCGGCCGGCTGGTCGCCCGCGGCGAGGTCCGAGAGCAGGCGGTCGCCCTCGCCCAGCTCCTCGCCGCCGGGCGCGCCGGGGAGCTCTGGCTGGTGAGCTCGGTCCGCGGCCGGCGGCACGCCCGGCTCGTCGGCGGGGTTCCCGAGCGGCTGCGCACGGCGGCCGGGGCGAACGCCGCGGCGGCGGCCGGGGCGGGAACGGCGCTTGCACCTCAATGATGGCGAGAGCGCGGCCGGGCGGGTCCCGCATCACCCTTTCATCCTGGGCCGGGGCTCGCCGGCGCCGCGCTCCGTTTCGAACGCAGGACGACATACTTCCGATACCGCACGAACTACTTCCGAAAGCGCACGAACCGACGCCAGGAGGACACGACATGATCAAGAAGACGACAGCGCTCATCGCAGGCCTCGGCGCCGCCCTCGGGGCCGGCGTGATGTACCTGCTCGACCCGTCCCACGGCCGGCGCCGGCGGGCGATCGCCCGCGACAAGGCGAAGCACTACGGCTCGAAGACCGGCGAGGCGGTCCAGCGGACCTCGCGCGACGCCTGGAACCGCACCCGCGGCGCCGCCATCGAGACGCGCAAGCGGATCCAGGGGGAGGAGATCCCCGACGGGGTGCTCGTCGACCGGGTGCGTAGCGAGATGGGCCACGTCATCGAGCACCCCGCGGCGGTGCTGGTCACCTCGAGCGGCGGCCACGTGACGCTCTCCGGCGCCGTCCGGTCCGGCGAGGTCGAGAGGCTGCTCGAGCGGATCTCGGAGGTGCCGGGCGTGCTCGGGGTCGACAACCGGCTCGACGTGACGGAGTCGCCGGCCGGCGACATCCACTGACCGCGTTGCGGGGGCCGCCGTCCACCGGCGGCTTCCCGCGCACGGCGCCGCCGGCCCCGGGCGCCCGCTGGGGTATCCTCGCCGCGCCGTGACGCCGGAGCCCCCCTCGCTCGCCGGTCGCCTCTTCGCCACCCCCTGGCTCGACCTGCTCCGCGGCCAGGCGGCGTGCCTCGGCCGGGCGCGCGACCTCCTCTGGCTCGCTCTCGGGCTGGCGGCCGGATGGTGGCTCTACGTCCCGGCACACGAGCTCCTGCACGCCGCGGGCTGCCTGGCGGCCGGCGGCGAGGTGACCCGCCTCGAGGTCTCGCCCGTCTACGGCGGCGCGGCCCTCGCGAGGGTCTTCCCCTTCGTCGTCGCGGGAGGCGAGTACGCCGGGCGGCTGTCGGGGTTCGACACCGGCGGCAGCGACTTCGTCTACCTGGCGACCGACCTGGCGCCGTTCGTCCTCACCCTGTTCCCGGGCGTCTGGCTCCTCCGGCTGACCGCCCGCAAGCGGCTCGCCTTCCCGTTCGGTGCCTCGCTGCCGTTCGCGCTGGCGCCGTTTCTCTCGGCGCCCGGCGACGCCTACGAGATCGGCTCGGTGATCGTCACCCGGCTCGGCCCGCTCGCCCGGCCGGCGGCGCGTGAGCTGCTGCGCGGCGACGACGTGGCCCGGGTGGCGCTCGCGGTCGAGGCCGCGGGCGGCGGGCCGCTGCTGTGGACCGGGCTCGTCGCGGCCGCGCTCGTCGGACTCCTCTGGGCGTTCCTGACGTACGGCGCCGGCGGCCTCCTCGCCGCGGCGCTCGGCCAGCGGCCCATGCGCCCGGCGACCCGGGGGGTGCCCGCTGGGCGGTGAGGCGCTGGTCGCCATCGCCGACCGCCTGCGCGACGAGGTCGAGCCGCTGTCGTTCGGCCCGCCGGTCACCCACGTCTACGACCCGCTGGTCTACGCCGCCGGGCCCTACCGCGACTACCTCCGCCGCTACGGCGCGCCGCCCAAGGAGGTGGTCTTCGTCGGCATGAACCCCGGCCCGTGGGGGATGGCGCAGATCGGCGTCCCCTTCGGCGAGATCTCGCTGGCGCGCGACTGGCTGGGGATCGAGGGCGAGATCGGCCGGCCCGAGCGCGAGCACCCGAAGCGGCCGGTCGAGGGGTGGGCGTGCCGGCGGAGCGAGGTCTCGGGTGGCCGGCTCTGGGGCTGGGCGAAGGACCGCTTCGGCACGCCGGAGCGCTTCTTCGAGCGCTTCTTCGTCCACAACTACTGTCCGCTCGTCTTCATGGAGGAGAGCGGCCGCAACCGCACGCCGGACCGCCTGCCCGCCGCCGAGTGCGCCCCGCTCTACGCCGCCTGCGACCGTGCCCTCCGCGCCACCGTCGAACGGCTCGCGCCGCGCCGGGTCGTCGGCATCGGCCGCTTCGCCGAGGACCGCGCCCGCGCCGCCCTCGAGGGGCTCGACGTCGAGATCGGCCGGGTCCTCCACCCGAGCCCGGCGAGCCCGGCGGCCAACCGCGGCTGGGCCGAGGCGGTCGAGCGCCAGCTCGGCGAGATGGGGATCGAGCTTTGAGACGCCCCGCGGCCGCGCGGGTTCGGGGTAAGCTGCCGGCGACTCGCGCGGCCAGCGGCGTGCATCCCCGCGCCGCCGCGCCGCCCGAGGGGCGTCGCACGTCGTACCGACGACACACTGGGACCGTTCGACCCTCCGGGGGCCTGGTGCGCCGCAGCCTCGCCGTGCTCTCGGCGGTCGCCGCCCTCGTCGCCGCGTCGCCCGCCGGCGCCGCCACGCTCGCCTACGAACGGGGCTTCGTCGAGCTCGGGTCGCGGGCGGTCTTCGTCGTCGGCCACCCGGGCACCGGCGGCGAGCCGTGGGTGACCGACGGCACGGCAGCGGGGACGTTCCTCCTCGCCGAGCTGCACGATGGCTCGCTGGGGTCGATCCTCACCCCGTTCGCCGAGAACGCCGGCCGGCTGTACCTCCTCGCCAGCCCGGACCTGCGTCAGCACCCGGGGGAGTACACCGACCCGTGGGTCACCGACGGGACGCGCGCCGGCACGCGGCGGCTGCCGCTGCCGACGTCCTCGATCGGGCAGTTCGTCGCGCTCGGAGCGGTCGGACCGGACGATCCCTTGCTCTTCGTCGGTCCGTGCACGGTGCGCGCTTCACGGTCGAGGTGACGGTCCGCGACGCCGTGAGCGGCTGGACCGCCACCTACGTCAAGCCCGAGGGATCGACGGAGGGCATCCTCGACCTCGACGCCTTCCCCGGCGAGTACGACGCGCGCTTCTTCTGGTGAGAGAGGCGCACTTGACCGCCCGTCAGGCGACCCGTTTCGGCTCGCTCCGCCGCCGCTCCGGCTCGTCGGGCGCGAGGCGGGCCTCGCGCTCCTCGCCGTCGCTCCAGTAGCGCACCGGGAGCGGCACGCCGAGCGGTGCGTCGCGCACCGCCTCGAGGAAGTCGAGCGGAGTGGCGGCCGCGACGCCGTCGACCTCTAGCAGGAGGTCGCCGCGGCGGATCCCCTCGTCGGCGGCGCGCCCGACGGCGCGGATGACGACCAGGCCGGGCCGGTCGGGCAGCGAGAACTCCTCGCGCAGCGCAGCCGACGGCGCGACCACCGTCAGGCCGAGGGCGCGGACCACCTGCTCCGGCTCGTCCGGCGCCGCGAAGTCGACCTCCGGCGTCTCGTCGAGGATCTCCTGGGACAGCCGGATCGTCGCTCCCGCGCGCAGCGCCAGCGCCAAGCCGTCGCTCGGCCGGGTGTCGACGAGCAGCGGCTCGCCGCCGTTCACCCGCACCTTGAGCATCCCGTAGTAGGTGCCGTCGACGATGTCGTGGATCAGCAGCTCGTCGAGCCGCGCGTCGAGGCGCTGGAGGAGGTTCGTCATCAGGTCGTGGGTCATCGGCCGCGGGTAGGCGACCTCGTGGAGCGCAGAAGCGATCGCCTGCGCCTCGGCGAGGCCGACCCAGATCGGCACGAGCTGGCCGGTCTCGACGTCGCGGAGCAGGACCACCGGCGAGGCGGTCGCCGAGTCCCAGCCGACGGTGGCGACCTCGGCGGTGCGCAGGTCGCCGTCGAGCTCGGCCGCGGCCGCGGCGGACGGCGCCTCCTCGGCGGGAGGGCGGTGGGCCGAGCAGGCCGAGCAGGCGGACGCGAGGGCGAGAAGCGGCACGGCGACCGAGCGGGCGAGCGGGGAGAACGGCATGTGGGAACCTCCGAAAGCGATGGTAGCACCGCCGGCGGCCGGCGCCGGCTCAGGGGTCCTGCCCTGAGAGGTGTGGGCAGCGCACACCCTCGGGACAGGACCGGCTGAGGGAGGTACGGCGGCGGGCGGCGCACGGTTGCCCTGGCCGGCCGGAATCGTCGCGGGTGGCGCGGGCGTCCTCCAGGAGCGTCCGGCGCGGCCGGTGTGCGAGCTCAGGGTCGCCGCTCGAGGAGGACCATGTGTCCGGCGAGGGTGCCGGCGCGGGCGACCAGCGGCACCGGCACCACCGGGCCGCGGCGGAACCGCGGCGCCGGGAACCAGCGGTCGACCTCCGCCGCGTCCACGGCGACGAGGCCCGCCTCCTCGTCGTCGGCCTGGGCGCCGCGCAGCAGCAGCCCGCCGCCGGGCGCCAGCACCCGCTCGATCTCGGCGGCGTACGCGGCGCGGTCCTCGCGCTCGAGGAGGTGGAAACAGCCGCGGTCGAGCGCGAAGCCCGCCTCGCCCGCGGCGAGCGGCAGGTCGAGCGCGCTGCCGTGCCGCAGGTCGAGCTCGACCCCCGCCTCGGCCGCCCGCCGTCCGGCCACCGTCAGCGCGTCGCGCGAGGCGTCCACCGCGATCACCCGGAACCCCCGCCGGGCGAGGAACAGCGCCTCGTCCCCGGCGCCGCAACCGACGTCGACCACCGTCGCCCCCGGCTGGATCGTGCCGTCGGCCACCGCGGCCGCGAGCTCCGCCGGCGGGTACGGCGGGTCCCAGTGCTCCGCGTGCGAGCCGTCCCGATAGGCCAGGTCCCAGAAGGTCGGCGGCCAGGGGCGGGGGGGCGCGGGACCGGTCACGGGCGGGAGTCGGGGCTCGGGTCGGGTCGCGGCAGCGAATCGGGGCTGGCCGGTCGGGACGTGTGGGAGAGTCCGTGCGCCGGCCGGCTCGCCGGCTCGGCTGGACGGCCGAGGGCCGGGCGGCTCATGCTATCGGCCGGCGACGCGTGGCGTTTCCGCGGCAACGTCCGGAGCTCCGGGTCGGCGCACCGGAAGGCCGGCGGCCCGGCCCGGGGCGCGGGCCTCCGTACCGCGGACGGCGGCGCGACGGCTCGAAGGCTCACCGTAACGACGATCGGCGAGGAGAGGGAGATGGCGAGAGGCGAGGAGAGGGAGGGTGGGGAGGGGCACACAGAGACGGGGCCGGCGGCGGGCCGGTCCGCGGACCGGCCGGCGCGCGGCCCCGGTCGCCGCGACGCGGGCCGGCCGATCCGCGCCGTGCAGTTCGGCCTCGGCCCGATCGGGCAGGCGTGCGCGCGCGAGCTCGCCGGCCGGGCCGGGGTCGAGCTGGTCGGCGGGATCGACGTCGACCCCGAGAAGGCCGGCCGCGACCTCGGCGAGGTCTGCGGCCTCGACCGGCGGCTAGGCCTGCCCGTCCGCGCCGATGCCGAGGCGGCCCTGGCCGAGCTCCGCCCGGACGTCGCCCTGCACACCACGACCAGCTTCCTGGCCAAGGTCGGCGACCAGCTCGAGATCCTCCTCGGCGCCGGCGTCTCCGTGGTCTCCTCGACCGAAGAGCTGTTCTGGCCGTGGGATCGCGACCCGGCCTTCTGCGAGCGGATCGACGCCGTGGCGAAGCGGGCCGGGGCGGCCGTCGTCGGCACAGGCGTCAACCCCGGCTTCGCGATGGACGTCCTGCCACTGTCGCTGACCGGCGTCTGCACCCGGGTCGAGCGCGTCGTCGTCACCCGCACCGTCGACGCCGGCCGCCGCCGCCTGCCGCTGCGCCGCAAGGTCGGCGCCGGCCTGACCGAGGACGCCTTCGCCGTCCGCCGCGCCGCCGGCGGCTTCGGTCACATCGGCCTCGAAGAGTCCGCCCGCGCGCTCGCCGCCGGCCTCGGCTGGCCCGTCGACCGCCTGGAGGAGACCTTCGGCCCCGTCCTCGCCGAGCGCCGTGTCGAGACCCCGGGCCTCGACGTCGAGGCCGGCCGCGTCGCCGGCATCCACCAGACCGTCCGCGTCGAGAGCCGCGGCCGCGAGCGCCTCGTCCTCGACCTCAAGATGTACGTCGGCGCCGAAGGCTCCGAAGACCGCATCGAGATCGACGGCACGCCGCCGCTCACCGTCCGCGCCGAAGGCGGCATCTTCGGCGACACCGCCACCGTCGCCTCCCTCGTCAACGCCGTCCCCCTGGTGCTGGCGGCCCCCCCAGGCTTGCGGACGATGCTTGACCTGCCGGTCCCGCGGGCGTTCGGGACGTGAGGTGGCGGATCAGGCCCCGTTCGTGACCTGTCCCCCGGTCACCACGGCTTGCGTGCCCACGACGGCCCCGGCGAGCACCAGGGAGTTGATGAGGCCTACGAAGACAGCCCCGAGCACGGTACCGGCGTCGAGCTTGCCCGATCCGTCCGCCTTGCGAAGACCATCCAGAGAGATCAGGATCGAAACGATCGCCCAGCCACCCGCGAAGGCATAGGGAACCCAAAGAGAGGCGGCTTCTGGCCAGAGTCGCTGGATCGCCTGCCACGCTGCGGAGATTGCTCCAGTCATGGCAGCGAAGTTGGTGAACGACTGGACGGTCAAGAAGTCGCTGACCGAACGCTGGGGATCCGCATTCTGAAAGCCATCGAGTGGAGAGGTCGTTGCGGTGGCCGTCTTGAAGACGTTAGTTATCGCCATTCGAGAACCTCCTTTTGAACGGTTGGGCCGAACGAAGTCCCGCTCCGCCCCTCCCAGCCCCTCGAAAGACGGTGACCCCGGACGTGCTGTCGAGATGCGTTACCTAACTTATGTAGCAGGAGGCTCTGGATCTGTCAACTTAGGCTTGGAAGCGGTGCTTTCACTCCCACAGCCACGCCGCCCCGCGCACGCCGCTCGCGTCGCCGTGCTTCGGCGGTAGCAGCAGGGTGTCGACACGGTCGGAGAAGACCCAGCGGTCCCAGCGGCGGGGGACGTTCTGGTAGAAGCGGCGGACGTTGGAGAGGCCGCCGCCGAGGACGATGGCGTCGGGGTCGAGGAGGTTGATGACGGCGGCCAGGGCGCGGGCGAGGCGGCCTTCGTAGCGGGCGAGGGTCTTCCTGGCGCCTTCGTCGCCGGACTCGGCGTGGGCGACGATCTCCTCGGGCTCGAGATTCTCGCCGGTGGTGCGCTCATGGTCGCACTCGAAGCCGAGGGCGGAGAGCCAGGTCTCGACGCAGCCACGGTGGCCGCAGTAGCAGAGGCGGCCGGGGAGCTCGTCGGGCTTGGGCCAGGGGAGCGGGTTGTGGCCCCACTCGCCGGTGATCGCGTTGGGGCCGGCGAGCGGGCGGCCGCCGAGGACGATGCCGCCGCCGACCCCGGTGCCGAGGATGACGCCGAAGACGAGGCGCTGGCCGGCCGCGGCGCCGTCGCGGGCCTCGGAGAGGGCGAAGCAGTCGGCGTCGTTGCCGATGCGGACGGGACGGCCGAGGCACTCCTCGACGTCGCGGTGGAAGGGGTGGCCGATCAGCCAGGTGGAGTTGGCGTTCTTGATCAGGCCGGTGGCGGGCGAGATCGCGCCGGGCATGCCGATGCCGACGCTGCCCTCGGCGCCGACCTCCTCTTCGATCTCGAGGGCGAGGGCGCAGACGGCGTCGACGGTGGCCTTGTAGTTGCCGGCCGGGGTGTCGATGCGCAGCCGGTGGAACTCGCGGCCGTCGTCGGCGAGGGCGACGGCCGCGATCTTGGTGCCGCCGAGGTCGATGCCGATCCGCATGCCCGGGAGCCTATCCGAACGTCTCCCGGAGGCTAGGCTTCCGCAGGGCACCGCGCCTGCTACCACTGAGTCGCGCGGCTACGCGGCGTTGCCGCTCGGCTGGCTCGCCGCGCCGCGCACCTTTCCGGCCGGCTCGTGCTGCGTCGCGGCTCGGATCGCGTCGACCAGGCCCTTCGAGCCGACCATCCCCTTGAGCAGGTAGTGGTCGACGCCCTCCTCGGCGATGCGGCGGGCGAGCTCCGGGTCGTCGTTGCCGGTGAGGACGACGATGGGGACGTCGCGGCCGAGCTTGCGGCGCATCCGGGTCAGGGTCTCCAGACCGTCGCTGTCGGGGAGCGACAGGTCGAGCAGGACGAGCTCGAAGCGCTGCGCGTCGACCTGCTCGAAGGCCTCGGCGAGGCTCGAGGCCATCGTCGCGTCGATCTCGGCCTCGCGTGTATGGCCGAGCGCCTCCTCGAGGACGAACGCGAGCGACGGGTCGTCCTCGACGGCGAGCAGGCGGATGGGGCGTGCGGGCTTCGGCGGTCTGCGGCTCACGGTCGTCTCCCTCGGCGGGTCCGCCGTGCGGACGGCGGCCTCCCGTCCGCGGCGTGCGGGTCTCTGACGTCAGTCTTCGTCACCTCGGTCACCCTCCTTTGCAAGCGCCGCGCCCTCGAAGAGGCTGCGCTGGACCGGCCTGCTCCCGGCCGCGCCGGCGACGTCGTCGTCCGGCCCGGGAGGGCGCTCGCGGAGCAGCTCGGGTCCGTCGTTCTCCGGGCGGTTGACCCGGCGGTCGACGCGGCGGGTGGCGAGGTCGACGCGGGCGCGCTCGACCGCCGCGGCCAGCGCCGCCGGGTCGTCGTTCGCCGGGTCGAGCCAGAGGTCGTGGTCGGCCGGGTCGAGGATCACCGGCATCCGGTCGTGGAGGTGGCGGATGCCGGGGGCCGCGTCGCGGGTCAGGATGGTGAAGGTCTCGAGAGGCTCGCCGCCGCCCTGGCGCCAGCGCGACCACAGGCCGGCGAAGGCGAAGGGGCTGCCGTGCGGAGCGTGGACCCAGTAGGGCTGCCTGCCGCCGCGCTCGGACGCCCACTCGTAGAACCCATCCGCGGCGACCAGGCAGCGGCGGTTCCGGAAGCTCTCGCGGTAGGCCGGGCTGTCGGCGGCGGACTCGGAGCGGGCGTTGATCATCCGGGTGCCGATCGAGGGATCGTCCGCCCACCACGGTACGAGGCCCCAGCGCAACAGGTCGAGCCGGCGGCGCGGCCCGCGCTCATCCCGCGTCTCGCCGGCTCCATCCGCCGTCTCGCGGGCGCGGCGCAGGTCGCCGGCTCGGATCACCGGCACGTCCTGGGTCGGGGCGACGTTGAACCGCGGCCCGTACAGGCGGACGTCGTCGTCCAGCGGCGCGTCGACGCCGAAGACCTCGGCGACGACCTCGGCCGGGACGGTCAGGGTGTAGCGGCCGCACACGGTCAGCGATCCTCGTCCATCCGGCCGATCATAGTCCCGCCGCTGGACAGATTACGCGAACGTGTGTAGGCTGAGGCCACGTCTCGAGATCGAGGTCGACATTTGCGGGCAGGCCACGAGCCGGCCCGGGGGCGGTGCACGATGTCGCTGCAGGATCCTCAGCCTTCCGTGCGTGCGAGCCGGAGCCGTCCGGCCCTGCACGATCGCGTAGTGCCGTTCCGCGCCGGCGACGGCTTCGAGCTCAACCTGATCCACGTTCGGGGCGAACGGGAGCCGACCCGCGGTCCGGTGATCCTGGTCCACGGTGCCGGCGTTCGCGCCAACATCTTCCGCGCGCCGGTGGCGGAGACGATCGTCGATGCCCTGATCGACCGCGGCTACGACGTATGGCTCGAGAACTGGCGAGCCAGCATCGACGTCCCGCCCAACCTCTGGACTCTCGACCAGGCCGCCCTCTACGATCATCCGAAGGCCGTCGAGAAGGTGGTCGAGGAGACCGGGTCCGACGAGCTCGGGGCGATCGTCCACTGTCAGGGCTCGACCAGCTTCACGATGTCCGCCCTGGCCGGCCTGGTGCCCCAGGTCAAGACGATCGTCAGCAATGCGGTGTCCCTGCACCCCGTGGTACCGGACTGGTCGGAGGTGAAGCTCCACTGGGCGGTGCCGATCCTGCAGCGAATGATCGACTTCCTCAACCCCGCTTGGGGGCTCGAGGCGCGCACCTGGCAGGCGAAGCTGATCTCGGCGCTCGTGGCTCTCACGCACCACGAGTGCGACAACGCCGTCTGCAAGCAGGTCAGCTTCACCTACGGCAGCGGCTTTCCGGCTCTCTGGAGTCACGAGAACCTCAACGACGCCACCCACGAGTGGCTCAAGCATGAGTTCGCCCACGTGCCGCTCAGGTTTTTCGAGCAGATCACGCGCTGCGTCGACGGCGGGCACCTCGTCGCGGTCGAGGGACTGCCCGGGCTGCCAGAGGACTTCAGCGCGCAACCGCCCGCGACGGATGCCCGCTTCGCCTTCTTCGCCGGTGACGACAACCGCTGCTTCCTGCCGGAGAGCCAGGTCCGCTCCCACGGGTGGTTCGACCGCCAGCGGCCCGGATACCACTCGCTGCACGTCCTGCCTTCGTACGGGCACCTGGATGTCTTCATGGGGCAGTACGCGGCGCGGGACACCTTCCCGTTGATCCTGGAGGAGCTCCAGCGCTCGCCGGAGTGAGCTTCATTCCTCGAAGGGGAGATCGAGATGAGAGGGGGGCGTCGACGACAGAAGAGGCTGGCGCAGCGCCACGCCCGCGTGGACGGCATTGCGTTCACCATGCCCGTGGAGTGCCGCAACTCTCCGGTCCTGATGGCGGGCTTCACGATCGACGCCGGGAAGGCGCGGGAGCTGATCCCGTGCTCCGAGGTGCATCCCCTCGAGCTCTGGAACGGCCGAGGGGTCCTCCTGGTCACGGTGATCGACTACCGCGAGACGACGATCGGCAAGTACATCGAGTACTCGATCGCCATCGCCTGCACACACGGTGCGAGGCCGGCGCCTCCCCTCCTCCCCGGGCTCCTGATGAAGCTCTTCGGTACGGGGCAGTGGGTCGTCGAGCTCCCGGTGTCCAGCGAGATCTCGGTCAAGGGCGGCAAGGGGATCTGGGGGATGCCCAAGCACCGGGCACCGCTCGACTTCAAGATCCGCGACCGCTCGGTCAGCGCGCAGTACGACCTCGACGGGCGGCTCGCCACGTACGTCGAGATCGACCGCCCTTCGCGGACCGGTTTCCCGTTGCGCATGGCGGCGGCCAACTACTGCGCCTTCCGCGGCCTGATGATGAAGTCCTATATCTACTTCTCCGGAAGGGCCGGCTTCGCGTTGGGGCCGAAGGCCAGGGGGCGCCTCGTCGTCGGCGATCATCCGCGCGTGGCTCCGCTCAAGACGCTGGACATCGCGGAGAGCCCTCTCCTCACGGCGTTCATCCCCTCGGCCCACGGCATACTCGACGACTACTTCGAGTGCTGGTTCATGACCTTTCCCGAGCCGCCCGCGCACGACATGGAGGGGATGGAGAGCGTGGTCGACCTCGGCCTCTCCGAGGAGTGGCCGCCGGCGCCCGCCGCATCGGTGCCAGGGGCTCCCCTCGTCTCCTGAAGGAGTGCATCGGTGGGTCCTCCGCTGTCGCACGTACCCTACGGCGCCGTCGGTGAGGATGACCCCGGCCCGCGCCGATCGGTGGTGCTCTCGGGCGGCGGCGTCCGTGTCTCCTATCAGGTGGGTGCGCTCAAGGCGCTGTTCGATCATGGCCTGACCTTCCGCCACATGGACGGCACTTCGGGAGGCGGCCTGAACCTGGCGATGCTGCTCTCGGGGCAGCGGCCGGCGGAGATACTCTCGCGATGGGCCAGCCTCGAGTCGTGGGACTTCCTCGCGCTTCGCCCGCTCGGCGACTACGTCGAGAAGAGGCACGTGACCGCCGTCGGCTCCCCTCGGGGAGTGACGGAGAAGGTGTTGCCGCACCTGGGCATCGACATGGAGCGCGTGCGCGCCGCCAGCGGAGTGGACGCGACCTTCAACCTGTGCGACTTCAGCCGCAAGTCCAACGAAGAGATCCCTCACACCCGGATGGACCGCGACCTGCTCGTCGCCGGGATGAGCCTTCCTGGAGTGCTGCCACCGCTCCACCGAGACGGCACCTACTACCTCGACTCCGGCTTCATCCAGGACGCCAACCTGATGTCCGGAGTGCGACGGGGCTGCGAGGAGATCTGGCTGATCTGGGCCCTCGGCAACGCGCCGGACTACCGGGGCGGCGTCCTCGAGCTCTACGTCCAGATGCTCGAGATGAGCGCCCAGGGCGGCCTCGCCTTCCACCTCGAGCGGATCCGGGAGGTCAACCGACGGATCGCGATCGACGACTCCCCGTACGGTCAGAGGCGGCCCGTGCGCCTGCACCTGATCCGGCCGGATCACCCCCTGCCGCTCGACTCGGACCTCTACCTCGGCAAGGTCGACCATGCGACCCTGATCACCATGGGCTACCGCGACGCCCGCCGCTATCTCGAGACCATGAGCGACGAGGGTCTGCCCCTCGAACCGGAGATCACGCAGATGACGCCACGCAAGCCAGGGATCACGTTCAAGGAGAAGATGGCCGGCGGCTTCGCCCTGGGCCAGAGAGAGCCCGAGGCCGGGCGCGAGGCCGGCAAGCGGGCCGGCACCAAGCTGGCGATGCACGCGACGGTGACGGTCGACGACATCCAGCGCTTCGTCGCCGATCCGCAGCACCAGGGCGGCCTCGCCGGCACGATCGACTTCCCGCCCCTGGGGCAGGGAATCCCCGCCCACGACGGCGTCTTCAATCTCTTCTCGCCGACCGAGGCGCCGCGGCTCAAGCTGATGATCTACGAGATGGCCTTCGAGCGCGACGGCAAGCAGTACTACCTGGCCGGCAAGAAGGAGGTGCGGGACGACCCGGGGTTCGACCTGTGGAAGGACACCACGACCCTGTTCACCCGGCTCCACGAAGGGACCGGCAAGAGCGGCCCGGTCGTCGGCTCCGGCATCCTCACGCTGGGGGTCGCGGACTTGATCAAGCTGCTCTCGACCGTCCGCGCCACCGGCACCGACTCGGTCAAGGAGAAGACGGAGGTGATCTCCACCTTCGGCCGGTTCTTTCTCGGCGAGCTATGGGACTCCTACGTGCGCCACGTCCCCGAGCCCGAGTGATGCGACGGGCCGATTCCCCCGGGAAGAGCGGAGGATGGCGATGACCGATGGACACACCGGGTGGCCGACCGACTGCCCGCGGCCGCCCGACGACGAGAACGAGAGTCCCTTCGTGCGCCGGCCGATGGTCGACTGGCTCGCGCCGGAGCAGCTCGCCAGCACCGGACTGAGGGCGGCGATGGCCGCGGTCTTCGGCGCGTATGCCGACAAGCGGGAGGTGCAGGCGGCGCTCCACCCGCTCGGCCAGCCGAACGATCTCTACGTCGACTACAGCGCGGAGGACGCCGGCGGGGACTTCTGGTTCGACTTCGCGGCCGACACGGGCGACGGTTTCGACGCCACCTACGCGATGGCCTGGTTGCTGTCGCGCGAATCGCTGACGACCGCGAGGGGCGCCGATCCCCTGCCCCGCGGCCGCCTGCTCGTCCTGGGCGGCGACCAGGTCTATCCGACGGCGAACCGCGAGGAGTACCAGGACCGCTTCACCGGCCCGTTCCGCGCCGCCCTCCCCTGGGCGCCCCCGGACCGGGTGCCGCACCTCTACGTCGTCCCGGGCAACCACGACTGGTACGACGGCCTGACCAGCTTCACCCGCCTCTTCTGCCAGGGGCGCTGGGTCGGCGGCTGGAAGACCCGTCAGAAACGCAGCTACTTCGCTCTGAAGCTGCCGTACGGCTGGTGGCTGTGGGGAACCGACATCCAGCTCCAGTCGGACATCGACCTGCCGCAGAAGCAGTACTTCGAGCGGGTGGCCGCGGAGATGAAAGGACAGGCGGCGGCCGGCGACGGGCCACCGCGGCTCCTCCTGTGTACGGCGCAGCCGCAGTGGGTCTACTGCGACGTCGAGCCGCCCGGGACCAGCAAGCCGCCGCGCGGCGGCTGCCGCCTGCGCGTGGACCCGGAGGAGTTCACCACGCTGGAGTACTTCCACCGTGAGGTGATCGCCAAGAACGGGATCGAGCTGGTGGCGATGCTGTCCGGAGATCTCCACCACTACGCCCGGTACGAGCGGGCGGAGGGCGCGCCCTCGACGCCGTCGACCCCGTCGCAGCTGATCACGTCCGGCGGGGCCGGTGCCTACCTGTATCCGACCCACCACATGCCCGAAGGGCTCGAGCTCGGCTACGGCCACCGGGAGGATGGCACGCTCCGGACGGTGCCGGTGCGCTACCAGCGCCGCGCCGTCTACCCGTCCGAGGACGACTCGCGCACCCTCGGCCGCTGGAGCTGGCTCTCCCTGCCGTGGCGCAACCTCGGCTTCGCCGTCATGCTGGCGCTGGTCTATCTGCTCTTCGCCTGGATGGTGCAGAGCGCCAGCAAGGCGGGCAACGGGCTGTTCGAGGACTGGTGGCCGGCCTACGCGGAACGGCACGGCCTCGAAGCGTTCGTCGCGGAGCGGGGGCCATACGGCGAAGGCCCTCGCTGGCTCGACCCCTCGATCATGGAGGTTCTCTCCGAGCTCCACCCCAGCCACTTCCCAAAGGTGCTGCACGCCTTCTGGGACGTCCTCCGTCACAGCCCGTCCTCGGTGGTGCTGGCGCTCCTGGTGGTGGCAGGGCTTTTCGGGTTCCGACGCTCCGCCGGCTCGAACGTCGCCGGCGGGCTGGCCGGCGTCGTCCACGGTCTCGCTCATCTGCTCCTCGCCTGCTGGCTGATCTGGGTCTTCTCCTGGATGAACCTGGTGATGCTCCCGCTGGAGATCGACGACTTCGTTCAGGTGATCCTGTTCACCGCCGAGATGCTCCTCGCCGGCGGGCTCCTGGGGGGATGGCTGTTCGGCCTTTACCTGATGCTGACCAGCCACGTCACCGGCGCCCACATGAACGAGGTCTTCAGCTCGCAGAGCATCCCGGACCGCAAGAACTTCCTGCGGTTCAAGCTCGCGCCCGGGGGGCGGCTGAAGGTCCACGCGGTCGGGGTTCCCGAGGTGCCGCGTGGGAGGGACTGGCGCTATCGGGGTGGCGACGCGTCCTTGCTTCCCGGCGAGGCCTGGTACCAGCCTCCGGAAGACGCGATCGCCACCGAGCTCGTCGAGCCGCCGTTCGAGGTTCGCTCCTGAGGATCGGCCGGAGGAGGGAAGATCATGACCGGAAGCTACGACGTCATCGTGGTGGGCAGCGGCTTCGGCGGCTCCGTGATGGCCTGCCGGCTGGCGGAGAAGGGGGCCCGGGTCCTGGTGCTCGAGCGCGGCCGGCGCTGGAGGGTCGAGGAGTACCCGCGTAGCCAGGACGACGCCTGGATATTCGACCCGGGAGCGCCGGACAAGCGTAACGGCTGGATCGACCTGCGCCTCTTCCACAACATGAGCGTCGTGCAGGGGGCCGGAGTCGGCGGCGGGTCGCTGATTTACGCGAACATCTCGGTCGAGGCGCCGGAGTGGATCTTCGAGGCCGGTTGGCCGCCCGAGATCACCTACCAGGAGCTCGCTCCGTACTACCGGCGGGTCGCCGGGTTCATGAACGTCCAGGAGATTCCGGACAACCAGGTCACCGTGCGGCTCAACCTGATGCGGGAGGCCGCCGCAGCGATCGGCGAGGAGCGGCGCTTCCGCAAGCTCCCGCTCGCGGTCACCTTCGATCCGGATTGGAGCTACGATCTCGACGACCCGTTCAACCACGAGCGCTCGAAGAGCTGGACCAACGCCCAGGGGCAGCAGCAGGGTACCTGCATCCACCTCGGCGACTGCGACCTCGGCTGTCCGGTCAAGGCAAAGAACACTCTCGACCTGAACTACCTGCCGTGGGCGGAGAAGCACGGCGCGGAGATCCGGCCGCTCCACCTGGTCCGGGCGATCGCGCCGGAGGGCGATGGCTACCGGGTCCACTTCGACCGTCTGGTCGACGGCGGCAGGGAGCCCGGCAGCGAGTCGGCGCCGAGGGTGATCGTGGCGGCCGGCTCGCTCGGCTCGACCGAGCTCCTCCTGCGCTGCCGCGACGAGCACAAGACGTTGCCCGCGATCTCTCGGTTCCTCGGCCGGAACTGGTCGTCGAACGGCGACTTCCTGACCCCGGCGTTCTACGGCCAGCGCAAGATCCACCCGACCGTCGGGCCGACGATCAGCTCGGCGATCGACTTCCTGGACGGGAGCCAGGGGGGCGTCCGCTACTTCATCGAGGACGGCGGCTTCCCGGCGGTGGCGCGCAACTGGATCGAGCGCCTGCGCGGGTCGGGCACCCGGAACAGGCGCTACAGGGCGGTGCTCGACATGCTCGACCGGCGCCTCCGAGAGGCGCCGCCGTTCGACAACGTCATGCCCTGGTTCGCCCAGGCGATCGACGCCGCCGACGGCAGGCTCTACCTTGGGCGCACGTGGCTCCCCCCGTGGCGGCGGCGGGTCCTGAAGCTCAAGTGGCAGATCGGGGAGTCGGAGAAGACGATCGACGGCATCGTCGCCATGCACAAGAAGCTGGCCAGGGCCACCGGCGGCGACCCCTGGGTGCCGCCGACCTGGACGGTGCTCAAGGACCTGATCACGCCCCATCCCCTGGGGGGCTGCAACCTCGGGACGACGCAGACGAAGGGCGTCGTCGACCACCTCGGCCGGGTCTTCGGCTACCCGGGTCTCTACGTCGTCGACGGCGCGATCATCCCCGAAGCGATCGGCCGCAACCCGACGCGCACGATCGCGGCCCTCGCCGAGCGCGCGGCCGAGCATTTCGAGATGTGAGCCCCGCCGGCCAGCTCCGAGGGCGTCGTCGCGCCGCCCCCGGGCGTCGAGGGGGTCGCGCGCGAGGCGGATCCCGCCGCTCAGCCGCTCGCGACGGCCGCCCGGCTCGGTCAGCGCTCGGAGCAGCCTCGGCGCCGAGGCCCTCGGACGGCTCGCGGCCGACCGGCGCCAGGCGCCTCCACGCGAGCTCCGGGGCGGCGCCGGGGACCTCAGAGGCCGAGCCACCGGCCGCCGAGCGCGGTGGCGGCGATGGCGGCGTCGCCGGCGCCGAGGAGGAACGCGGGGAGGAGGGTCTCGGCCGAGGCGCCGGCGAGGGCGGGGTGGTCGAGGTCGAGGGCGAGGAGGTCGGCGGGGCGGCCCGGGGCGATCTCGCCGGCCGGGAGGCCGAGCGCGGCGGCGCCGCCCGAGGTGGCGGCGGCGAGGAGGGGGGGCGCGATCCGGCCGGCCGCGTCCCGCAGGGCGCCGCGGCGCTCGCCGGCGAGACGCTGGCCGTACTCGAGCCAGCGCGCCTCCTCGGTCATCGAGATGCGGGCGTTCGAGTCGGTGCCCAGGCAGAGGGCGCCGAGGACCGCGGGCGAGCGCTCGAGCGCCGCGGCCAGCGCCGGGATCCCGTCGCCGAGGTTCGCCTCGGTCAGCGGGCAGACGCACACCCGCCCGCCGGCCTCGGCGAACCGGGCGAGCTCGTCGGGACGGGTGTGGGTGCAGTGGACGGCGGTCATCCCGGCGAGCGGCGCGGCGCCCTCGTCGCCCGGCCCGCCAGCGGCGAGCGCGAGCAGGACCTCCATCGGCCGCCGGCCGTAGGCGGCGACGCACTCCTCGATCTCGCGCCGCTGCTCCTCGACGTGGAGGTGGAGCGGGAGGCGGCGGCGGCGCGCCTCCGCCCACAGCTCGGCGACGGCGTCCGGCGGAACGGCGCGCAGCGAGTGGGCGACCGCGCCGAGCGACTGGGTGGACGGGTCGGCGAGCCGGCCGGCGAGGCGGTCGACCTGCCGCCACAGCGCGGCGGGGTCGTCGACCGCGAACCGCCGCTGCGGGCCGGCGAGCGGCCGGTCCGGGCCGCCGGCGGCGTAGCAGGCGACGAGCAGGACGATCCGGATCGGCGCCTCGGCGGCGGCGGCGAGGACCACCTCGTCGAAGGCGAAGTCGCGGGCGTCGGGGTCCTCGTGGTGGAGGTAGTGGAACTCGCCGACCGCGGTGATCCCGGCCGCCCGCATCTCGCGGAAAGCGGCGAGCGAGAGGTCGAAGAGCCGGTCGCGATCGAGCCGGCCGACGAGGCCGTACATCTCCTCGCGCCAGCTCCAGAAGTCGCCGCCGGGACCGGCGAAGGTCTCGCCGCGGCCACGCAGGCCGCGCTGGAAGGCGTGGGAGTGGGCGTCGACGAAGCCGGGGAGGAGCGCCCGGCGCGGCAGCGCGAGGGCCGGCGTCGCCGCGTCGTGGGATTCGGGGTCGTCCGGCCGGACGACGCGGGCGATCCGGCCGTCGGCGGCGAGCTTCAGCCGCACGCCGGGCTCGAACCGCTCGCCGGTCCAGGTGAGCTCGGCGGCCAGGGCGCCGGCCGGCGGGCCGCTCACCGCGGGCTCCGGCAGAAAATCTCGACGAGCTCCTCGAGCCGGCCGCGGGCGGCGACGAGGTCGGCCTTGGGGATCGACTCGTCGGGCCGGTGGGCGACCTCGATCGAGCCGGGGCCCCAGACGACGCAGTCGAGGCCGAGCCGCTGCAGCCAGCCGGCGTCGGTGGCGAAGGCGACGCTGTGGTCGCCGGCCCCGGCGCCCTCCGCCGGGGGGACGGCGCTCTCGCCGGCGCCGCCGAGAGCGCACAGGCGGCGGAGGAGGGGGGCCTCGGCCCGGGTGGCGAGAGGCGGGCTCTCGGAGAGGAGCTCGCAGGCGACCGGGACCGCCGGATCGTCGCCGCCGGCGGCACCGCCGCCGCCGGCCGCCCCGGACCTTCCGACCGCTCCGTCGCCGGCGACGGCCTCCGCGACCGCGCGGCGGACCAACGCGGCGAGCTCCTCGCCGTCGGACCCCGGCAGCGGGCGCAGCCCGACCTCGAGCACGCACCGGTCCGGCACCACGTTGACCGCCGAGCCGCCGGCGACGGTGCCGACGTTGAGCGGCACGAAGGGCACCTCGGGGAAGTGCTCGGCGCTCGGCGGCCGCTCGGCCTCGAGCTCGCGGCGCAGGCGGGCGAGCGCGGCGATCGCCCGGCCCCCGGCCTCGATCGCGTTGATGCCGAGGTGCGGGTAGCCGCTGTGCGCGCTCCGGCCGGTCAGGACGATCCGCAGCTTGAGGTGGCCCTTGTGGAAGCGGGCCGGCACCAGGCGGGTCGGCTCGCCGATCACCGCCGCGCGAGGGAGCGGCCCGGTCTCCGCCTCGACGCCGGGCCAGCCGGCGACCAGGTCGCGGGCGCCGAGGGTGCCGACCTCCTCGTCGTAGGTGAAGAGCAGCACGAGCGGGGCGGCGAGGCGACCGGGGTCGACCTCGCGGAAGAGGTTCGCGGCGAGGGCGAGGAAGCCCTTCATGTCGGCGCTGCCGCGGCCGGCGAGCCGGTCGCCGCGGTCGGTGAGGACGAAGGGATCGCTGTGCCAGCCGTCCTCGTCGGCCGGCACGACGTCGGTGTGCCCCGAGAGCACCAGGCCGGCGCGAGCCGCGGCGTCGGCCGGCGGCCCGGCGCGGACGATCAGGTTGGCCTTGCGGCCGTCGGGCGACGGGATCCGGTGGACGCTCACGCCCGGCCGCTCGAGGTAGCCGCAGAGGAAGTCGACGAGCGGCAGGTTGGGACGCCGCGAGGTCGTGTCGAAGGCGACCAGGCGGCCGAGCAGGTCGATGTCGGAGAACGGTGCGGCCATCGCTCGAGCGGGCGTGGGCGGGAGCCGGCAGCCTAACACCGGGGGGGTCCGGGAGATCGTGGGAGGGGTTTCGCGTCCTACCTCCTCGACGACGGCCGACACGGCCAGTTGACAAGGACAAATAGGAGATACATAATGGACAAGGAAAAAGTCTATGGAGGGCTCGCGGCCATTTCCGGCGAACCATCCCGAAGCGAACCATCCCGAAACCAACCATCCCGAAGCGAACCATCCCGAAGCGAACCGACCCGGAGGCCGCCACGAACCGAGATCCGAACCGCCCCGACGACCCGCGCCGCGGCCCGGGCCGCCTCGCCGCGCCCACTGGCGCCCGGCGCTGGGGGATCGGCGAGGCCAAGCAGGCCTTCTCCGAGGTGGTCCGCCGCGCCGAGGAGGAGCCGCAGATGATCTACAACCGCGACCGCCTCGTCGCCGCCGTCGTCGGCGGCACGGCGCTCGCCGAGCTGCTCGAGCGGCGGGAGCGTGCCGCGGGCGAGAGCCTCGCCTCGGCCTTCGCCGGCCTGCGGGCGCTCGCCGCCGAGGCGGGCGAGGCCGGGTGGGAGCTCGAGGTCCCCGACCGGCGCGACCGGCCGAGCGGCTTCGAGTGAGCCCGATGACGTTCCTCTGCGACACGAACGTCCTCTCCGAGCTGACCAGGCCGCGGCCGGACCCGGGCGCCGTCGCCTGGGCCGAGGGGCAGCGCGAGGTCACGCTGTCGGCCGTGACCGTGGAGGAGGTCTTCTACGGCCTCTCCCGCCGCCCCGTGCCGCGCATCCTCGCCTGGTTCGAGGAGTTCCTCGGCGGCCGGGCGAACGTCCTCCCGGTGTCGGCCGAGGTCGCGCGCCGCGCCGGCGAGCTGCGGGGGGCCCTGGCGGCCCGCGGCGAAACCCGCACCCAGGCCGACATGCTGATCGCGGCCACCGCCCAGCTCCACCGCCTGACCGTCGTCACCCGCAACCGGCAGGACTTCGAAGGCTGCGGCGTCCCGGTCCTCGACCCCTTCTCGAATCCATGAAGGACAGAGACGCCGGAAGCGTCGCCGAGCCTGAGAGCGTGGAGCGTGCGATCTGCGCTCTCAGGGCAAGCGTAGGACCAGCACCGTCTGGTCGTCCTCGCGCGGGGCCTGGTCGGTGAACTCGTCGACCTCGGCGAGGATCGCGTCGCGCAGCCGGGCGACCGACAGGTGGGCGTGGCGGCGGAGCGCCGCCTCGAGGCGCTCGAAGCCGAACAGCTCGTCGCCGCCGTCGCGCCGCGCCTCGACGATGCCGTCGGAGAAGAGGAACAGGGTGTCCCCCTCGGCGAGCCGGGCCTCCTTGGCCATCACCTCGAGGTCGCCGCGGACGCCGAGCGGGTAGGCGACCGACTCGAGCGCCTCGACCCGGCCGTCGCGGCCGATCCGGTAGGGGAACAGGTGCCCGGCCGAGGCGTACACCATCTCGTGCCGTGCCGGGTCGATCACCGCGTAGCAGAGGGTGGCGAGGAGCCGCTGGCGGGCCGACTGGTAGACGGTGCGGTTCAGCGTCCGGAAGACCTCGCGGACCCCCGGCTGGAAGCTCACCTGGACGGCGAGGGCCGACTTGGCCATCGACATCACCAGGCCGCTCGACACCCCGTGGCCGGCGACGTCGCCGACCGCCACCGCGAGCCGGCCGTCGTCGAGCGCCAGGACGTCGTAGAAGTCGCCGCCGACCTCGCTCGCCGGCAGGTAGGCGTGGGCGATCTCGACCCCCTGGAGCGACGGGGGCAGCTCGGGGAGGATCGAGCTCTGGATGCCGCGGGCGGTCTCCAGCTCGACCCGCTGGCGCTCGCGCTCGGCGATCCGGCGTACGTGGGGCGGCACGTCCTCCCAGCGGTAGACGAGCTCCCGGTCCGAGAGCAGGTGGCGCAGGCTGACCAGGGCCGGTAGGGCGACGAAGGCGAGCGGCAGCGCGCCCTGGAGCTGGAGGAACGGATCTTCGGCGAAGAGGAACGGCAGGACGGCGCAGGCGGCGTGGGCGGTGAGCGAGGCGAGGAGCGCCGTCAGCAGGTCGTAGAAGACGAAGAGCGTGACGAGCGCCGCCCCGGCGACGGCCCCGACGGTCAGGCTCGAGCCGATGCCGACGCCCGAGGTCGGCGGCCAGAAGAGAAGCGCCGAGAGCGCCGTGACCAGGGCGCCGGCGACCCACGGGCCGAGCCTGCGGGTCAGCGTCGAGAGCAGGAAGAACCGGGCGAAGAGCTCGGTCGCGCCGACGTAGGCGACGAGGAAGCCGATCAGCGCCACGCCCGCCCAGCGCGCGCTCTCCCACCACGGGCCGACGAGCGAGGTGATCTGGGCCTCGTGGCCCGGCCAGAGGAGCAGGGCGACGAGCAGCCCGGCGAGGCCGAGACCGGCCGCGAAGCCGCGGAAGGCCGAGCGGGCGAAGGTGGCGTTGGCCCAGGCGCCGCGGAAGAGGGCGTCGAAGGCGGCGAGCTTGCCGGGCGCTCCCTCGCGGCAGATCGCCTCGCCCACCGCCCAGCTCGTCGCGGCGAGCAGCCCCAGGACGGGGAACCAGAAGACGAGGATCTGCAGGCTCCAGGCCCAGGCGAGCTGCGCGCGCGACAGCACGCCCCAGTCCTGCCCTTCGGTCGCCGAGGCCCCGGCCAGGCCGATCAAGACCACCCCGGCGGCGAAGACGGCGAGGAAGATGTGGACCGCGCGGCGCACCCCGACCTCGCCCTCGTGGTAGCGGCGGAGGAAGAGCACGCCGACGAAGGGGAGGATCAGGAACGGCACCATGATGCGGAGCTGGCCGAGGAGGTTGATCGGCTGGAGGACCGCGCTGAGCCGGGCGCGCTCCGGCTCCTCCATCCAGCTCCGGAAACCGGTCACCCGGTCGCCGGCGAAGGTGACCTCGACCCCGTAGGGGACCTCCGGGCCGTAGGCCTCCTCGGCGTCCGGGAAGCGGACGGCCAGCTCCGAGCGGTTCTGGAGCTCGGTCCGCCGGAGGACGGGCGGCCCGAAGCGGTCGAGGTCGAGACCTTCGGCGGCCAGGAGCTCGCGCGCCCGCGCCTCGGCGACGGCCGGCTCGGCGTCGGGGAGCGCCTGGTCGGGCGGGACGCGGCGCTGGAGGTCGACGACCTCGCCGTCGGGGGCGACGATCGCGCGGTAGGTCCAGTCGGACGGCCGCGCCCCCGGCGGATAGACCCGCACCCACCAGGAGAAGAGCTCACGCGCCATCAGGCTGTCGCGCAGCCGCCGCGGATCGGCGCCCTCGGCGGCGGTCTCGAGCATGCGCCGCTCGAGGGTCGAGCTCGTGCGCAGCGCCGAGACGACGTAGCCGTCCTCGACCGGCGGGCCGAGGTCGCGGAAGCGCTCGAGCGCGATCGTCTCGGCTTCCTGCTTGTTGACCGTCCACTCCGCGGGGTAGAGCGGGAAGGCGCGTGGGAACGCCCAGGCGAGCGTCACGCCGCCGGCCAGGCCGACGGCGGCCCAGACGGCGAGATCGCGAGACCGTCTCATCGCTGCTCCAGTACGGCCGTCCGGGGCGGAGGTTTCCGGCCCGGCGGCACGGC
>Ga0299913_10000131_pt1 | contig 37208 bp, 45 predicted proteins | sample RVTome_9_FD_201360 | JGI IMG/M metagenome (GOLD analysis project Ga0299913, IMG submission 201360) | Soil microbial communities from uranium-contaminated site in the Upper Colorado River Basin, Wyoming, United States - RVT155D38 (version 2) ... | reverse complement strand
GGGGGACCGCTACCGCTCGCACCGCATCCTGCGGGCGGTGAAGAACCGTTTCGGCTCCACGAACGAGCTGGGCGTCTTCGAGATGACCTCGGCCGGCCTGATCGCGGTCGACGACCCCTCCGAGCTGTTCGGCCATCCCGACGAGGAGCAGCCGGGCTCCGCCGTCGTCTGCACGATCGAGGGCACGCGCCCCCTCCTCCTGGAGGTGCAGGCGCTCGTCTCGCCGACCGACCTGGCGATGCCGAGGCGCGTCGGCACCGGGGTCGATCCCAAGCGGCTCTCCATGATCGTCGCCGTTCTCGGCCGGCACGCAGGCGTCCCGCTCGGGCAGGCCGACGTCTTCGTCAACGTGGCCGGCGGGGTGCGCGTGGACGAGCCCGGCGCCGACCTGGGCGTCGCGCTCGCCATCGCCTCGGCCGCCCGCGGCGCCCCCGTCAAGCGCGGGGTCTCCTGCTTCGGCGAGGTGGGTCTGACCGGCCGCCTGCGACCGGTGAGCCAGGCCGAGCGGCGCCTGGCGGAGTGCGCCAAGCTCGGCTTCTCGGAGGTTCTCGTGCCTGACGGCACCGAGTCCCGTGGCAGAATGCGCCTGACAGCAGCGGGAACGCTGCGGACGGCGATCACTGCGGGGCTCGATGCGAGCGGACCCACGGAAGGATAAGACCCTCCTCTCGGCCCTCAAGCAGGTCGCGCCGGGCACCTCCCTGCGCTCCGGCATCGACGACATCATCCGGGCCGAGCTGGGCGCGCTCATCGTCATCGGCGACCCCAACGACCTCGCCTTCCTCTTCTCCGGCGGCATGCGGCTCGACCTGCCGATGACGCCGCAGCTCCTCTACGAGCTCGCGAAGATGGACGGTGCGATCGTGATCAGCCGGGACACGAAGAAGCTCGTCTACGCCAACGTCCAGCTGATGCCCGACCCCGCCATCCCGTCGGACGAGACCGGGACGCGCCACCGCACGGCCGAGCGCGTGGCGAAGCAGACCGACGCGCTCGTCGTCTCCATCTCGCAGCAGCGCGAGACGGTGACCGTGTTCATCGGCGACCTGCGCTACCAGCTCGGCGAGATCTCGGACACGCTCGCCCGGACGAACCAGGCGCTGGGCACGCTCGAGACCTACCGGACCCGCCTCGACCAGGGCCTCACGCGGCTCACGGCGCTCGAGTTCCAGAGCGCGGTCGTCCTGGACGACGTCCTCGTCGTCCTCCAGCGCGCGGAGATGACGACGCGCATGGCCGAGGAGATCGAGCGGAACTGCGTCGAGCTCGGCGAGGAGAGCCGCCTCATCCGCATGCAGCTGGACGAGCTGATGGAGGACGTCCCCCGCGAGAAGGCCGCCGTCGTCTACGACTACGAGCGGAGCGGCGACCCCGCGGCCTCGTCCACGGCCCTCGAACGGCTCGGGCAGCTCGAGTACGCGAGGCTGCTCGAGTTCGAGGAGCTCGCCGAGCTCCTCGGCTACCGGGACACGAACCCGCTCGACCACACCGTGCAGCCGCGCGGCTACCGCGTCCTCTCCCGGATCCCGCGCCTTCCCGACTCGGTGATTCGCCACGTCGTCCGCGACTTCGCGAGCCTCGACGCGGTCGTCCGCGCCAGCCACCGCGACCTCGAGGCGGTCGACGGCGTCGGCTCGGTGCGAGCCCGCGAGATCCGCGAGGGCCTGCGGCGCCTGCAGGAGCACAATCTCGTGGATCGGTACCTGCAGCTCTAGCGGCCCCGAAGGCGGGGGCCCACGGGGGAACCATGGGTTCCCCCGTGCTAAATCTCGTGGATCGGTACCTGCAGCTGTAGCGCGAGCCCACTACCAAAGTCAAGTTGCCCGGAAGCTGGCTTACCAAGCGGGTTTCCGGTAGAATGGCGACACTTCCGCAGGCGTCCGGGCGCTGTTTCGTTGCGCCTACGTTTCATATAGAGGAGGAGAGGCTTGTACAAGGTCGGCGATAAGGTCGTCTACCCCCATCACGGCGCGGGGACCGTGGTGAAGAAGGAGACGAGGACGATCCTGGGGCAGGAGCGCGAGTACCTCACGATCAAGATCCTGCACAACGACATGACGGTGAACGTCCCCACCGAGAACGCCGACCGCGTCGGTCTCCGCAAGGTGATCGACGAGGAGATGGTCGTCCGGGTCGTCAAGGTTCTCCACGGCAACGGGACGAAGATGCCCAAGAACTGGAATCGCCGCTTCAAGTACAACCGCGACAAGATGAAGACCGGCGACATCTTCGAGCTCGCGGAGGTCGTCCGGAACCTGTCGCTGCGCGACCAGGAGAAGGGCCTCTCCACCGGGGAGAAGCAGATGTTCGTGAAGGCGAAGAAGATCCTCGCCTCCGAGTTGATGTACGCCAAGGGCATGGACGAAGAGGACGCCGCGGTCTGGCTCGACGAGGAGCTGGACTCGGTCGGCGCCACGGTCGCCACGTAGTCCCACTCCCCGAGCGGGCCGCGCAGGCATCCTTTCCGGATGGCGCGTCTCGTCGTCCTGCTCGTCTCCGCCGCCCTGGCGACGGCAACCGCCGGCTGCGGCGGCGACGAGCCTGCCGAGCCCGAGCTCGTCCCCTCGGCGTTCAAGGAGGTCGTGCTGGCGGCGCTCCAGCGGGCCGACCTCGAGCCCCAGCCCGGCTACGACCTGAACGTCAGCGCCTTCGCCGGCCCGAACCGCGTCGACCTGGCGATCAACGACGACTTCGACGAGTACGAGGCAGACCCCGGGCGGCAGGACGAGATCGTCGCCGGGATCGTCCAGGAGGCGCAGCAGCGCCTGGACGCCGGGGTCGCCGACCTGACGTTCGAGGACGCGAAGGAGGACGTGCTGCCGCTGCTCCAGGCCCGGTTCGACCTGCGCAACTACGGCTTCGAGCCGGCGAGCACCGAGGCCCCGGGTGATCTGAGGGTGGTCTACGTCGTCGACACCGGCGACTCGACGACCGTCCTCACGCCCGAGGACGTCGAGCGGTGGGGAACCTCCCTGGAGGAGCTCGACGAGGTCGCGCTCGCCAACCTCGAGCGGCGGACCGACGAGGCCGACCCGCTCCTGTGCGAGCCGTCGGGGGCCTGGGAGCTCTGCGGGTGGTCGACGTCCGACGGGTACGACGCCACGCGCATGATCGTCCCGGGCCTGCGCCGCCAGATCGTGCGAGAGTACGACGGCGAGCCCGCCGTGTACGCCGTCCCCATGGACAACGTCTTCGTCGCCCTCCCGCGCCTGGCGATCGACCAGGCGGGCTCGGAGGACCTCCTGCGCAAGAAGGTCGAGCGCGACTTCCAGACCTCCGACAACCCCGTCAGCCCCGAGCTCTTCGTCGAGCGCGACGGCGAGCTCGCCCTCCTCGGGTGAGCTCGCGCGGCGGCTCGGGTGTCTGGGCCGTGCTCGTGGCGGCCGGTCGCGGCGAGCGGTTCGGCGCCGACCGGCCCAAGGCGTTCACGAACCTGGCCGGCCGGCCGCTCCTGGCCGAGAGCCTCGAGCGGCTCGAGGCCTCCGACTGGGTGGAGGCCATTGTCGTCGTCGCGCCGCCGGAGTGGGAAGAGCCGAGCATCCTGCTCGCGGAGGAGCTCGGCGCCGGGAAGGTGAACGCCGTCGTGACGGGCGGCGAGACGCGCGCCGGCTCAGTCAGGGCGGGCGTCGCGGAGGTGCCCGAGACGGCCGCCGTGGTCGTCGTCCACGACGCCGCCCGTCCGCTCCTGCCCGAGGATGTCCTCGAGCGCGTCGTCACCGCGCTCGGCGAGGGTTGGGAGGGCGCCGTCCCCGCGCTCCCGCTCGCCGACACCGTGAAGCGCGCCGAGGGAGAGACCGTCGTCGAGACGCTCGACCGCACGGGCCTCTACGCCGTACAGACGCCGCAGGCCTTTCTCGCCGACGCGCTTCGCCGGGCGCTCGCCGGCGAGGCGGAGGCGACCGACTGCGCCGGCCTGGTCGAGGCCTCCGGCGGCCGGGTGCGCCTCGTCGAGGGCGACCGGGGGCTCGTCAAGGTCACCGGCCCCGCCGACCTCGACTTCGTCGAGGCGCTCCTGCGGCCCGAGTCGTGATCGTCGACTACCACCTGCATCTGCGCGGGGCTGCGAACGGCCGCGAGGGGCCGGTCGAGCTGACAGCCGCCGCCGTCGAGCGGTTCGTGGAGCAGGCCGCGGCGCGCGGCGTGGACGAGATCGCCTTCACGGAGCACATGTACTACTTCCGCCAGGCCGAGCCGTTCCTCGACCATCCGTACCAGCGCAGCCGCGTCGCCCACGACCTCGACGACTACTGCGAGGCCGTGCTGGCCGCGCGGGCGAAGGGGCTTCCCGTAAAGCTCGCGCTCGAGGTCGAGTGGCTGCCAGGCCGCGAGGACGAGCTCGCCGAGGCGCTCGGCCCCTACCCGTGGGACTTCCTGCTCGGCTCCGTCCACCTCCTCGATGGCGAGGCGGTCGACCTGGAGCCCGGCGTCTGGGAGGGTTCGACCGTGGAGGAGATCTGGCGCCGCTACTTCGCCGAGCTCGCCGCGCTCGCGCGGAGCGGGCTCGCCGACGTGCTCGCCCACCCCGACCTCGTGAAGATCTTCGGCCGCCGGCCGGCGCCGGAGACGGTCGAGGCCTGCCACGAGGAGGCGGCCGCGGCCGCAGCCGAGGCCGGGGTCGCCGTCGAGGTCTCCACCGCCGGCCTGCGCAAGCCGGTCGGTGAGCTCTACCCGGACGCGGCGTTCCTCGTCCGCTGCCGCGAGCTCGGCGCCGGCGCGACGCTCGCCTCCGACGCGCACGTCGCGCAGGACGTCGGCCGCGACTTCGACGCGGCGCTCGACCACCTGCGCGCCGCAGGCTACGACACGGTGACCGTCCTCGCCGGCCGCGAGGCGCGGCAGGAGCCGCTGGGATGAGCCGCCTGCGGGTCGGCATCGGCGTGGACGCTCACGGATTCTCGGAGGGCGCGCGACTCGTCGTCGGGGGCGTCGAATTGCCCGGCGAGGCCGGTCTCGCGGGTCACTCCGACGGCGACGTCGTCGCTCATGCGCTCGTCGACGCCGTGCTCGGCGCCGCCGGCCTCGGCGACATCGGCAGCTTCTTCCCCTCGGACGAGGCCGAGTGGGAGGGGGCCTCGTCCCTGCTCTTCCTTGCGCGGGCGATGGCCGCCGTCCGCGGGGCCGGTTACGAGCTCGTGAACGCGGACTGCGTCCTCGTCGGCGAGCGGCCCCGGATCGCGACGGTGCGGGGGGAGATGGAGGCGGCCCTGGCCGGCGCGCTCGACGTCGGCCCGGAGCGCGTTTCCGTGCGCGCGACCACGACCGACGGCCTCGGCTTCACTGGCCGCGGGGAGGGTCTGGCGGCGCAAGCGGTTGCGCTCCTGGAGGCGCGTCAATGAGGCGCGCGCGCAGGCTCGCCCGGGCCGCGGGCATCGCTCTCCTCGGCGCGGCGATCGTCACCGAGCTGCGCAAGCCTTCTGCGGAGCGCACCTGGCACGGCCGCCTGGCAGGCTTCGTCCCGTACGACCTGCGCCCGCCCACGGCCGGGCGCGTCAGGGCCGCCTGGTGGAACCCGGACGAGCCGTGCATCTTCACCGACCGCGTCTTCGGCGTCGGCTGGGCGGTCAATGTGGGGCGCCTCGTGCGCCTCGCCCGCGAGCGACGGGGCTGACCGGGCCTTCCGCCTGGCCGGCGTCCGGCCGCTCCAGCCGCTCCAGCCGCTCGTTCAGCTCGCTGAGGAGTGCCAGGATCTCGGTCTCCTCACGCTCGATCAGACGCTCCTCGGCGCGCACCTCGCCGATGATGATCGAGGCCATCGTCGCGGTGACGAAGGCCAGGGCGGCGAACCCGAGGAGCATGAGGCCCGCACCCACCGCCCGGCCCGCCGCCGTCGAAGGCACGAAGTCCCCGTAGCCGACCGTCGTGATCGTGGTGATCGCCCACCAGATGCCCTCGCCGAGGTGCTCGAAGCGCTCGGGCTCGAGGGTCGAGATGAGCCAGCCCCCGAGGAGGACGCCCGTGCCGGTCACGATGGCCGCCAGCCCGAAGGCCTGGACGAGCGTCAGGCGTCTGCGGAAGACCACGGTTCGAGCGTAGTCGCCGCCTGCGGCCTGGCCATCGGGGTTCGCCGCATCCGGGCTTCGGCTTTCTCCTCAGTCCGGGAGCCGCACGGTGCCGTCGACCACGGCGACGAGTCCGTCGCGCTCGAGGGCGGCCACGGCAGCGGCGTCCAGGGCGGCGGCTGCGCGGGGCCGCGCCGCGACCGCCCGGAGCACCCGCGCGCGCCGTTGGCGGAAGGAGCCCTCGAACGGCCCCTGTCGCCGCAGCGGCTCGTAGCGCCGCCCCCGCGACGGGCACGCGGAAGCCAGCGGGCAGGCGCCGCAGCGCGGGACGCGGGCCAGGCAGACGGTCGCCCCGAGATCCATCAGCGCCTGCCCGCACCCCGGCCCGAAGCGATAACCGGTCCGCTCGTGCACGCGCCGGACGTTCGTGTCCTCGGGGAGCACGGGCGTCCCGAAGGCGAACGCCGCGACCGCATCCGCGGTGTACCGCCCGACGCCGGGCAGCTCGGTGAGGTCCTCCGGCCAGCCGTCCGCCGCGATCCGCTGCGCCGCGCGGTGGAGGTTGACCGCGCGCCGGTTGTACCCGAGCCCCTGCCATTCGCGGATGACGTCGCCGGCCGGCGCGGCCGCGAGCGCCCCGACGGTCGGCCAGCGCCCCAGCCAGGCGAGGTAACGCGGGACGACGCGCTCCACCTGTGTCTGCTGGAGCATCACCTCGCTGACGAGGATCGCGTACGGGTCACGCGTGTGGCGCCAGGGAAGATCGCGCCCGTGCCGGCGGAACCAGTCGAGGAGGAGCGAGTCCACGGCTCGCTACGCGACCACTCGCCGCGCTGCCGCCTCGAAGCCCGCCCGATGCTCGGCGCTCGCCGTGAGAGTCGCCGCAGCCTCCTCGCGTTCGCCGCGCCCGGCGGCGGCGACGGCGTCCTGGAGCGCACCGAGGGCTGCCTCCGCCTCGCGCGTGACGGCCGAGCCGTCGCCGAAGAGCAGCGAGACGGGGCCGACGAACGGCGTCACCTCGCCGGCCAGGTGGGCGGCGTTGCGAAGCGCACCCTCGTCCCCGGGGTGCCCGAGGGCGAAGCGGGCGGCATCGGTGGCGCCGTTGAACCGCTTGGCGAAGTCGCTCGCCGCCTCGACGCGCCTCGTCTGGAGCTGCCCCCGGCGTTGCGAGCTGATGTTCATCCAGGCGACGAGGACGGCTGCGGTGCCCGTGACTAGCGCAGCCGAGACGCTGAGGACGACGGTTTGCCAGGTCACCACGGCGAGGGACGGTACCAGTGCGGACGCCCGGAGCCGTCCTGGCCGTCGGGCACGATGGCCGGCGTGAGCGACCTTCTCCTCGTCACCTACGCCGGGGCACGAAGCCCGGTGCGCACCTACACGTCGTACCAGGCGCCGGCCGACGAGCCCACGACCGTTTCCGGCTACCTCTATGGCAGACATCCCGCTGAGGCTGATCGGTCGGACGATGCTCGTCCCGCCGTTCCGGCTCGAGAAGCACGGTCAGGCCTACGTCAGCCGCTCTGAGCTCGTCGTCGACCTGACCGCGCTGCGCCCCGGCGCCTACCGCGTCGTGGCCGTGCAGAACTTCCATGTCGAGGATCGAAGCCCGGCGCTCGACGAGTGCGCCGCGGGCGTCTTCCTGGCCGCGCGTGCCGGCCACGGCGGCTGGGAGCAGCCGGAGACGTTTCCCGCGGAGTGCCGCACGCTCGCGGTGATCGGCTACCTCCAGGTCGGGCGCGCGCCGCGCGTCTGCACAGCCTGATGGTCGCCAACACGGTCGAGCGGGAGTTCGACGTCGTCGAGGTGACGAACGAGATGCCGTGGAACCGGATCGGCGGCGTCGGCACGGTGATCGAGAACCTCATGAGCGGGCTCGCGGCGACGGGCACGAGGGCCCTCTGGTTCCTCGTCGACCACGACTACCGCGCCCGGGACGTCGAGTCGATCCTGGCCCGCTACGACGCGGTGGCGGTGGGCACGCACGACGACCTCTGCCGTTTCGACACCCCGGTCGTGCACCTGCACTCGTACGCGGTCAACGAACGTCTCCTCGACGCGCTCGCCGGCCGGCCGATCGTCTTCACCGTCCACTCCCTCCTCGCGGAGGAGGAGCGTTCGAACGAGGTCGACCTGGCGGGCGCCGTCCGCTGGCAGGAGCAGCTGATCGCCGAGTGCGACCGTGTGGTCCTCATCTCCGAGGCCGAGCTGGGGCACTACCGGCGGCTGGGGTACGAGCGCCTCAACCCCTCCGTGACCGTAGTGCACAACGGCGTTCGGCGGCCGGGCCGCTTCCGGTCTCCGCGCGCGCGGGACACGCTTGGCTACTGCGGCCGGCTCGTTCCGCGGAAGCATCCCGAATATGTCCAGATGATCCTGCGCGAGCCGGGCTTCGAGCGCTGCCGGGCGCTCGTCGCCGGCAAGGCGTTCAGCGTCTACGCCCGCGACCTCGTGGGCAGGCTGGGACTCGAGCAGCGGGCTCGCTACCTGGGCTGGTGCGGCGGCGAGCGCCTCGAGGCCTTCTATGCCGGCATCGACGTGCTCGCCCTCCCTTCGGTCTACGAGCCGTTCGGGCTGGTCGCGCTCGAGGCGGCCGCCCGCGGCGTTCCGGTCGTGTGCACCCCCGTCGACGGGCTGGTCGAGGTGCTCGGGGAGCATGCGCTGTACGTCGTGGACGACTCCTACGAGAGCTTCCGGGACGGGATGCGGCGGTGGCTCGCCGCCGACGGCGGGGAGTTGGCCGCCCTGGCCGAGGGCGCGTTCGCTCGGTATGTCGAGCGCTTCACCGACGTCGCCATGGCCAATGCCTACCGCGACGTCTTCGGAGCGGTCGCGTGACCGGAGACCCGGGCGCACTGCTACCGGGGCCAGCCGAGCTCGTGGGCGGCAGCGCTCTCGAGCTCGATTCGCTCCGTCTCCTCGGCGTGCGCAGGCTCCACGGAGAGCACGCCGAGCTCGGCGAGGAACGGCGCGAGGTAGCGGCCGACGATCTTCCCGGGCGGCCACCAGAGCGCCTCCTCTGACGCCTCCGAGGTCTCGCCGCGGCCGCCCGCGAGCTCGACGCGCAGGAAGGTCGGCGCGTCACCCGTGAGGAGGAGCGCGCGGAGGACCGGCCGGAAGGGCCGCGGCTCGACGGGGGCGCCGGCGGCCGCCGCGATCGTCTCCGCGACCGCGTCGGCCTGCTGCGCGGCGAGCCCGCCCTGCTTGATCGGAAACGCGGTCAGGTCGCCGGCCGCGTACACGTCGACGACGCCCGGCACGCGCCCGTGCGGGTCCGTCGGGACGAAGCCCGTGCGGTCGCGCGGCACGCCCGCGATCTCCGGGGCGCTCAGGCGGGGGAGGGAGACGACACCGTCGACCGGCAGCACTCCCCCGCGGACGACCAGGCCCTCTTTGCCGAAGCTCTCCGCGTACGTGCTGGCGCGGAGCTCGATGCCCCGTTCGGAGAGGGCGGTGCCGACGGCTCCGCTGGCCTTCGCCCCGAAGAGCGCGAGCGGCGCCGGCTCCGAGGTCACGAAGGCAAGCTCGGCGGAGACGTCCCGGCGCTCGAGCTCGGCCGCCGTCTGGAGCGCGAGCTCGTAGAGCGGAAGCGGCCAGACGATTCCGGTTGGGACTGCAAACGCGAGGCGGCGCAGCTCGCCGCGCTCGACCGCGTCGAGGAGGCGCCGTAGGGCCTCGCCGTCCGCCGGGCCGCGGAAGGTCAGCGAACCGGGAACCGCGATCTCCGGCCGGGCGCCGCACGCGAGCACGACGGCGTCGTAGGCGATGGCCGGGCCGCTGCGGAGCTGGGCGGTGTGGGCGTCGGGGTCGAGCCCGACCACCTCGCCCGGCGTCAGGTCGGCCCCCGCGCTGCGTGCGAGGTCGGCCAGCTCCCAGCGGCGCACCGGCTCTCCTCCGAACGGCTCGGAGACGGCGAGCGGGCGGTAGAAGAAATGAGGCTCGGGCGCGACGATCTCGACGCCGACCCGGCCCGCGCCGAGGGCCCGCAGGGCGAGCGCGGTCTCGAGCCCGGCGACGCCGCCGCCCACGACGAGCACGCCGACGTCGAACCGGCTGGGGGCAGCTGTCCGCGTCATGTTCCGCCAGCGTGCCGCTCCCGGCGCAGTCCCGCATCCGGGATTCCCCGGAGCGGCCGACCGTGATCTTCCACTACCCCGGTGCCGACGGCGCCAGGATGCGGTACCAGGCCAGCGTCATCAGCCCGTCCTCGAAGTTCGACGCCGCGCTCGTGTTCGTCACCTCGATCCGCGTCTCGAGCGGGTTTCCGCACGGGACGTGCCGATCGCCACGCCGATCGCCAGGAGCGCAGCCGTGCGCCACCGGCGCGACACGGTCCCCTTGCTCATGGTCTCCTCCAGATGGGCCGCTAGAAGCGCCAAGCAAAGCACTTCGTGCAGAACGGCGCAATACCCGCGCGGCTAGGGTTCGGCGGTGATCGCCCAGCTCGACAGGGAGCAGATCGACGACCTCCTGCGCGCGCAGGTCGTGGGCAGGGTCGGCTGCCACGCCGACGGGCTCACCTACGTGGTCCCGGTCATCTACGCCTACGACGGCGAGGCGTTCTACGTCTACACCGTCGAAGGCCAGAAGGTGCGCATGATGCGCGCGAACCCGCGCGTCTGCTTCGAGGTGGACGAGTACGAGGCGGGCAGCTGGCGCAGCGCGATCGTGCAGGGCCGCTACGAGGAGCTGGACGGCGCGGAGGCCGAGCGGGCGCTGGCGCGTCTCGCCGAGCGCTTCGCCTCACGCGCCGGCGGCCGCCGCCCCCGGGCCGAGGGCACACCGGTCGCCTTCCGCATCGTCATCGACGAGATCACCGGACGCGCCGTCAGGCGCGAGTCCCCGACCTAGTTCCAGCGAAGCCCGCGGAGCTGGGAGAGGTCGAGGTTCCCGCCGGAGAGGACGCAGACGACCTTCGTCCCGGCCGGCGCCTCGACGAGGCCGGAGCGGAGCGCGGCCACGGGGGCCGCGGCGGCGCCCTCGACCACGAGCTTGCAGCGCTCCATCGTCCAGAGCACGTTCTCGAAGATGACCGCGTCGGGCACCGCGACGACGTCGTCCACGAACCGCCGGACGAGCTCGAACGTGTGCGCGCCGACGCGCTTCACACGCAGGCCGTCGATGATCGTGTCGCACCGGTCGAGCGTCACCAGCTCCCCCGCCTCGACGCTCCGCTGCATGGCCGGCCCGTCGGAGGACTCGACGCCAACGATCCGGAGGTCCGGCCGCTCGCGCTTGAGCGCCGCCGCGACGCCCGAGATCAGCCCGCCGCCGCCGATCGGGACGACGACGATCTCCGCCTCGGGCCAGTCCTCGTGGATCTCGAGCCCGACCGTGCCCTGCCCGGAGATCAAATCGAGGTCGTCGAACGGGTGCACGTACGTGAGGCCCTCAGAGGCAACGAGCTGGCGCGCCTTCGCGTCGGCGTCGTCCCAGATCGACCCGTGGAGGACGACCTCGGCGCCGTACCCGCGGGTCGCCTCGATCTTCGCCGGTGTCGCGTTCTCGGCCATGCAGACGACCGCCCGGACGCCGAGCATCGCGGCGGCGAGTGCCACGCCCTGCGCGTGGTTTCCGGCCGAGGAGCAGACGACGCCGCGGTCGCGCTCCTCCTGCGTGAGCCGCGCCAGCTTCACGAGCGGTCCGCGGATCTTGTACGAGCCGGTGCGCTGGAAGAGCTCCGTCTTCAGGCGGACGTCGAAGCCCGTCTCCTCGCTCAGCGTGCGCGAGCCGAGAAGCGGCGTCCGGTGCACGTGCGGCGCCACCAGCGGCAGGGCCGCGCGGGAGTCGGGGAGGGAGGTGACGCTCATGGCGTGGAGCCTACTCCGCCGTTACAGTGCCGGGCGAGATGGCGGTGAGGTCCTTCCTCAAGGTGCCCGACATCCCGGGCCCCAGCGTGGTGGCCCAGCACAAGGGCGAGATCGAGGTCCTCGGCTACAGCTGGGGGATGTCGCAGTCCGGCAGCTTCGTAACCGGCGGAAGCGGCGCCGGCAAGGCCGAGTTCGAGGACCTCCTGCTCGTGGCGCGGACGAGCGAGGCCTCGCCGCTCCTGTGGGAGGCGTGTGCGAGCGGCAAGCACTTCCCGACCGCCGTCCTCACCAGCCGACGCGGCGGCAAGCAACCCCTCGACTTCCTGAAGATCACGCTCATGGACGTCGTCGTCACCTCGTACGACCTCGACGCGGCGGACGAGGAGCCGCCGCTCGACCAGTTCACGGTCGGGTACGCGAAGATCGAGACGGAGTTCACGCCGGTCGACAAGTCCGGCAAGCCCAAGCCGCCCGTCAAGTCCGGCTGGGACATCAGGCGCAACACGAAGGCCTAGGCTCTGTGGTCAAGGTGCGGTTCGCGCCGAGCCCGACGGGGTCGCTCCACCTCGGCGGGGCGTTGACGGCCGTCGCCAACCGGCGCTTTGCCGACGAGCATGGCGGCGCCCTCGTCCTGCGGATCGACGACACGGACGCGGCCCGCGCGGTGCCGGGCGCCGAGGCAGGGATCCTCCGTGACCTCGAGTGGCTGGGGATCGAGTGGGACGAGGGCCCGGTCCGCCAGAGCGCGCGGGCCGCCCGCCACGTCGAGGCCGCCCGGGGGATCGGCGCCGTCGACGCCGAGGGCGCCGTGCGCTTCGGGCGCGCCACCCTCGTCCGGCCGGACGGGCGCCCGACCTACCAGCTCGCCTCCGTCGTGGACGACCTCGATCTCGGCATCACCCACGTGATCCGCGGCAAGGACCTCCTGCCGAGCACCGCGCTCCAGGTGGAGATCGCCCGCGCCCTCGGCGCGGAGCCGCCGGAGTACGTCCATCACGGCCTGCTGGTCGGGGACGACGGCCGCAAGCTCTCCAAGCGCGAGCGGGCCGCGTCCGTCACCGGCCTCCGCGAGCTCGGCATCCCGGCCGAGGCCGTCCGCGCCTACCTGGAGGAGCTCGGCCTCCCGCGCGGCGACGTCCGCTTCGACGAGGCGCGCCTGCGCCGGCTGGCCGTCGAGGCGCTCGGCGCCCTTTCCGACGAGGAGCTGGCCGCCCGCGCCGGGGCCGATCAGCGCTTCGGCCCAGCTCTTCGCGGCGCTCGCGACCTCGTCGAGGCGCGGGAGACCGCCGGGCGGCTCGCGCGCCGCCCCGAGCCCGCCGCGACGGCGTCGCCCGAGACTCTGCGCCGCTTCAGGGAGCTCCGCGAGGGCGCCCCGGACGACCTCGACAAGGAGACGGCGAAGGTGATCGTCCGCGAGCTGAAGGCCGTCGGCGGCGACCTGCGGGCGCTTCGCCTGGCGCTCACCGGCGCCGAGCGGGGCCCCGAGCTCTGGGCGGTGCTGGTGGCGCTCCCGCGCGAGGAGGCTCTCGCCCGGGCGGCTCTGCCCGGCTGAGCTCCGGCTGCATCTCCCGGAGCGTCGCCAGGAACGACTCGGCCGCGCCGCCGGCCGCGCTGCGGTCCCGCCGGCGCACGGCCACGATCTGGCGGCGGAGCGGCTCGGCGTCCTCGATCTCGACCCGCCGAAGGAGGCCCGCATCGAGCTCGTCCGCCACGGCGGTGTAAGGGATCAACGCGACCCCGAACCCCTGCTGCACCATCTTCTTGGCGGCGTCGATGTTGTCGAGCTCCATGACCGCCTCGGGCCGGACGCCGGCGCCGCGGAAGACGGCGTTCGTCAGCTCGGAGTAGCTCGAGGTCCGGTCGAAGAGGACGAGCTGCTCGCGGGAGATCTCGTCGAGGCTGATGCGGCCGCGGACGGCGAAGCGGTGGCCCGGCTCGACCACGAGGATGACGCGGTCCTCGTACAGGGGCGTGCTGAGGATGTCCGGGTGCCGGAGCTCGCGGACGAGCCCGATGTCGACCTGCTCGCGCAGCACGAGCTCGAGCACCTCCTCCGAATGGCCGGTGCGGACGCTGACGCTCACGCGGGGGTGGCTCGTGGCGAAGCGCTTGAGGATCCCCGGGAGGACGTAGGTCGAGACGGCGGGCGCCGCGCCGAGGGCGAGCCGGCCCGCGCCGCCGCGCTCGAACGCGTTCACGATCCGGCGCCCGTCGGCGATGGTCTCGAGCGCCTTGACCGCGTGGGGGAGGAACACCTCGCCCGACTCCGTCAGCTTCATGCCCCGAGGCGTTCGCACGAAGAGCTTCGTGTCGAGGTCGCGCTCGAGGCGCTGCAGCCGTGCGGTCAGCGCCGGCTGGGTGACGTACAGCGCGTCGGCCGCCCGGCTGACCGTCCGCGTGCGCGCAACCTCGACGAACGCCTCGAGCTGCGCGAGAAGCATAAATACAGTCTATATCCAAAATCGAAAGAAACGATTTGGTAAATACCTGGGCGCCGCCTACCATGGATCCATCGGGTTATGGAAGCTGCTTCGATCGACACCACCGCCTTCGGCCACGGACTTCGTGACGTTCCGCGCAAGGATGCGACGATCCTCGTCCTGAGCTCGGCCGAGCTGGCCGAGTGCACCTGCCCGGATCTCTGCGACCGCGACCACGACCGCGACTAGCGTGCGCACGGAGGGCACGGAGGTTGCCGGGCTGGAGCTCCGCGCGCCCGTGGAGGGCCGCGACCAGGAGATCCTGAGCGCGGACGCGCTTGCGTTCGTCGCCGAGCTCCACCGCCGCTTCGACAGCACGCGCCGCCGGCTCCTCGCCGCCAGGGCCGAGCGCCAGGCGCGCATCGACGCGGGCGAGCTGCCCGACTTCCTCCCCGAGACGCGCGAGATCCGCGAGGGCGACTGGCGGGTGGCGCCCGTTCCGGCAGACCTGCAGGACCGCCGGGTCGAGATCACCGGGCCCGTCGACCGCAAGATGGTCATCAACGCGCTCAACTCGGGCGCCCGCTGCTTCATGGCCGACTTCGAGGACGCGAACACCCCGACGTGGCGGAACAACCTCGACGGCCAGGCGAACCTGATCGACGCGATCGAGCGGACGATCGAGCTCGACACCGGCGAGAAGAGCTATCGCCTCGGCAACGACCCCGCGGTTCTGCTCGTCAGGCCGCGCGGCTGGCACCTGCCGGAGCGCCATGTACTCGTGGACGACGACCAGGTCGCGGGAAGCCTCTTCGACTTCGGCCTCTACCTCTTCCACAACGGCCGGCGCCTGCTCGACAAGGGCAGCGGGCCGTACCTCTACCTCCCCAAGCTGGAGAGCCACCTCGAGGCGCGCCTCTGGAACGACGTCTTCGTCTTCGCCGAGGAGGAGCTCGACCTGCCGCCGGGGTCGATCAGGGCCACGGTCCTGATCGAGACGATCCTCGCCGCGTTCGAGATGGAGGAGATCCTCTTCGAGCTGCGCGACCACTCCGCGGGCCTGAACGCCGGACGCTGGGACTACATCTTCAGCATCATCAAGAAGTTCAGGGAGAGGGACGAGTTCGTACTCCCGGATCGCGCGCAGGTGACCATGACGGTCCCCTTCATGCGCGCGTACAGCGAGCTCCTCGTCAAGACGTGCCACCGCCGTGGCGCCCACGCCATGGGTGGCATGGCCGCGTTCGTCCCGAGCCGGCGCGACCCCGAGGTCAACGAGGTCGCCCTGACCAGGGTTCGGGAGGACAAGCAGCGCGAAGCCGGCGACGGCTTCGACGGCACGTGGGTCGCCCATCCGGATCTCGTGCCGGTGGCGACGGAGGAGTTCGACGCGGTGCTCGGCTCGCGGCCAAACCAGGTCGAGCGCCTGCGCGAGGAGGTCGACGTTGCGGCGGGCGACCTCCTCGATGTGCACGTCCCCGAGGGCGAGATCACCGACGAGGGCGTGCGCATGAACGTGAGCGTCGGCCTCCGCTACCTGGAGTCCTGGCTCCGGGGAGCGGGGGCCGTCGCCATCTACAACCTCATGGAGGACGCGGCCACGGCGGAGATCTCGCGCTCGCAGATCTGGCAGTGGCTCCGGCACGGGCGTATCGAGCGCGAGCAGGTCGTCGCGTTCGAGGACGCCGAGCTCGCCGAGGCCGGCGAGGGCCGCTGGCCCGACGCGCGCGCCCTCTTCGACGAGGTCGCCCTCTCGGAGGAGCTCGCGGAGTTCCTCACGCTGCCGGCATACGAGCTGATCGACTAGGAGGACTGCGGCATGGACAGGTGGATTGGGATCGAGCGGCCGTACACGGACGACGACGTCGAGCGTCTCCGTGGATCGGTCTGCGTGGAGCACACCCTCGCCCGACTGGGCGCCGAGCGCCTGTGGACGCTCCTGCACAGGGAGCCGTACGTGGCCGCGCTCGGCGCGCTGACCGGCGGCCAGGCCGTGCAGATGGTGCGGGCCGGCCTGCAGGCGATCTATCTCTCCGGCTGGCAGGTGGCCGCCGACGGGAACCTCGCCGGGCAGACATTCCCCGACCAGAGCCTCTACCCGTCCAACAGCGCCCCGGCACTCGTCCGCCGGCTGAACCAGGCGCTCCTGCGGGCCGACCAGATCGAGCACGCGGAGGGCAACGGCACCGGCCGCCACTGGCTGGCGCCGATCGTCGCCGACGCCGAGGCCGGCTTCGGCGGGCCCCTGAACGCCTTCGAGCTGATGCGGACGATGATCGAGGCCGGCGCCGCGGGCGTCCACTTCGAGGACCAGCTCGCCTCCGAGAAGAAGTGCGGCCACCTCGGCGGCAAGGTCCTCGTCCCGACGAGCCAGTTCGTGAGGACGCTCGTCGCCGCGCGCCTGGCCGCCGACCTCTGCGACGTTCCGACCGTGCTCGTCGCCCGGACGGACGCGCTCAGCGCCACGCTCCTGACCAGCGACGTCGACGAGCGCGACCACGCGTTCCTGACCGGCGAGCGGACGCCCGAGGGCTACTTCTTCGTCGAGGGCGGGATCGAGTCCGCCATCGCACGCGGCCTCGCCTACGCGCCGTACGCCGACCTGATCTGGTGCGAGACGTCGACGCCCGACCTGGGCGAGGCCCGCGAGTTCGCTCAGGCGATCCGCGCCGAGTTCCCGGGGAAGCTCCTCGCCTACAACTGCTCGCCCTCCTTCAACTGGAGGCGCCACCTGGACGACGCCGAGATCGCGAGCTTCCAGCAACAGCTGGGCGAGCTCGGCTACGCGTTCCAGTTCATCACGCTCGCGGGCTTCCACGCCCTCAACCACTCGATGTTCGAGCTCGCCCGCGGCTACAAGAGCGAGGGCATGACCGCCTACGTCGAGCTGCAGCAGCGCGAGTTCGCGAGCGAGGAGGTCGGCTACACGGCCACCCGGCACCAGCGCGAGGTCGGGGCCGGCTGGTTCGACCTCGTGGCGGAGACCGTCAGCGGCGGCGAGAGCTCGACGCTGGCCCTCCGCGGCTCCACCGAGGAGGCGCAGTTCGTCGACGCCTGACCTGCTGCTACTCTGAGTGCGAGGTCGCCGCAAGGCGCGGCGGCCGCGAAGGCTTCGAGGCCTCGGCATCTGCCGGGGCCTCTTCGTTTTTCGAGACCGAAGGAGATGACATGAACCAGCTCGCTGTATCCACCGTCCTCACCGTGGAGGACGACCCGATCGTGCGCGACGACCTGCGCACCCTGCTCGAGCGCGAGGGGTTCGCGGTGCTCGCCGGGGCCCGCGACGGCGTCGAGGCCGTCGAGCTCGCCCGCGAGCATCGCCCGGACGTGATCCTGCTCGACCTCTCGCTCCCGCGGCTCGGCGGGGTCGAGGCGGCCCTGCGCATCCGGGAGGAGCGCGACGTCCCCATCGTCGCCCTGACCGGCTATTCGGAGATGCTCGTCGAGCGGGCCCTCGAGGCCGGAGCCAGCGGCTACGTGCGCAAGCCGTTCGCCGGCGGAGAGGTCGTGACCGCCCTGAGAGACGCGCTTCGCTCCCACGCGGAGCGGTCGGTCGACGCCCGGCGAGACGAGTCGCGGCGGGCCCTCGTCCGGCTCACGGAGCTGCTCGGGTACTCCGAGGAGATGGCCGCGGAGCTGGAGCGGCGCGCCTTCGCCGACGGCAAGGTCTGGCGCCTCGTTGATCAGGGGCCTTCGGACGAGCCGGTGACGGGGTCGTCCGGACATGACCTCGCCTCGCCCTCGAGCCAGCCTCCTTCGTCGTCCGGATAGAAGGACATCGTCGCGACGGTGCGGTCGTCCTCCCGGGCGCGGAAGACGGCCTCGGCCTGCTCCGGATAGCCGGCGGGCTCGATGACGACATCCGGGTCGATGCTCACGAAGCTCTCGAGGCTGCTGCGGGCGAGAGCCGCGAGCTCGCTCCGGTCGGTCGCCACTCTCTGAGGCGGGTCGCCGTGCGTCGACTCCTCGGTCTCGCAGTCGGTGAGCTCCGTCGAGACCCAGATGCCTGTGTCGACCACCTCGAAGGGTGCCGACCCGACAGCCGCCCCCGCGCCGCCGTCCAGGTAACAGGTGGCGACCCAATCTCCCGGTCCCACGGCGGCCACGTGCTCGGAGGACCCCGCCCGTGCCTCGAGGCCGGTGCCGTCGCTCGGGCCCCGCTCGATCGTGACATGGGCCGCGCGAGCGGTTTCGTTCACAACCGCGAGATGAAGACCGTCCAGCTGTGCCTGCACGACGGGAGTGAGGACCTCGAAGCCCGCCTCCTCGCACCGCATTCGAACGGTGTCGGCGTGGGCTCCGGTGCCTCGTGGGCTCTCCTGTTGACCGCACCCCACCATGGAGGCTGCCGCCAGGGCTGCGAGGACTAGTGCGTTTCGTCTCATGCTTTCTTGGACGAGCGAAAGAGGCGGAAGGTTCCCGCCACCGGCTATAACCACGAACCGTGGTCCTGTACGACTCGCTCACCCGCGCCAAGCAGGAGCTGCCCCCGCCTCCCGGGCCCATCCGGATGTACGTCTGCGGGCCGACCGTGTACCAGCGGATCCACGTGGGCAACGCACGGCCGTACGTCGTCTTCCTCTGGCTGAAGCGCTGGCTGGAGCACCGCGGCTACGCCGTCACGCTGGTCGAGAACGTCACCGACGTCAACGACAAGATCTACGAGGCCGCCGACAAGCAGGGGATCGGAAGCGCTGAGCTCGCCGAGGCGGCGACGCGCTGGTACGTCGAGGACACGGACGCGCTCGGCCTGGGCCGGCCCGACCACGAGCCGCTCGCCAGCGAGTCCATCCCGGAGATCGTCGCGCTGATCGAGGAGCTCGTCGGCCGCGGGCTGGCGTACGAGTCCAGCGGCGACGTGTACTTCCGGGTCGCCGCCTATCCGGCATACGGCGAGCTGTCCGGCGCGAAGCTCGAGGACATGGTCGCGCAGGAGCCGAGCGACCTGAAGGAAGACCAGCGCGACTTCGCCCTCTGGAAGGCGGCCAAGCCGCACGAGGACACCTCCTGGCCCTCGCCCTGGGGCCGGGGGCGGCCCGGCTGGCACATCGAGTGCTCGGCCATGGCCGAGAAGCTCCTCGGCCCCGTGTTCGAGATCCACGGCGGCGGGATCGACCTCCGCTTCCCGCACCACGAGAACGAGCTCGCCCAGTCGCGCGGCGCCGGGCGCGAGTTCGCGCGGCTCTGGGCCCACAACGGCCTGCTCGAGCTGGCGCAGGAGAAGATGTCGAAGTCGCTCGGGAACATCGTCTCGCTCCGGGAGGCGCTGGAGAGGCACGGGCGGGAGGCGATCCTCCTCCTCTTCCTGGGCGCCCACTACCGCCGGCCGGTGGAGTACTCGGACGAGGCGATGGAGTCGGCCCGCCGGCAGGCGGCGACGTTCCGGAGCGCCTTCCGCCATCCGGTCGAGCCGGGCGGCGAGGCGCGGTGGGAGGACCTCGCCGATGCCCTCGAGGACGACTTCAACACCCCCGAGGCGCTCGCCCTCCTGCACGCCTGGAGGGAGAACGGCCGGCTCGAGGAGCTGCGCCGGGGTCTCGACCTCTTCGGCCTCGGCGACCTGGCGCTCGTCCCCGAGCCCTCGCCGGAGGCGATCGTTCTCCGCGACGAGCGCCAGCTCGCCCGCGACCGCCGCGACTTCGCCGAGGCGGACCGCCTCCGTGAGGAGCTGGAGCGCCTCGGCTGGCGGGCCGACGACACCGCCGGGGGAACCGTCCTCTTCCCGCTCGAGTGACCCGCGAGCTCGTCTACGGGCGGCAGCCGGTGCGTGAGGTGGTCCGCGCGGGAAAGCGGCAGGTCCTGGAGCTCCTCGTCACCGAGCGCACGCTCGGGTCCGAGCCGTGGCTTCGTGAGCTTCCCGGTCTGCGGCTCCAGGTCGTCCCGGAGCGGCGGCTCAACGAGGCGGCCGGCACCACCGACCACCAGGGGGTCGTCGCCTTCTGCGAGCCGTACCGGTACGCCGACGCGCACGGGCTCGCCGCGGGCGAGCGGCCGCTCGTCGTCTGCCTCGACCAGGTCACCGACCCTCACAACCTCGGCGCGGTTGTCCGCAGCGCGGAAGGTGCCGGCGCGAGCGGGGTCGTCGTCACCGAGCGGAACGCCGCTCGCGTGACGCCCGCCGTCTGCAAGGCCTCCGCCGGCGCGGTGGAGCATCTGCCCGTCGCCGTCGTCGTGAACCTGGGCCGCTACCTCGAGGAGATCAAGGGTCCGCGGCTCTGGGCCTGGGCGGCCGACGGCGAGGCCGAGACTCCGGTGTGGGACGCCGACCTGACGACGGGGATCGCGCTCGTGTTCGGCGCCGAGGGCAGCGGCCTGCGCCCGGGCGTCCGGCGTGCGTGCGACGACGCGTTCGCGGTGCCGCTCGCCGGCGCCGTCGAGTCGCTCAACGTCAGCGTCGCCGCCGGCGTGGCGCTCTTCGAGGCGGCCCGCCAGCGGCGCGGCGCGTGAGGGCGGCCCGGGGCCCGCTCCTCGCCTTCGCCGCCTTCGGCGCCTACTGGGGTGCCTTCGGCGTGCTCGTCCCGGACGTCAAGGAGCAGGTCGACGCCTCCGTCACCGAGCTGGGGATCGCGTTCCTCGCCGTCGCGCTGGCCGCCCTGCCGGCGATGCTCATCACAGGGCGCATCGTCGACCGCGTCGGGCCCCGGGTCCTGCCCCTGGCCCTGCTCCTCTTCGGCCTGGCCGTCCTGCTGCCCGGGCTGGCAGGCTCGGTCTGGCAGCTCACCCTCGCGCTCGTCCTCGTCGGGCTCACGTCTGGAGCCGTCGACGTGGTCATCAACGTCGCCGCGACGAACGTCGAGACCTCGGGCGGGCCGCGCGTCATGCAGATCGCCCACGCCCTCTTCTCCGTCGGGTTCCTCGTGGCCGCGATCGCCGTGGGCATCGCGCGGGGAGCCGGGGCGGGGCCGCCGGCGATCCTCGCCGGAGTTTCGGCTCTGGTGCTGATCTCCGCGGCCGTGAACAGGGGGTACCCCGTCTCGCCCCGTTCCGGGGCCCCGAGGCAGTTCACGTTCTCGCGGCGCCTGCTCGTCCTGGGGCTCCTCTGCGGGCTCGCGTTCATGATCGAGGGCGGCATCGAGAACTGGAGCGCGCTCTTCCTCGAGACCGATCTCGACGCCTCGCCGGCCGTCAGCGGGCTCGGGCCGGGGTTCTTCGCCGCCGCCATGGTGGCCGGGAGGCTGCTCGGTCAGTGGCTGGAGCTGCGGGTCGGAGACCGGCGGCTGCTGGCGACCGGGGCCCTGACCGCGTCCGGAGGGCTGCTCCTGGCGGCGGTGGCGCCGGCGATCCCTCTGGCTCTGCTCGGCTTCGCGCTGGGAGGGGCGGGCGTCTCCGTGGCAGCGCCGACGCTCTTCGGCGCGGCCGGCCGCGCCGCCTCCGAGGCCGAGCGCGGGAGCTCGGTCGCCTCCGTGACGACGGTCTCCTACCTCGGCTTCCTCGTCGGCCCGCCGCTGATCGGGGCCGTGTCGGGCGCGACCGACCTGCGCGTGGGGATCGGGCTCCTCGCGGGGATCGCGCTTCTCCTGGCCGCGACCGCCGCCTCGGCCCGGCGGACGCTTCCCGACGGCGGCGCCAGGCATCCTTAGGCGGCGGTGCTGTACCTCTTCGACGGCTACAACATCCTGCACGCGGGCTCCTTCGCCGGCCGGCGGGAGCTCGTCGACCTCCTGGCGAGCTTCGTGGCCGTCCGCGGCGCGCGCGGCGTCGTCGTCTTCGACGGCGCGGGGGAGGACGTGGTCATCGGGGCCCTGGAGGTGCGCTTCGCCTCGCCGGCCGACCCCGTGCTCGAGCGGCTCGCTGCCGAGCACCGGCGCCGGGAGGAGGTCTGGGTGGTCTCGTCCGACCAGGCCGTCCGCGGCACCGCCGGGCAGGAGACCCGCAGGCTCTCGTCGAAGGAGTTCGTCCGCGAGCTCGCCGCCGAGCGGGCGAGTGGGCCCGCGGCGGACACCGGGCCGGGGCGCTCCCAGATCGAGGACGCCCTCGACGAGTCGACGCGCGAGCGGCTCGAGCGGTTTCGCCGGAGTCGTTGAAGTTTCCAGGGCTCCTTGCTACGATCGAGACCTCAACTTGAGGGTTAGGGTTTGGGGAGAGGCCGCCGTCGGCCCCTCCGAGAGCCGATCCCAGGAGGAACCGACGTGGCCCGCCGCCAGCCCGCTACCGCCAGGACCGCCCAGGAGCGAAGCCAGCGAGAGCTCGCCGACCTGCAGCTCGTCGTCCGCGCTCGCAACGGCGACTCGGCGGCGATGGATGCGCTCATCCGCCGCTACACCGGCTTCGTCCGGCTGAAGGCGAGCTCGTACTTCCTCGCCGGCGGCGAGTCAGACGACCTGAACCAGGAGGGGCTGATCGGCCTCTACAAGGCCGTCCGCGACTTCCGCGCCGACAAGGAGACCTCCTTCCGGAGCTTCGCCGAGCTCTGCATCACGCGGCAGATCATCACCGCGATCAAGACGGCGACCCGCTTCAAGCACGCGCCGCTCAACACGTACGTCTCCTTCAGCCAGACGCCCGCCGGCCAGGACGACGGCGAGTGCACCCTCGGGGATGCGCTCCCCGGCCCCGGCGTGGACGACCCGGCCGTCTGCGTCATCTCGACGCAGGAGCTCCAGAGCCTCGTCTTCTGCCTCGGCACCGGCCTCTCGCCGCTCGAGTCCGACGCATTGCGCTACTACCTCGAGGGCAACTCCTACGAGGAGATGGCCGAGGAGCTCGGCTGCGACACGAAGACGATCGACAACGCCCTCCAGCGCGTGAAGCGCAAGGTGCTCCAGCACCAGGAGAGCCGCGCCGTCCTCGACGACTGACCCGGGCTACGATTCGGCGCAGCGCGCCGGAGTAGCTCAGCTGGTAGAGCAACCGCCTTGTAAGCGGTAGGTCGTGGGTTCGAGTCCCGCCTCCGGCTCCTGATGAAGGTCTGCATCGTGGGCGCGTCCGGGAAGCTCGGGCAGTACATGGTTCAGCATGCGCTGGATCGGGGCCACGAGGTGGTCGGCGTGTGCCGGGAGAAGAGCGTGGGGAAGCTCGACCGGTTCAAGGGGCGCATCACGGTCATCCCGGGAGCGACCGACGACCGCGAGGTCATCGAGCGCGCGGTGGTCGGGTGCGACGGCGTGCTCGTCGTGCTCGTCCCGCGCGGGGTGCACGGCTACTCGACGGGAACGGCCCAGGCGGTTCTCGACTACGCGCAGCCAGGGGCGCGCCTCGTCTTCTCGTGCGGCTGGCACATCACGCTCGACGGCAAGGACGTCTACTCGTGGAAGCTCAAGGCGCTCGTGAAGGTCTTCGGCCCGCTCGCGCGCCTCGCCCGCTTCGCCGACCTCGACGACCAGGTCGAGGCCTGCCGGCGGGTGTTCGCCAGCGACACGCGGTGGACGGTCGTGCGCGGGAGCGACCTCGAGGAGGGCGAGAGCCAGGGCCTGCCCGTGTGGAGCCGACACGTGGGCGACCCCATCCTCGAGAGCAACCTCACGCGCCGGGTGGACTTCGCCCTGTTCATGGTGGAGGCCCTGGAGAACGACGAGCTCGTCCACGAGGCCCCGGCGATCGTCGGCTGCCGGACGCCGTCGGCGCTCGCGCACGCGGCCGGCGAATGAGCTCGTCTCAGCGGGCCACGGGCGTCGTCGCGCCCGCGCCCTCTATGCCGCGAAAGGGACGGCGGCCTGCGCCTCGGCGCGGGCGTGGACGGCCTCGGCCAGGGCGGCGACCGTCTCGGCGAGGCCGGCGCGGACGTCCTCGTCCACCAGGCGCCCGTCCTCGTCGAAGCGCTCGGCCGCCTGTCGGCAGGAAACCTCGTTCGGGAGCGTGCGCGCGCCGATCGTGGACAGGACCTTGCGGAGCTCGGCCTGGGCCCAAACGGCGCCGAACGCGCCCGTCGAGGCGCCCACGACCGCCGCGGGCTTGTTGCGGAGCGGGTTCGTGGTGACCGGGCGCGAGACCCAGTCGAGCGCGTTCTTCAGGACGCCCGGGATCGACGCGTTGTACTCGGGCGTCGCGATGAGGACGGCGTCGGCGCCGGCGACCGCGGAGCGGAGCTCCGCGACTGCCGCCGGCGCCTCGGGCCCGTCGTCGTCCTGGTCGTAGGGCGGCACCGCCTTGAGGCCCTCCCAGAGCTCCAGCTCGACGCCGTCGGGCAGGAGCTCGGCGGCCGCCCGCAGGAGGCCGGTGTTGTAGGAGTCCCGGCGGAGGCTGCCGGAGATGCCGAGGATCTTCATCGCGCTAGGCCGCCTGGACGAACTGGAGCTCGGCGGTGATGGTGACGTCGTTGGCGAGCGCCAGATCGCCGGTCGGGAGGGGATTGTTCCAATTGAGGCCGAAGTCGGTGCGATCGACGGTCGCCGTCACCGTGACTCCGAGCCGCTGCATCCCCCAGGGATCGGCGATCGGGGGCGAAACGGTCCCGGTCACGGTCACCGGCTTCGTGACGCCCTTGATGGTGATCTCGCCCTCCGCGACGAACCGGTCGCCGTCCAGGCTCACATCCTCCGCCGAGAAGCGGAGCTCGGGGAACCGCTCGGCGTCGAAGAAGTCGGGGCTCTGCAGGTGTGCGCTCAGGTCCGGGTTCTGCACGTCGACGCTGGCAACGACGGCGGAGCCCTCGAGCGTCGCCCCGTCCCCGGTGGCGGCGAGCGACGCGGTCACGTCGTGAAATCTCCCCTTGTACGTCCCCACCATGTAGTCGACCTCGAAGCCGACGATGGAGTGGACCGGATCCAGGTTCCAGGTCCCGGCCGGGGCGATCGTGCTGGTCTCTGCTGTGCTCATCTGGTCTCTCCTCGTTGTGTTTGCTTCGTGTACTATTGAGTACGCAAGCAAGTTATCAGAATTCATTTGAGTCCGCAAGTGTTAGCTGCCCACGACATCTCCAGCCGAAACCGCGAGGCGTCCGTCCGTGCGTACACGCGCCTGCTCCGAGCGCACGCGGCAACCGTGCGCTGCCTGGGCGGCGGGCTCCTCGAGGCCCACGGCCTCAGCATCAACGGGTACGAGGCGCTGCAGGCCCTCTCGCAGGAGCCGGGCGGCTACCTGCGCCGCGTCGACCTGGCGCGGCGGCTCGCGCTGACGCCGTCGGGGATCACGCGCCTGCTCGAGGGGCTGGAGGAGGCCGGCCTCGTCGAGCGCGCCTCCTGCCCCCACGACCTGCGGGTCACCTACGCGCGACTCACGGAGCCCGGCGCCGCGGTCCTCGTCGAGGCCGCGCGCGACCACGAGCAGGCGATCGCCGCGCTCCTCGAGGAGAGCCTGAGCGACGACGAGATCCACGAGCTCGGCGAGCTCCTCGGCCGGCTGTCCGGCGAGTTCGGTTAGCCGCACCACGGAACGCAGGCTGCCCGCCTGGCGGCCTCGGGGGGCGTGGACGAAGCTGCCGGCATGGAGAGGAACTCGCTTCTCGAGCTCGCTGCGGCCGCGTCGCCGCCCGGGCGCGTCGCCTCGGTCGAACGCACGGCCGGGGAGGGCTTCATGGCACCGCTCCACGCCCATTCTCGCGACGAGGCCGTCCACGTCCTCGAAGGTCGCATCATGGTCCTCGCCGAGGCGGAGATCGCCATCCTGGGCCCGGGCGAGACCTTCGTCGTCCCGGAAGGCGTCGCGCACACCCTCCGCGTGGAGTCCCCCCGGGCCCGCGCGGTCTTCGCCACCTTCACGGCCTCGGCCGGCCGCTACGAGGACTTCCTGCGCGCCACGGGGCCCGTCTCCATCGGCCCGTCGGGCTCGCCGGTGTGGGCCGGCGTCGAGGACGCGCGTGGCGTCGGGGCCGTGGCTGCCGCCGCGAACGTGACGGTCTACGGGCCGCCGGGGCTGCTCCCGGTGGACGCCCAGATCGCCGCGCACGCCGCATAGAGGCACGGAATTCCGCCCTGCACCGCCTCGTTTAACGAGGTGTGATGCGAAACCTCGAGAACATCAGGGAGGAGCTCGAGCGTGCCGTCGAACGGCGCGCTCAGCTTTGGCACGAGCTGAACGACGGCGTCGACCCTGCGAAGTCGGCAGAGGCCGCCGAGCTCTCCCAGACGATCGACGAGCTGTGGGCGGAGGCGCGCGCGCTGCGTGCGTACGACCGCTTCGGCCCGTCGGATGCCATCCGCGCCCGCGCGCGGGCCGAGGAGCGGCTCGAGCGCGACTCGCGGAGACTCAAGGCGGCCTGAGGGCCGTCGTCGAGAAGGCGGCTCAGGCCGCCTTCTCGCTTGCAGGGGCGATGCGGTCGGCCGCGAGGGGCATCAGGTAGCCGCAGCGCGTGCAGACGACGACGATCAGGGAGACGGAGTCGCCCGCACCGTCGGTCGCCGCGAGCTCGCACGGTTGCTGGCCCACGCCGAGGCGGTCGACCGCCTTGCAGAGCGGGCAGGAGACCGCGTAGCGGGCCAGGTGCTCCTCGACGGCGGCGACGTCGACGCCGGCGGCCGCAGATTTCGCCATGCTTCGACCGTAGCGGCGCCCCGACACGCGGTCATTCCCCCGTTCGGGGAGGCGTGTACACCAGTCAACGTGCGGATCCTCCTCGTCTCCCAGATGTACCCGAGCCCCGAGGCGCCCGAGTTCGGGATCTTCGTCGCGGATCTGGCTCGCGAGCTCGAGCGGCGCGGGCACCAGCTCGCGTACGCCGTGGCCGGGGGGCGGTCTCCCGCCAAGCACGCACGCCTCGCCGCCGTCGCGGTGCGGGAGGCGCGCCGCTTTCGCCCTGACGTCGTCTACGCGCACTTCCTTTTCCCGGCCGGAGGCGCGGCCGCCGCGGCGGCCCGTGCCGCGAGAGCCGGCCTCGTCGTGACCGCGCACGGCCGCGACGTCCGCAACATCGGCACCTTCCCCGGTCTGGGCGCCGCGACGCGCCTCGCCCTTCGCTCCGCCCGGGTGATCGCCGTCTCCGACTACCTTCGCCAGGAGCTCGTCGCGCGCCTGCCCGGGCTGGAGGGTCGCGTCGAGGTGATCGACTGCGGCGTCGACCTCGAGCGCTTCCGCGGCCGGGACGCCGTCGAGGCGCGCGCCGCCCTCGGCTGGAAAGGCGACCCGCCGTTCTTCGTCTTCCTCGGTTCGCTCAGCACCCGGAAGAACCCCGTCCGGCTCGCGGAGGCTTTCAACCAGCTCGGGCAGGGGAGCCTGGCGGTAGTCGGCGACGGGCCGCTGCGACCCGAGCTCGTGGGCCGGCCCGGCGTCCATCTGGCCGGCCGAGTGCCGCACGAGCGGGCGGCGGACTGGATCGCCGCGGCGGACGTGGTCTGCCAGCCGAGCCTGGTCGAGCCGTTCGGGCAGGCGATCCTGGAGGCTCTGGCGAGCGAGCGCTCGGTCGTCGCCACGCGCGTCGGGGGGCCGCCGGAGTTCGTCCCGCCCGGCGCCGGCGTCCTCGTCGACCCGACCGGCGTCGAGGGGATCGCGGAGGGCCTGCGCGCGGCGGCCGCGCTTCCGAGCCCGAATCCCGTGGCCCGCGAGGCGGCGCTGCCGCACGACGTCCGGCTCCAGGCGGAGCGGGTGGAGCGGGTGCTGGAGCAGGCCGCGGCACAATGAGCGGGATGCACCACGGCCACGATCACGGCCCGATCCGGGTGAGCGGAGCCGCCGACCGGCGGCTGCTCGCCGTCTCCCTCGCGCTCCTCCTCGTCTTCATGGCGGCGGAGGTCGTGTTCGGCATCCTCGCGAGCTCCCTGGCGCTCCTCGCGGACGCCGGGCACATGCTCACCGACGCGGCGGCGCTCGCCCTCGCGCTCCTGGCGGCCTCCCTCGCGGCCAGGCCGGCCGCAGGGCGGTGGACGTTCGGCTTCGGGCGCGTCGAGATCCTCGCCGCGCAGGCGAACGGGATCACGCTCCTCCTCTTCGGGATCTGGATCGTCTACGAGGCGATCCGGAGGCTGGTCGCCCCGCCCGAGGTCGACGCCGCCGTGGTGGGCGTCGTCGCCGCCGTGGGGATCGTCGTGAACCTGGTCGTCGTCGCCCTGCTCTCGCGGGCGCGCCGGCAGAGCCTGAACGTCCGCGGCGCCTACCTGCACATCGTCACCGACCTGGCGGCCTTCGTCGGCACGGGCCTTGCGGCTCTGCTCATCCTGGTGACCGGCTGGAATCGGCTCGACCCGATCGCCTCGCTCGTCGTGGCGGGCCTCATGTTCGCGGCCGCCTGGACGCTCCTGCGCGAGTCCGGTCGCATCTTCCTCGAAGGCGCCCCGGAGTCGGCGCCGCCGGCGGACGTCGGCCCGACGATCGCGGCGCACCCCGGGGTCGTCGAGACGCACGACCTCCACGTCTGGACGGTGACGGACGGCTTCCCGGCGCTCTCCGCCCACGTCCTCGTCGAGCCCGGCGCCGACTGCCACCGGATCAGGCTCGAGCTCGAGGGCCTGCTCCACGAGCGCTTCGGGATCGACCACACGACGCTGCAGGTCGAGCACGTGGCCTCGGCGCGCGGGCTCGAGATCAGCCCGGGGCCGAGCAGGGGCAACCTGCTAGCCTGAGCGCGTGCTCGGGCTCTTCGCCGTCATCCAGGTTCTGCTCTCGGCCGGCCTCATCACGCTCGTGCTCATGCACTCCGGGCGCGACACGGGCTTCGGCGGGATGGGCTTCACGCCGGCCTCCCAGGGCGGCCAGCACATCGTCGAGCGGAACCTGACGCGGCTGACCGTGTTCGTGGCGTTCCTCTTCGCCGTCAACACGGTCATCCTCTTCTACCAGTTCGACTAGCCCGTGCCGGACCGGCGCGGAGCAGGCGGCCACCGCCTGTCCCCTCCGGCCACGGCCCGGGGTCTGACCCCTGGACACGTCCACCGGGGACAGGATGTGTGTCACGAGACCGTGACGCGTCGGCCGCTTCGGCCACGGCGCGACGGAGCCCGGGTCAGCCGCCGGCGATGGCGGCGACGAGCCGGATCTCCTCGCCGCCGGTCAGCGGGGTGTCGAGCCCTCCTAGGTCGCGCGCGTCGACGCCGTCCACGTAGACGTTCACCAGCGGCCGCAGCGCCCCGCGCTCGTCGAAGACGAGGCTCGCCACCGGCAGCGCCCGCAGGGCGTCCCCTACGGTCGCCACGTCCAGGTCGAAGCGGTTGCGCCCCCCGGCCTCGGCGGCCAAGAGGGAGGGCAGCAGGACTACCGCCACGCCGAGGCTTCCACCGACAGGATCGGCGGGAGCTGGGAGGCGGCCTCGAGCCACGCGTCGCCGGCGTCCGGGGAGACGAAGAGTGAGCCGCTCTGGGTGCCGAGGTAGATCCCCGGCGGTTCGAGGCGGTCGGAGGCGAAGCCCTCCCGCATGACTGCGCCCCAGGCCGGCTCGGGCAGGCCGTCCGTGAGGAGCTCCCACGAGGAGCCGCCGTCGCGCGTCCGGTAGACGCCGAGTCGCCCGTTCGGCGTCACCCGGTTCTCCGGGCTCTCCTCCGGGACGACGAACGCGGCGTCCGGGTCGCGGTGGTCAAGCGCGAGGGGGAAGCCGAAGCCGCTCGGGAGCCCGTTGCCCTCGAGCCGCTCCCAGCTCTCGCCCCGGTCGTCCGAGCGGTAGACGCCGCAGTGGTTCTGCTGCCAGAGCCGCTCCGGCCGGCCAGGGTGGACGAGCAGCTTGTGCACGCACTGGCCAAGCTCCGGGAACGGGTCGGGCAGGAAGTCGGCCGCCGTCCCCTGGTTCGCGGGCGAGAACGTCTCCCCGCCGTCGTCGCTGCGGAAGACGCCGGCGGCGGAGATGCCCACGTACATCCGCTCCGGCTCGTCCGGGTCGAGCGCGATCGAATGGCAGCACATCCCGCCCGCGCCCGGAAACCAGCGCTCGCGGGTCTCGTGCCGGACGATGCCGTCGACCGGCGCCCACGTCTCGCCCCCGTCGTCGGTGCGGAAGAGGACGCCGGGCGCCGCGCCGAGCCAGAGCCGCCCGTCCTCGCCGGGCCGGCCCGGCTCGACGTGCCACGCTTTCTCCAGGGTCAGCCCCGTGTCCTCCGGGAGCCCGAGCCCTTCGGCGCGCGTCCAGCTCTCGCCGCGGTCGGCCGATCGGTGGACGGTCGCGCCGTAGACGTCGTTGTTCGTCGCCGCGTGGATGACGCCGTCGCGCGGGTCGACGACAGCGTGGAAGACCGACCAGCCGGTCAGGAACGGCCCACTCAGCTTCCAGTCGCTCCGCGCCTCGTCGCTCTCGAGGAGGAAGAGCCCCTTCCGCGTGCCCGCGAGGACGACGACGCTCATCAAAGCCCGGGGCCCGACCCCGTTCCCACGACCGTGAACGAATCCGTCGCCACTGCCGGCACGAGCGTACCGAACGGGTAGCGCTCGTCGTAGAAGTCGCTGCGGTTCACGAGCGTGACCTCCTCCGTCAGCCCGAGCAGCCCCGCCGCGAGCGCCGGGAACGACGTCGTGAAGCGGAGGTTCACGACGGGCGTCGTCACCTTGCCGCCCTCGATGCGGAACGTCCCGTCGCGGGTCATGCCGGTGATGATCCCCTCGCGCGGGTCGACGACCCCGAGGTAGTGGAGGCGCGTCACGTAGATGCCGTCGCCGACGAGCTCCGCGAGCTCGTCCGCGGACGCGGCGTCACCGCCCGCCATCGACAGGTTGAACGGGATCGGGCCGAAGGCCTGCGCGGGCGGCGCCAGCGCGTGGCCGGTGGAGACCCGGCCGTCGCCGGCCTGCTTCGCCGTCCTGCGGTCCCAGACGACGTCGCGGGCGACGCCCCCCTCGATCATGAGCACCGGCTGCTTGGGCACGCCCTCCAGGTCGAACGACTTCGGGTAGCTGACCGGGTCGAGGCCGTCGTCGCGAACCGTGAAGCTCTCGTGGAAGAGCTTCTCGCCGACCCGTCCCGAGAGATAGCTCCGCCCCTCCAGGAGCGCGAGCGCGTTCAGGGACGTGAAGCCGAAGTAGAAGAGCAGCTCCGAAACGGCGTACGGCTCGAGCACGGCGCGGAACGTCTGTGGCTCGATCTGCCCGGCGCCGCGCGTCCGGGCCGCCTTCTCGGCGGCCTCGCGCGCGACGGCGGCCGGGTCGAGGTCGGAGGCGCGCCAGGAGCTCGCCTCCGCGTAGCCCGAGGAGTCGTCGGAGGCGGCGAGCGCGAGCACGCTCACGTCGGTCATGGCCTGCGACACGGCCAGCCCCGTGGTCGAGGCGACCGCGATCTCGGTGACGCCGCTCGTGTAGTAGCCGTAGAGCCCGAGGTCGGGCGCGGCGGCGATCGCCTCGGCCGCCGCCTCGGCCTGGTCCTCGGGCGTGAGCGCGGCCGTGGCCCCGTCGTAGCCTTCGACGGCCGGTACCGGCGCCGGCGCCTGGAGGCCGGGAAAGGACGGGTCGACGGGCGAGCTGTCGGCAGCCTCGGCGGCCCGCCGGGCCGCGGCTGCGAGGCCCTCGTCGTCCGTGCGGTTCGTCGTCGCGCAGCCCACCCGGCCGTCGCGGGCGACCCGGAGCGTCACGGTCTCGTCGCTGATGAGCGTCGGCTGGTGGACGGCCGAGGCCGCGTAGCGCGCGAACCCGGATGTCTCGACGTGGACCGAGACGTCGGCCTCGTCGCCCTCGGCGGCCCTGGCGGCGCGTTCGGCGAGGTCGAGGGCGCGGCTCACGAGCGGACGCCCACCTGGACGTCGCGGAAGCGCGCGGGCGAGGTGCCGTGGGAGACGTGCGCGTGCTGGCCGGGCTGGCCCTTGCCGCAGTTCGTGAGGCCGAACATGCGCCACTCCTCCGGGCCGGCGACGGCGTCCATCCGCCCCCAGAACTCCGGAGTGACGCCCATGTACGTCGGGTCCCGCAGCATCCTGCCGAGCCTCCCGTTCTTGATCTCCCAGGCGACCTGCGTCCCGAACTGGAAGTTGAGGCGCTTGTCGTCGATCGACCAGCTCTTGTTCGTCTCGAGGTAGAGGCCGTCGTCGATGTCGGCAAGCAGGTCCTCGAGCGAGCCCGCGCCCGGCTCGAGGTGGAGGTTCGTCATGCGGACGAGCGGCATGCGGCTCCAGCTATCGGCGCGCATCGAGCCGCCCAGGTCCCGCCCGATCAGCGCCGCGGTCTCGCGCGAGGCGAGGAAGCCGGAGAGGACGCCGCCCTCGACGACGGGCTGGCGCCGGGCCGGCGCTCCCTCGTCGTCCCAGCCGAAGGTGCCGAGGCCGAGCGAGGTGGTCGGGTCGGCGGTGATGTTCATGTGCTCCGAGCCGTAGCGCAGGCTCCCGAGGTCGCCCGGCTTGAGGAAGCTCGTGCCGGCGTAGGCCGCCTCGGTCCCGTACACGCGGTCGAGCTCGGTCGGGTGGCCGACCGACTCGTGCACCTGGAGCACCATCTGCTCGGCGTCGACCACGATCGTCGTGATCCCGCTGGGGCAGGCCGGCGCCGAGAGGAGCGCCGCCGCCTCCTCGCCGACCCGCGGGGCCTCGCGGTCGAGCCCGAGCTCCTCGACGAACTCCCAGCCCGTCTGCGCGCTCGAGCCGCCGTGGGCGCTCGGGTAGCTGCGGTTCTGGACGCGGCCGTCGTCGGAGACGGCGAGGGCGTCGATGCCGGCCCCGCATTCCACGAACCGCTGCGTGACGCTCGCGCCCTCGGAGGAGCGGAGCACGCGCTCCTCCCGCAGCGCGCGGACGGTCGCCTCCGTGATCTTCACCTCGGGCCGGCGCATGCCCTCCTCGGCGCGCAGGCAGAGCGCGATCTTCTCCTCGAGCGGCACCTCGACCGGGTCGCGCCGGCCGATCGCCGCGTACTCCCCCTCGGCGGGCGGGATCGCCACCAGCTCCACGCGCGTGCGCGCGCGCGAGGCGCTCGCCCGGGCGAAGGCGACCGCACGCATGGCTGCGTCGCGGGCGCCCTCGGCCGACAGCCGCGGGTCGCCGGCGAAGCCCCAGGCGCCGTCGACCAGGACTCGCACGCCGATGCCCTCGGTCTCGGAGTCCGAGACGGAGTCGACCTCGCCGTTCTTCGTGGCGACGTGCTGCGCGCGGCGCGTGACGACTCGGGCGTCGGCGTAGCCCGCCCCGGCGGCGACGGCGGCGTCGATCGCGTGTCCAGCGAGGTCCTGCACGGCGGTCGTACATTACTGACGCGGGTCAGCCGAGCGGCGGTGCTAGCGTCGCCCCGCAGTGGTCGGCGAAGCGGGCACGGAACCGGCGGCCGGAGCGGCTCTCTCCGAGCCGTGGCGCCGCGACGCGGCGGAGGTCGCCGACGACCTCGGGGCCGACCCCGAGCGGGGGCTGACCGGCGCGGAAGCGGCCGCCCGGCTCGGGCGCTTCGGCCCGAACCTCCTCGAGGCGGCCGAGGTGGTGCCGGCCTGGCGCAAGCTGCTGGCCCAGTTCGCCAACCCGCTCGTCTACCTGCTCCTCGGCGCGGTCGCCGTCTCGCTCGCCGCGTGGGCGCTCGAAGGGGCCGACGAGATCCCGTACGAAGCGATCGTCATCCTCGCGATCGTCCTCCTGAACGCGGTGCTCGGCTACGTCCAGGAGGCGCGGGCGGAGCAGGCGGTCGCGGCCCTGCAGCGCATGGCGGCGGCCACGGCCGGGGTCGTGCGGGACGGGCGTGAGCTGCGGATTCCCGCCGCGGAAGTCGTCCCCGGCGACCTCCTGCTCCTGGCCGAGGGCGACGCGGTGAGCGCGGACGCGCGGCTCGTCGAGGCGGCGTCGCTGCTCGTCGCGGAGGCCTCGCTCACGGGCGAGAGCGAGGCGGTCCTCAAGGACCCGGCCAGGCTCGACGAGCCGGCGAGCCTGGGCGACCGGCTGAACATGGTCTTCGACGGGACCGCGGTGACGCGCGGCCGGGGCCGCGCGGTGGTGACCGCCACCGGGATGAGCACCGAGATGGGCAGGATCGCGCGCCTCCTCGGCGCCACCGAGGCCGAGCGCACGCCGCTCCAGCGCGAGGTCGACCTGATCGGCAAGGCGCTCGGGATCGCCGTGATCGTCATCGCGGCGGTCGTGGTCGGCGCCATCCTGGCGACCGCCGACGTCGACGAAGCCTCGGACTTCGTCTCCGTCCTGCTGGTGGGTGTCTCCCTGGCGGTCGCCGCGGTCCCCGAGGGCCTGCCTGCCGTCCTCTCCGTCGTGCTCGCACTCGGCGTGCAGCGGATGGCCCGGAAGCGGGCGATTGTGAAGCGGCTCTCCTCGGTCGAGACGCTCGGCTCGGCGTCCGTGATCTGCTCGGACAAGACGGGGACGCTGACCAAGAACGAGATGACGATCGAGCGGGTCGTCACCCCCTCCGGCGAGGCGGAGGTGACGGGCGCCGGCTACCGGCCCGAGGGTGAGCTGCGCGTCGATGGGCGGCCGCTCGAGGATCCTGTCCTCCTCGACGAGGTGCGGGCCGTGCTCCTGGGCGGGAGCCTGGCGAACGACGCCGTGCTCCAGGAGGAGGACGGCGACTGGACGATCCAGGGCGATCCCACTGAGGCCGCGTTCCTCGTTGCCGAGGCGAAGCTCGAGGGCCTCGCCGAGGCGCGGCAGGCGCGCTTCGAGCGCGTGGGCGAGGTCCCGTTCAGCTCCGAGCGGAAGCTCATGTCGACGCTCGAGGCCGACGCCGAGCGGGGCGGCATCGCGGTCGTCACGAAGGGAGCGCCCGACGTGCTGCTCGGGCGCTGCACCGCCGAGCGCGAGGCCGCCGGCGTGCGCGAGCTGACGGACGAGCGCCGCGCCGACATCCTGGCCGCGGTCGACCGGCTGGGCAGCCAGGCCATGCGCACGCTCGCGGTCGCGTACCGCCCCCTCCCGGGCGACGTCGCGCCGTCCGGCGACGAGGCGGTCGAGCGCGAGCTCGTCTACGTCGGCCTCGTCGGGATCATCGACCCGTCCCGCCCGGAGGCGCTGAGCGCGATCTCCGAGGCGTCCTCGGCCGGGGTGAGGACGATCATGATCACCGGCGACCACCCGCGCACTGCGGCGCGCATCGCCGCCGACCTCGGCATCGCGCCCGCGGGGTCTCGCACGGTCACCGGGATGGAGTTCGACGAGCTGGACGACGAGGCGCTCGGGGACGTCGTGCGCGAGGCCTCCGTCTACGCCCGCGTCGCGCCCGAGCACAAGCTCCGCATCGTCCACGCCCTCCAGGCGGACGATCGCATAGTCGCGATGACGGGCGACGGCGTGAACGACGCGCCCGCCCTCAAGGCCGCCAACATCGGCGTGGCCATGGGCCAGGCCGGGACGGACGTGACGAAGGAGGCGGCCGACATGATCCTCGCCGACGACAACTTCGCCACGATCGTGAGCGCGGTGCGGGAGGGGCGCGGGATCTTCGCCAACATCCGCAGGTTCCTCCGCTTCCTGCTCTCCTCGAACGTGGGCGAGGTCTTCACGATGTTCTTCGGCGTCGTCCTCGCGGGCTGGATCGGCCTGCACGACGCGGACGACGCGCTCGCGGTGCCGCTCCTCGCGGCGCAGATCCTCTGGATCAACCTGCTGACCGACTCCGCGCCCGCGCTCGCCCTGGGCGTCGACCCGCCGCCGGACGACGTCATGCGGCGCCGGCCGCGCGGGCTGCGCGACCGGGTCATCGACCGCGACATGTGGATCGGCATCGTCTACGTCGGCCTCGTCATGGCGGTGGTCACGCTCGCGGCGCTCGACCTCCGCCTCGACGGCGGGCCCCTGGGCGGCTCCGGCGACGTCGAGACGGCCCGGACCATGGCGTTCACGACGCTCGTGCTCGCGCAGCTCTTCAACTGCTTCAACGCCCGCTCCGAGCGCACGAGCGCCTTCCACAGGCTGTTCACGAACCGGTACCTCTGGGGCGCCGTCGCGCTCTCCCTCGCGTTGCAGGTGGCGGTCGTGCAGGCGCCGTTCCTGAACGACGCCTTCGCCACGACCCCGCTCTCGCTCGAGGACTGGCTCGTCTGCACCGCGCTCGCGAGCGTGGTGCTCTGGGCGGTGGAGGCGAAGAAGCTCGTCGAGCGGCGCGTGCGCGGCCCGCAGAGATGAGAAAGGGCGCCCGGCGGGCGCCCTCGCATGCGCTGGAGAGGACTTGAACCTCCACGGCCCGTTCGGGCCACAAGGCCCTCAACCTTGCGCGTCTACCAATTCCGCCACCAGCGCGTGACGGGCGTAAGTGTAGCGAGCGGGGCACCGCTTGACTCCGTCCGGAGGCCGCGCTACTGTATCGAACAGACGTTCGACCAGCGAGGGGAGGCAGATGCTTACGCAGCGCCAGCAAGAGGTGTACGACTTCGTCGTCAGCTACGTGGACTCGCACGGGTATCCGCCCACCGTGCGCGAGATCGGGGAGGCCGTGGGGCTTGCGTCGCCGTCCACCGTGCACGCCCACCTGGCCAATCTCGAGCGGGCGGGCTACCTGCGCCGGGATCCGACGAAGCCGCGGGCGCTCGAGCTCACGAGGCGCGAGCGGACTGCGGCGGGGGCGTCCGTGTCGGTGCCCGACGTGGGCGAGGTCCGCGTGCTGCCGCTAGTCGGCGAGATCGCGGCCGGCGGCCCGCTCCTCGCGGAGGAAAACGTCGAGGAGCACCTGGCCGTTCCGGACACGCTCTCGCGCGGGGGCGAGGAGTTCCTCCTGCGTGTGAAGGGGGAGAGCATGGTCGAGGCCGGGATCCTCGACGGCGACTACGTCGTCGTGCAGCGCCAGCAGACGGCGCGGGACGGTGAGATCGTCGTCGCCCTCGCCGGCCAGGACGAGGCCGCCGACGAGGCGACCGTCAAGCGCTTCTTCCGGGAGAAGGACCGCGTGCGCCTGCAGCCCGAGAACTCGTCGATGGAGCCTCTCTACCCCGAGCACGTCAGCATCCTCGGCCGGGTGGTGGGCGTGTTCCGGAGGGTCGACTAGTGGAGGTGGTGACCCTCAACCGCACGCTCGACCAGGAGCTGCTGGCGCTCATGCGCGGCGCGAGCCTCGAGTGCCTCGCGTGCGGGGAGTTCGTCCTGCACCGGGACGGAGCGGTCGTCTGCCCGGAATGCGGCTCCGGGATCGGGAGGACGGCGGAGTCGGCGCTACACTTGGGCGTGCAGGCCGGGTGACCGCGCGCCGCGCACGCGGCTCGAGGAAAGTCCGGACACCGCAGGGCAGGACGCTGGGGAAACCCCAGGCGGCGAAAGCCGACGGAAAGTGGCACAGAAAGGAGACCGCCACCG
>Ga0299913_10000130_pt1 | contig 37217 bp, 28 predicted proteins | sample RVTome_9_FD_201360 | JGI IMG/M metagenome (GOLD analysis project Ga0299913, IMG submission 201360) | Soil microbial communities from uranium-contaminated site in the Upper Colorado River Basin, Wyoming, United States - RVT155D38 (version 2) ... | reverse complement strand
AGGCGTGGTGGCGGTTGGCTCGTCGTGCTCGCGGTGGCGGCCGTCGGAGGGGCGCTCACCGGGCTGGCGCTGCCGTATGTCCTCGGCAGGACCGTGGACAGCCTGATCGCGGCGGGCCCGGACAGCACCGCATGGCTCACCGCATGCGCAATGCTCGTGACCGCGGTCGTGGTGTGTGACAGCCTCCGCGTCTGGGCGGTCGGGGCGAGCAGCACCCAGGCCTCGGCCTGGCTGCGCCGGCGGACCGTCCGGCACGTTCTCGGCGTCGGCCCCGCGATGACCCGCCGGTTCGCCGACGGCGACCTGGTGACCAGGACCGGCGTCAACGCCGAGGAGGCCGGGCGGGCGCCGGAGGCGATCGTCACCATGTCGACGCTGTTCATCCCGTCGGTGGGCAGCCTCGTCGCCCTCGTGCTGATCGACGCCTGGCTGGCGCTGACCCTGGTCGTCGGTCTGGTGCTGATCATGATCGTGCTGCGCAGCTTCCTGCGCGAGACGACCGCGATCGCCGGCGGCTACCAGCGGGCGCAGGCGGACATCGCGGCGCGGCTGATCGACGCGCTCACCGGGGCCAGGACGATCGCCGCGGCGGGCACGGCCGCCAAGGAGACCCGGCGGGTGCTGACCTCGCTGCCGGTGGTGCACGCGCACGCCATGGCGCTGTGGCGGGCCAACGCCAGGGCCGGCATCCAGGCGGCCGCGGTCGTGCCGCTGCTGGAGGTGGCGGTGCTCGCGGTCGGCGGGCTGCGCCTGGCGGCGGGCGACCTCACGGTCGGCGAGCTGTACGCGGCCGCGCGCTACGCCCTGCTGGGCGCGGGCCTCGGCTCGGCGCTGAGCTTCCTCAACCGGCTGGCACGCGCCAGGGCCGCCGCTCGGCGGGTCGCCGAGACGCTCGCCGAGCGACCGACGGCTCACGGCGGGGCGCCGCTGCCCGCCGGCCGCGGCACCCTCGAGTTCGACGCGGTCGCCGCCGACGGGCTCGGCGAGATCGACCTTGTCGTCCCAGGCGGCTGCGCGGTGGCCGTGGTCGGCCGCTCCGGCACGGGTAAGTCGCTGCTCGCCGCGCTGGCCGGCCGGCTGCTCGACCCGCAGCGGGGAACGGTCCGGCTGGACGGCGTGCCCCTGCCCGAGCTGTCCAGGGACGCGTTGCGGCGGGCCGTCGGCTACGCCTTCGAACGGCCGGTGCTCGTCGGCGAGACCGTTGGGGACGCCATCGGGCTCGGGCGCCAGACCCCCGACGAGCGGGCCATGCTGGCCGCCGCCGGGGCCGCGTGCGCCGACCCGTTCATCCGCCGGCTGCCGCACGAGTACCGGACCCGGCTGGACGACGCCCCGATGTCCGGTGGCGAGCGCCAGCGGATCGGGCTGGCCAGGGCGTTCGCGCACGGGGAACGGCTGCTGATCCTGGACGACGCGACGTCGAGCCTGGACACCGCGACCGAGCGGCAGGTCACCGCGGCGCTGACGAACGACCTGGCACCTGACCTGGCGGCCCCCGAGGTGGCCGACGCGGCCGATCAGCTGGGCGGGCGCACGCGGCTCATCGTGGCCCACCGGGTGGCGACCGCGGCCCGGGCCGACCGGGTGATCTGGCTGGAGGACGGCCGGGTGCGCGGCTACGACCGCCACCAGGCGCTGTGGCGTGATCCCGACTACCGCGCGGCGTTCCTGGCGGACCCCGGCCACGGGGCGCCCACCGCGCCCGTCGCGCCCGCCGGCGCGCTGCGGGCAGCCGGCCAAGGGGCCTCGGCGTGAGGGCCCCGGTCCGCGCCGTCCTGGTGGCCGCGCTGCGCCGGCAGCCGTACCAGCTGGTCCGGCTCGCGGGGTGGTCCGTCGCGGAGGCCGCGCCGGCGTTCGTCATCGGCCACGCCATCGCGCGGGCCATCGACGACGGCTTCGCCGCCGGCCGGCCGGGCGTCGGCCTCGGCTGGTTGGCCGTGCTCGGCGCGGCGTGGCTGGTGGCCGCGTTCGGCGCCCGGCAGGTGCTCCTCGCGGTCGCCGCGATCGTCGAGCCGTTCCGCGACGAGCTGTACACCCACATCGTGGACGACACCGTGCGCAGGTCCGCGCTGTCCGGGAAGGGCGCCGACACCGCCGCGGTGGCGCGGCTGAACCTGCAGGTCGAGCTGGCCAGGGACGCCTTCGCCTCGGTCATCCTGGTGGTGCGGTCCTTCGCGTTCACGGTGGTCGGCGTGGTGCTCGGCATGCTGACGCTGATCCCAGGGGTCCTCGCGCTGGTGCTGCCGCCGTTCCTGGCTGGCGTGTGCATCTTCCTGATCTCGCTGCCCGCGATGGCCAGGCGGCAGCGGGCGTTCATCCTGGCCGACGAGCGGACCTCGGAGTCGGTCACCGCGATGGTCGGCGGGCTGCGCGACATCGTCGCGTGCGGCGCGCAGGACCGCGTCGGCGCCACGGTCGAGCGCAGGGTGACCGAGCAGGCGGACGCCGGCAGGGCGCTGGCCAGGATCACCGCGGCGCGCACGGTGTCGCTCGGCGTCGGGGCGTGGCTGCCGATCGTGCTCATCCTGGTCGGCACGCCGTGGCTGCTGCGGGGCGGCGCCACCGCCGGGGCCGTGATCGGCGCGCTGGCCTACGTCATGCAGTCGCTCACGCCGGCCCTGGACGGCCTGGTGCAGGGCCTCGGGATCAGCGCGGTGCGGCTGGCGGTGACCCTGGACCGGATCTTCGAGTCGGGGCGGCCCCCCGGCCGGTGGAGGGAGCTACGGTCCGCGGCGGAGCCCACCCGTCCGACGGTCAGGCCCGACGGGTACGGGCTTGAGCTGCACGGGGTGACGTTCGCCTACGGGCCGCACGCCGAACCGGTGATCAGCGGCCTCGACCTCACCGTCGGCGAGGGCGAGCACCTGGCCGTCGTCGGGCCGAGCGGCATCGGCAAGTCCACGCTGGCCGCGCTCGTCGCCGGACTGCTGAGACCCGACGCCGGTGAGGTGTCGGTCGGGGGCGTGCGGGCCGGCGACGTCGACCCGGCCGCCAGGGTGCTGATCCCCCAGGAGGCCTACGTCTTCCGCGGCTCGCTCGCGGAGAACCTGACCTACCTGGTGGATGCCCCCCAGGCTGCCGTGGACGAGGCGGTGGCCGCCGTCGGGATGACCGACCTGGTGCGCCGGCTGGGTGGCTACCGCGCCGACGTTGAGCCCGCATCGCTGTCCGCCGGCGAACGCCAGCTCGTCGCGCTGGCCAGGGCATACCTGTCGCCGGCCCGGCTGGTCATCCTCGACGAGGCGACCTGCCACCTCGATCCGGAGACCGAGGCGCTGGCCGAGGCGGCGTTCGCCGCTCGCGGCGGCACCCTGGTCGTCGTGGCGCACCGGATCAGCTCGGCGCTGCGGGCCAACCAGGTGCTGCTGATGGACGGCACCCGCGTCCTGCTCGGCACGCACGACGAGCTGGTCGGCAGCGCACCGCTGTACGCCGATCTGGTCGGCCACTGGCAACCGGACCAGGTGCCAGTTCTATGAGGTACCCACCCGCGCCGCGCCGGTCGGTCGTCGACGTCGTCCACGGCCGGCTGGTGCCCGACCCGTACCGGTGGTTGGAGGACCCGGCGAACCCGGAGACGCAGCGGTGGCAGGCCGCCCAGGACGAGCTGTGGCGCCAGCACGCCGCGGCGCTGCCCGGCCGCGACCGGCTGCACGCCAGGGTGGCAGAGCTGTCCGAGGTCGGCATGGTCGGTGCGCCGGTATGGCGCGGCGAGCGGCGGTTCTTCGTACGCCAGGCCGCGGGGCAGGAGCACCCGGTGCTCTGCACCGCCCGCCCGGGCCAGCCCGAAGAGGTCGTGATCGACCCGATGGCGCTCGACCCGACCGGGCTGACCACGCTCGACCACTGGCAGCCCGACCCGGACGGCCGGCTGCTGGCGTACCAGCTCTCGCGGCGCGGGGACGAGCGGTCGGACCTGTGCGTCATGGACGTGGCCACCCGCCGGGTGATCGACGGCCCGATCGACCGCTGCCGCTACTCCCCCGTCGCGTGGCTGCCCGGCGGCGAAGCTTTCTACTACGTCCGCGCGGCAGCCGGCCAACCCGCCCACCGCCGCCGCGTGTACCTGCACCGGGTCGGCACGCCCGCGGCCGACGACGCACCGATCGCCGGCCAGGACCGCGGGCAGACCGTCTCGTACGGACTGCAGGTCAGCCAGGACGGCCGCTGGCTGACGATCTCGGCATCCCATGGTGCCGGCGGCAACGACGTGTGGCTCGCCGACCTGGCCGGCTGCGCGCCGGAGGCACCCCTCCTGCGCGCCGTGCAGGAGGGCGTGGACGCGCTCACCGTGCCGACCATCGGCCCCGACGGGCGGATGTACGTCGCCACCACCCGCGGCGCGCCGCGTGGACGGCTGTGCGTCGGCGACCCGGCCAACCCGGGCGCCGACGGCTGGCGCGAGCTGGTCGGCGAGGACTCCGGCGCGGTGCTCGACGGCTTCACGATCCTCGGCGGCCGGGCGCTGGCCCGGCCGGTGCTGCTCGTCGGCCGTACCAGGCATGCGATCGGCGAGATCGGCGTGCACGACCTGGCCACCGGCGAGCGGCTGCACGACGTGCCGCTGCCCGGTGCCGGGTCGATCGGGGTCGGGTCGGTCGGGCCGCTGTGCATCCGGCCCTCCGGTGGCCACGAGGTGTGGTTCAGCTACACCGACTGCGTCACCCCGCGGGGGGTGTACCGCTACGACGCGCGCACCGGCCAGACCACCCTTTGGGAAGCCGCGCCCGGCGCCGCCGCGCTGCCGGACGTGGTGTCCAGCCGGGTCACCTGCACGTCGGCGGACGGCACTCCGGTGCGGATGACGGTGCTCGCCCGGCGGCCGGCGGACGCCGCGGAGGCCGCGGAGGCCGGCCCGCGGCCGGCGATCCTCTACGGCTACGGCGGCTTCGGCATCTCGCTCACCCCGAGCTACTCCGGCTACATCCTCGCCTGGGTCGAGGCCGGCGGCACCTTCGTCACCGTCAACCTGCGCGGCGGTGGCGAGGAGGGCGAGGACTGGCACCGGGCCGGCATGCTGGAGCGCAAGCAGAACGTGTTCGACGACTTCATCGCGGCCGCGGAGCGACTCATCGCCGACGGATGGACGACCGCTGGGCAGCTCGGCGCCTGCGGCGAGTCGAACGGCGGGCTGGTCGTCGGCGCCGCACTCAGCCAGCGGCCGGAGCTGTTCGCGGCCGCCGTGTGCTCGGCGCCGCTGCTGGACATGGTCCGCTTCGACCGGTTCGGGCTCGGCCCCACCTGGCGGGGCGAGTACGGCTCGGCGGACGACCCTGAGCAGCTGGGCTGGCTGCTGGCCTACTCCCCGTATCACCGGGTGAGCGCGGGCACCCGGTATCCGGCGGTGCTGTTCACCGTCTTCGGCGGCGACACCAGGGTCGACCCGCTGCACGCCCGCAAGATGTGCGCCGCGCTGCAGCATGCGACCGTCGGCGACCGGCCGATCCTGCTGCGCACCGAGGTCGATGTCGGTCACGGCGCCAGGGCGGCCGGCCGGGCGGTCGCGCTGGCGGCCGACCTGCTGGCATTCCTCGCGGCGCACACCGGGCTCGACTGCCACGCTCAGATCCAGCCCGCCTCCTGAGCGATCCGGATCGCCTCGATCCGGGTGCGGGCACCGGTCTTCGCGAGGATCCTGGACAGGTAGTTGCGCACGGTGCCGGTGCTCAGGCAGAGGCTGGTGGCGATCTCCTTCGCGGTCGAGCCGAGCCGTGCATGGCGCAGCACCTCGCGCTCCCGGTCGGTCAGCACGTTCTCCGGCGAGAGCAGCGCCTGCACGGCCAGCTCGGCGTCGAGCACCGACTCCCCGCGGGCGAGCCGCCGCACCCCGTCGATGAGGTCCAGCGGCGTGGCCTCGGTGCCGATCAGCCCGACCTGGGGGGCGAGCCGGACGAGCGAGCGGCTGACGCCGGCGCACGAGTTCCCGTCGAGCACGGCCAGCACCGCAGAGCCGGTCATGGTCAGGCACAGCGTCTGGCATAACTCGCCGAGCGCCACCGTGCCCGGCAGCGTGAAGTCGAGCACCACGACATCCGGGCGCAGCCGCCGCGCGGCCTCCAGCACCTCGTCGGCCTGCGCGATCTCGGCGACCACCTCCAGATCCGGCTCACGCGCCAACAGCTCGGCAAGGGCTCCTCGAAGGAGCGCACCTCGATGGCCGAGTAAGACTCGAGTCACGGCACTCCCCACCTGAAGAGAATCCGCGTCGGCCATGAACCCCCTCCCGCGGTCGTCGGCCTCGCCCACCGACCCACTCACGCTACGAGCCGCGGCTACGGGCGCCTTCGGGTCCGCTTACGAGCCGGCAAGTGATCCCGCTACGGACGGCTATCGCGGCCTGCGGGGCGGGCCGCGCTGGGGGCCGAGCAGCGGTCGCGGCACGATTCCCAGCTCGGCCATGGCCTGCATGTAGAGGTCGTGGCGGCGGCGCGCCTCGCCGTGCCGGCCGGCGGCACGCAGGGCGTCCACCAGGTCGAGGTGGGTGGGCTCGTCGTAGGGGTCCTTGGCGAGCAGCCGCAGCGCGTAGCGCACCACCTCGTCCGTCTCGCCGGCTCTGCGCAGCCTCAGCACGAGCGCCCGCAGCAGGGCGATGTGCGTCGCGCGCACCTCCTCGGCGAGCGCGGCACCCCACTCCTGGTACGGGTCGTCCTCCAGGAACTCGCCGGTGTGCGCGGCCTCGGCGGTCACCAGCTGTTCGAGCGCGTCCTCGCGGCGGTGCCGGTGGGCGTCGAACGCGGCGATGGCCTGATGCAGGAAGCGCTCGACGTCCACGTCGATCATGGTCCGGTCCAGCCACACCGCGCTGCCGTCGGTCACCAACGGCCCGGAGTCGGCGGGGTCCTGGCTCCGGCGCGAAGCGTTGGACCGCGGGCCGTTGGAGCCCGGCAGGTTGGAGCGCAGCACGTCGCGCAGCGCCGACAGCAGCACCGAGAGCCGGTTACCCGCCTTGACCGGGTCCGCGTCCGGCCACAACAGCTCCATCAGCTGCTCGCGCGGCACCGGCCGCCGGCGCGCGACCAGGATCTTCAGCAGCTGCCGCGCCTTCTTGGACCGCCACTCCGTGCGCGGCACCGGCACCCCGTCGCGCGCCACCTGGAAGACCCCGAGCGCGCTGATGGACACCGACGGCGCCGTGTTGGCCAGCACCGCGAGCGGGCCGGCCGGCCGGGGCGCGCTCAGCTCGATGTCGTGCGCGCGCAGCGTCTCGATGGCCACCGCGGTGCCCAGCTCCGAGGCCGCCGAGCCGATCCGGCTGGCCACCAGCCGGGCGACCGCCTCCTGCACCCGGCAGCCGGTCTCCTGCCAGATGCCGATCGCCTCGTTCAGCGCGCGATCGCGCCGGGCCGGGTCGTACGAGCAGAGCGCCTCCAGCACCAGCGCCTCGGCCAGCCCGGGGTCGTCGCGCCGCTGCCTGGCCGCGGCCGCCGCCCTCGATGCATCCGCCGCCGCTGCCTGCCGGCTCCCGGCCACCGCGGCCACCCAACCGCGGGTGAGCAGCGCGGGCACCCGGCGCTGACCCTCGCCCAGCCGCACCGCCCGCTCGGCCAGCGCCAGCGCCGCCGCCGGGTCGTCCGCGGCCCGCACCCTGGCCAGCCCGACCAGCGCCGAACCCATGCCCTGCACGTCGTGGCACGGCTCGGCCAGCGCCAGCGCCTCCTCGTACGCGGCCCTCGCGCGGGCCAGCTGGCCACGCATCCGGTGCAGGTCGCCCAGCCCGCACAGCGGCCACGCGAGCAGCCGGGAGCCGATGCGCTGCAGCAGGTCGCGCGCGGCGCCGTAGTCGGCGAGCGCCGGCTGGAAGATGCCGAGCCGCAGCCGCACCGACGCGCGTGCGGTCAGCGCCTGCGCGACGAGCATCACGTCCTGGCAGCGGTGGGCCAGCTCGACGACCGCCTCGGCCTCCGCCAGCGCCTCGCGCAGCTGGCCGCACTCCGCGAGGACGGTGGTGCGCAGCATGCGCGTACGCAGCTCCTGGAACAGGTCCTCGCCGGCGGCCGCGGCCTCCAGCGCGTTCGCGCTGTGCTCGGCGGCGCACCTGCGGTCGCCCTCCGCGGAGGCCACCGCGGACAGCACGGCGTAGCCGGCGGCCAGCGCCGACGAGTCCGCGCAGCGCCGCGCGATGTCCAGCGCCCGGTCGGCGTCGGCACGGCTGCCGGCGTAGTCGCCGACCATCCGCCGCGCCGCCCCGACCAGCGCCATCAGCTGGGCCTCCTCCGGGTCGTCGCCGTCGCCGAACCGGGTGCGCCCCGGCAGCTCCAGCACCTTGCCGAACTCGGCCTTGCTGTAGTCGATCATGCCTAGCCGCCAGGCCAGCGCTGGGTCCGGCGCGTCCTGGTCGCGGCCGGCGCGCCGGAAGCACTCGTGCGCGCCGAGCCACTGGCCGCGCACCTGGCGGGCACGCCCGAGCAGCCGCTGGATCGCCGGGTCGCCAAGCAGCCCCGCCGGCAGGTCGACGGCGTCGAGCACCGCGTCGAGCTGGCCGCTGCCGATCAGCCGGTCGCCGTGCTCGACGAGCAGCGCCGCGCACGTCTCGTGGTCGCCGGCCGCGACGCTGTGCCGCAGCGCCTGCGCGATCACCCCGAGCGCGATGCACTCGGCGGCCGCCAGCCGGTGCAGCGCGGCGCGCTCGGTGGCCGGGATGGCCGGCTCCTGGTCGAAGTAGTCCCGCAGCGGGGCGACCAGCGACCAGCGGTCCGGCCCGCCAGGGGCGCGCAACGCCAGGCCGCGGCGGGTCAGCTCGGCGAGCAGCGCCGCGGTGCCGGCGGCCGCGGTCGCCCTGGTGACGGTGCCGAAGACGGCCAGCCGGCGCAGTTCGAGCGCGACCGGCTCCGGCTCGGCGTCCAGCACCTCCTCGCGCAGGTAGTCGTACAGCCGCTCGCCGGGGCGGACCAGGCGCGCCAACGTGTCGATCCGCTCGTCGGCGCCGGCCACGCGCAGCGCCTGCACCGCGAGCCAGGTGGCCGCCGGCCAGCCGTCCGTCCGCTCCCACACCAGCCAGGCCAGCTCGGGCGGGCAGTCCCCGATCGCGGCCCGCAGCAGCTCGGCCACCTCGCCGCTGTCGAACGCGAGCTCCGGAGCGTGGATCTCCGTGACCAGCCCCTGGCCGCGCAGCCTGGCCAGCGAGAACGGCAGCTCCCGGCGCGACACCAACGCCAGGTGCAGCTGCTCGGGGGCGTGCCGGCACAGCGCCTTGACGATACTCACCGCGCCACCGTCCGGCGGCAGCTCGTGGAAGTCGTCGACCACGAGGACGAGGTGCTCGCGCATCGAGGCGCGCAGCGCGTCGCACACGGCGGCGCCGTACCCGGCGGGATCGCCGGCGGCCGCCCGCGGGTCCGGCAGGTCCGGCGGCGGCGTGACGTACCGGCGCAACGCCTCCGCAAGGTCCGCCGCGAAACCCTCGGGGTCCGTCGGGTTGCGGCCGGAGCGGACCGCGGCCTTCGTCACCGGCCACGAGCGGACCGCGGCGCTCTTGCCCCAGCCAGCCGCCGCGATCACCACGCAGACCCGGCTGTACGCGGCGGCGGCCAGGCGCTCGTGCAGGACCCTTCGTTCCAGGTGCGGCTGTGGGGCTCGCAGGTCCTGGCCTTCCCCTCGCCGCATCGACCCTCGCATTCCCTCGAATCCATCCCGGCGTCGCCCACTCGTCCGCGCGTGGGCAGTCGGAGGATCGGTCCGTGTCACCCGGGGGATCACACGGACGGGTAGGTGGTGTTACAACCGAGAGTGATTCTTGAACGTTCTACCCGAATCCCATGGTTACTACTCGTACCGCAATCGTGGCCTTCGGTACAGCAGGCGCGACTTCGGACTACCGAAGGCCCGTGCCGCGTGTGAGAGCGGTTTCCACCAGCGTGGTGAGCAGCGTCCGGTAGTCGACCCCGGTGACCGTCCACATCCGCGGGTACATCGAGATGGGGGTGAACCCCGGCATGGTGTTGACCTCGTTGACGGTCAGCTCGCCGCCGGCGCCGACGAAGAAGTCCACTCTGGCCAGGCCCTGGCAGTCCAGCGCGCGGAACGCGGCGACGGCCATCGCCCGCACCCGCTCGGTGACCTCGTCGTCCAGCTTGGCCGGGATGTCGAACTCGCACACGTCGTCGAGGTACTTGGCGTCGAAGTCGTACCAGCCGGGAGCGCTCTCGCCGACGATCCGGATCTCCGCTGGCAGCGACGCCTCCACCCGGCCGTCCGGGAACTCGAGCACGCCGCACTCGACCTCCCTGCCGGGCGCGGCGGCCTCCACGAGCACCTTGGGATCGGTGCGGCGCGCGGTCTCGACGGCCGCATCCAGCTCTGCCCAGTCGGCGACCCTGGTGATGCCGATCGACGATCCGGCCCGTGCCGGCTTGACGAAGACCGGCAGCCCCAGCCGCTCGCGCTGGCGCTGCGTGAGCGTGGCGGTCGCCGGCCGCAGCGTCACGAAGTCGCCGACCGGCAGGCCGTCGGCCGCCAGCAGCTTCTTGGCGAACTCCTTGTCCATGCCGACCGCGCTGGCCAGCACCCCGGGCCCCACGTAGGGCACGCCGGCCATTTCCAGCAGGCCCTGGATCGTGCCGTCCTCGCCGAACGCGCCGTGCAGCACCGGGAACACCACGTCCACGCCGGAGAACACCTCGCCGGCGCGCTCCGGCCCCAGCAGCACGAGGCCGCCGCGGGTCGGGTCGCCGGGCAGCGCGAGCGCGATGCCCTGCTCGACGGCCGGCAGCCGGCGGTCGTGGATCTGCAGCTCCGTCGGATCGTCGGTGCCGAGCACCCATGCCCCGTCGCGCGTGATGCCGATCGGGATCACCTCGAAGCGCTCCCGGTCGAGGTGCGCAAGCACGCTGCCGGCCGACACGCAGGACACGGCGTGCTCGCCACTGCGTCCACCGAAGACGACCGCGACCCGGGCCCTGCGCGAGTTCATGTCGATCGACCCTACCTGCGGGCCGCCGCCCACTCTCCTGGGCGCCTCTGATTTGACAGTGTTAATATGACAGTGTCAGTATTGCGTCATGGACGACGGCGCGCTGTACACCCTCGACGAGCTCACCGGGCTGGTCGGGGCCGCGCTGTCCGTCGACTATCCGGGCGCACCCACCGCCCGCGTGCGCGACGTGCCGGACCGGCGCGCCATCCGCTGGTACGTCACCCGCGGGCTGGTGGACCGGCCGGTGGCCGCCCGCGGCCGGGTCGCGCTGTACAGCCGGCGGCACCTGTTGCAGCTCGTCGCCATCAAGCGCCGGCAGGCGGAGGGACACTCGCTCGCCGACATCCAGGCCGAGCTCACCGGCGCCACGGACACCACCCTGGCCACCGTCGCCCGCCTCCCCACCGACCACCCGCCCGCCACCACACCCCGTACCGCCGCCACCCCTGGGCGCCCCCGCTTCTGGGCCAACTCCCCCGCGGCGCAGGCAGGGCGACTCGCATCCGTATCGACGTTTTCGGGGCCCGAAAACGTCGATACGGATGCGAGTCGACGGGAGCAGGTTGTCGCGCTGCAGGGCATCCGGCTCGCGCCGGGGGTCACCCTGCTGATCGAGGACGGCGCCGCGGTGACCGTCGACCCGACCGCCATCCAGGCCGCCGCCCGGCCGCTGCTGGACCTGCTCGCCGCTGGTGGGCACGCTTGCGAGAAGGAGTAGAGCCATGACCGTGCGGCTACCGGAACTGCCGACCACCGAGTACGAGCCGGCCCACGACGACGCCGGGATCGGCGCGCTGCGAACCGAGCGCGGCAACCTCCCGCTGGAGAGCATCGACGTCGACGTCGCGATCACCGGCCTCACCGCGCGGGTGCGGCTCAGCCAGGGCTTCCACAACCCGTACGACGTGCCGCTGGAGGCGACCTACGTCTTCCCGCTGCCGGACCGCGCCGCGGTGACCGCGATGCGCATGGAGGCCGACGGCCGCGTGGTCGAGGGCGTGCTCAAGGAGCGCGGCCAGGCCAGGGCGGACTACCGGCAGGCGATCAGCGAGGGCCGCCGCGCCGCGATCGCCGAGGAGGAGCGGCCCGACGTGTTCACCATGCGGGTCGGCAACATCGTGCCCGGCGAGCGGGTGACCGTGCGGCTCACCATGGACCAGCCGCTCCCCTACGCCGACGGCGAGGCCGCCTTCCGCTTCCCGCTGGTGGTGGCGCCGCGCTACGTGCCTGGTGAGGTGCTCGGTGGCGAGCAGGCCGGGGCCGGGTGGGCCGCGGACACCGACGCCGTGCCGGACGCGTCCAGGATCAGCCCGCCGGTGCTGCTGCCCGGCTTCCCGAACCCCGTGCGGCTCGCCATCGACGTGGACGTCGACCCCGGTGGGCTGCCGCTGGCCGGCATGCGGTCGAGCCTGCACGCCGTCCAGGCCGAGCCGGACGGCACCGAACCGGACGGCACCGAACCGGACAGGGCCAAGCGGCGCGTCAGCATCCAGCCGGGTGAGCGCGCCGACCGCGACTTCGTGCTGCGCCTGGCCTACGGGCAGCCCGACGACGCGAGCGCGGCGCTCGTGATCACCAGGGACGCCGGGGAAGCCAGGACCGCAGGGGACGAGGCCGCCGAGGGCACGTTCCAGCTCACCGTGCTGCCACCCGCGTCGGCAGGTCCGGCGCGGCCGCGCGACGTGGTGCTGGTGCTGGACCGCTCGGGCAGCATGGGCGGCTGGAAGATGGTCGCCGCACGCCGGGCCGCGGCCCGCATCGTGGACACCCTCACCGACGCCGACCGGTTCGCCGTGCTCGCCTTCGACAACACGGTCGAGCGGCCGGCCGGGCTGCCGTCCGGGCTGGTGCCGGCGACCGACCGCAACCGGTTCCGCGCGGTCGAGCACCTCGCCCGCACCGACGCCCGCGGCGGCACGGAGATGCTCCGCCCGCTCACCGAGGCCACCGGGCTGCTCACCGAGGGCTCGCCGGCCGCGCACGGCGAGCAGCGCGCCCGAGGAAGTGACCGGGTGCTGGTGCTCGTCACCGACGGCCAGGTCGGCAACGAGGACCAGCTGCTCGCCTCGCTGACGCCGTCGCTCGGCGGCATCAGGGTGCACACGATCGGCATCGACCGCGCGGTCAACGCCGGGTTCCTGACCCGCCTCGCGATGGTCGGCGGCGGGCGGTGCGAGCTGGTCGAGTCCGAGGACCGGCTGGACGAGGCCGCCGAGCACATCCACCGCAGGATCTGCACACCGCTCGTCACCGACCTGCGGCTGTCTCCGCTGGACGCCGGAGTGACCCCGGTGCCGGACACGATCGCCCCGGCGCGGCTGCCAGACCTGTTCCCAGGAGTGCCGCTGGTGATCACCGGCCGGTGGTCCGGCGGCGGAACCGGCGGCCTGGAGCTCGCCGGCCGCGACGGCACCGGGACGCCGTGGCGGGCCGCGGCGCAGGCGGTGGCGGCCGATGCGCCGGCGCTTGGCCCGATCTGGGCGCGAGCCCACCTGCGGGATCTGGAGGACCGCTACCTCGCGGCGCGCGCCGACGCCACGGGCGAGCTGGAGCGGCGCATCGTCGCGACCTCGCTGCGGTTCCACGTGCTGTGCCGGTTCACCGCGTACGTGGCGATCGACTCAAGGACGGTCACCGACGGCGGCGCGCCGCACCAGGTGGTCCAGCCCGTCGAGCCGGCCTCCGGCTGGGACATGCTCACCGCCGGCCCGCCCATCATGCTGGCCGCCCAGGCCCGTTCGTTCGGCAAGAGCCTGCCCACCGCGGGCACCATCGGCGGGATGGCCGCCGGGATGGGTGCTCCGCAGTCGGCCGGCATCGATGCCGACGAGGCCATGGGCGGCGCCATGAGGCCAACCGCGCGCGGCCGGATCAGCCGGTCGCCGGGCGGCCCCGTGCCGCCGGCCCCGATGCCGCGGCCGGCCGATCCGTTCGGCTGGGTGCGCACGCTCGCCGCCGAGGAGGCCCGCCGGATGCGCGCCGCGACCGGCCGGCCGGTCGCCGAACGGCAGGCCATGCTGTCCGACCTCGGCAGCCGGCTCGAAGCCATGGTGCTGGCCCTCACCAGCCAGGCCGCCGCGGCCACCACGGTCGAACCGCTGCGCGAGCTCGCCGAGGCGCTGCGCGCCGTGCACGCGGGGACGGTCGACGAGCTGTGGCAGCGCGCGCTGACCGTGCTGGACGCCTTCGCCGGCACCCCGGCCGCGGCCCCGGAGCCACCGCCGCGCCGCCCCTTCTGGAAGCGCTGAACGCCGCACCCGATTGGCGACTCGCATCCGTATCGACCTCTTGGCGGCCCCAAAACGTCGATACGGATGCGAGTCGCCGTTGGGGCCGGGGTGCGAGGGTTTGGCGTAGCGACTGAGCGCGGGCACAGTGGACGGCGTGACGACACTCTCGCCGACGCCACGATCCACCGTCCGCCGCGGCAAGAAGCGCGCCAGGACCGACCGCGCCGACCTGTACGCCGTGCTCGACGCGGTGCTGGTGTGCCACCTAGCCGTGGTGCTGGACGGCGCGCCGCTGGTGATCCCGACGGGCTTCGGCCGCGATGGCGACACGCTCTACCTGCACGGTTCGTCCGGTGCGGCGAGCATTCGGGCGGCCGGCGCGGCGGCCGTCTGCGTCGCGGTGACCGAGCTGGACGGCATCGTGTACTCGCGATCGGTGTTCAACCATTCGGTCAACTACCGCAGCGCGGTCGTGCACGGCACCGCACGCAACGTGACCGACGAGGCCGAGAAGCTGCACGGCCTGCGCGTGCTCACCGAGCACCTGGCACCGGGCTCATGGGACTACGCCCGGCGGCCGAACGCCAAGGAGCTGGCGAAGACGTCGGTGCTGGCACTGGACCTGGCGGAGGCCAGCGTGAAGGTGCGCACCGGACCGCCGGGCGACGACGAGGACGACGTGGCGCTCGACGCCACGTGGGCGGGGGTGCTGCCGCTGACCCGCTCGTGGGGTCGGCCGCAGCCGTGCCCGCAGCTCGAGCAGCAGCACGCGGTGCCGCCGCACGTGCTGCGGCGCTCAACCGACGGCGACGCGCACGGTTCTGGCCGGCAGTTCGACGTGAACGGTGACGGCGGGGTCGAGGCCGGCGTTGAGCAGGCTGTGCCGGTAGCCGGGGCCGAACACGCGCACCTGGCCAGGTCGAAGCGTTCGTGACCGGTCCCAGGACCGCTCCACGAGCAGCCCGCTGACCACGGCGAACGCGCCCTGCACCCGCTCGTCGTGGGCGTGCGGCGGGGTGCGCTGCCCAGGCAGCCAGCCGGACAGCCACACCTCCGCGTCGGAGGCGGCCCGGTCACCATCGGTTGAGCGCAACGGCACCCGCACCGGGTGGCCCGGTGCGAAGCGCAGCAGGTCGCGCCACCGATCGGGGTCGGCGGCGACGGATCGCACGAGCGCGGCGATCCCGATCTGGCGGTACGGCGATGGACGGAGCACGGTGTGCTCTGGCACGGCGAACATCTCGGGGGTCTCCTGGTGAGCGACGCCCGGCCGCCATCGACGTGGCAACCGAGCCACGGATGGTGTTGGGTTCACCAGGCGCAACAGAGCGCGCTCGCCACCAGCCGCAGGCCCACCGGGCCGCGACAACAGGTGTGAGGCGCGAACATGCCGCAAAGGAAAGCCCGCCGCCGCCCGCGCCGTCAAGGCGTCAGCCGGAAAAGCCCCCTTGCGGGTGGCCTACGCGCCGGGCTCGTCACGCACCGCATCGAGCGCGGTCCGCACGTCCTTCACGAGGTCGTCGGTATCCTCGCAGCCCGCGGACAGCCGGACGAAGCCGTCGGACACCGCGTCGCCCCACTGCGCGCGCCGGTCGGCGGTGGTGTGCAGGCCGCCGAAGCTCGTCGCGTTCAGCACCAGCCGGCTGGCGCCGACGAAGTCGGCCACCGCGGCGCGGGACGCCAGCTCGAAGCACAGCACCCCGCCGAAGCGGCGCATCTGCACGGAGGCGACGGCGTACGCGGGGTCGGTGGGCAGCCCGGGCCAGCGCACCCGGCGCACGGCCGGGTGCTCGCTCAGCAGCGTCGCCAGCGCGCGGGCGTTGTCGGCCTGCCTGGCCAGCCGCAGGTCCAGGGTGCCGAGGCTGCGGTGCGCGAGCCACGCCTCGAACGGCCCTGGCACCGATCCGGAGTTGGTGCGCGCCACCTCCAGCGCGGCGGCCAGTTCCGGGTCGGTGACCGTGACGTGGCCGAGGATCAGGTCGCTGTGCCCCGTGAGCGCCTTGCTGTCACTGGCCACCACGGCGTCCGCGCCCAGCTCCAGCGGCCGCTGCCCCAGTGGCGAGGCGGTGGTGTTGTCCACGGCGACCAGCGCACCGGCCCGGTGCGCGGCCCGGGACAGCTCGGCGATGTCGCACACGTCGAGCCCGGGGTTGGACGGCGTCTCCAGCAGCACGAGCCGCACGTCGTCGAACGCGCCGTCGGCCCACGGCCCGGCCGTCGGCACCTCGTGCACCACCACCCCGACCGGCGCCAGCGTGCCGTGCGCGAACTTGCGCACCTGGTAGTACCCGTCGGACGGCAGCACGACGGCATCGCCCGGTCGCAGCACGGTGCGCAGGAGCGTCGACACCGCGGCCATGCCGGACGGGAACAGCACGCAGCGCCCGCCGTCGAGCTCGCCGATCGCGGCCTCCAGCGCGCGCCAGGTCGGGTTGCCCTCGCGGCCGTAGAAGTCGGCGTCGCCCGGACCCGCGACGTCCATGTGGTACGGCGCCGCGAACACCGGCCCGGGCAGCAGCGGCGCACCGGCCTCCGCGGTGGCGTGCCCGGCCTGGACGCAGCGCGTTCCGTCGTTCCACATGACGGCCAACGTACCGGCGCCGGCCGCCGCTACTCCGCCTTGTGCGAGCGGCCGAGGAACTCCGTGGCCATCTGCTCCGGGGTCAGGTTCTCGAAGCACGCGCGGTAGACGCCGTCGGCTATCGGCATGTCCACGCCGTGCCGCGCGGCCAGCTCCCTGATCGGGCCGCACGACCTGACGCCCTCGGCGACCTGGCCGTGCCCGGCGCGCTCGGCCTGCGCGAACGTCTCGCCGCGGCCGAGGCGCTCGCCGAAGGAGCGGTTGCGCGACAGCGGCGAGCTGCAGGTGGCCACCATGTCGCCGAGCCCGGCCAGGCCGGCGAAGGTCATGGGGTCCGCGCCGAGCGCGACCCCCAGCCGCGCGGTCTCGGCCAGCCCACGGGTGATGAGCGAGGCCGCCGTGTTCGCGCCGTAGCCCTTGCCGACCGCGATGCCGCAAGCCAGCGCGATCACGTTCTTGCAGGCGCCGGCCAGCTCGCAGCCCACCACGTCGGTGTTCGTGTAGGGCCGGAAGTAGCTGGTTCCGCACGCCTGCTGCAGGGCCGCCGCGCGGTCGTGGTCCGTGCACGCGATGACGGTGGCCGTCGGCTGCTCGGCGGCGATCTCGCGGGCCAGGTTGGGGCCGGAGAGCACCGCCACCCGGTCCTGCGGCACCCCGGCCACGTCGATCACGACCTCGCTCATCCGCTTGAGGGTGCCGAGCTCCACGCCCTTGGACAGGCTCAGCACCGTGCACCCGGCCGGCAGCAGCTCGCGCCACGCGACTAGCTGCCCGCGCACCAGCTGGGACGGCACCGCGAGCACCACGGCGTCCGCGCCGGCGAGCGCGTCGGCGGCGTCCGCGGTGCACTCCAGCGCGGCCGGCAGCGCCACTCCCGGCAGGTAGTCGGGGTTCTCGCCGCGGCGGACGGCGTCCACCACGGCCGGCCGCCGCGCCCACAGCACCACCGAGGTGCCCGCGTCGGCGAGCACCTTGGCGAACGTCGTGCCCCACGAGCCGGCGCCGAGCACGGCTGCCCTCGCGATGGGTCGCAACGTCACCCGGTCTCTTTCTGGCGCAGGTCGGTGCCGCGCGGCTGGTAGAACTCGGTGGGCGCCGGCTCGCCGCGCACGTCGGCCAGCACGTCGCGCACCGCGCTCATCAGGTGGTCGGTCACCTGGCGCAGCACGTCGCCGCTCTTCTCGCGGCCGCGGAACTGCGACATGTCGATGGGGCCGCCGGCCTGCACGATGACCCGCCTGCGCGGGAACGGCCGGTACTTCTTGCCGTGGTAGTGGTCGTAGATCAGCTGGGTGTTCCAGTGCACCATCGGGATGATCGGCACGTCGTGGTCGATGGCCAGCCGGGCCGCGCCGGTGCGGGCCCGCATGGGCCAGAAGTCCGGGTCCCTGGTGATCGTCCCTTCCGGGTAGATCGCCACGACGTGGCCGTCCTCCAGCGCCTTGTCGGCCGCGCGCAGGCTGTCCACGGCGTCGGAGCTGCCGCGGTACACCGGGATCTGGCCGAGCTCGGTGGCCAGCTTGCCGACCACCGGTATCCGGAACACGGCGTCCTTGGCGAGGAACCGCGGGACGCGGCCAGCCTTGTCGAAGAACACCCCGGTGTAGATCGGGTCGATGTAGGAGATGTGGTTGGCCACCACGAGCGCGGGACCTTCGGCCGGAATGTGGTCCAGGCCGAGGAACAGGTGCGGGCCGGAGATCCACTTGACCGGGTACCAGACCCCCCTGGCGGCCTTCCACCAGTGATTGCCCTTCGCCTCGTGTGCCACCACGTCCTCCTCCAGCTCACCGGCCTCCAGTATCTCCCTCCACCGGCCGGGGGCCGTATCTCCCTCCACCGGCCGGGGGCCGTATCTCCCTCCACCGGCCGGGGGGCCGCGTCCCAGCCGCCAGGTGTGAGGATGCACTGGTGATCCCACCGGTCGATCTGGTGGTGCCGGTGAAGCCGCTGCACCTGGCCAAGTCGCGGCTGCGCGGCGGGCGCGCGAACGGCGATCCGATGCACCAGCGGCTCGCGCTCGCCGTCGCCATGGACACCATCCGGGCCGCCGCCGGCGCCGACCGGGTGCGCCGGGTGGTGGCCATCTGCTCCGACCCGGCGGCGGTGCGGGCGCTGCGCGCGGAGGCGGTGGAGGTGGTGGCCGACGAGCCGGACGCGGGGCTGAACCCGGCGCTGCGGCACGGCGTCACGCTGCTGCGGGCCGCCGACCCCACCGCGGTGGTCGGCGCGCTGCAGGCCGACCTGCCGGCGCTGCGCCCGGCCGAACTGGACGCCGCGCTCGCCGCCTTCGCCGAGGTGGCCGGGCTGCCCGGGGCGGCGAGGGCGTTCTGCCCGGACCGGCACGGCACCGGCAGCACGCTGCTGGTGGCCGCGGCCGGCGCCGAGCTCGACCCGCGCTTCGGCGCCGGTTCCGCCCGCGCGCACGCGGAATCGGGGGCCGTGCCGCTCGACGGCGCGTGGCCGACGCTGCGCTGCGACGTGGACACCGAGGACGACCTGGCCGAGGCCGCCAGGCTCGGGCTCGGGCCGCACACCACCGCGGCACTGGCGGCCGACGCCCGGTCGTGACCTGCTGTTCATCCGATCCTCAGACGTCCGGTCGGCGTGCTGCCTGGACTGTGGGTGAGAATCGATGGCATGACCGACACCGACCTGGACGCCGAGCGCGGCTGGCTGCCCGCACCACCGGCTGTGACCAGGCCGGACCTCGGCACCGACCTGCCGGACGACCGGTACCTCAATCGCGAGCTGTCGTGGCTGGACTTCAACGAGCGGGTGCTCGCGCTCGCGGAGGACTCCAGCCAGCCGCTGTTGGAGCGCGCCAAGTTCCTGGCGATCTTCGCGTCCAACCTGGACGAGTTCTACATGGTGCGGGTGGCCGGGCTGAAGCGCCGCGAGGACACCGGGCTGCCGGTACGCAGCGCCGACGGGCTCTCGCCCCGCGAGCAGCTGGTGCGGATCGCCGCGCGGACCCAGGCGCTGGTCTCGCAGCACGCCCACGTGTTCCTCGACGAGATCCTGCCGAGCCTGGAGAAGCACGGCATCCGCATCGTGAGCTGGAGCGACCTGGACGACAACGACCGGCTGCGGCTGTCCGCCTACTTCTCCGAGCAGGTGTTCCCGGTGCTCACCCCGCTCGCGGTCGACCCGGCGCACCCGTTCCCGTACATCTCCGGGCTGTCGCTCAACCTGGCCGTCACGGTGCGCGACCCGCACAGCCGCACCGAGCGGTTCGCCAGGGTCAAGGTGCCCAACAACGTGCCGCGGCTGGTCCGCGTCGAGGTCGGGCGGGAGGCCGACACCGCGACGTTCCTGCCGGTCGAGGAGCTCATCGCGGCGCACCTCGGGGAGCTCTTCGCCGGCATGGAGGTCGCCGAGCACCACGTCTTCCGGATCACCCGCAACGCCGACCTCGAGGTCGAGGAGGACCGCGACGAGGACCTGCTGCAGGCGCTGGAGCGCGAGCTCGCGCGCCGCCGGTTCGGCCCGCCGGTGCGGCTGGAGATCGCCGCCACCATGAGCGAGCACGTGCTGGAGCTGCTGCTCCGGGAGATGGAGGTGGACCCGCACGACGTGGTGGAGGTGCCCGGCCTGCTCGACCTGTCGTGCCTGTGGCAGCTGTACGGGCTGGACGCCGCCGAACTCAAGGACGAGCTGTTCGTGCCGTCCACCCACCCCGCGTTCGCCGAGGGCGAGACGCCCAAGAGCGTGTTCGCCACGCTTCGCGAGGGCGACGTGCTCGTGCACCACCCCTACGACTCGTTCTCCACGAGCGTGCAGCGCTTCATCGAGCAGGCCGCGGCCGACCCGCACGTGCTGGCCATCAAGCAGACGCTGTACCGGACCTCGGGCGACTCGCCGATCGTGGACGCTCTGATCGACGCGGCCGAGGCCGGCAAGCAGGTGGTCGCGCTCGTCGAGGTGAAGGCCAGGTTCGACGAGCAGGCCAACATCAAGTGGGCGCGCACCCTGGAACGCGCGGGCGTGCACGTGGTGTACGGCCTGGTCGGGCTGAAGACGCACTGCAAGACAGCGCTCGTGGTGCGCCAGGAGGGCCCGAACATCCGCCGCTACTGCCACATCGGCACCGGCAACTACAACCCCAAGACCGCGCGGCTGTACGAGGACATCGGCCTGCTGACCGCCGAGCCGGCCGTCGGCGCCGACCTCACGCTGCTGTTCAACGCGCTCACCGGCTATGCCCGCCCGCAGTCCTACGGCAACCTGCTGGTGGCGCCGTACGGCGTGCGCAGGGGCATCGTCGAGCGCATCGAGCTCGAAGCCGAGCGGGCCGCGGCCGGCCGCCCGGCGGGCATCCGGCTCAAGCTCAACGCGCTCGTCGACGAGCAGGTGATCGACGCGCTGTACCGGGCGTCGCAGGCCGGGGTGCCGATCGACATCGTGGTGCGCAGCATCTGCGCGCTCACCCCCGGCCGGCCGGAGCTGAGCGAGAACATCAGGGTGCGGTCGATCCTCGGCCGCTTCCTGGAGCATTCCAGGGTGTTCCACTTCGCCGGCGACGACGAGTACTGGATCGGCAGCGCCGACCTCATGCACCGCAACCTGGACCGCAGGATCGAGGTCCTGGTCAGGGTGTCCGATCCGCGGCTGACGGCACATCTGGACCAGATCTTCACCGCGGCGCTGAACCCCCTGACGCGCTGCTGGGTGCTCGGACCGGACGGCTCGTGGCGTGCCTCGCCGACCGCCGAGGAGATCGGCGACGGTACCGTTCGCGATCACCAGACCGAGATGCTGCGCCTGCACCGAAGCGGGGAGTGAGCCATGGCGGACCCGCGTGCCGAGATCAGGGCCGCGGGCGCGGTGCTGTGGCGCCGCAACGGCCGTGGTCTGGAGGTCGCGGTGGTGCACCGGCCGCGCTACGACGACTGGTCGCTACCCAAGGGCAAGATCGACGACGGCGAGACGGCGCCGGCCGCGGCAGTGCGCGAGGTCGGCGAGGAGACCGGCTTCCGGGTGGCGCTCGGGCGGCGACTCGGCGAGGCTCGCTACCTCGTGCAGGCCCCGGCGAAGCGCACCGGCCCCAAGGTCGTGGAGTACTGGGCGGCGCGCGCCGTCGGTGGCGCGTTCGCGGCCAACGCCGAGGTGGACCAGCTGCGCTGGCTGACCCCGGCCGACGCCGCCGGCCTGCTCAGCTACGACTACGACCGCAACGTGCTGCGCTCCTTCACCGCCCTGCCGGTGCCTACCGCGACGGTGCTGCTGGTGCGGCACGGCGAGGCGGGCGAGCGCTCGAAATGGACCGGCGACGACGAACTGCGCCCGCTGACCGCGGAGGGCCTGCGCCAGACCGAGAGGCTCACCGACCTGCTGTGCCTCTTCGGCCCGTCCATGGTGCATTCCGCACCCCGCCTGCGCTGTACCCAGACCGTCGCACCGCTGGCCGAGGCGCTCGGCGTGGACATCATCGAGGAGCCACGGCTGGCCGAGGAGGGCTACTGGCCGGACCGGGCCGCCGGGCGCGCCCGCCTGCTCCAGATCGCCGACCTCGGCGGCACGGCCGCCGTATGCAGCCAGGGCGGAGTGATCCCGGATCTGATATTCACCCTGGCCGGACGGGCCGCCGCCGACGACCACGGCGACATCCCCAGCCCAAAGGGCAGCACCTGGGTCCTCTCCATGCACGGCCGCCAACTACTGGCCGCCGACTACTACGCCCAACCCTGAGGTCGCCGCCCGACCACCATCACCACGGCCGCAACGGCCGGTCGCCGCGCGCCGGCCGTCGGCACGGCGTCGCCCCGAGCCAGCCGGCGTGCGTCTCAGCCGTCGGCCGGCCGCCCAGGTCAGGTGCTGTTCTACGACTTGATTACTGCTGAGTCATCATCCGAGCGTTTTGATGACCTTCGAGTCATCGCTGTCAGAGACAACACCTACCCGGACGACCTGGGTTCACCATCGAACGGCGCGGCGACCCGGGGCGTGGGATGTCGCGTCGCCGCCGGTAGGTAGCGGAGCCGACGCTACTTCTTCTTGGTGGACGTCTTGGCCTTGGCGGCTGCCGGTTTGGTCGTCTTCGTCGCGGCCGCACGGGCATTGGTGCCCTTCGGTGCCGCCTTCTCGCTCGCCTTGGCGGCGTCGGTCTTGGCGGTCGCCTTCGGCGTGCTGGTCTTGGCTGCCGGCTTCGCGGCCGCGGCACCGGCCTTGGTCGCCGAGCTGCTCTTGGGAGTGCCGGCGGCCGCCGCCGTCTTCGAGGTGCTGCCCTTGGCCGCCTGCTTCGCGGCAACGGTCTTGGCTGCGGCGGTCCTGGCTGCGGCGGTCTTGGCTGCGGCGGTCTTGGCTGCCGGTTTGGGGGCGGGGGTCTTGGCCGTTGGCGTGGTGGCTTTGGTGGCCGGCTTGGCCGTGGTGGTCGCGGTCTTGGCCGCCGTGGTGGTCGCGGTCTTGGCCGTCCTGGCGACTGGTTTTGGGGTGGCGGTCTTGGCCGTGGTCGGCTTGGCCGGCTTGGTGGCGGTCTTCGCGGCGGGGCGGCTGGTGGCCTTCGATGCGGCGGTGGCGGCCGCGCGGACGGCGCCGGTGGCGGTGCGGGCCACGTTGGTGGCCGTCTTGGTGGCCGCGTTGGCCGTCTTTCCGGCGGTCTTGGCCGCCGTGCCGGCGGTCTTGGTGGCGGTGCGCGCTGCGGCGCCGGCGGTGTGCTTCGCCGAGCGGGCGGCGGTGCCGCCGGCGGACAGGGCCGTGCCGGCGACGGCCTTCGGCAGCTTCGTCGCGCCGCTGACGACGTCTCGGAACATGGTGCCCGGCCGGAAGGCTGGCACATTCGTCTTCTTCACCCGAACAGATTCGCCGGTGCGGGGGTTACGCGCCATTCGAGCCGCGCGAGCGCGCTTCTCGAACACGCCGAATCCCGTGATGTTGACGCGCTCCCCCTTGTTCACCGTGCGGACGATCACGTCGACCATTCCGTCGACGGCTGCGCTGGCAGTTCGCTTGTCACCGAGTCTTTCGGCTAGCGCATCGATGAGCTGGGCCTTGTTCACCTCGGGTCCTCCTGAAATACGCACGACCCGCGTCGGGCCGACTCCCGCCGCCACGGTAAGCGCAGAATCGGCAGGACACCACGTCCCACGCCCGGCATTTCGTTGACATAGCCGCAAATTCGCTCGACCCGGTCATCCTTTACATTGCCGGTTTCCCTTATCCGGCAGCGAAAACGGTCAGTGCGACGGCACGGTGGTGGTCGGCAGCCAGCCCGGCCGGGACCGCTCGAACGTGTCGATCGCCTCGCCGTGGCGCAGGGTCAGCGCGATGTCGTCCAGCCCCTCCAGCAGCCGCCAGCGCGTGTAGTCGTCGACGTCGAAGCCGACCGTGAGGTCCTTGGCCCGCACCGTCTTCGCGTGCAGGTCCACCGTCACCTCGGTGCCCGGCTCGCGCTCCAGCAGTTGCCACAGCAGCTCGACGTCGGGCTGCGCGCACTGCGCGGCGAGCAGCCCCTGCTTGCCGGCGTTGCCACGAAAGATGTCGGCGAACCGCGAGGAGATCACCACCCGGAACCCGTGGTCGGCGAGCGCCCATACCGCGTGCTCGCGCGAGGACCCGGTGCCGAAGTCGGGGCCGGCGACCAGGACGCTGCCCGCCGAGTACCGCTCCACGTTGAGCACGAAGCCGGGGTCCGAGCGCCAGGCGGCGAACAGCCCGTCGGCGAACCCCGTGCGGCTGACCCGCTTCAGGTACACCGCTGGGATGATCTGGTCGGTGTCCACATTGGACCGTCGCAGCGGCACGCCGACACCGGTGTGCGACTCGAATGGCTCCACGGCCGGGCCTCCTAAGGGTCGAGCTCAGTCCAGGTCGTCCGGCGAGGACAGCCGGCCGCGCACCGCGGTGGCCGCCGCGACCAGCGGCGACACCAGGTGCGTCCGGCCGCCCTTGCCCTGCCGGCCCTCGAAGTTGCGGTTGGAGGTCGACGCGCTGCGCTCGCCCGCCGACAGCTGGTCGGGGTTCATGCCGAGGCACATCGAGCAGCCGGCCATCCGCCACTGCGCGCCGGCCGCGACGAACACCTCGTGCAGCCCCTCGGACTCGGCCTGCGCGCGCACCCGCATCGAGCCGGGCACCACCAGCATGCGCACTCCGCGCGCGACGCGCCGGCCGCGCAGCACGTCGGCGGCGGCCCGCAGGTCCTCGATGCGCCCGTTCGTGCACGAGCCGAGGAACACGGTGTCCACCGCGACGTCCCGCAGCGGCGTGCCCGGCGCGAGGTCCATGTAGGACAGCGCCCGCTCGGCCGCGGCGCGCTCGTTGTCGTCGGCCATCAGGGCCGGGTCCGGCACCCGCTCGGACAGCGGCAGCCCCTGGCCGGGGTTGGTGCCCCAGGTGACGAAGGGGCCCAGGCTCGACGCGTCCAGCACGACCTCGCGGTCGAAGGTGGCCTCCTGGTCGGAGTGCAGCGTCCGCCAGTACGCGACCGCGGCGTCCCACTCGGCACCCGTTGGCGCGTGCGGGCGGCCGGCCAGGTAGGCGAAGGTGATGCCGTCCGGCGCGATCATGCCGGCGCGCGCCCCGGCCTCGATCGACATGTTGCAGACGGTCATCCTGGCTTCCATGGAGAGCGCGGCCACGGCCGAGCCCCGGTACTCGATGACGTAACCCTGGCCGCCGCCCGTGCCGAGCTCTGCGATCACGGCCAGGATGAGGTCCTTCGCGGTGACACCGGACGGCAGCGAGCCGTCCAGGGTCACCGCGAGCGTCTTGAACGGCCGTAGCGGCAGCGTCTGGGTGGCCAGCACGTGCTCGACCTCGTAGGTGCCGATCCCGAAGGCCAGCGCGCCGAACGCGCCGTGCGTCGAGGTGTGGCTGTCGCCGCAGACCACCGTCATGCCCGGCTGGGTGAGCCCGAGCTGTGGGCCGACGACGTGCACGATGCCCTGCTCGGCGTCGCCCATCGGGTGCAGCCGCACGCCGAACTCGGCGCAGTTGCGGCGCAGCGCCTCCACCTGGGTTCGCGAGGTGAGGTCGGCGATCGGCCGGTCGATGTCGACCGTCGGCACGTTGTGGTCCTCGGTGGCGATCGTGAGGTCCGGCCGGCGCACCCGGCGGCCACCGAGGCGCAGCCCGTCGAAGGCCTGCGGGCTGGTCACCTCGTGCACGAGGTGCAGGTCGATGTAGAGCAGGTCGGGCTCGTCACCGTCGCCCTGGTGGACGACGTGGGAGCTCCACACCTTCTCGGGAAGGGTTGCTGGCTTCATTTTCCGTACCTGGACTTCCCACATTCCGGGACGCTAGTATCGCGACGTGAGACAGCATAGCGGCATCGGCGTGCTGGACAAGGCGGTGGCCGTGGTGTGGGCCGTCGCGGAGTCGCCGTGCGGCCTGGCGGAGCTGTGCACGCGGACCGGGCTGCCGAGGGCGACCGCCCACCGGCTCGCCGTCGGGCTGGAGGTGCACCGGCTGCTGGAGCGCGGCGCCGAGGGCCGCTGGCGACCGGGGCCGGCGCTCGCCGAGCTGGCCGGCACGAGCACCGACCCGCTGCTGGACGCGGCCGCCGTCGTGCTGCCCAGGCTGCGCGACAAGACGGGCGAGAGCGTGCAGCTCTACCGCAGGGACGGCATGTACCGGGTGTGCGTGGCCGCGGCCGAGCCACCCAGCGGGCTGCGCGACACCGTCCCGGTCGGCGCCCGGCTGCCGATGACGGCCGGCTCCGGGGCGAAGGTGCTGATCGCGTGGGCCGATCCCGCGGTGCAGCGGGCGGTGCTGCAGGACGCCGTGTTCGGCGAGCGCACGCTGCTCGACGTGCGGCGCCGCGGCTGGGCGCAGAGCGTCGCCGAGCGCGAGGCCGGGGTGGCGAGCGTGTCGGCGCCGGTGCGCGACCGCTCCGGCGGCGTGGTCGCGGCGGTGTCCGTTTCCGGCCCGATCGACCGGATGGGCCGGCGGCCGGGTGGCCGCTGGGCGGCCGATCTGCTGGCGGCCGCGGATGCGCTCACCTCGCGGCTGTAACCGCCTGGTGGACCGCGGGCGGCCGTAGGCTGCCTCCATGCTGATCCCGCTGTCGGTTCGTGGCTTTCTGGCCAGGCTGCTCTTCGGGTTGCCAGCGGCGGTGCAGCGCAAACTGGCCGGCGAGCCGATCCGCGTCGACGGGCAGCAGCTCGCGACCGAGGTGCAGCTGCTGCTGAAGTTCGCCGATCATCGCGACGAGACCAACGTCGAGCACTCGCGCCGGCGGATGCGCGCGATGGCCCAGCTCGTCGCCGGGCCGCGGATCGAGCCGGTGGCCATCCGCGAGCTGAGCATCGCCAGCCAGGCCGGGCCGATCCGCGCCCGGCTGTACCGCCCGCACGGGCCGGCCGGGCCGAGCCCGCTGCTCGTGTACTTCCACGGCGGCGGCTGGGTGCAGGGCGACCTGGAGACGCACGACAACGTGTGCCGCTTCCTCGCCGTGAACGCCGCGACGGCGGTGCTGGCGGTGGACTACCGGCTGGCGCCGGAGCAGCCGTTCCCGGCGGGGCTGAACGACGCGCTGGCCGCGTACCGCTACGCCGCCGAGCACGCCGAGGAGCTGGGCGTGGACCCCGCGGCGATCGCGGTCGGCGGGGACAGCGCGGGCGGCAACCTCGCCGTCGTGGTGTCCAGGCTGGCCGCCGCCGACGAGCGCCCGCCCGCCTTCCTGCTGATGATCTGCCCGGGCACCGACGCCGTCGAGATCAGCGAGTCGCGGCGGCTGTTCGCCGACGGGTTCCTGCTCACCGAGGAGCGCATCCAGTGGTTCCTCGACAGGTACCTGCCGGACCGCGGCGACCGCGGCGACCCGAGGGCGTCCCCGCTGTACGAGCCGGACCTGCACCGGCTGCCGCCGACCTACCTCGTGACGGCCGGCTTCGACCCGCTGCGCGACGAGGGCGAGCGGCTCGGCGAGCGCATCGCAGCCGCCGGGGTGCCGGTGGTGCTGCGCCGCTTCGAGGACCTGTGCCACGGGTTCGGCAACGCGATCGGCATCGGCAGGCGCGGCCGCGAGGCCATGCACGAGATCGCGGGGGCGCTGCGGGTGGGCTTGGTGCTGGCCCGCGCCCACCGTCCAGCTCAGCCGCCGACCAGCCCGGAGCCGCCGGTAGGCGCGTCCCGGGCCGAGCCGGTGAGCGGCCGGTAGCCGTCTTCGTCGAACCCTCGGCCGAGGGTCGGCTCCACGCCGGACGGCCGGCAAGGGCGAGCGAGTCCGGCCCCGTGGACCTCACAGGCTGCGGCCGTACTCCAGGTTGTGCTTGGCCAGCGTCGCATCGGTGCCGAAGTAGACGTGCCGCGACATGTCTTCGGTGTAGCGGCTCGCCGGCGGCCGGCGGCCGAGCGCCTCGGCCATGCTCCGGACGTGGTGCGGTGCCGCTCCGCAGCACAGCCCGAAGTACCGCACGCCGGCGGCGTGGGCCTTCGCGGCGAAGTCGGCGATCTCGTAGCGGTTGCACGTGAAAGGGTCCAACGCGGTCGGGAAGGCCCGCCCGGATGGCGGCTGCGGGTAGGCGGCATCGTGCAGCGACTGGAAGTTCGGCTGCTGCGGCACCGTGCGGTATGGCACCGGTAGTGCCGCGAACGGCACGTCCACCGCACCGATGGCCCGTTCGACCAGCGGCAGCATGGTGACCGGTCCTCGGGCGCAGTTGAAGCCGACGACGTCGGCCCCGGCGCCGGCCAGCCGGCGCATCGCCTCCGGCAGGGCAACGCCGTCGCGGGTCTCCTCGTCGCGATGCACGGCGAGGGTGATCACCGACGGCATCCCGCTGCGCCGGATGACGTCGAGCGCGATCATGGCCTCGGCGAGGTAGCGGAACGTCTCCCCGACGACGTAGTCGACGCCGGCCTCGGCGGCCCAACCGACCTGCTCCTCGAACATGCCGCGCACCCGCTCGTGCGTCCCCTGGTCGGCCGGGTCGAACACATTGGTGTTGCACACGTCCCCGGCCAGCAGCGTCCCGGTGGCCGACGCCACCATGGCGGCCAGTTCGAGTGCCTGCCGGTTCAGCGGTTCCAACAGGTCGGCCTTGCCGATCAGGCGCAGCTTCTCGCGGTGCGCGTAGTAGGTGAAGGCCTCGACGACGTCGGAGCCGGCGTACACGAACTCCTCGTGCAGCGCGGTGACCCGTTCGGGGTGTTCGAGCACCACCTCGGGGACGAACGCCCCCGCCTGCAGGTAGCCGCGGCGTTCCAGCTCGAACAGGTAGCCCTCGGCGCAGATCACCGGCCCCGAGGCCAGCCGTTCCAACAGGCCCGGCCGCCGGGCGGGAGACGTGGGGAAAGAACTCATGGCTCGGACCTCCGCTGGTGACGGGTGTGACGGTTCAGCTCCAGGGAAATGGCGAGCTGCTGGTGGGATGTAGATCGCCGCGTTCGTAACGGCTGAGCCGGAACGGTTCGAGCAGCTCCTGCGGCTCGCCGAGCAACTCCCTCGCCGCGAGCGCTCCGACGCCGATCATCTTGTAGCCGTGGTTGGAGTCCGCGATCACGAACACGTTGTCCAGCACGCTGTCGAACACCGGGAAGCTGTCCGGCGTGAAGCACCCGATCGCCCCGGACGGCTCGCCGGAGAGCAGTCGGCTGCAGCCGTCGAACCGTTCGTGACACGCGGCCAGCCCGGCCGTCCACAACCGGGCGAAGTCGGCTCCGCTGCGGTACCTGGACCGCGGCGGGCCGTACGGGTCGACGGCCACCCCGTCGGCCCGCTCGTCGATGCGGCGCGGCATGCTGCCGCCCTGGATGCCGCCGAAGTTGTGGTCCGGCTTGTAGTAGATGCCCCATGGCTCGCCGGTCACCAGGTCGCCGGCCTCGTCGTAGAGCGGTGCGTCGGTGTCCACGTGGACGACGGGAGGCACGCGCCCGTGCCGGTCGGTGAAGGAGCCGGGGTCGACCTTGAGCGTGCCCTCCTGGACCAACCAGTACGTCCACATCGGCAGCTCGGCGCCGGCGACCGGGATCGTCTCGGGCAGCCCGAGCAGCCGCCACACATCACGCACCCACGGGCCGGCCGCGACGACCACCTGGTCGCAGCGGATGGCGCCGCGGTCGGTGAGCACGGCCCGCACCACGCCGGATCGGACGTCGAACCCGTTCACCCGCACCCCGGGGAACACCCGGACGCCCTCGGCGCCGGCCGCGGCGGCAAGGCCGCGCAGCGACGCGGTGTTGTTGGCGAAGCCGCCGCGCTTCTCGTGCAGTACGCAGGTGACGCCGTCGGCCCGCCAGTCGGTGAAGATCCCCCGCAGGTACGCGCGGCACTCGGCCTCGCCCTCGACGAGGGTGGACTCGTAGCCGATGGCCCGCTGCTGCTGGTAGATCTGCCGGACGCCGTCGCGCATGGCCTCGTGGCCCAGCTGCAGGTAGCCGACGGAGTGGTAGGAGAGGGCGGCGGCGTCGGCTTCCCACACGTCCACCGAATGCGCCATGAGTCGCCGCATCGCCGGCTGGAAGTAGTTGTTGCGCACGACCCCGCACGCGACGCCCGACGCGCCGGCGCCGATGCCGGTCTTGTCCACGACGACGACATCGGGATCGGTGCCCCGCGCCCGCAGTTCCCTCGCCAGGTGCAGTGCCGTCGACAGCCCGTGAATGCCCGCACCGACGATCACGTAACGAGCCGCGCTCGGGATCATGCCGCCTGTCCTGGACTCCGGTTGCGGGTTGGGGTTTGCGGGTTGGGGTTGCGGGGTTGCGACCACCGGCCGCGAGCCGGCAGTGTTGCCCTGGCACTGTTGCCCTGGGGGCAACGCTATTTCCTTGAAGGAGCCTAGCAATGACCGAAGCCAGCGAGAAGACCGAGCGGCTCATCGCGTCGGTCGAGCGCGCGGTCGCCGTGCTGCGGGTGCTCGCCGACGCGCCGAGTGACCTGGGAACCAACGAGATCGCGCGCCGCTCCGGCACCAACGCGAGCACGGTGTCGCGGCTGCTGGCGACCCTGGCCAAGGACGACCTCGTCGCTCGCGTACCGCACTCCGGGCGCTACCGGCTGGGCCTGCGCATGATCCAGCTGGGCCATGCCGCCCTGTCCAGGGTCGACATCCGCGATGCGGTGCGACCCCACCTGATCGCGCTCACCGAGATCACCGGCGAGACCGCGACGCTGTCGGTGCCCGGCCAGGAGAGCACCATGACCGTCGACTTCGTGCAGAGCCCGTCGTCGGTGCGCAGCGTCGCCGCGCTCGGCCGGCCCGGCGTGCCGCACGCGACCTCGATCGGCAAGGTCTTCCTCGCCTACGGCGGCCGGCTCCCGCCGGGCCCGCTGCCGGCGCTGACCGATCGCACGGTCGTCAGCCGCGCGCAGCTCGCGAAGGAGCTGGCCGTCGTCCGCAACCGCGGCTGGGCAGAGGCCAGGGGCGAGCGTGAGGCGGACCTGAACGCCGTCGCCGCCCCGATCCTCGACCACCGGGGTGAGCTCGCCGCGGTGCTGGGCGTTCAGGGCCCGGCCAGCCGCTTCGACGACACCGCGATGCGCGCCGCGGCCGACCGGCTGTTGGAGCGGGCGGCGCAACTATCGTCGGGCTTCGGGCTGACAAAGCCGGGCGACACGCTCTAGCCTTGCCGCCATGGGGATGGCGTTGCGCTATCGGCAACGGTCAAGCCGGCGGCGGCCCGCGCGTTACTCCGCCATGAGCCTGGTCAGGCATGGCCTGTCCGGCGCGGCATGGCCTCGGGTATGGCGCCATCACGAGTTGCGGCCCGGCTACGACGTGGTGATCGTCGGCGGTGGCGTGCACGGCCTGGCGACCGCCTACTACCTGGCCGCGAACCACGGGACGACCAACGTCGCGGTGTTGGAGCGCGGCTACCTCGGCGGCGGTGGCTCCGGGCGCAACACCGCGATCATCAGGTCCAACTACCTCACGCCGGAGGGCGTCCGGTTCTACGACCGCTCGGTGCACCTCTACTCGACGCTCGCGGCCGACCTCAACTTCAACGTGATGTTCTCCCGGCGCGGCCACCTGACGCTCGCGCACTCCGACTCGGCGCTGCGCACCATGCGCTGGCGAGCCGAGGTGAACAAGCTGCATGGCGTCGACTCGGAGGTGGTCGACCCGGCCGAGGTCGCCGCCCTGGCACCGCGGCTGGACACCTCGGCGAACACCCGCTACCCGATCCTCGGCGGGCTGTACCACCCGCCTGGCGGGATCATCCGCCACGACGCCGTCGTCTGGGGGTACGCGCGAGCGGCCGACGCGCACGGCGTGCACCTGCACCAGGGCACCGAGGTCGTCGGCATCGATGTGGCCGGCGGCGCGATCCGTGGCGTGCGCACCAACCGCGGCTCGATTGCCACGCCCGTCGTGGTCAACTGCACGGCGGGGTGGTCCAGCCTGGTCAGCGAGCTGGCCGGGGTACGCCTGCCGATCACCACGCTGCCGCTGCAGGCCGCGGTGACCGAGCCGGTTCGCCCGTTCCTGGACACCGTCGTGGTGTCCGGCACGCTGCACGTGTACGTCAGCCAGACCGACCGTGGCGAGCTGGTGTTCGGTGCCGCGGTCGACCCGTACCCGTCGTACTCGACCCGCGGCTCGCTCGAGTTCACCGAGGGCGTCGCGACCAACGTGCTGGAGCTGATGCCGTCGCTGGCCAGCCTGCGAGTGCTTCGCCAGTGGGCCGGCCTGTGTGACATGACCCCGGACTACTCCCCGATCATGGGCCGGACGCCCGTCGACGGCTTCTATCTCGATGTCGGCTGGGGCACCTACGGGTTCAAGGCGGGGCCGGTGGCCGGCGAGACGATGGCCGAGCTCGTCGCCACCGGCAGCACACCCGACCTGATCGCTGGTTTCGACCTGGCCCGGTTCGCGGAAGGTCGCATGGTCGGCGAGCGCGGCGCCGCCGCCGTCGGGCACTGACGCCATGATCCTGCTGCCGTGCCCGCACTGCGGTCCGCGCAACACCGACGAGTTCTCCCACCACGGCGAGCACGGCGAGCGGCCGGACGCGGACCGCGTCACCGCGCGACAGTGGCGCTCTTACCTGTACCTGCGCCGCAACCAGGCCGGCTGGACGACCGAGCTGTGGCTGCATGGCGCCGGCTGCGGCCGCTACGTCCTGTTCGAACGGCACACCGTCACCAACGAGGTGCGGGCCGCCCACTCGACCGGAGGCCGGTAGATGCGGCAGATGCCCATGCGGCTCGGGCCGAGACCACACGAGCTGATCGACCGCGACAGCCGGTTCACCTTCACCTGGAACGGCGCCAGCTACCCGGCGTACCGAGGGGACACGATCACCTCGGCGCTGGCCGCGGCGGGGGTGCGAGTCTTCTCGCGCAGTCTGAAGTACCACCGCCGGCGCGGGCTGCTGACCGCCGACTTCAACGACCCCGGCTGCCTCGTCGAGGTCGACGGCGAGCCCAACGTCCGCGGCAGCCACCGGTTGGTCGAGCCCGGCATGGCGGTGCGGGCCCAGAACGCGTGGCCGTCGCTGCGCCACGACGTCAAGGCGGTGAACCAGCTGGTCGGGCGCTTCCTGCCGGTTGGCTTCTACTACAAGACCTTCATCGCGCCGCGGCGGCTGTGGCCGCTGTACGAGCGGGTGCTCCGCCGCTTCTCCCCCGGCGGCCCGGTGCCGAGCCCGGATGCCCGCGGCCGCTACGACCAGCGGTACGCGCACCCGGACGTGGTGGTCGCCGGCGGCGGGCCGGCGGGGTTGGCAGCCGCCGTCGCAGCGGCCGCGGCCGGCGCGGCGGTGCTGCTCGTCGAGGAGAACCATCGGCTCGGCGGGCACCTGCGGTGGTCCGACCCGCTGGCGCTGGGGCCGCTGCTCGACGCGGTGGTGGCCCGGCCGAACATCGAGGTGCTCACCGACGCGGTGGTCACCGGCCGTTACGACGGCAACTGGCTCGCCATCCTGCACCGCGGCGCACCGGGCGTGGTGGAGCGGCTGGTCAAGGTCCGCGCCGCACAGCTGGTGGTGGCGCCGGGACTGATCGAACGTCCTTACGTGTTCGCCGGCAACGACCTGCCGGGGGTGATGCTGTCCACGGCGGCGAGGCGGCTGCTCAACCTCTACGCCGTGCGGCCGGGGCGGCGGGCCGTCGTGTTCACGGCGAACGCCGACGGTGACGCCGCGGCAGCCGAACTCGTCGCGGCGGGCGTCGACGTGGCGAAGGTGGTCGACGCCCGCGCCGGGGGCGACATCGTGCGCGCGCACGGCCGCGGCCGAGTGCGCGCGGTGGAGTGCGCCGACGGCAGCACCGTCGACTGCGACCTGCTGGTGACGGCGGCCGGCTGGACTGCGCCGACCGCGCTGCTGTCGCAGGCCGGTGACCGGCCCACGTTCCACGAGGGGGCGGCGCGGTTCGTCCCGTCCGCGCAGCTGCCCGACGGCGTGCTCGCGACCGGTGGCATCGCCGGTGACGGCTCGCTGGCCGAGCTGCTGGCCCACGCCGAGGCGGTCGGAATGGTGGCCGCGCGTCGCGCCGGGTTCGGCACCACCGCGGTGCCGATCCCGGAGCTGCCGATCGAGCCGCACCCGGCGCTGTTCCGGTCCTCGACCCACGGCATCGTCGACTTCTCGGAGGACGTCTCGTCCAAGGACCTCGCGGCCGCGGTCGACGAGGGCTACGACTCGATCGAGCTGGCCAAGCGCTACACCACGGCGACGATGGGCCCGGCCCAGGGCAGGCTCGAGGCGGTCAACGCGATCGCCGTGGTCGCCGCCGCCACCGGCCGCGGCATCGCGGCGACCGGCACCACGACGGCCCGCCCCCCGTACGTGCCGGTGAGTCTCGGCGCGCTGGCCGGCCGCCGGTACCAGCGGGTGCGCCACACCCCCATGCACTCGTGGCACGAGCGGCACGGCGCGACCCCGCTCGTCGCCGGCACCTGGATCCGCCCCGACCACTACGGCGACCCGGCCGCCGAGGTGCTGGCCGTGCGGAACGGCGTCGGGATCATCGACGTGACGCCGCTCGGCAAGTTCGAGCTGCGTGGGCCGGACGTGGTGCGGCTGCTGGAGCAGGTGTACGTGAACCGCTGGGCCAAGCTCGCGGTCGGCTCGGTTCGCTACGGCGTCATGTGCGCCGAGGACGGCGTGGTGCTCGACGACGGCGTCACCGGCCGGCTCGGCGAGGACCGCTACCTGATGACCACGACCTCGACCGGCGCGGCGGCCGTCGAGCGATGGCTGCAGTGGTGGTTGCAGGTGCAGCGGCCGGACTGGCAGGTCCGCGTGACCCCGATGACCGACGCGTACGCCAGCATCAACGTGGCCGGGCCACACTCGCGGGCGTTGGTGGCCAGGCTCACCGACGTCGACCTGGACCGGCAGTCCTTCCGCTACCTGCAGGTCCGCACGGGTCCGGTCGCCGGGGTGGCCGGCTGCGTGCTGTGGCGGATCGGCTTCACCGGCGAGCTGAGCTATGAGCTGCACGTGCCGGCCGGGTACGGCCTGGCCGTGTGGGAACGGCTGTTGGAGCGCGGCGCCGACCTGGGCGTTCGACCGTTCGGTGTCGAGGCCCAGCGAATCCTGCGGCTGGAGAAGGGCCATCTCATCGTCGGCCAGGACACCGACGGGCTGACCCAGGCCCACGGCGCGGGCCTGTCGTGGGCGGTGAAGGCGGACAAGGACGACTTCGCCGGCAAGCCGGAGCTCGGCTGGCAGCGCGACCGTGGTGGCTACCCGCGGCTGGTCGGCCTGCAGCCGGTCGACGGCACCGTGGTGCCTACCGAGTCCAGCCAGATCGTCGAGGCCAGCCCGCAGGGCCGGCGCATCGTGGGCCGGGTGACGTCGAGCCGGATGTCGCCCACGCTCGGCCGGTCGATCTGCCTCGGATACGTCGCGCCACACCTGGCGGCCGCGGGGACCAGGGTCACCGTGCGGCTTCCCGACGGCCGCGAGATCCCGGCCACCGTGACACCGCAGTCGGCTCACGTCGACCCGGACGGGACACGCCTTCATGCCTGACCTCCCGACCGCCCCGTCCCGTGCCCGGTGGCCCGCAGCGCCGTCGCGCAGGCGCACCCGGTCAGGGTCGAGTACGGCTGGGAGGTGAGTGGCCGGCGCAGCACGGCCGCGCTGCGCGTCGGCGACTGCAGCCCGCTGGCGAAGGTCCTCGCCCGTGGCCCGCTCTGCGACGTGCCTGGCGGCGCCGAACGCGGCACCGACGGTGTGCTGACCATCCGGTTCGCTCCTGGCGAGTGGCTGCTGATCGACCGGCCGGGCACCGGGCCGGACCACGTCCGCCGCATGGAGGCGTACCCGGGCACGACCGCCGTCGACCTCACCCACGCCGCGACGCTGCTGCGACTGCGGGGCGAGGCGAGCGCCGCGGTTCTCGCCAAGGTGTGCGCGCTCGATCTGCGGCGGCCCGACACGGCGGTGCGCACCCTGGTCGCGGGGATCACCACCGTGGTGATCCGGAACGACCGCGCTTCGTACCTGCTGCAGTGCGACCGGTCGTTTGGCCAGTTCCTGTTCGACACGCTGCTCGACGCCGGTGCGGAGTTCGGCATCGACGTCGACGGAATCGACGGCTCCGACATCTGACAGCAGCGAGACCGTTGCCGCAAGGGCAACGATCTTGTGCCGCTGGCATCGTCATGCCACAGTGGCCGCCCAGCAAGGCGATCAGGGAGTGATCGAGCCGCCACCATGAGCTTCTTCGACTACCTCCAGGCCCGGTGGGACCACATTCTGGGACTCGCCGCCGAGCACGCGATCGTGGTCGCCGTCTCCGTGGTCATCGCCACCGTGATCGGGGTCGGACTGGGTATCGCGACCTACCGCACGGACCGGCCTCGGCAACTGGTGCTCGCGGTCACGGGGGTCTTCCTGACCATTCCGTCGCTCGCGCTGTTCGGGCTGTTCATCGGGCTGCTCGGGCTCGGCACCGCGCCGGTGATCGTCGCGCTGGTGATGTACGCGCTGCTGCCGATCGTGTCGAACACGATCGTCGGGCTCCGGTCGGTGGACCCGGCGGTCGTCGAATCGGCGCAGGGCATGGGCATGGGGCGCACGCTGCGCCTGCTGCGGATCGAGCTGCCGCTGGCCTGGCCGGTGATCCTGACCGGAATGCGGGTGTCGACCCTTATCACCGTCGGCATCGCGGCGATCGGGGCCTATGTGCGCGGCCCCGGGCTGGGCAACGACATCTTCACCGGGCTTGCTCGGATCGGCAGCCCGATCGCGGTCAACCTCGTCCTCGGTGGAGTCCTCGGCGTGATCGTCCTCGCCATCCTGTTCGACCTGCTCTACGTCCTGATCAATCGGCTCACGACCTCACGAGGGATCCGATGAGCGAAGCAAGCCGGACCAAGATCCGCCTGGAGAACCTGACCAAGCACTTTCCCGGGCAGCGGGAACCGGCGGTGGACCAGCTGTCCATGGCGATCCCCGAAGGCGAGATCGTGATCTTCGTCGGGCCGTCGGGCTGCGGCAAGACCACCACCATGAAGCTCATCAACCGGCTGATCGAGCCCACCTCGGGACGGATCTTCCTGGACGACGAGGACGTCACCAGGATCAACCCGGACCACCTGCGCCGGCGCATCGGGTACGTCATCCAGCAGATCGGGCTGTTCCCGCACCT
>Ga0299913_10000129_pt1 | contig 37615 bp, 31 predicted proteins | sample RVTome_9_FD_201360 | JGI IMG/M metagenome (GOLD analysis project Ga0299913, IMG submission 201360) | Soil microbial communities from uranium-contaminated site in the Upper Colorado River Basin, Wyoming, United States - RVT155D38 (version 2) ... | reverse complement strand
CCTGCCGCGCACGGTGCCGACCAGGGCGCTCGCCGAGGGATTCCACAGCGCACGCACGACGGCGCGCTGCCGCAGGTACTGGACGCCCCGCGCGTGAGCGTCCGGTCCAACCGCCTCCACAAGGCCGGCGGGATCGATGTCAACGACGACCTCACGGCGCACGCGGTAAAGCTAGCCAACCGCACCGACATCGCTCGTCCCACATGCCGGCATCGCTCGTCCAACATGCCGGCGGCGCCGGCATCCGGTGCCGATGAGCATGGTGTGACACGAGTGCCGGGTCGGTCGTCACTCGGCGTCTGGTCAGACCTGGACTCCGCAAATGGTCACGTGCTCCCGCCGGAGAAGGCTAGGCTCGCGGGGTGAGGACGCCATACCGGCGGCGGCTGGTGGACGATCTGCTCGAACGCCGCCTTCGCCACCATCCGGCGGTCCTGCTGGTCGGGCCCCGGGCCACCGGCAAGACAACCACGGCGGCACGGCTGGCCGGCAGCATCGTCCGGCTGGACGAGCGCGGGCAGGCAATCGTCGCCGACGCCGATCCGGACGCTGCGCTACGCGGGCTCGAAGAGCCGATCCTGATCGATGAATGGCAGATCGTGCCCGACATACTGGGCGCGGTGAAGCGCGCGGTGGACGCCGACCCGCGGCCGGGACGGTTCATCGTGACCGGGTCGGTACGCGGCGACGTCGACTCACCAACCTGGCCGGGAACTGGCCGCCTGCTTCGAATCGCCATGTATGGCATGACCGTCGGCGAAATTCGCGGTGACGTGCCCCGGGTGCCGCTCCTTGAGCGACTCGCGGACGGCGGCATCGAGTCACTGGTCGGTTCGCCACCCGATCAGCTCGACTTGCGCGACTACGCCGAACTCGCGGCGAGCGGCGGCTTTCCGCACCCGGCGTTACGCCTGCCCGCCGCGGAGCGCGCACCGTGGCTGGAGAGCTACGTCGACCAGTTGCTCACGCGGGATCTGGCGGAGCTGGGTACGCACCGTGATCCGCAACTGTTGCGCCGGTACCTGGAGTCATACGCGCTGAACACCGCCGGTGTCACCGAGCATCGCGCGATCTACCAGGCTGCCGGTATCGCCAAGAACACCGGCGACGCCTACGAGCGGCTGCTGCGCAACCTGCTCGTCGTCGAGTCGCTGCCGGCCTGGTGGACCAACCGCATCAAGCGACTGGTTCGCGGCCCGAAGCGGTACCTCGTCGACTCTTCGTTGGCCGTCGCCGTACTGCGCATGGACGTGAAAGGGCTGATGAAGGACGGAGACCTGCTGGGCCGGATCATCGACACCTTCACGGTGGCGCAACTACGCGCACAGCTCGCGTCATGCGAATCCCAGCCGCGCCTGTTCCATCTGCGCCAGGAGAAGGGGCAGCACGAGGCCGATATCATAGTCGAGTACGGTGGTGGCCGGATCATCGCATTCGAGATCAAGGCGACCAGTGCGCCAAGGCGTGACGACGCAAGACATCTGGTGTGGTTACGCGACGAGTTCGGGCCCCGTTTCCTTGGCGGCGTGGTGCTCCATACCGGACCACGTGGCTTCATGCTCGACGACCACATCGTCGCGGCGCCGATTTCCGCGCTCTGGGCGTAGCGGGCGCTCGGGGGGCGACCGACTCATCGGCGGCGTGGGCTGCCACAGTCCTGTCGGGGGTCACCGCTAACCTCGCCGGCGTGGCCGATGACGCTGGGTTCGCCCCCGTGGAGCGGGTGCGCCTGGAGGCGCTGCGCTACGCGGTCAACGAGGAGGCCGCCTGCTATATCGCCGTCATGCGCATCTTCACCGGCGCCATCTCGGGGCTGCTGTCCGACCAGTCCGCGGCGGAGATCGCGCAGCGGCTGGCGTCGCAGGGGTTCGAGCTGGACGTGGACACCGTGGACGCGCGGCTGTCCTACCTGGTCGAGCACGGCAACCTGGCCCGCAGCCCGCGCGAGAGCGAGGCCCGCAGCCTGCGCGAGTACCTGCAGACCCGGGCCAGGTACCAGCTGACCCAGCGCGGCGAGCTGGTGCAGCGCCAGGTCGAGGAGTTGCTCGGCTATGCCGACGCGGCCAGGGAGGTGTCCAGCGAGATGCTGGGCGGCATCCTGGACGGGTTGACCGTGCTCAGCAGGTACGACGAGGCCGGGCTGGCCGCGGCCGACCCGGACGAGGTGGCGCGGCAGATCGGCACGGTGTTCGCGCAGTTCGAACGGCTGGTGTCCTCCACGCGCGACTTCTACACCTACCTGACCCAGGTGCTGACCCGCTACGACCTCGACCGCGGCGAGTTCCAGGCGTTCAAGACCGCGCTGCTGGACTACCTGCAGCGCTTCGTGGACGAGATCGCCAGGCATATGCCGCAGCTCGCGGACGTGCTGCGCGGGCTGGAGCCACGCATCGAGGCACTGTGCGGCCGGGCCAACGCGGGCCAGCGGCTGCTCGGGCTGGACGGCCGGGCGGCCCGCCGCGCCCGCGGGCTCGACCCGAGCGACTGGCGCGGCCTGCACGCCTGGTTCATCGGCGGCGCCGGCCGGGACTCCGACGCCGACGGGGTACGCCGGCTGGCCACCGAGGCGATGCGCGCGCTGCTGGTGAACCTGCGCCGGATCGCCACCAGCTCGCACCGCGAGCAGAGCCGTTACACGGACCTGCTCAAGCTGGCCCGCTGGTTCGGCGGGGCCGACGACGCCACGGCGCACGCGCTGTGGGCGGCGGCGTTCGGCCTGTACTCGTGCCGCCACCTCGGCGTGCCGGCCGACGACGACGCCGACCCGGTGCCGCCGACGGCGTCGTGGTGGCGGACCCCGGCGGCGCAGGTGCCGGTCACGTTGCGCCGGTACGGCGAGCGCGCAGTGCGGGGTCGGCCCGGCCGACGAGTCGATTATGCGGCGGCCAAGCAGGCCCGCCTCGCCGAGCGGGAGGCGACGGAACGCCGGCGCCGGGAAGCGCTGCGGGAGATCGCCCGCCACTCGGGCCGGCTCGGTACGGTCCGGCTCTCCGACGACGCCCGCGCCGCGCTGCTGGAGATCTACGCCCGCGCGCTGAGCGGCTGCGGCCGGCCGCTCGGGCCGGGCGACGTGGCATCGGCCGAGGCGTCCGCGACCGCGGCCGAGGAACCCGCGTTCCGGCTCGCCATCAGGCGAACGCCGGGGGCGTCGACGGTGCTGCACAGCTCGACCGGGCGGCTGCAGCTGGTCGACCTCACGCTGAGCGTCGAGGCGGCCGGGCTGCGGGAGGCCACCGCGTGAGCTGCGCGCGCGTCGACCGGCCGCCCCCGGCGGAGGACGTCTACGCCGCGGCCGAACGCCGCCGGGCGGCCAGGGCCCTGCTGCGCAACCCGCTGCTGCACGCCGACGGCCCGGGCGCCGAGGACCTGCGCCTGGTTCGCCGGCACCGCGCCGAGCTGACCAAGCTGTTCGCCGACGGCCTCGGCTACCGGCTGGCCGTCGAGCCGGCGGCGGCCCGGCTGTTCAAGGCGGGTCTCGGCCGGGACCCGACCCGCCCGGCGCTGCGGCGCAGCGGCAAGCCGTTCACCCCGCGCGCCTACGCCATGTTCTGCCTGACGGTGGCGGCCCTGACCAGGTGCAAGAACCAGCTGCTCGTGGACGAGCTGGTCGCCCAGGTCCGCTCGGCCGCGGCGGACGGCGGGGTGGACGTGGACCTCGACGCCATCGCCGACCGCCGCGCCATGCACGCCGTGCTGGGCCTGCTGGTCGACCTGGGCGTGCTGCACGAGCGCGACGGGGACCTGGAGCACTGGGCCGAGCAACGCACCGCCGCACTGCTCGATGTGCGCAGGGACCGGCTGGGGCTGCTGGTGGCCGCGCCGCTGGGTGCCTGCGCGACCGTCGAGGACCTGCTCGACGTGGCGGCCCTGCCGTCGGCGGCGGGCGGCGCGCGGGTCGCCATCCGCCGCCGGCTGGCCGAGTCACCGGTGCTATCGGCCACCGAACTCACCGACGAGCAGGCCGAGTGGTGGCGCCGCAACCGCAACCGCGAGCGTGAGTGGTTCCACGACCGGCTCGGGCTCGACCTGGAGCTGCGCGCCGAGGGTGCCATCGCCGTCGACCCGGCCGACGAGCTCACCGACGTGCAGTTCCCCGGCACCGGGTCGACGAGGCACCTGGCGTTGCTGCTGGTCGAACGCCTGGTCGACGCCGTCTGTGACGGTGAGACCGCCGACGGGCAGTGGCGGACGGTCGCGACCGGCGCCGTCCAGGCCATCGCGGACGAGGTGTTCGCCGAGTGGGGCGCGGGCTTCCGGCGCGAGTACCGCGAGGACCCGGCGGCGGCGCTGGGCCAGGCCAGGGACCTGCTGGTGGCGGTCGGGCTGGTGCGGCCGGCGACGGACGGTGACTGGCAGGTGCACGCGGCGGCGGCCCGGTACTCGACCAGCACCACCATCGTGGAGCCGGGGGCGCAGCTGCCGGATGACGGGTTCGGTGAGGGGTGAGCGCGGCGATGGACACCGTCGAGCGGTTCCGGCTGTGCCGGGCCGGCGTGCTGAACGTCTGGCAGTACGACGAGCAGGTCTTCGAGTTCGCCGACGGCCGGCTGCTGCTGCGCGGGGCCAACGGCGCCGGCAAGTCCAAGACGCTGGAGATGCTGCTGCCGTTCGTCCTCGACGGTGACAAGCAGCGGATCACCGCATCGGGCCGGCACCACACCAGCCTGCTGTGGCTGATGCTCGACGGCTACCAGGGGCAGAACCGGATCGGCTACCTGTGGGTCGAGTTCGCCCGGCCCGCGGGCGACGGCACCACCGAGACCGTCACGTGCGGCATCGGCGTCCGGGCCTCGCAGTCGGCGCGCACCGCGACCTCGTGGTACTTCACCTTTCCCGGCAGGGTCGGCACCGACCTGGTGCTGGAGGACGACGCGGGCCCGCTGCCCCCGCCCCGCTGCCGGGCCGCGGTGGAGCCCGACGGGCACTACTTCGACTCGCCACGGGCGTACAAGCAGCACGTCGGGCGGCTGCTGTTCGGCCTGGAACCCGTCCAGTTCGACGAGCTGCTGCGGCTGCTGTACTGGCTGCGGCAGCCGCAGGTCGGCGAGGACATCGAGCCGGCCAAGCTGGCCGAGCAGCTGGCGCAGGCGCTGCCGCAGCTCGACGACGACTCGGTGCGGGCCGCCGGCGACACCTTCGACGAGCTGGCCGCGTTCGGCGAGCAGCTCGACAGGCAGCGCCGCAGCGCGGCGGCGACCGAGGCGTTCGCCAGGGTGTACGCGGACTACGCCAGGGCCGTGCTGCGCGGCCGCGGCTCGGCGGTGGTCGAGGCGCACCGGGAGCTGGGGCGGCGTGGTGCGGAGGTCGACCGGCGCACGGCCGCGCTGGCCGACCTGGAACGGCAGCGGGAAACCGCCCAACAGGAACGGACCGGGGCCGACGGCGCGCTGGGCGTGGCGCAGGTCAGGCTGCGTGAGCTGGAGACCGACCCGGCCATGCGGACCCAGCAGGAGCTGGTCAACCGCCGGCGGTTGGCCGACGAGCTGAACAAGTCCGCTGGCCGTGCCGAAGCGGCTGCCGCGACGGCGGCTGCGCGGGCCGAGGCGACCGGTCGGCGGGTCACCGACGATGGGTCACAGCTGCGCGCGGACCTTGGTGCCCACGTGTCCGCCGCGAACGAGCTGATCATGCGGTCGGCGAAGCTCGGCGTGCCCGCCCGGCTGGTGCTGCCGTCCGCAGTGACCGGACCGGCGCTCGCCGATCCGGACGACGCCGGCGAGACGGCCGCGGGGCTCGCCGAGCACGCCGTGGCGGCGCGCGGCGCTCGGCCCGTCGTCGGTGAGTTGCTGGCCGCGGTCGAGGTGGTCGACGCCGCGCGCCGCGAGGCGGCCGACGCCACCCGGCTGCGAACCCGGGCGGAGGACGAGGCGGCCAAGGCGGAGCGGGACGCGGAGGAGGAGCGCGAACGGCTGGCGGAGGCCGAGCGGTCCGCCGACGACGCCGAACGCGGCTACCGCGAGCGGCTCGACGCCTGGCGGGCGGACCAGCGGGCGACGGACTTCACGCTGCCGGCCGAGCTGTCCGCGGCGACCCTGCCCGGCATCGCGGCGCTGGCCCGAACGGCCGCCGAACCGGCGCTGGCCGCGCTGCGTGGCGAGGAGGCGGCCGCCGCGGCGGCGCGGCAGAACGCCGAAGCCGAGCTGCGGCGCCTCCGGGAGCGCCGTGCGGCCGTGGCGGCCGAGCCGGACCCGGCGCCGGACCCGCCCGCCCTCGGTCGCGGCCCGCGACCTGCCAGCGACGGCGCACCGCTGTGGCGGCTGGTCGACTTCGGCGCCAGCTTGGCCGAGGGTGGGCGCGCCGGCGTCGAGGCGGCCCTGGAGTCGGCTGGGCTGCTGGACGCCTGGGTTCGTGCCGACGGCGCGGTACTCGACGCCGGCACACTCGACGTGGTGCTGCCGGCCGGTCCCGCCGTGCGCGGTACCAGCCTCGCCGGGGTGCTGGTGCCGGACCCGCCGCCCGGCTCCCCGGTGGCGGCCCAGACGGTCGGCGCCGTGCTGGCCCGCATCGGCTGGACAGACCACAGCACCCAGGACGGTGCGGCGGTCGGCGGCGACGGTACGTGGCGGCTCGGCCCGCTCACCGGGCGGGCGGCCAAGCCAGCGGCCCAGTTCATCGGCGCCACCGCCCGCGCGGCCGAGCGGGCCAGGCGGCTGGCCGAACTCGACGGGCAGCTCGCGGCGACGGCCGAGGAGCTGGAGTCGGCGACCACGGCCCAGGCCGAGGCGCGGCAGCAGCGGGAGGAGCTGGAGGCCTGGCTGAGCGAGGCTCCACCGTATGGAGCGCTGCTCACCGCGTGGGTCCGCCTGGACGAGCGCTCGACGGCCGCCCGGCGGGCCGAGCGGCGCAGCTCCGAGGCCGAGCAGGCGGCGGCCCAGGCCCGCGCCGAGGAGTCGCGGAGCCGGCGACGGCTGGCCGACCTCGGCGCCGCCCACGGCCTGCCGACCGATGCCGACGGCCTCGGCGCCCGCCGCGAGCAGTTGCGGGCCTTGGACGCGGCGCTGGCCAGGCATGCGGACAATGCCGAACCGCTGCGTGCGCGCCTGCGGCGCTGGTGCGACGACTTCACGGTGTGGCAGGGCGACCTCGCCCACGCCGGCGAAGCCGGTGCCGGTGCCGTGGAACAGCGCGAGCGGGCCGTCCTGGCGGCGGCCGCCTATCGGGAGTTGGAAAGCGCCGCCGGCGCCTCCGTCCGCGAGCTCCAGCAGCGTGTCGCCGACACGTCCGCCGAGATCGAGGCGTACCAGGCCCGGCTGAAGGAGCTGAACGAGCTGGTGGCCGGCCTGCTCGGCAACATCGGCGGCGCCAGGCAGGCGCTGGCCGACTCCGCCGCGCGGAGCGCCGAGCACCAGCCCGTGCTGCATGCGGCAGTCCACGCGCTGGCCGACATCGTCGACGCGCCCGGCCTGCTGCAGTCGGGCCTGCACGATCATCCCGACAGGCCGGATCCGGCTGGCTTCGAGCTGGCCAGGGGATGCACCGCGGACGCCAGGCCGCCGGCCGCCGTGATCGCCCTGGCCCGCCGGCTCGCCGCGCTCGACCCGCCCGGCCGCGCCGTGGACGACAACGGCGTGTACGCGGCGTGGCAGGACGCCGCGAGCAGCGCCGCGGCCGACACCGAGCCACGCGTCGGCTCGGTCGCCGGCGCGCTGGTCGCGATCGGGCGCGACGACGCCGGTGAGCACCCCATCGCCGAGCTCAGCAACCGGCTGTCCGCGGCGGTGCAGCGCGATGCGGACCTGCTCACCGACCGCGAGCGCCGCCTGTTCGAGGAGCACATCCTCGGCGACCTCGGCGAGTCGCTGCGGGCCCGCCGGTTGGAGGCCGAGGAACTGGTGGCCGGCATGAACCGGCTGCTGTCCGGCGTCACCACATCGCAGGGCATCGAGGTACGCCTGATCTGGAAGCTGCGCGACGACACCGCGCCCGACGCCACCAGGGCCGTCGAACTGCTCGGCCAACCGGTGGGTGCGCTGCTGCCGGACGAGCGCCGGGAGCTGCGCGACGCGTTGCACCGGCTGATCGAGGCATCCCGTGCCGACGCCCCCGAGGACTCCTACGCGGAGCACCTGGCCAGTGCGCTGGACTACCGCCGCTGGTTTGCCTTCCGCATCCGCTACACCCGGCCGGAGCACCCCGGCACGTGGCACGACCTGCACCGGCGCTCCCCGCTGTCTCAGGGTGAGCAGAAGGTGGTGTGCTACCTGCCTCTCTTCGCCGCGGCGGCGGCACACTTCAGCTCGCTGGCCGGCGCGGCGCCACACGCCCCGCGGTTCGTGCTGCTCGACGACGCGTTCCCGAAGATCGACGTCCGCACCCATCCACTGCTGTTCGGCCTGCTCGTCCAGCTCGACCTCGACTTCGTCGTCACCAGCGAGCGGCTGTGGGGCGACCATTCCACGGTGCCGTCGCTGGCCATCTACGAGGCGCTGCGCGACCCGAGCGAGCGCGGCATAGCGCAGTATCGGCACGTGTGGGACGGGCACCGCCTGCACGCCATCGGCGCATGAGCCTGCCGGGCTGGCTGGCCGACCCCGACCTGCGTCGCGTCTGGGCGGTACTGCGCGACCGGGTGGAGGCCCGCGGCCTGCGGCCGGCCGGGCGGGTGGTGCTGGCCGACCTGTCCCGCGCCGAGCGACATGCCGTCTCCGCGCTGCTCGGCCGTCCGGTGACGACGGCGCGGGTCAGTGTCGATCTGGCCGAGCTGGACGCCCGGCTGGCGGCGCGGTCCGGGACCGACGGGCTGCTCGCCGTGCTCACGGCCGTCACCGGCGACCGGCTGCGGGACCGTCCGGCAGCGCGGGAACAGCGCGCTGCCCAGCGGGAGGCGCCGTTCGTCGCCGCCAGGGCCGCGATCGCAGCCGACCCGGTCCTCGCCGGCCTCGAATGGGTGGCTGGCTGGCTGGACGGGGTCCGCCGGTCGGGGCTCCTCGCGCGGGTCGGCACCCCGGCGGATGTGCTGGTCATCGCGGTGGCCGTGATGTCGCGCCTGCTACGCGTCCCCGGCAGCGGCGGCTCCGGCGGCGACCTCAGCGGTGGCGGCGGACCCCGTGGCGGTCCCGGCGGCGGTGGCAGCAGTCCTAGTGGCAGCGGTCCCGGCGGCGGTGGCACCTCGCGCGGTGTGGTCAACGGTGTCGGCGGCGGTCCGTGCACTGGCGACGGCCTTGGCGGTGGCGTCTCCCGGGGCGATCTCGCGGCGACATGTGCCGGCGGGGCCCATGCGCTGGACGACGGGACCACGCTCGCCCAGGTGGTGCTGCGCGGGCTGGCCGCCGCTGCCGGGGAGCAAGCGCCGACGTCCACCGCCGCCAGGCGCGAGCTGTGGGAACGATTCGGCGTCGCCACCGACGCGGTGTCCTCGACCTGCCTGACCCTCGGCCTGCGACCGCACGATCCGCGCGGCGCCACAGTCGCGCGACGGCTGCGGCTGGCCGCCGATGCCGGCGACCCGGTGCACCTCACGCCGTGGGACCTTCGGCAGGGGCCACTGCGGTTCGGGTCGCGGCCTTTCGTGCTGGTCTGCGAGAACCCGCGGGTGCTCGAGGCAGTAGCGCAGCGCCACGGTGGTGCCGTCGCCGTCGTGTGCACGGCCGGCCAGCCGTCGATGGTCGTGCTCGACGTGCTGTCGCGGCTGGCCGCGAGCGGTATGCCGCTGCGCTACCACGGCGACTTCGACTGGCCCGGCATCGCAATCGCAAACCGGCTCGTCGAGCGGCTCGGCGTCCGGCCGTGGCTGATGGCGGCGCCGGACTACGAACGATCCGCGGTCGGCGGTTCGCCATCGGCTCGGCTCGCGCTCGCCGGGCGTCCGGTCGAACCGGTGTGGGACCCCGAGTTGGGCGCGGCGATGCGGCATCGGGGTATCGCCGTCCACGAGGAAGCCGTGCTCGACGACCTGCTGACCGCACTCGACCCGGCGATGCAATCGGACAACGACCGCAACCAGCCGGGTTGATCGGCGTGCAAGCGGCGTGCTCGGAAACGAAGAGGTCCGCTCCGGTGCCGGCGTGCTGGTCGGCGTGGGCGTCAATGGCAATCTCGGCTGCGGCACGGCGCGTGCTCAAGGCGGATTGCGCTCGGCCTTCTGCCGGCGCAGCCAGGCTTCGACGGTCATGGCCTCGGGATGGATCGATCGGGCGAGCTGCGGGTCCACCTCGGTCCATTCTGTCCTCGCCCACCGCCAGAGCCGGACGGTGTCCGGGGTGAACCGCTCGAACAGCCACACCGGCATGGGGAACCGTTTCGGCCTGCGCCCGAAAACCCGCGTGTAGATGTCGCGGCACTCGTCCAGGGTGCGCAGGTCGGCGGCGAGCTCGAGCTGCTGCCCGACGTACCGCTCGGGAGCGGCGAAGATCTTCGCCGCGATGACCCCGAGATCGTGGCAGGACAGCCACGACGCCCGGAAGGAGCCACCGGTGAGCTTCGGCCACACGTGCCACACGCCGGCCGGCGGGTAGAAGGCCGGGTCGGTCATCACCTCCATGAAGGCCGGCGGGCGCAGGACCGTGACCGGCAGGCCCAGCCCGTGCAGGTGCTCCTCGATGTCGAGCTTGGACTCCCACGAGCCGATGCCGGTGCCGCGTTCGCCCGTGCCCGCCGAGCCGTAGACCAGGTGCCGGACCCCGGCGCGGCGGGCCGCGTCCCCGACGTTGCGCCCCTGCCGCACCTCGCCCTCCAGCCCGCTGATCATCGGGTTCTGCACGCTGTACACGCCGTGCGCCCCGGCGAACGCGGCGTCCAGGGAGGCCGGGTCGTCCATGTCGGCCTTGACCACCTCCGCGCCGGCGGCCGCCAGGGCGCGCGCCTTCCCGCTCTCCGGATCGCGCGTCATGGCGAGCACCCGCCACCCGTCCGCGAGCAGCGCGCGGGCCACCCCGCCGCCCTGGCGACCCGTCGCGCCTGCCACCACGACGGTCCTGCCGTTCGCCATCTCGATGCTCCTCCGGCGATCCGACCGACGTGTGGATCAGACGTCGTAGTAGAGCGCGAACTCGTAGGGGTGGGGGCGCAGGCGGATGGGGTCGATCTCCTGCTCGCGCTTGATGGAGATCCAGGTCTCGATCAGGTCCTCGGTGAAGACGCCGCCCTCGACGAGGTACTCGTGGTCCGCCTCCAGGCGGTCGATCACGGCGTCCAGGCTGGACGGGACCTGGGGAACGTCGCGGGCCTCCTCGGGCGGCAGCTCGTAGAGGTCCTTGTCGATGGGTGCCGGCGGCTCCATCTTGTTCTTGATGCCGTCCATGCCGGCCATCAGCTGGGCGGCGAAGGCCAGGTACGGGTTGCCCGAGGAGTCCGGGCAGCGGAACTCCAGGCGCTTGGCCTTGGGGTTGTTGCCGGTGATCGGGATCCGGACGCAGGCGGAGCGGTTGCGCTGCGAGTAGACGAGGTTGACCGGCGCCTCGAAGCCGGGCACCAGCCGGTGGTAGGAGTTCACGGTCGGGTTGGTGAAGGCCAGCAGGCTCGGCGCGTGGTGCAGCAGGCCGCCGATGTAGTGCCGCGCTGCGTCGGACAGCCCGCCGTAGCCGGACTCGTCGTGGAACAGCGGCTCGCCGTCCTTCCACAGCGACTGGTGGGTGTGCATGCCGGACCCGTTGTCGCCGAGCAGCGGCTTCGGCATGAAGGTCGCGGTGCGCCCGGCCGCCCAGGCGGTGTTCTTCACGATGTACTTGAACAGCTGCAGGTCGTCCGCGGCGTGCAGCATCGTGTTGTACCGGTAGTTGATCTCCGCCTGGCCCGCGGTGCCGACCTCGTGGTGGCCGCGCTCGATGTGGAAGCCGGCCGCGATGAGGTTCGACATGATCGAGTTGCGCAGGTCGGCGTAGTGGTCGGTCGGCGGCACCGGGAAGTAGCCGCTCTTGTACTTGACCTTGTAGCCCTTGTTGCCGCCCGGCTCGTCGACGCCGGTGTTCCACCAGCCGGCCTCGGAGTCGATCTCGTAGAAGGTGGCGTTGGGCTCGCTGTCGAAGCGCACCGAGTCGAAGATGTAGAACTCGGCCTCCGCGCCGAAGTACGCGGTGTCCGCGATGCCCGACTCGTTGATGTACTCCTCAGCCTTGCGCGCGATATTGCGCGGGTCGCGGCTGTACGGCTCCCTGGTGACCGCGTCGTGCACGAAGAAGTTGATGTTCAGGGTCTTCTTCTCGCGGAACGGGTCGATGCGCGCGGTGGCCGGGTCGGGCAGCAGCAGCATGTCCGACTCGTGGATCGCCTGGAAGCCGCGCACCGAGGACCCGTCGAACATCAGGCCTTCTTCGAACGTCTCCGCTGAGAACGACTCGGTGGGTACGGTGAAGTGCTGCATGATGCCCGGAAGGTCGCAGAACCGGACGTCGATGAACTCGACGTCGTTGTCCTTGACGAACTTCAGGGCCTCCTCGGCGGTGCTGAACACCCTCGCTGGCTCCTTACGCTCGGCGGCTGGAATGCCTGCGGCTGTAGCCCGTGACGGCCACTAACGCCGCGTCCAGCCGCGACGCTAGGTCGGTGGTGTTGCCCGACCATCACTGAAGTGTTTCACCGATGTAAACCGGCCCGCAGGTTTGGTCTCGCTGTTCGGACCGCCCCGCCGTGCGCGTCCATCGACACGTGGGGCATACGCTCGTGCCGTGACGGAGCGTTCGGGGTGGACGGGATCCTGGCTGTCCGGGCTCGGCGTGCCCGGCGAGCCGGGCGGCACCCAGGAGTGGCGGGGACAGCGCCTCGGCATGCCGAGGGACGGCGTCGGCGCGGTGGCGGGCTTCGGGCGGCGGGTCGCCGCGATCTTCGTCGACTGGGTGCCGTGCGCGGTCGTCGCGCAGCTGCTCACCGAGAACCCAGGCTGGTCGGCGCTGGTGCTGTTCGCACTGCTGACGGTGGTCGGCGTGGCGCTGTCCGGCCGCACGCCGGGCCACGCGGCGGCCGGCATCAGGGTCGCCACACTCGACGGTGGGCGGCCGTCGTTCACCGCCGCGGTGGTGCGCACCGCGCTGCTCTGCCTGGTGGTCCCGCCGGTGATCTACAACTCGGACGGCCGCGGGCTGCACGACCGCGCCGCCGGCACCATCGTCCTCCGCACCCGCTAGTTGGCCGCCCGCGCCCTGCCTCCTGCCTCTTGGCACCTGCCTCCTGCCTCTTGGCACCCGCCTCCTGGCACCTGGGCGTCCCACTGCTCTTATGACGGAGTGTGGGACGCCCACGTGCCTCCTATGACGAGGCGCGGGACGCCCACGTGCCGGGTGCGGCGAGGTTGGGCGCAGCTCGCGGGCAGGTTCGGGTGCGGGCGGGTTGGGGTGCGGCGGTTGTCCACAGGGGACGCAGCTATCCACAGGCGGATTGCGTTCGGCGGACGCGCCGTGCGTTTCGGGGCATCCTGCGCGCCATGCCACGACGTGCCGTCGCCGATATCAGTCTGCTTGCTGAACTCGCTCCCGATGGTGTGCTGTCCCATGCCGAACTGCTCGGCGCAGGGGTCAGCTCTGCGACGATCAGCCGCCGCTGTCGGCCGGGCGGTCCATGGCGACGGCTACTTCGCGGCGTGGTGGTGATGCACCGCGGCCAGCCGACGCGCGGGCAGATGATCACCGCGGCGCTGACCTACGGCGGATCTCATGCGCTGTTGACCGGGCTGGAGGCCGTCGCCAGGTACGGCGTGCGACGGCTGCCGGAACATCATCACGTCCATCTGCTCGTGCCACACGGATGTCACATCGGCAGCAGGGACTTCGTCGTGGTCGAGCGTACCCGGCGAATGCCGCCGGCCCTGCAGGTGAGCGGCCTGCCTCTGGCCCCGGTCGCCAGGTGTCTCGTCGATGCCGCGCGTCGGATGTCGCGCACCGACGAGGTGCGAGCCATGATCGCCGACGCGGTCCAACGCGACCTGTGCAGCGTCGGCGCCTTGGCGGAAGAGCTGGCACAGCCCCGCCTACCTGGTTCGGCGCTACCACGGCTCGTGCTCGACGAGATCGGTGACGGCGTGCGCTCTGCCGCGGAAGGCTGGGCGCGGTCGTTGGTGCTGCGCGGCACCGGCATGCCTGCGCCGACCTGGAACATGGCGATCCGATCGGCGTCCGGCCAGCTGCTGGCCGTGGTCGACGCCTGGTGGGACGATGCCGGGCTGGCGTGGGAGATCGACTCGCACGAGTTCCACCTTTCGCCGGCGGACCACGAGCGCACGACTCGCCGGCAGTCGGCCCTGGCCGCCGCCGGGGTGATGGTGGTTCGGACCGTGCCCTCGCGGCTGCGCCACGATGCGGCCGCGGTCCTTCGAGAGGTCGAGAGCGCCTACCGGCAGGCCCGGCGTAGCCCGCGGCCGGATGTGCACGCGTCGCCGTGGCACGGAGAACCTGGGCGTCCCAAGGCTCACTAGACGAGCAGCGGGACGCCCACGTGCCATTCCCGAGCAGCGCGGGGTGCTGGCACCTGGGCGTCCCTGTGCTCGTATGACGGAGCGCGGGACGCCCACGTGCCGGGGCGTGACTGGGGTGCGGGCGTGAGGCGGTGCGGGCGTGAGGGGGTGAGGGCGGTTAGCGGCGGCGGACGGTGCGCTGCAGGCTGCGCATCTTGGCGCCCTGCGGCATCGGGCCCTTCGGCAGCGCGGCGCCGCGGTTGCCCAGCGCGGTGAGCTTGCTCTCCAGGCTGTCGACCTGCTTGGTCGTGATGTTGCGTGGCAGCCGCATGAGGTGGCGCTGCAGCCGGCGCAGCGGCACCTGGCCCTCCTCGCTGCCGACCAGCACGTCGTAGATCGGTGTCTCGCCGATCAGCCGGGAGATCCGCTTCTTCTCCTGGGCGAGCAGCGCCTTGATCCGGTGCGGCGCGCCCTCGGCCACCAGCACCACGCCCGGCCGGCCGATCACCCGGTGCACGGCATCGAGCTGGGTGGTGCCGGCCACCGCCGGCGTGACCCGCCACTTGCCGCGTAGGTTCTCCAGCGCCCACGCCGCCGCGCCCGGTTGGCCGTCGGCCTTGGCGTAGACGTTGCGCTGCACGCGCCGCCCGAAGATCAGCACGGCGAGCAGCAGGCCGACGCCGATGCCGAACGGCAGCGTGATCCACTGCATCGCCCAGATCAGGCTGACGCCGAAGACCACCGCTATCGAGACCAGGAGCGCGCCGATCATCCACGGCAGCAGCCACTTGTCCTCGCGGCGCTGGATCTTGAACGCCTGCCAGATCTGGCGGCGGCGCTCGCGGGATGCGGCGCGGCGCTCCTGGCTCGCCTGCTTACGGGCGGCCTTGTCCTTCTTTTCGGCCATTCCCCAAGTCTACGGTCCGCGGCCGCGGACGGCGGCGGTGGCCGGACGCGGCCGATTGAGTCAGCGCGCCAGCAGGGACGCGGCCTCCTGCGCGGCGGGGCCCTGGGTCGCCAGGTGCCGCAGCGCTTCGGGCAGCACCTCGCTGCGCCGCTGGATGGCCTGCGCGTAGAGCCGTCCCGCCCGGTACGACGAGCGCACCAGCGGCCCGGCCATCACGCCGGCGAACCCGATGCGCTCGGCCAGCGCGGCGTGCGCGACGAACTCCTCCGGCTTGACCCAGCGGTCCACCGGGTGGTGCCGCACGGTGGGGCGCAGGTACTGGGTGATCGTGAGGATCTCGCAGCCGGCGCCGTGCAGGTCGCGCATCGCCGCCTCGACCTCGTCCGGCGTCTCGCCCATGCCGAGGATCAGGTTCGACTTGGTCACGAGCCCGGCCTCGCGGGCCTTGGTGATCACCTCAAGCGAGCGCGGGTAGCGGAACCCTGGCCGGATGCGGCGGAAGATCCGCGGCACGGTCTCCAGGTTGTGCGCCAGCACCTCGGGGCGCGAGCCGAAGACCTCCGACAGCTGCGAAGGCACCGCGTCGAAGTCGGGGATGAGCAGCTCGACGCCGGTGCCGGGGTTGAGCGCGTGGATCTGGCGCACGGTCTCCGCGTACAGCCAGGCGCCGCCGTCCGGCAGGTCGTCGCGTGCCACCCCGGTCACCGTGGAGTAGCGCAGGCCCATCGCGTGCACCGACTCGGCGACCCGGCGCGGCTCGTCGCGGTCCAGCTCGGCCGGCTTGCCGGTGTCGATCTGGCAGAAGTCGCACCGCCGGGTGCACTGCTCGCCGCCGATGAGGAAGGTGGCCTCGCGGTCTTCCCAGCACTCGTAGATGTTGGGACAGCCGGCCTCTTCGCACACGGTGTGCAGGCCCTCGCGCTTCACCAGGCCCTTGAGCTCGGTGAACTGCGGACCCATCCGCGCCCTCGTGCGGATCCACGGCGGCTTGCGCTCGATCGGGGTCTCGCTGTTGCGCGCCTCCAGGCGCAGCATCCGCCGGCCTTCGGGTGCGACGCTCACGGCACAACCCTACGCCGGGTCAGGGGTCACTCCGGTCAGTTCGGCGGTGAGCTCCCACACGCGGGCCGCGGTGCCCGGGTCGCTCGCCTGCCTGCTGGCCCGGACCGGCTTCGGGTTGCCGCGCAGCTGCTGGAAACCGTCCGGACCCCAGAACTGGCCGCCATCGACGCCCGGCGCGGTGGCCGCGTACAGCTGCGGCAGCGTGCCGCGCTGCGCCGGCTGGCTCACCAGCCCGACCGCCTTGTCCACGACCGTCGAGACCAGCCCAGCGCCGCGCGAGCGCATCATGTTGCCCATCAGCTCGGTGTCGGACAGGCCGGGGTGCGCCGCCAGGCTCAGCAGGTCGAGCCCGGCCGCGCGCGCCCTGCGGTCGAGCTCGAACGCGAACAGCAGGTTCGCCGTCTTGGACTGGGCGTACGAGGCCCACGCGTCGTAGCGCCGGCGCTCGAAGTTCAGGTCGGTGACGTCCAGGCCGCCGCGGTTGTGCAGCGTGCTGCTCACGGTGACCACCCTGGCGCCCGGTCGCTGGCGCAGCGCCGGCATCAGCAGCCAGGTCAGCGCGGCGTGCCCGAGGTGGTTGGTGCCGAGCTGCAGCTCGAAGCCGTCCTTGGTGGTCAGGTGCGGGGTGGCCATCACGCCGGCGTTGTTGACCAGCACGTCCAGCGCGTCGCCGGTGCGCGCCCGCACGTCGCTCGCCGCGGAGTGCACCGACGCGAGGTCGGACAGGTCGAGCACCACGAGCTCCGCGGTGCCACCGCCGGCGGCCTCCTCGTTGGTCTCCTGCACGGCCGCATCGCCCCGTTCCGGGCTGCGGCACGCCATCAGCACCCTGGCGCCCCTGGCCACCAGCGCCCGCGCGGTGTGCAGCCCCAACCCCGAGTTGGCGCCCGTCACCAGCACCGTGCGCCCGCTCTGGTACGGGATGTCGTCAGCCGTCCACTTCGCCACGGAGAGCAGCCTACGGCCGCCCGCTCGCCGGGTGGATGGGCCATCCACCCGGCGCTACCGGTGCGATGGTCCATCCACCCGGATGCGGGCCGCTTGCGGCACCAGGGCGGTCGCCCAGCACGGCCGGTGCGCGTGCGAACGGGCCGGCGCCGGCGACCGCGGCCGGTGCCGTCAGCGCAGCGCCGGGTCGAGCGCCAGCGTGAGGCCGGCCGGCGATGGCTCCGGCCGTGCCGGCAGGTCGCTCGGCCGTGCCGGCAGGTCGCTGGGGAGTACCGGCAGGTCGGCCGGCTGCACCGGCAGCGAGCCGTCGAGCGCGGCCAGCACCGCGTCCCTCGTCAGCGGCAGCGCCTCGGCCACCGTGACCCGCCTGCCGAGCTCGGCGGACAGCGAGGTGACCCCGGCGTCGGCGATGCCGCACGGCACGATCCGGTCGAAGGCCGTGAGGTCCGGATCGCAGTTCAGCGCGAAGCCGTGCAGCGTCACGCCGCGCTGCACGCGCACGCCGATCGCGGCGACCTTGCGCTCCGGCCCGCGCCCGTCGGCGGCCAACCACACCCCGGAGCGTCCGGCCACCCGGCCGCACGGCAGGCCCAGCTCGCTCACCACGGCGATCAGCGCCTGCTCCAGCCGCCGCACGTAGTCGACCACGTCGAACGGCTCGCGCAGCCGGAGAATCGGGTAGCCGACGAGCTGCCCCGGCCCGTGCCAGGTGATCCTGCCGCCGCGGTCGACGTCGACCACCGGGCTGCCGTCGGTCGGCCGCTCCTCCGGGCTGGTGCGCCGGCCAGCGGTGTACACGGACGGGTGCTCCAGCAGCATCAGCACGTCCCAGTCACCGCCGTCCGCGCGGGCAGCGGCGTGCGCGCGCTGCCGGTCCCACGCGGCGAGGTAGTCCACGGTGCCGAGCCACTGGGCGTGCACCGGCTCTGGGGACAGGCGGCAGGACTGGCTCACGGATCCGACCTTACGCCGGCACGTCAACCGCCGACCGCTGGCACGTCAACTGCCGACGGCGGCCTCCAGCGCGGACCGCAGGGTCGGGTGCGCGAACCGGTAGCCGTGCCGCTCCAGCACGGCGGGCACCGCGCGCTGGCCGGTCAGCACCTCGACCGCGAACTCGCCGAGCACGGCCCGCAGGGCAAGCCCCGGCACCACCCACGGGGCCGGCCGCCGGAGCACGGCCGCAAGCTCCCTGGTGAACTCGGCATTGGTCGCGGGCTGCGGCCCCACCAGGTTGACCGGGCCGCGGGCGCCGCCGCCGTCCTCGACGAGGAACCGGATGGCGCCCACCTCGTCGTCGAGCGAGATCCACGGGAAGTACTGGCGGCCGCTGCCGAGCCGGCCGCCGATCATCAGCTTGAACACCGGAAGCAGCCGGCGCATCAGCCCGCCGGCCCTGGTGAGCACGAGCCCGGACCGCAGCAGCACCACGCGCGCGCCCGCCTCGGCAGCCGGCGCGGTGGCGGCCTCCCAGTCCTCGACCAGCTCGGCGAGGAAGCCGCGGCCGCGCGGGGAGGACTCGTCGACGGCGGTGGCCCCGGTGTCGCCGTAGTAGCCGACGGCGGAGGCGTTCACCAGCAGCGGGATGTCGCGCTCCGCGACCACCTTGGCCAGCACGTCGGTCGGCTCGATGCGGCTGTCCCGCAGCTCCTGCTTGTACGCCCCGCTCCAGCGGCGGCCGCCCACGTTCGCGCCGCACAGGTTGACCACGGCGGCCACCCCGTCGAGCGCGCCGTCCTCCAGCCGGCCGACGCGCGGGTCCCAGCGGCGCTCGTCGGGTGCGGCGGTCCGGCGGCGCACCAGCCGCAGCACCTCGTGGTCCGCCTGCCGCAGCGCGGCCACCAGCGCCGTGCCGATCAGCCCGGACGAACCCGCGATCGCGATCCGCATGCCGTGGCGACTACAGGCCGAGGTCGGCTTCGAAGCTGCCCTCTTCCAGGCGCTCCTTGATCGTCAGCAGGAAGCGGGCCGCGTCGGCGCCGTCCACCAGGCGGTGGTCGTAGGACAGCGCGAGGAACATCATCGAGCGGATCGCGATGGTGTCGCCGGTGTCGTCGCTGAGCACGACGGGCCGCTTCACCACGCCACCGGTGCCGAGGATCGCCACCTGCGGCTGGTTGATGATCGGGGTGTCGAACAGCGCGCCGCGGCTGCCGGTGTTGGTCAGCGTGAACGTGCCGCCGGACAGCTCGTCAGGCGTCACCTTGTTGTTCCTGGTGCGGTTGGCGAGGTCGGCGATGCGCCTGGCCAGGCCGGCGATGTTCAGGTCGCCGGCGTCGTGGATCACCGGCACCAGCAGCCCGCGCTCGGTGTCCACCGCGACGCCGAGGTGCTCGGCCCCGTGGTAGGTCACCTCGTTGGTCTCGGTGTCGATCGAGGCGTTCAGCTTCGGGTGCTGCTTGAGCCCCTCGACCGCGGCCTTGGCGAAGAACGGCAGGAACGACAGCTTGACGCCCTCGCGGGACTCGAAGTCGCGCTTGGCGCGGTCGCGCAGCCTGGCGATCCGCGTCACGTCCACCTCGATCACGGTGGTCAGCTGTGCCGAGGTCTGCAGCGACTCGACCATCCGCGCGGCGATCACCTGCCGCAGCCGGGACATCTTCTCGGTGCGGCCGCGCAGCGGGCTGGGCTCGGCGGCGTTGCCGGCCGCGGCCCTGGCGGCCCTGGCGGCCGGGGCGGGCGCAGCTGGCTCCGGCTCGGGCTCCGGCTTGGCCTTGGCCGACTCCGCCGCGGCCAGCACGTCCTGCTTGCGGATGCGGCCGCCGACGCCGGTGCCCTTGATGCCGGAGAGGTCCACGTCGTGCTCGGCGGCCAGCTTGCGCACGAGCGGGGTGACGTACGGCGTTATGGCGTGGCCGTCGACCTCCTGCGGCGCGCGGTCGGCTTCCTGCTCGGCCGCCGCGGCGGGTGCCGGCCCGGACTGCTGCTCCGCCTGCTCCTGGCTCGGCGGGCCCTGGGTCGGGGCCTGCGGCTGGGCGTCCTGCCGTTGGGCTTCCTGCGGCTGGGCTTCGGGTTGCTGGGCCTGCTGTGGTGGGGCCTGCTGCTGGGGTGGCGCCGCGGCGGCCTGGCCGCTGCCGATCACCGCGAGCTGGGCGCCCACCTCGACCGTCTGGTCCTCGCCGACAGTGATCTCCAGCACATTGCCGGCCACCGGGGACGGGATCTCGGTGTCCACCTTGTCGGTCGACACCTCCAGCAGCGGCTCGTCCACCGCCACGCTGTCGCCGACCTGCTTGAGCCAGCGGGTGACGGTGCCCTCGGTCACGGACTCGCCGAGCGCGGGCATCGTCACCGGGGTGCCGTCGCCACCGCCGGTGGGTGCGGTGTCCGCGGTCGGCTCGGCCGCCGGCTCCTCCCGCTCCGCGGACGGCACCTCGGCCGGCGTCTCCTCGGGCTCGGCGGACGGGCCGGGTTCCGGCTCCTCCGGCGCCCCGTGCCGCGGCCGGTGCTCCGGCGCCGCCCAGTCCCGGGACGCCTGGTCCGGCGCCGCCGGGTCCTGCGTCGCCCGGTCCGGCGCCGCCGCGTCCTCGGCCGGCTGCTCCCGCGGAGGCGCCTCGTCCTGGCGAGCCTGCCCGTCACCGGACTCGTTGATCACCGCCAGCTCGGCGCCGACCTCGACGGTCTGGTCCTCGGCGACGACGATCCTGCTGAGCACGCCTGCGGCGGGCGACGGGATCTCCGTGTCGACCTTGTCGGTGGACACCTCCAGCAGCGGCTCGTCCACCGCTACTTCGTCGCCCTCCCGCTTCAACCAGCGGGTGACGGTGCCCTCCGTGACGCTCTCCCCGAGCGCCGGCATCTGGACGGAGAAGGCCATGTCTGCAGACTCCTCGTTGCTGGATTACCGCTCAGCCGTGTACGTGCAGTGGCTTGCCGGCCAGGGCCAGATGCGCCTCGCCGAGCGCCTCGTTCTGGGTCGGGTGCATGTGCACCAGCGGCGCGACGTCGTCCGGGTAGGCCTCCCAGTTGACGATCAGCTGCGCCTCGCCGATCAGCTCGCCGACCCGCGAGCCGACCATGTGCACGCCGACCACGGGGCCGTCCGGCGCCTTGACCAGCTTGACGCCGCCGGCCGTCTTGAGGATCTGGCTCTTCCCGTTGCCGCCGAGGTCGTAGACGAGGGTCTCGGCGCCGCCGTAGCGCTCCTTGGCCTGCGCCTCGGTGAGTCCGACGGAGGCCACCTCGGGGTCGCAGTAGGTGACCCGCGGGATGCCGCTCTCGTCGATCACCGCGGGGTTGAGGCCGGCGATGTCCTCCGCGACGAAGATGCCCTGCTGGAAGCCGCGGTGCGCGAGCTGCAGCCCGGGCACGATGTCGCCGACCGCGTACACCCCGGCGAGGCTGGTGCGCAGCCGCTCGTCGGTGGTCACGAACCCGCGGTCCATCTTGACGCCGGCCTCTTCGTAGCCGTAGCCGGCGGTGTTCGGACCGCGGCCGACGGCGACGAGCAGCAGGTCGGCCTCGAACTGCTCGCCGGACTCGAGGGCCACCGACACGGACGAGTCGGTGGCCTCGGCGCCGGTGAACTTCACGCCGGTCTTGAACGCGATGCCGCGACGGCGGAAAGCCCGCTCCAGCTGCTTGGAGCAGAACTCGTCCTCGACCGGCACCAACCTCGGCAGCGCCTCCACGATCGTCACGTCGGCGCCGAACGAGCGCCACACGCTGGCGAACTCGACGCCGATCACGCCGCCGCCGAGCACGACCACCCGTTCGGGTACGAAGTCCAGGTTCAGCGCCTGGTCGGAGGTCATGATCCGGCCGCCGATCTCGAGGCCGGGCAGCGACCTTGCGTACGAGCCGGTGGCAAGCACGACGTTGCGGCCGGTGTAGCGCTGGCCGTCGACCTCGACCGAATTCGGCCCGACGAATGTGCCGGTGCCCTCGACGTATTGCACGCCGCGGGCCTTGGCCAGCCCCTGCAGGCCCTTGTAGAGCCGGGACACCACGCCGTCCTTGTAGGTGTTCACGCCGGCCATGTCGATGCCCTCGAGCGAGGACTTGATCCCGAACTGGTCGCCCTCGCGCGCCGAGTCCGCGACCTCGGCCGCGTGCAGCAGCGCCTTGGTCGGAATGCAGCCACGGTGCAGGCAGGTGCCGCCGAGCTTGTCCTTCTCGACCAGGACGACGGACATGCCGAGCTCCGACGCGCGGAAGGCGCACGCGTAGCCCCCGGAGCCGCCGCCGAGGATCACCAGGTCGACGGAGTTGTCGGTCATCACACCGCCTCCACGGGTAGACGTACGTCGGCGGGCACGTGATCTCCTTCAGCAGAGGTTCGCAATGGACGCCGAAGGCCATCTTGTCACCATGCGGCGGGTGCTGGCGACGTGGCCCATCTGGGAGCAAGGCTGCGGGCCTGTTCGTTGGACTGGCAGGATCGGACGGTGAGGAGGTCGGTAGTGGGACTGTTCAACCGACTGCGGCGCCGCCGTCCGGGAGCCGGACCGCGGCCAGCAGACAACGCCGACGAGGCGCACCTGCGCGAGTGGGCGGCCAGCCGTCGAGGCGTCGAGGCGTTCGTCGAACCGCGCACCACGGTCACCGCGACCACCGTGGTGCTGGTGGCCCACGACGGCGAGTGGACCAGGCGCCGGGTGGACGGCCCGGACGCCGCGCGCAAGTTCGCCAAGAAGCTGCGGATGCCCATCTACGACGTGGCGCTGGTCGGCTATCCCAAGCGGATGCGCGACTACGACGCGAAGCAGAAGATCCTGCGCGAGCGCGACCGCAGGCGCCAGCTAGGCGGCGACTGACACCGCGGGCTCGTGCCGCACCGGGAATGCGACCGAGTTGGCGACGAAGCACAGCTCGTTCGCCTGGTGGTGCAGCCCCTCGGCCGCCTGCGCCATGCCGGCGTCCGCCACCTCGACCCGCGGGCGCAGCACCACCGCGGTGAACCGGCCGCCGCCCGTCGAGTCGGTGACCATGGTGCCGGCGGCGTCGTCGGCGTATGCCGTGACGACCACCCCGGCCTCGGCCGCGAGGTGCAGGTACCACAGCATGTGGCACTGCGACAGCGCGGCGACCAGCAGCTGCTCGGGGTTCCACCGCGCGGGGTCGCCGCGGAAGTTCGGGTCGGAGGAGCCGGGGATGGCCGGCGGGCCGTCGGCGCGCACCTCGTGCGCACGGTCGTAGCCGCGGTAGGACGCGGTGCCCTCGCCGCGGTTGCCGGTCCACCGCACGGTGACCCGGTAGGTGTGCTCGTGTTCGGTCACCCGCCTATCGTGGCCCGCCATGGGATACACCGATGCGCCGGATGGCTGGTGGCGGGACTTCGTCTCGGCGCTGCCGGCCCGCACCGCCAAGCTCGCCGTGGTCCGTGCCGACGGGTCGCCGCACGTGGCGCCCGTGTGGGTGGACCTGGACGGCGACCGGGTGGTGTTCATGACCTCGGCCGAGACGATCAAGGGCAAGGCGATCCTGCGGGACGGCCGGGTGTGCCTGTGCTGGGACGACGAGCGGCCGCCGTTCAGCTTCGTCACGCTCGCCGGCGTCGCCACCACCAGCACCGATCCCGACGAGCTGCTGCACTGGGGCACCCGCATCGCCGGCCGCTACATGGGGCAGGACCGCGCGGAGGAGTTCGCCAGGCGCAACGCCGTGCCGCCGGAGATGGTCGTGTGGGTGACCCCGACGAAGGTCACCGCCAAGATCGAGGTCGCGAACTAGTCGGCGGGCGGGTTGCGCAGCCGGTGGTGCAGCACCTTGCCGGTCGCGTTGCGGGGCAGCGCGTCGACGAACTCGACGTCCCTCGGCACCTTGAAGCGGGCCAGCCTCGATTTGACGTGCCCCTTGAGGTCGTCGGCGGAGGCCGTCGCGCCGCCGCGCAGCACCACGTGGGCGGCCAGCCGCTGGCCGAACCGCTCGTCCGGCACGCCGACGACCGCGACCTCGGCCACCGCGGCGTGCTCGGCAAGGCAGTCCGCGACCTCCTGCGGGAAGACGTTCTCGCCGCCCGAGACGATCATGTCGTCGTCCCGGCCGTCCACGAAGAGCAGCCCGCGCTCGTCGAAGTGGCCGAGGTCACCGGTCGACATCAGGCCGCGGATCGTCTCCTTGCCGCCGCCACCCGTGTAGCCGTCGAAGGCCAGCGCGCTGCCGACGAAGATCCGGCCGATCTCGCCTGCCGGCAGCTCCTCGCCGGCCGGATCGAGGATCCTGACGGTGGCGCCGTGCGGCGGCCGGCCGACCGTGCCCGGCGCCTCGCGCAGCTCCTTCGGCGTGGCCAGGCTGGCCCACGCGATCTCCGACGAGCCGTACAGGTTGTGCACCACGTCGCCGAAGGCGTCCATGAACGCCGTGGCGAGCCCGGGGCCGAGCGCCGAACCGCTGGACACCACGGCGCGCAGCGACGGCACCCTTCGGCGCTGCTCCGGAGGCAGCTCCATGATCCGCGCCAGCATCACCGGCACCACCACGAGCGACCCGGCGCGGTGCCGGCGCATGGCATCGAGCGTGCCCGCCGGGTCGAACGCCCGCCGCAGGATCACCGGGCAGCCGAGGAACAGCCCGACCAGCAGGTAGGCGAAGCCGAGCGCGTGGAACACCGGCGGCGCGACGAACATCGGCTCGCCGGAGCGCAGCGGCACCCTCGTCAGCATGCTGGCGACCGGGCCGAACAGGGCGAGCGGGTCTGGCTGGCGCGGTGCGCCCTTCGGTGCCCCGGTGGTGCCCGAGGTCATGATCACGACCTTGGCCTGGACCAGCGGGCGCGGCGGTGGCGGCGCCGCGGCCAGTACCATGCCCCGCAGGTCGTCCCCGACCAAGACGATGCCGGCGCGGTCGCCGGCCGCGCCGGTACCAGAGCCGCTGCCGGCCAGGCCGCCGGCATGGTCGCCGCCGCCATCGGCCGCGGCGCTGCCGGTGCTGTCATCGATGCCGGCGGCGCGGACGCGGGGTAGCTGCAGGCCGGTGGCGTCGAGGCGCTCGTCGAACTCCTCGTCGGCGACCACGAGGTCGACGCCCTCCCTGGCCAGCACCTCGCCGAGCTGCGGCGCGGCCGACTCGGTGTTCAGCAGCACGAGGTTCGCGCCCACCCTGGACGTTGCCAGCACCGCGATCGCGAACCACCGGTGGTTGCGGCACAGCACCCCGACCGTGCGGCCCCGACCCAGCCCGTACCTGGCGTGCAGCCCGCCGGCCACCGCTGCCGAGTCGGCCTCCAGCTCGGCGAAGGTCAGCTCGCCGTCGTCGTCGACGATCGCCGATCGGTACGGGTGCCTCGCCGCGCCGATCGCGCTGGCCGCGGCCAGCGTCACCCCGGCGCGGTTCAGCCCGGCGAGCATGCCGAGCACCCGGTCTGGCCGGATCGGCGCCAGCACCCCGGCCGAGACCAGCCCGCGCAGCGCGTGCGGCGCGGCGCCCAGATAGCCCGCCGCGGCCCGGATCCTGTGCACCACCACGCCCGGCATTGTCGTCCACCAGCCCGACCCCGGCCGGCCGAACGTCGACTCGCAACCGTATCGACGTTTCTGGGCTCACCAAACGTCGATACGGATGCGAGTCGCCTCGGTGTCAGCCGTTGGTCGCGATGTCGGCGAGCAGCGCGCAGAGCGAGCGGACCGGGACGCCGGTGCCGCCCTTGCCGGTGTAGCCCCACGGGCCGCCGGTGTTGTACGCCGGCCCGGCCACGTCCATGTGCACCCAGGCGAGACCGTCGGCGACGAACTCCTTGAGGAACGTCCCGCCGATGAGCATCGAGGCCCAGCGGTTGCCCGTCACGTTGGCGATGTCCGCGAGCTTGGAGTCGAGGTCGGCGCGCAGCTCCTCGGGCAGCGGCATCGCCCACCCGCCCTCGCCGGTGCGCTGGGCGTGCGCAGCCAGCCGGTCCCGCAGCTCCGGCTGGCCCATCACGCCGGCGATCCGGCCGCCGAGCGCGACCACCTGGCCGCCGGTGAGGGTGGACGTCTCGATCAGGTAGTCGGGCTCGTCCTCGCACGCCCGCGCGATGCCGTCGGCGAGGATCAGCCGGCCCTCGGCGTCGGTGTTGAGCACCTCGACGGTCTTGCCGCCATACATGGTGAGCACGTCGCCCGGCCGGTACGCGGTGCCGGACGGCATGTTCTCCACCATCGGCACGGTGGCGATCACCTCGATCGGCAGCTTCAGCCTGGCCACCACCGCCACCGTGGCGACCACCGCGGCGGCGCCGGCCATGTCGCACGTCATGTGCTCCATGTCCTTCGCCGGCTTGATCGAGATGCCGCCGGTGTCGAACGTGACGCCCTTGCCGACCAGCGCCACCCGCGCCCGCGGGCCGGTCGGCTTGTAGTGCAGCCGGACCAGCCGCGGCGGCCGGGACGAGCCGCACCCGACGCCGAGCACGCCGCCGAAGCCGGCACGGCGCAGCGCCTTCTCGTCGAGCACCTCGGCGTCCACGCCGACGTCGGAGGCCAGCTTCGATGCGCGGTCGGCGAACGAGGCTGGGTAGAGGTCGTTGGGCGGCGTGTTCACCAGGTCCCGCGCGGTGGACACGCCCTCGGCGACGGCCGCGGCCCGCTTCAGCTCCGCCTTGGCCGCACCGTCCTTTGTGGACGGCACCAGCAGGTCGACCCGGCCGAGCGGCTTGCGGTCGTTGTTCGACTGGTAGCGGGTGAAGGCGTACGCGCCGAGCACCGATCCCTCGGCCGCGGCACCCAGGTCCACAGCGGACAGCGTGCTGACCGCCCGGCCCACCCCGGTCAGCGCGCGGGCCGCCGCGCCGCTGGCCCGCCTGGCCTGCTCCGCGGTCACCGCGCCGTCGGCGCCCGGCTTGCCGAGCCCCACGGCGACCAGCAGCGGCGCGGTCAGCGCGCCACGCGTCGGCAGCTTGACCACCTCGTCGGCCTTGCCGGTCGCGCCGAGCAGGCCGAGCAGCTCCAGCAGCCCGCCGTCGAACGCCGCTTCGACCTTCTCGGCGCCCGGCGCGAGCTCGAGCCCGTTCTTGCCCTGAACGGTGCCGACGATGACCGCGTCGGCGGTGGCCGATGAGGCGTCGGCCTCGGCCAGGGACAGCTTGGGGGTGGTCACGAGCGTCCTCCGTTGTCGCGGCGATGCGAGCGGCAGTGCACGCGGCGGTGCGCGCTGCATTGCGAGTTGGTTCGCCATGCTAATCGGGCGGCCTGCCATGGTTTCAGGCATGCCAGGGCAAGCATCGCTCGACCGGCGAATCGGGGTTGCCGACGCCGTGCTGCTCGGAATGGGTGCCATGCTCGGTGCCGGGGTGTTCACCGCGTTCGCCCCGGCGGCCGCGGCGGCCGGTCGGTGGTTGCTGCTGGCGCTCGCGCTGGCCGCGGTGGTGGCGGCGGCCAACGCGTTCTCGTCGGCCGACCTCGCGGCCGCGCACCCGGAGTCGGGCGGCACCTACGTCTACGCGACCGCGCGGCTCGGGCACTGGCCGGGGCGGCTGGCGGGCACGGCCTTCCTGGCCGGCAAGACGGCCTCCGCCGCCGCGGCCGCCGGCGCGCTCGGGGTGTACCTGGCGCCGTCGTTCGCCAGGCCGCTCGCCGTGCTGGTGGTCCTGGTGGTCACCGCGGTGAACGTGGTGGGCCTGCGCTGGACGTTGACCGCGACCAGGGTGCTGGTGGTGGCCGTGCTCGCGGTGCTCGGGCTGGTGATCGCGGCCGGGCTGCTCGGGCCGGCGGCCGGGGCTTCCGCGGGCCCCGGGCTGGTGGAGGGAGTCGCGGCCCCCCGGCGGGTGGAGGGAGAACAGGTCCGGCCGCTGGGCGTGCTGACCGCCGCCGGCCTGCTGTTCTTCGCCTTCGCGGGCTACGCGCGGCTGGCCACCCTCGGCGAGGAGGTCCGCGACCCGCAGCGGACGCTGCGCCTGGCCATCCCGCTGGCGCTCGCGCTGACCCTGGCGGTGTACCTGCTGACCGCGCTGGCCGCGCTGCGCGCCCTCGGGCCGGCCGGGTTGGCGGCCTCGTCGGCCCCGCTCGCGCAGGTCGTGGCCACCCCGCTGGCGCCCGTGGTGCGGACCGGCGCCGCGGTGGCCATGGTGTCGGTGCTGCTCACCGTGCTGGTGGGGATCAGCCGTACGGCGCTCGCGATGGCCAGGCGCGCCGACCTGCCGCACCAGCTGTCGCGGGTGGGCCCGAGGGGCACGCCGTGGCTGGCCGACGTGGCCGGCGGCGTGGTCACCGCGGCGATCGCGCTGCTGGCCGGCCCGGTCGCCGCGATCGCGCTATCCGCGTGCAGCGTGCTCGTCTACTACGCGATCACCAACGCGGCCGCGCTGCGGCTGCCGCGCGACCTGCGCCGCTGGCCGCGGTGGACGTCGTGGCTCGGCCTCGGCGGCTGCCTGGCGCTCGCGGTCAACCTGCCGCCGACGCAGGTGTTCGTCACGGCAGGCGTGCTGGTGGCGGCGCTGCTCGGCTGGTTCGCCGCGGACCGGTACCGTCCGGCATCGTGACAGCTACGAACCTGCAGCCCGGTCCGCTGGACGAGGTGCACCGCGAGCTCGGCGCCACCATGGCCGAGTTCGGCGGGTGGCAGATGCCCATCCAGTACCCCGACGGCGTGCTGGAGGAGCACACGGTGGTGCGCGAGAAGGTCGGCGTCTTCGACGTCAGCCACCTCGGCAAGGCCAGCGTGGTGGGAAAGGGCGCGGCGGCCTTCGTCAACGAGTGCCTCAGCAACGACCTCGGGCGCATCGGCCCTGGCAGGGCGCAGTACACGCTGTGCTGCACCGAGACCGGCGGGGTGGTCGACGACCTGATCGTCTACCTGGTCGGCGACGACGAGGTGTTCGCGGTGCCGAACGCCGCCAACACCGCCGAGGTGACCGCGCGGTTGAAGGCCGCGGCACCTGCCGGAGTCACCGTCACCGACCGGCACACCGACTACGGCGTGCTCGCCGTGCAGGGGCCGGCGTCGGCGCGCGTGCTGCAGGCGCTCGGGCTGCCGTCGGAGCTGGAGTACATGGCGTTCACCGACGCGGACTGGGACGGCCGCGCGGTGCGGGTCTGCCGCACCGGGTACACCGGCGAGCACGGCTACGAGCTGCTGCCGGCGTGGGACGACACGCCGGCGCTGTGGGCGGCGCTCACCGATGCGGCCGCCACGCTGCACGGACGGCCGTGCGGCCTCGGCGCGCGCGACACGCTGCGCACCGAGATGGGCTACCCGCTGCACGGCCAGGACCTGTCGCAGGACATCTCGCCCGTGCAGGCCGGGCTCGGCTGGGCCGTCGGCTGGCGCAAGCCGGCGTTCTGGGGGCGCGACGCGCTGCTCGCCGAGCGCGAGGCGGGTCCGGCGCGGCGGCTGTGGGGGCTGCGGGCGACCGGCCGCGGCGTGCCTCGGGCGCACATGCCCGTGCTCGCCGGCGGCCAGCGGATCGGCGAGACCACCTCCGGCACGTTCTCCCCGACGCTGCGCACCGGCATCGCGCTCGCGCTGCTGGACAGCGCCGCCTTCGGGGCCGCTTCTGGGGCCGCTTCTGGCGCCGCTGGGGCCGCCGGGCTGGAGGCCGGGGCCACCGTGTCGGTCGACGTGCGCGGCCGGGCGCTGGAGTGCACCGTCGTCAAACCGCCGTTCGTGGTGCCGCACGTGCGCTGACGCGTGTGGGTGCTCGCGCGTCAGCGCCAAAGCATCCCTTCGCGCTCACACGCTGTTAGGACACAAGCGGATCGACGCACTACCGTTTGGGCATGACCGCTGCGCTGTCATTCACCCGTACGCCCAACCCGCAGCCGGTGTCGGCCGAGCTGCGGGCAGAGATCATGACCGATCCGGGCTTCGGCCAGTTCTTCACCGACCACATGGTGACGATCGAATGGCACAAAGACCACGGCTGGCACGACGCCGAGGTCGGACCGTACCGTTCGCTGTCGCTCGACCCGGCATGCATGGTGCTGCACTACGGCCAGGCGATCTTCGAGGGCCTCAAGGCCTACCGCCAGCCCGACGGCTCCATCGCCTCCTTCCGCCCCGAGGCCAACGCGGCCCGCTTCCGGGCGTCCTCGCGGCGCCTCGCGATGCCGGAGCTGCCCGATGAACTGTTCATCGAGTCGCTGCGCGAGCTGGTGGCCGTGGACCACGACTGGGTGCCGCCGGCCGGCGGCGAGGAGTCGCTGTACCTGCGGCCGTTCATAGTGTCCACCGAGGTCGGCCTTGGCGTGCGGCCGGCGAACAGCTACCTGTACGCCCTCATCGCCTCGCCGAGCGGGCCGTTCTTCCGCAGCGGGGTCAAGCCGGTGAGCGTGTGGCTGTCCACCGAGTACGTGCGCGCCGCGCCGGGCGGCACCGGGGCCGCCAAGTTCGCCGGCAACTACGGCGCGTCGCTCGCCGCGCAGGCGCAGGCCATGCAGATGGGCTGCGACCAGGTGGTCTGGCTGGACGCCGTGGAGCGCCGCTGGATCGAGGAGATGGGCGGCATGAACCTGTACTTCGTCTTCGGCGAAGGCGACGACGCCCACCTCGTCACCCCGGAGCTGACCGGCGCGCTGCTGCCCGGCATCACCAGGGACTCGCTGCTGACCCTGTCCCGCGAGCTCGGCCACACCGCCGAGGAGCGGCGCATCTCCACCGACGAGTGGGAGAAGAAGGTCGACTCGGGGGAGATCACCGAGACCTTCGCGTGCGGCACCGCTGCGGTGATCACGCCGATCGGCCACGTCAGGCACGCGAACGGCGAGTACAGCATCGCCGGCGGGCAACCCGGGCCGGTCACCATGAAGCTGCGCAACGCGCTCACCTCGATCCAGCGCGGCAGCACCCCGGACACGCACGGCTGGATGCTGCCGCTGCACAAGCCGTAAGGGCAGCCGGTTTCCCCAGCCGCCAGGCCGCGAGCTGGCGGCTGGGCGGCTGCTGCCGCGGGCTCAGCGCTCAGCGTCGCGGACCCCAATCCGGTCAGGATGGTGGGTCGACGGCGGTCGGTTGGGCTGCCGGTGGGTCGGCGGCGGTCGGTTGGGTGGCCGGGGGCGCCGGCGGCGCGGTCAGCGGGCCGGACACGCCGGCATCGTCGAAGGTGGCCATGCCGGCCAGCAGCTGGGCCGCCTGCTGCACGAGCGGCAGCGCGGCCAGCGCGCCGGTGCCCTCGCCGAGGCGCATACCGAGGTCGAGGATCGGCTTGAGCTGCAGGTGGTTGAGGATCGCCTCGTGCGCGGGCTCGTCGGCGCGGTGCGCGGCGAGCCACCAGTGCCGGGCGCCGGGGGCCAGCTCCTCCGCCACCAGCGCGGCCGCGCCGACCACCACGCCGTCCAGCAGCACCGGGGTGCGGCGCGCCGCGGCCTGGGCGAGGAACCCGGCCATGGCGGCGAGGTCGGCGCCGGCGACGGCGCGCAGCAGCGACACCGGGTCCGCGCTCACCGGCTTGGCGCGGCGCAGCGCGTCGCGGATGGCGACCACCTTGCGCATCCAGGTGGCGTCGTCGATGCCGGTGCCGCGGCCCACCACGGCGACCGGCTCGGTTCCGGTGAGCGCCGCGACGAGCACGGCCGCCGGCGTGGTGTTGCCGATGCCCATGTCGCCCGCGATCAGCAGGTCCGCGCCGCCGTCCACCTCCTCGTCGGCGATCGAACGCCCGGCCGCCATGGCCGCCGTCACCTCGTCGTCGGACAGCGCGTCCTCGACGTCGATGGCACCCGACGAGCGACGCACCTTGTGCCTGGCGACCGCGTCGGCGGTGTCGGCGTCGACCGACATGTCCACCACCCGCACCGACGCACCGGCCGAGGTGGCGAGCACGTTGACCGCGGCGCCGCCGGTCAGGAAGTTCGCCACCATCTGCGCCGTGACCTCGGGCGGGTAGGCCGACACCCCGCGCGCGACGATGCCGTGGTCGCCGGCGAAGACGACCACCCGCGGCCTCGCGAACGGCCGCGGCGGGCACGCGCCCTGGCAGGCCGCGGCCCACACCCCGAGCTCCTCCAGCCGCCCGAGCGAGCCGACCGGTTTGGTCAACTCGCCGTGCCGGGCGACGGCCTGCCGGTGCACCTGCTGGTCTGGTGGCGCGATCACGGGAAACTGCACGATGCGGAAGGTACCGTCAGCCGCCATGGCCTACCGCTGGCAGTACGGCAACGCAGCCACGGCGCCCGAGTTCGACGACCAGGCCGAGGCCGAGGCGTGGCTCGGCGAACACTGGGAGGAACTGCGCGACGCCGGGGTGGACGAGGTGACCCTGCTCGACGGCGACGAGAAGGTCTACGGGCCGATGAGCCTGCACTCGCCGTAGCCCTCAGCCGGTGAGGCTCGGGTCGGTCTGCGGCACGCCGGCCAGCGCGTCGTCGATCGCGGCCAGCACATCGGCGGAGAGCTTGACGCCGGCGGCGCCCACGTTGTCCGTCACCTGCTCCGGGCGCGTCGCGCCGACGATCGCCGACGCCACATTGGGGTTCTGCAGCACCCAGGCGACGGCGAGCTGCGCCATCGACAGCCCGCAGTCCCGCGCGATCGGCTCCAGCTTGTCGACCGCGGTCAGCACGTCGTCGCGCAGCCAGCGGGAGATGAAGTTCCCACCCGTGGGGTCGGTGGCCCGCGACCCGCTCGGCGGCGGCTGTCCTGGCTTGTACTTGCCGGTCAGCACGCCCTGCGCGATCGGCGACCAGACGATCTGGCCCATCCCGGCCTGCTCACACGCCGGGACCACCTCGGCCTCGATGACGCGCCACAGCATGGAGTACTGCGGCTGGTTGGAGATCAGCGGCACGCGCAGCTCGCTGGCCAGCTCGGCGCCGCGGGTGACCTGCTCCGCGGTCCACTCGCTGACCCCCAGGTAGAGCACCTTGCCGGCGCGCACGAGGTCGGCGAAGGCCAGCATGGTCTCCTCGAGCGGCACCGTGTCGTCGAACCGGTGCGCCTGGTACAGGTCCAGGTAGTCGGTCTGCAGCCGGCGCAGCGAGGCGTGGCAGGACTCGATGACGTGCTTGCGGCCCAGGCCCCTGTCGTTCTGGCCGGGCCCGGTCGGCCAGTAGACCTTGGTGAAGATCTCCAGGCCCTCCCGCCGCTGGCCGGCGAGAGCCCTGCCGAGCACGGCCTCGGCCCTCGTGCCGGCGTAGACGTCGGCGGTGTCGAACGTGGTGATGCCGGCGTCCAGCGCGGCGCGTACGCACGAGTGCGCCTGGTCCTCCTCGACCTGGGAGCCGTGGGTGATCCAGTTGCCGTACGAGATCTCGCTGACGTTCAGGCCACTGCGGCCCAGGCGACGGAACTCCATGGTCAAAACGTACCGCGTGTCCTCTGGTGCCCGCCCGGCCCGACGCACCACCCTGTGCTCATGACTGGACCCGTGCCGCCGGACGATCCGCTGGCCGCCCTGGCCTCGGAGCTGGGTGAGCTGTCCCGGCGGCTGGCCGGCGTCCAGGAGCGCCTGCTCGCCATGCGCACCGACGCGGCGACCACCGGCGGCGCCGCGCCCGAGGGCGGCGTCGCCGAGGGCGGCACGGCGGCTGGTCCGACGTGGCCGGCGGCGGAGGCATGGGCGCCGCCGCAGCCTGCGCCGCCGCAGCCGTGGGGTCCGCCAGTCTCGCCCGGCCCGCTGCACCCGGTCACCCCGCCGCCGTACGGCTACCAGGGCCAGTACGGCTATCCGGCACAGCACGGCTATCCGCAGTACGGCCACCCGCAGCCGGCCGGCCCGGCGCAGACAGGGTTCGGCGCCGCCGGTCCAGGGCCAGCCGGGTCGGCCGGGTTCGGCGCGGCTGGGCCGGCGGGGTTCGGGGCGCAGACGCCGCCGCGGCCGATGCCGCCGAGGCCGCCGCGCGAGGGGCTCGGCCCGCAACTGGTGGCCTGGACCGGCGGCACCGTCACGCTGCTCGGCATCGTGCTGCTGCTCGTGCTGGCCGCGAGCCGCGGGTGGTTGCAGCCCGGCGCGCGGGTGATCGGCGGCGCGCTGCTGGCGCTGGCCCTGATCGCCGTCGCCGCCTGGGTGCACCGCCGGCCGGGCGGGCAGACCGGTGCGGTGGCGCTGGCCGCGACCGGTGTCGCCGGGCTGTACCTGGACGTGGTGGCCGCGACCGCGCTGTACGAGTACCTGCCGGTGGCCGGCGGGCTGGTGGTCGCGGTGCTGGTGGCCGGCGGCGGTCTCGCGCTGGCCGACTGGTGGCGCTCGCAGCCGCTGGCCGCCGGGGCGGTGGCGGGCGCGGCCATCCTTGCGCCGATCCTCACCAAGGCCGCGTCGCCGCTGCTGGTGGCGCTGGCGGTGGTGCTGCAGCTGGCCGCCGCCCCGGTGGTGCTGCGGCGGCAGTGGACGGTGCTGGCCGCCGTCGCCGCGGTCTGGCCGTTCGGCTACGGGCTGCTCGCGGTGGCCATGGCCACCGACGACGGCACGCGGTACCCGCAGACCACGGCCGCGGTCGCCGCGGTGCTGCTCGTCGGCGCCGGGCTCGCGGTCGGCGCCACGGGCCGGCTGCCCGTGCTGTTCTCGTGCGTGCAGCTGGCCGCGGCCGCGGTGCCGGTGCTGAGCATGGCGCTGGTGCTGGACCGCGCTCCGGGTGCGGTGACCGCGCTGCTGGTGGCGGTGCTCATGCTGGTGGTCTCCGCGCCCGTGGAGCGGTCACCGGTGCCGCGCGAGGTGTGCGCGGTGGCCATCGTGATGGGTGCCCTCGCGGCGTTCGAGGCGACGATGATCGCGTTGCGCGGCGGCACGCAGACCGCCGTGGTGCTGAGCGAGGCAATCGTGCTCGCGGCCGCGGCGATCGCCGTCCGCCGGCGCAGCGTCCTGGTGGCGGCCGCCGGGTTCGGTGCCGTCGGCACGTTCCTCGCGCTGTTCCGCGATGCCCCGCTGCGCGCGCTGCTGACGTTCCCGAGCCGGCCGTACATCGTCTCCGGCGACGCCGACACGGCCGCGCTCGTCACCGGCGCCGGGGTGTCCGCGCTGGTCCTGGTCGCGGCGGTGGTCATGTTCGTCGCGGCCGACCGGCTCGACCTGCTGGGTCCGCGCGCGGAGGCGGCGCCGGTGTGGATCACCGCGGCCGCGATCGTGCTCTACGGCGCGGCCGGCCTGCTGGTTACCGGTGCGCTCCTGGTCACGGCCACCCGCGGCGGCTTCCTCGCCGGGCACGTGCTGGTCACGGTGTCCTGGACGGTCGCCGCGCTGATCCTGCTGGTCCGCGGCATCCGGCAGCAGGCGCTACGGGTGGCCGGCGGGGCGCTCGTGGTCGCCGCGGTGGCCAAGCTCGTGCTGTTCGACCTGTCGCAGCTCGACGGGCTGGCGCGGGTCGCCGCGTTCCTCGGGGCCGGGCTGGTGCTGCTGGCGGCCGGCACCCGCTATGCCCGCCTGGTGGCCGCGGCCCAGGCCGAAAGGGCCGAACGGGCCGAACGCGCGGAACCGGATCAGTCCACCTTGCCGTAGCCCACCCGCGGCCGCGGGTTGCGCATCCGGCGCAGCATGGTCGCCCTGCTGAACGCGTAGAACGTGAGCCCGGCGCCGGTCTTGGCGTCGGGGAACTTCTCCCTGACCCTCCGGTTGACGTACCTGCCCAGGAACAGCGTCTCGACCAGGATCACCGCGAGCATCGCCATGGTGAACAGGCTCACCATGCTCTGGATGAGGGGGCTCTGCACGAACAGCGTCAGCAGCACGAGCCCGGCAAGCGGCATGAACAGGCCCATCAGCTGCCGCCGCGAGTCCACCAGGTCGCGGACGTAGGCGCGCACCGGACCGCGGTCGCGCGGCAGCAGGTACCTCTGGTCGCCGGACATCATCCGCTCGCGGCGCTCAGCGCGTTCGGCGCGGCGCTCCTCCTTGCTGCCGCGCTGCCGGCGCATCGCCTCCCGCTGGGTGCGCGGCGGCGGCGCGACCGGTCCCCGCCGCCGGGCCTCGGCCTCCCTGCGCTTGGGCGTCGGCCGGCCCTTGCCCTGGTTGGCGCGCTGCCCGCCGTGGTCGTCCTGGGGAGCCGGTGGCGGCGCGGCCTGCTCGGCCTTGGCTTGCTCGGGGTTGCGGCGAAGGAACCTCACGGTCCGCAGGGTATTCCAGCGGCGTTCACGCCACTTCCGCGGCCAGATCGGCCAGCCGCCGCCCCACCGCCGGGGCGAACTTGAAGCCGTGACCCGAGCATGCCGACCCGATCACGACGCGCCCGCGGCGCTGCAGGATGAAGCTCTCGTCCGCGGTCGTGGTGTAGAGGCAGGTCTGGGTGGCGACCGGCCGCGGGTCGGCATCCGGGTGCGTCGCCGCCACCCACCGCGCGACGCACTCGACCGTGGCGAGGTCCGGCCCGGCGGTCGAGTCCGGGTCGAGTTCGCGGCCCGCGTGGTGGGCCCCGGCCTTCAGCCCGTGCTCCGGATCCCACAGCGAGTACATCACCCGCTGCGGCAGCTCCGGGTCGCGCTGCACCACCGAGGGGAGCGGCTCGCCGTCGCGGCGGAAGTACGCCAGGGTCTCCCGGGTCGTGCGCACCGGCAGGTCGGGCACGAGCCTCCTCGCCCACGAGCCGGCCGTCACCACCACGACCTCGGCGTCCAGGCCGTCGAGCGAGACCCTGGTCTGTTCCCGCAGCACGGCGCCGCGCCGCAGCGCACCGTCCAGAAACGCCCGCAGCGCCAGGTCGGCGCGCACGATGCCGGCCTGCGGCTGGTACAGCACCGACCAGCCGCCCGGCGGCCTGACCGGCCAGCGGGCGGCGGCCCGTTCGCCGGTGAGCGGCTCGAACGCCGCGCCGGCCGCGGTCAACGCGCCGCGCGATCCCTTCGCCTCGTCCTCGGCGAACTCGAGCAGGCCGCAGAGCCGCAGCAGCGGCGTGCCGCACTCGTCCTCCAGCTCGCGCCAGCCGGCGAAGGACTCGGCGGCCAGCCGCACCCACTCCTGGTCGGGGTACGCGAGCCGCACGATGCGGGACTGCCCGTGGCTCGACCCGCGGTCGTGCCCCACCCGGAACTGCTCGTACAGCACGACCTCGTGCCCGTCGCCGGCCAGGGCACGCGCGGTCGCGCAACCCATGATCCCCGCCCCGACCACAGCGACCCGCATGCCCTCATCTTGGCGGCCCGCACCGGGTGGCGGCAGCGGGCCGACAGCAATCTGTCCTGGGCGTGCGGCCGCTGGTGCTGGTTGGCGGTGTGCCACCGTAGCCGCGTGCGAGTGCTGATAGCGCCGGACAGCTTCGGCGGCACCATGACCGCGAGCCAGGCTGCGGAGGCCATCGCCGCCGGCTGGCGCCGTGCCGCGCCGTCCGACGAACTGGTCCTGCGGCCGCTGTCGGACGGCGGGCCGGGGTTCGTCGACGTGCTGCACGCCGCGCTCGGCGGGCGGCTGCACCGGCTCGACGTCACGGGCCCGCGCGGCGAGCGGGTGGACGTGGAGCTGCTCGAACACGACGGCACCGGGTACGTCGAGTCGGCGCAGGCGTGCGGGCTGGCGCTGGTGCCGGACGAGGAACGCGACGCCGGGGCCGCGACCAGCCGCGGCGTCGGCGAGCTGCTGCGCGCCGCGCACGAGCTGGGACTGCGCCATG